>ENA-UOOK01007352-UOOK01007352.1-fermentation-metagenome-genome-assembly--contig:-NODE-7352-length-10085-cov-7.706181_pt1 | contig 10085 bp, 11 predicted proteins | sample MGYA00245777_ERZ724023 | MGnify/ENA primary metagenome ERZ724023 (study PRJEB28704, sample SAMN03018312) | fermentation metagenome | biome: anthropogenic terrestrial biome; feature: soil; material...
ATTCTCTTAATTCATCTGTAGACATATGCTCTACATTCATAAGGATAACACCTTTATTCATCTCATCGTTGATAAACATTTTTCTTTGTGCTTCTGGTATATCATTCTTTATAATACTTGTATAATCTGCAAAACTTAGATCCTCGGCAGGAGAGATATTATCTACTATATTATCTATAAATTTAATATCAACTATCTCATTTGGAAATTTATTTTCTATCTCATCTACTATATATCTCATCCATTTTATATTACCTTCAGATAATAAATTATCGTCTTCCATAAATATAACCATTTGATTTGTTGAACCTACTATGTCTCTCATATAATGAATATCATGAAGAGCATCCATATCCTGAGGCATAAAGGTTTCTATGTCTGTTTCCACGCCGACTTTCGTATCAGCTATGATTCCAAAAACAGCTAAAGCTATAGATATTATTAATATGATTGGAGCAAATTTTGTAGCGGTTCTTCCGGTGGCTCCTAATGTCTTGTCTATTATAGTTGGTTTATTATAATCTTTAGTTTTAGAATTCTTTGCCTTTGGTGCAACAGTATCCCTAGCTGCAAGAATTGGCATTAATAAGAATATACTTCCTACAAAACTTACTATTACACCTATAGTTAGCATTTTCCCAAAGTCCTGTATCATCGGAACTGGTGAGGCAAATAAGGAAACAAACCCCAATACTGTAGCCAGTACAGCTAAACCTACGGCTTTACCTATCTGTGTAAGTGTAGTCTTTACTGATTGTTCTTCCTCGTATCTATTTTGAAATTGTATAGAATAGTCTATCCCTAGTCCAATTAATATAGGAAATACTGCCATACTAACCATGGTCATAGGAACATTTAGATGGCCCATTAATCCTAATGTAGCTATTACTGACACAAATATTATTCCTAGGCTTAAAACCCTCCACCTAACCTTAAACACTAAGTTTAATATTATGAACATTAAAGCTACTGCAGAAGCAACCATAACCATCATATTTGATTTCATTTCTGTTCTTAATGAAGAATCTAATACGGGTTTTCCAGATATCATATATTTTACATCAAAATTCTCCTTTTTCATGGCATAGGATACATCCTTATATATGGAATCTATAGTGCTATCATCCAAGTTCCCCTTTAACTTAACCATTAACATCATATGGTTATCATCTATTATAGTATCTGAAAATACATCTCTTAATTTACCACCGTCATATAATATATTGTCTAATTCCTTTTGATTATCAGGAAAATAAGGCAACATCATTCCAGACTTTTCATAGAATGTATTTAGACCATTACTTAAATTATTTAGATTTTGGCCCATGGTGATAAACCCATTTGACATCGATTTTAATTCATCTGGGGATACCCCGCCAGATAAATCAGCTTTTATTCCTGACATTTCCTTTTCCATATTTGATTTAAAATCTGATAATATCTCTGAACTATCTGGAAACATGCTGCCCTCTGCTGCCATATTAGATAATCCACTACCTAAATCACTTAGATTTTGCCCCATAGTAACAAATCCATTTGACATTTTCTTTAACTCATCTGGGGATATTCCATCACCTGATAAGCTTTTTTTCATCTCTTCAACTTCTTTTTCTAGTTTTAAGCCTATGTTTGTAAGGGCCATAGAAGTGTTTTCGCTTCCCTTTGATAGCTTTCCTGTCTTCTCTGACATAGCAGATAACCCCTTGGAGCTTTTTTCTATACTTTCAGCAAACATGGTTAGTTTTTGATAAATCTGGGGATTGTCCTTCATCTGTTCTGCCATTTGGTATAGTTGTTGAGATATTTCACTTAATCCCTCTGATGACTTGGCTAATCCTCCACCTAATTCTGTAGCCCCTTTACCTAAATTATCCTGACCTACAATTAATTCATCAAAGACGCTATTTATATTTGATAATTCACCTAGTTTTTCCTCCATGGCCTTTGGATTTGGTATATCCTTACTTCCTAATTCATTTCCTATATCCGTAAGTCTTTTCCCCATCTCACCTAAGCCATCACTCATTGCAAGGAATTTACTCTTTAACTCAGCTTCCTGTTTTCCGCCCATTTCTTTCATGAATTTATTAGGATCCATTGAATCCATTAAACTATTAACTTTCTCTTCAACAGCTTTAGGATCTGGCAGCTCCTTATTACCTAATTCCGTACCTAATTCGGTAAGCTTATTTCCCATTTCTCCTAGTCCTTCACTTATATTAGGGACTTGTTTTTTGATTTCTGTTCCTTGCCTATCAGTTATTTGGTGAACAATACTAGCTGGACTCATAAAGGTAAATATATTCTCATTATATTTAAGCCTTTGCTCTACATTCCACATCTTTTCCATATTATCTAACTTTAATAAATCTTCTTGATTGCCCTCAAGCAATACCATGATGGCATCCCCGCCAAATTCATTTTCCATAGCATGGTTAGATATATATGCATCATTATCAGTTTTGACTAAGGTTTCACTACCGGTTGCCATGTTTACCTTTATAGCACCAGCTATCATAATGGCAAATATTATTATGGTAATAAACAATACTTTGAAAGGAGTTTTTTCAATTCTACTACCTAATTTTGCAAATAATTTGTTCAAGCCAATCAGTCCCTCTTTCTTCAATGACTATTATTTTTAATTATTATATTTATAAAACTCTCCACATAATTATTAATTTTTTCATCATTACTTTCAGGCAAATATAAAAATGATAAAATACTTCCCATTAATAACCTTAGAGAGATGGCATCATCCTTTAAATCTATGCCTGCCTCTCTAATTGAATTTTGCAGCAACGATGTAATTTGATTAATAAAATCAAGATCGGCTATCTCTGGATTAATTTGACTCTCCATAAGTATTAATTTTATTACTTCATGATGCTCAGAAATAAACTTGATTCTATCTTTTAAAATATACTTTAATTTTTCCATAGCCCCTAAATCCTTAGACACTACTAAAGATTCTTTTAAGCTATCAACTAATATGGGTTCGATTGCATCCATAAATATTTGTTTTTTTGAATCAAAATATCTAAATAATGTTACCTCTGATATTCCTGCCTCCTTAGCTATATCCATTGTAGTAGAGCCATTGTATCCTTTTTCTATAAATACATTTAATGCCGATTCAAGAATCTGTTCTCTTCTTTCTTCTTTGCTCATTCTTTTGTCAGTGTTATTTTTCATATTCTACCTCCTTACGTAAGTACTTACTAACATATAATATCAGATTAATTTCTTTTGTCAATATGCCATGAATGTTAAAGTAATCTTTTATTATGGTCCAGTTGGCAACCCGCTACTTCTCGTGAATGGTGGATGTGAATGAATAATGGCAAAAACGAGAAAAGACACTCTACGAAATTACAGCGTAGGGTGCCATTTTTAGATGTACTTATCAGGCATTTATTATTTTTAACAGCACGGTTTACCTCCCACCAAAAGCATGGGTAAACCACATTTTTCTTAACAGCCTCATCAAGTATTAGCACCATATTCGCCGCATTTTTTAATGGTATAAGTCACGATTACTCCATAAACAACAAATGCCAGCAAACTTGCTATTATCGTAGATGCACCTTGTGTCCAAGGGGCATTGATCCTTCCCTGCACAGAATTAATTAAAACTAATGCTAGCCACACAACAGCTCCATAAATACTGCCAACCAACCAAAAGTTTATCTTAGCTATACCCTTTATGCCTTGCATTATAACCATTAGCAAAAATCCAGCAGCTTGCCCAACAAGGATATGTATTATTAGTTGCCCAAAAGTTATTTTGGCGCCGAGGGTAGAAATACCAAGGAATTCAGATGTCGCAATTATTGCCGCCTGAACAAGAGAGGCAATTAAAAAGCCAAGGGAATATTTCCAGTACATAATATCCACGCCCTTTTTTAGGATTTATCTTGCCCTAATGTAAAGTTTTTATTCTGGATATTAAAAATACAACATAAAAGATATTGCCAAAGCAACAAAGCTATCTGAAGTAGCAAGTATCCATTCCCTAATTATTTCACCCTTGTTATCAACGCCACACATTCCACGTGGCTCGACCGTATGTTTTTAATTACAACAGCTGTACATTTTCAACCTATTGGTTCGGTAGATACAGTCCACACTTTTTGCCTGTTCGGTAGATGCAGTCGACAAAATATGCCCGTTTGGTAGAAACGGTCGACGTTGTGTATGTATTTTTTAAGATTTTTCTGTCTTCCGACCTATTAGCTGGTAAGTACAAGTCGATAATATAGTATTATAATGCCAACTACCTGGTTTGTAATTGGCGTAAATAATCATTATGACTCTAGTCTTTCTTTTAGCTCTTTTATCTTTACTTCTATTGTAGATATTACTTTTTTAAATTCCTCATCACTCTTGCCTGTGGGATCATCTAATCCCCAATTTTCCCTGTGTTTACATGGAAGATATGGGCATTCTACACTGCATCCCATTGTAATAACAATATCAACTGGGGGAATTTCAGCAAGCAGCTTTGAATGCTGAGTTTTTTCCATATCTATCCCATAAAGCTCTTTCATTAAGCGTATTGCATCTTGATTGATTTTAGGTTTGGTTTCTGTACCCGCAGAATAGCTTTCAAACACATCATCCGCAATATGTTTACCCAGCGATTCTGCTATCTGGCTGCGGCAAGAGTTATGAACACATATGAAAGCTACTTTTGGTTTACTCATATTGGAACCATCCCTTTGTATTGTTTGCTATCTTTACTAGTATAAGCATAACAGGCACTTCGGTAAGAACCCCTACAGTGGTGGCAAGTGCAGCCGGGCTTTGTGTGCCAAACAATGCGATTGCAACAGCAACTGATAGTTCGAAAAAATTTGAAGCACCAATCATACCAGCAGGCGCAGCTATATCATGCGGAAGCTTTAGAGCTTTACTTGCCAGATAAGCGATGAAAAAGATAAAGAAAGTCTGAATAATCAGCGGTATTGCAATCAAAACAATATGCAGTGGATTATTCAGAATTACATCGCCCTGGAATGAAAAAATTATTATTAAAGTCAGTAATAAACCTATGGTGGTGATATTCCCAAACTTCGGTATAAAACTCTTTTCAAAGTAATCGAGTCCCCGCTTTTTTGTAATGTAATTACGGGTAATTATACCGCCAGCCAGCGGGATAACAACAAACAATACTACTGATAGAATAAGGGTATCCCACGGTATGGTTACGCCACTAACACCTAAGAGAAACGCAACAATAGGTGTAAAAGCTATGAGAATTATTAAATCATTTGTCGCTACTTGCACCACTGTATAAGCAGCGTTGCCTTTTGTCAAATGGCTCCATACAAATACCATCGCTGTACACGGCGCAGCTCCAAGAAGAATTGCCCCAGCAAGATATTCTTTTGCCAATTCTGCCGGGATGAGCGATTTAAATATTACATAGAAAAACAGCCATGCAATACCGTACATGGTAAAAGGCTTTATCAACCAGTTAGTTACCCATGTAACAAAAAGTCCTTTAGGATTTTTGCCTACATTCTTGATGCTTTGGAAATCAACCTTGAGCATCATTGGATATATCATAAGCCAGATTAAAATCGCAATAGGCATCGATACATTAGCATATTCAAAACGTCCTAAAAACGCAGGGATTACAGGCAAAAACTTACCAATCAGTAAACCTGCAGCCATGCATAAAATGACCCATACTGTAAGGTACTTTTCAAAAAAACCTATGCCAGAAACTTTTTCATTCCCCATAGTTTACCCCCTTACTTTTTTGAGGATTTTTACGACCTCATCAGTTTTAAGCACTTTGCCATAGGAGACCACTTTTCCATCGATGACAAGAGCAGGAGTAGTCATCACTCCATACGCAGCAATTTGTGAAAAATCGGTCACATGGTCGATTGTGGTGTCCATTCCTAGTTGCTCTAATGCCTCTTTTGCTGCAGCTTCAAGCTGATTACACTTTGCACAACCACTTCCAAGAACCTTAACTCCAGCACCTTCTGTTTTTCCCTTTTCTGCCTTTGCCATACTGTCAGCATCACAATTGCCACCACAGCAACATGATGTAGTTTCCTCTTTTTTATTTCTCTTACCAAACAATGCCATAGTAAATCTCTCCTTTTTAATATTATTTTAGAACCCAAGATAAAACATATAAAACCCAATGAGCAATATCAGGGTGCCCATCACTATTTTCAGTATAGTGCTTGCTTTACCATATTTCTCGCTTGAAGAAAGCTTTTGAACAAAGCCAATAGATGTTCCTGTCACAATAGCAAGAATGCCATGACCAATTGAATACATCAGCAATAATAGTATTCCCCAAAAAATACTCCCTTTTCCAGCTACGATAGCAAGCAGAGCGATAAGTACAGGCGTGGAGCAGGGTGAGGAAAAAACTCCTCCAAGAATTCCAGCAATGAAAGCACCTAAGTAGCCTCTTTTAGTATTTTTGGAAACTAGATAATTCGAAGGTATAATTTCATATATACCCCACGTTTGTAAAGCCATTAACAACATTAATATGCCTAGAATGGTGTACCACCATGATGCTGAAGTCCCAATTAAATGACCGGCAATAGAAGCACTTACCCCTAGTATTGTAAATGTGACTGCGGCTCCCAAAGCGAAAGTGATAGAAAGCCAGAATGCTTTTTTCGTATCCCTCTGCCCAGTACCACCCACATAACTTATGACTAGGGGGATACCAGACAAAGAACAGGGTGTAAAAGAAGCAAGCACTCCAGCAACAAACGCAAAAATAGGTGCGAGCCAACCACTCTCAATAATTATTTCGGATAAACCTTGTAGGAGTTGTGTCATTCATCCACCCCCATGTCGGCAATGATAGCCCTCATCTGAACTTCTGTCAGTCCACCTTGGTGCACAGTGAAAGCAGGTTTGCCAGTATCCTTGTAGTTATACATGTCAAACTTAATTTTCATATCATCGCTTGGCACATAAGGTTTACCGTCAGCGTTGATAAATACTTGAGTAGGAATAACCTGAATAGGGAAATCCTTTGCAGCTTCTTCGTTTTTCCATACGTCAACAAACTTAATTATTGCTTTACCCTGCATTTCCGCATTTAATGTTTTTAGTACAGGAGCCATTTTCTTGCATGGAATACATGAATCGGCTCCGAAATCAATGATAATGGGCAGCTTATACTCCTTCAAAGCATCTAAATCAATTGATGTTGCCTCAAGCACAAAATCCTCCTGATTCTTAGGCGTTACAAGGTTTTCTGACCCTTTGTCCTCAGGAAGATCCAAAATGGGATCTGATCCTTTATTTACATTCTTGAATATCCATATTCCTGCAACAATGAGGATCAAGCAAATGGGAATTATAACTTTAAGCAGTTTTTTCTTATCCATCAGCAGCAACTTCCTCCACAAGAGCAACCAGATTTCTTTTTCTTTCCTTCATAGAATTCCTGTAAATTTTCAGGCAATTCATACTCTCCGCAGGAACACCTTCTTTCATCCTGAACAAATACTGCTTTTAGAATTGCATCCGCAAGCATTTCTTTCGGTGGCACCTCATAGTTTTTTCCATTATATTCAAATACTCGACAATCCACATCTGTTCCGCTGATGTCACTGCAGCACCCGCAACTATTCTCTGATACTGATTGGCAAATATCATTTCCATTTACGCATATCGTAGGAGAAGAAATAAAGTGGTGCTTTATTGCAATCTCAGCTGTTTTCATCTCTATTTTGTTGTATACAACCTTATAACCAGCAAGACCAAATGCCGGGATCAGTATCTTCATGACTTCATCTAAAACAGCATCTGTTCTGATACATCTATCACAGGTGTCAATGTCTAAGTACAAATATTCTACCAGTACCTTTTTATCCGGTGCTTCATTGCACCCACAAGAGCAGCACTTTCCCATAATATTTACCTCCCCTATACTATAAAAGCTTGTAAAGCATTAAACAAATAACCAACAAGTATAATGCCTATCGTACAAATACCAATGAACAATGCCAGCAGCCTCGGTTTAACAGCCTTACGAAGCATGATCATGGATGGCAGAGACAATGTAGTGACTCCCATCATAAAGGACAATACCGTTCCCAGCTCAGCTCCTTTAAATAGCAGTGCTTCCGCAATAGGAATGGTACCAAAGATGTCCGCATACATCGGTATACCGATTAGTGTCGCCAAAATCACACCGAAGGGGTTATTGCTTCCAAGCAGGGATACCACCCACTCCTCAGGAATCCAGTTATGAATAATCGCACCTATTCCGACACCAATAAGGATGTATGGAAAGACTTTTTTAAAGGTTGAAAGCATTTGTTCCTTCGCATAAATCAGGCGGTCATGTCTTGTCAGATCCGGGGAATCTATATCCACACTTCCGGCCGTCAAGATAAAACTTTCCACATGCTTTTCCATGTGCATTTTTTCAATGACAGTACCGCCAATCACAGCAATTATGAGTCCAAATATTACGTATAAAATAGCAACTTTGGTTCCAAATATACTCACCAGCAGAACAAGTGAGCCTAAATCGACCATCGGAGATGAGATGAGGAATGAAAAAGTTACTCCGAGCGGTAAGCCAGCGGATGTAAAGCCTATAAATAATGGTATAGACGAGCAGGAACAGAACGGGGTAACCGTTCCAAGCAGAGCTGCTACCGAGTTTGCTCCAATACCATGGAAACGCCCCAATATCTTTTTACTGCGTTCGGGTGGAAAATAACTCTGAATGTAGCTAATGATATAAATCAAAAAGCATAATAATAGAGTAATCTTTATAACATCATAAACGAAAAACTGGATACTTCCTATCCAACGATTAGATGTATCTAGTCCTAACGCTGTTAACCCATTACCAATTAAATTGTTCAGCCATTTCATACCTAGAATTTGACTTTGTATAAAATCCCAACCAGCCCTTATTACTTGCATTTACCATATACCTCGCTTTCAATAAGCAAATAGATATATCAAGATTTTTCGATATAATCTTGACATAAAAAGCCATCTTCCTGATGGCCTTTATCTAACAACAGCTATTTGGTTCAGTAGCAGCATTTTGAGTTGTTAAAGTTTTAAGGAGTTCAAGTGCAAAGCTGCTCCCTTTTTCGCTAATCTTATAATGTGTCCATTTCCCATCCTGCCGGCTATCAACAATGCCTGATTCGCATAGAATCTTCATATGGTAAGATAGCGAGGATTGTGCTATATCTAATCTATCTACCAAAATACAGGCGCATTTTTCACCGCCTCGAAGCAATTCAAGTATCCGCAAGCGGTTTTCATCACAGAAGGCTTTGAACACCTTTGCCTGGTTCTCGTATGTATCTTCCATAATTTTCACCTCATATCCAAAATACTTGATATGTTATATTATATGTTTCAAATCAAGTTTTGTCAATATAAAGCGGAGATTGATGTGATAACCTACTAGCGGACACCGAGAAGATGGATAATACCACAATTATCCGGTAGCACCAAATTTGCTAGGGAGACAATTTGATGTCCAACACCCCAATAAGGCCTGGGTCATGGATATTACATATCTCGCAACAAGCGAAGGCTGGTTGTATTTGGCGATTGTTCTTGACTTGTATAGCAGGATGGTAGTCGGCTGGAGTATCGATAAGCGAATGACAAAAGAGCTTGCTATTGGTGCACTTGAGAATGCTATTAAGAGGCGCAAACCTGCTCCCGGGCTTATTTGTCACTCGGATCGTGGCAGTCAATACTGTAGTCATGACTATCAGGATTTACTGCAAAAACACGGTTTTCTATGTAGCATGAGCCGCAAAGGTGAGTGTCAGGGTAATGCTTGTGCGGAGACCTTTTTTTATAGTTTGAAGGTCGAATGGATATATGGAGAACCGTTGAAATCCAGATATAGGATGAAGCAGGAAGTCAGGGAATACATCGAGGTATTTTACAATCGGCAGAGACTGCATTCTAAAAATGGATATCTCTCGCCTTGTGATTTTGAAAGAGTTAAGTCTAGCTTCTTATTGTCCGCTTAGGCTTGACCAGATCAGATTCTCATACCAAAAATTGCCTGATAGAATATATCTCAAACAAGGCTCACTACG
>ENA-UOOK01007353-UOOK01007353.1-fermentation-metagenome-genome-assembly--contig:-NODE-7353-length-10084-cov-40.770864_pt1 | contig 10084 bp, 6 predicted proteins | sample MGYA00245777_ERZ724023 | MGnify/ENA primary metagenome ERZ724023 (study PRJEB28704, sample SAMN03018312) | fermentation metagenome | biome: anthropogenic terrestrial biome; feature: soil; material...
TATATTTAATGATAACCGCTGTGTTATATATATTCTCTTCCTGCCAGGAAGATTATGGTTACAGGGTTGAAGTGCCCGTATCGGATATAACATTGGCATCACCGGAGAAAAATGCCGAAATAGACCTCAATGAAATGTCTATTGACGAATATACATTCTCTTGGAATGAGACTATTGAAGGAGGAACCACTCTTGTTTTAAGTGGCAGCGATGTTTTACTGGATCCTGTTTATTTTAAGGCCGGAGAGGCCAAATCCTATTCAATTAAGGCAGAATTGCTGGATCAGATCACCTCTGGATTTGGTATTGAAAACGGAAAAACAGGAACAATATACTGGGCAGTAAAACCGACTGACCATATTGGAATTGCAGCCCTGGAGATCAGGCCCTTGAATGTGAAACGGCTTATATCCAGATTGCTCCTTCCGGAGAATCAGAAACCTGTAGCATTAGACGGCGACAGGCCAGCACTGCCGGTTAGTTTTGCCTGGGATACAGAAGGAGAAGATCCGGCTACAGCATATTCTATTGTTTTCTCGAATAATAATGAGATGACGGGAGAGGTGGTAACCTACAATGTGGGTGCCGTAAACAGCGCGGGTATTACCAATAGTCAGCTGCAGGATGTATTTATCAAATATTCAAGCCATCCGTTCAAATCAATGCGTTTGTATTGGAACATTAAGAAGACAGAAGAGAATGAATATTTATCCCGTTCCTCTTCTTCCATAGAGGTGAATCCGATGATGATCTACAAAGATGTGCGCGGCGATGAGGAAATTACCTATAAGGTGGCTAAAATTTCATACAGAGACGGACGGGTGCAATATTGGCTGGCAGAAAACCTGCGTACCGGGAAATATCCCGACGGGTCGGATATCGAGGAAGCTAACTATATGTTTGCGCCGCCGCATCTTTATACGGAAGGACAGGTAAGAGCCTTCGGAGGATATTATCGTCCTAACCCGACCATGTTCCAGAAACTTCCGGCTGCAGGTTGGAGAATACCGACTGTCACGGAATGCAGGGAATTATATGAAGAAGCACTTGCACAGGAAGGAACCTATAATGTATTGAGAGATCCTCTGTTCTATAATTACGAACCTACACAGTCAGATCCTAAAGTCAACAAGTGGAAACTGGGACTGGTGACCGCAGGTCAACAGCAAGGGGAGGACAAATCAATAACCAATACTACATTCTCGTATATTATGGTCACAGGGATCGGGGAGAATACCCACCGTGCGGCTATGCTCGACCATTTTGCCATTTGGGAAGTGTGGGCCGTAGGAGCGAATGTAAGGCTCATATATGACAAATAAGTAGAGGTATTATTCAAATTAAAAAGAAATAAACGATGCGTCATATTACATTATTTTCAATTTTAATTATATGCATGTCGATGTTGTCGGTACTGTCCTGTGCCGACGACAAGGCGACATTCCCGGTATGGGAGTATGAAGGGGAACGCGGAGAAGATTCTGAAAACCCCGGAGAACCTGAAGAGGTCGGTCCGCTTACCAGTATAAAAGCTATCCGTAATCCTGAAAGAGGATATAACCTGGAAAGTAACTATTTTTCCCATAATCTTCGGAACCCCTGGCACAATGTATCTTTTCCCAGTCTTTGGATTCCGGAGATAGCAACAATGAACAATGCGTTGCCGGATAGTCTTACGCTGACCCAGCTTACATTTTACCTGAGCGATTTTGTAGGGAAAGATATTTCCCAAGGGGCTTTTGATAACATGCAGCGGGTATTTGACGATGCCAAGGAATTGGGATATAAGATACATATTGTTTTTGCTTATGACTATGATCCATATGCTACGGATGCGGAATTTGAAGATGTTTTTCGTCATCTGGAGCAATTGAAACCTTTTATCCGGGACAATATAGGAATTATAGATCTTTGGAGAATGGGTTTTATTGGAGCATGGGGTGAAGGGAACCAGTCTCCGATGAGTACTGATTGGGATAATAAAACCAAGCTGGTAAAAGGTATCCTTGATGCTTATCCTGACAGGTTTATGGCCCTTCGCTATCCGAGTCATCTGGCAAGATTTTTAGAGCGTGGGTTGGGTGATGAGTATGTGAAACGGGTAGGATACACCAATGATTATTTCACTGCTTCGGAACATCCGGCAGCTCCCGGCAATGATTACACATTTGGGTCGGCAGATTACGCCCAGGTTATGGAGAAAGGACCTTACGTGAAAGTTGTCGGAGAAATTCCATATGATGAAGATACTCAATGGGGATTGGATTTTCTTATATCGGTTCCGAACTCAATCCGTGCATTGAAGGAGCATCATTACAGCGCATTTGACGTAACTCAAAACAATGCGTTGAATTTTGCGAACTGGAAAAGATATGAATTGACACCTGCTGCCCTGAAGGAAAAGAATGTGCTTTTCGATGAAAGCTATTTCCGTAGCGATGAAGGAAAATTAGTGGCCCGTTCGGCATACCAGTTTGTCAGGGATCATTTGGGATACCGGTTGTATATTGATAAGGAAAACAGTAGGCTTGAAGTTACGGGAGGAGCGCTCAATTATGATATAACAGTCTATAATACGGGATTCTCCACTATCCTTAATCCCCGCCCGATCAAGCTTGTTTTTGTTGACGGACAGGATCACATAACCCAGATCGTGGATTTGGATGATGTGGATCCGAGAACGTGGCAACCATGTGATCCCCGGTTGAATGATTTTAAACAGATATACCACAATATCAAAGGTAACGTATCTGTTTCTTTGTCCGGAAAATACAAAGTCGGTTTATGGATGCCCGACCCGACAGATGAACTGGAAGAGATCGCTGATTTCTCCATCATATTCGCTAATACGGAAATCATCCACACTCAAAAGCATAGGATAAGTGTAATAGGTGAGGTTAATTTTTAATGTATTTCTTATAAAACGGCACACAGATTTTTCAAGGAATCTCTTGTATGTGTGTCGTTTTATTTTAAAAAAACTACTATATAGGATTATGAAACCGGGATGATTATTTAATCATCAAGGGTGCCATACACCGATAAGAAAAATGAAATAATCATATGAGATTTGAGTTTATATCCATATTTATTTTTTATCTGCTGTTTATTCCCGGTGAATCCACTGCCCGGAATCAGAAAAATACAACGGCAGCCAAAGATATTGTGAAGATTGCCCCGTTACGCAATCCTGACAGGGGTTTTCATTTGGAGTCAAACTATTTTGCCCATGATATGACGAATCCATTCAGAAAAAACGAAATATTTCCAAATGGATTTATTGAAGCCCGGGAAAAGGCTTTTGATTCTGAATCCGAGAATCTGACATTATTACAATTGTATGTTTATCTTACCGAATGGGTGGATAAAGATATTTCACAGGAAGGATTGGAAAACATACAAGTCATATTTGATGAGTTGAAAAAATACGGGTATAAAGCTATCTTGAGATTTGCTTATAATTGGGAAGGTCTGGATGCTTCGGGCGGTGAATCGGAAAAGTGGATATTACGGCATATAGAGCAGTTGGAGCCTTTATTGGAGAAAAACAGGGGGTTAATAGCCACGATACAGATCGGATTTTTAGGAGCATGGGGAGAATGGCATACCACCCCTTTGCAGAACGACTTTACCGCAAAAAGTAATATTGTAAACGCCTTGTTAAAAGTATATCCGGAACCGTACAGTATTCAGATCCGGATCCCCGATCATAAGAACAGGCTGAATTTAGACAATGAAAAAGATAAAACACGTATTTCATACGCCAATGATTATTTTACGGCTGGCGAGCATAGCCACGCCCCGGGAAATGATTTCGTCCCGGGTAGTAAGTGGTACAGACAGATTGAGAGAGAATCGCCCTGGTTCTTTATGAGCGGGGAGATTCCCTACGACGAAAACACCGAATGGGGTTTGGCAGCACTCATCGATCCGGAAACTACACTCAGGATACTAAGAGACCATCACTACTCGGCCTTTGACCTCACTCAGAATTATCAATTGAATATCAAATCATGGAGAAATATAAAAGTATATCCGGAACTACTTGTAAAAAACAATATATTATTTTCGGAAGATTATTTCATGGATGAAAAAGGGAACAGAGTGAATAGGTCGTTCTTCGAATTTGTGAGAGACCATCTTGGCTATCGGCTCAATTTAACCGGCTCTTCCCTGAAAACAAAAAGCAAAAAGCTATTGTATGACCTGGAATTTACAAATACAGGTTTTGCAGCGCCGGTTAATTCTAAACCTGTTTACCTGGTGTTTATTGATGAGAGTAACAATGTAAAAAGAGAGGTAAGGATCAATGCTGATCCCCGGGATTGGCAACCCTATGATTATAATAAGCAATCATACCAACCTTTAAGACATCGTTTGACAGGTGATATCCCTGTCGATCTGGCAGGAAAATACAGGGTCGGGATCTGGATGCCGGACCCGGATAAATCTTTACAATACAATGGTGTGTATGACGTAAAATGGGTTCCCAATAAGAATCTCTCACAATGGTATGATAATGATGGAAAATATGCGGTAAATATCATTGGAGAAGTTGTCTTGTAGCATCCAATCTGAATTACTCGTAAAATTTGAAACAGTTTCTTAGTGATCAATAGAAAATGGAGGAGTTATGAAAAAGCGTACAGGATTTATTTTATTCATTCTTTTTTCTGTAATCTTATCTGTTCATGCTCAGTTACAAAAGGAGCAAAGAACGATACTGTACCCGGCTGGGGGAGAACAAGGACTTGTACAAATAGACCCGGGGAAATCCTTTGAACAGGAAGTTGTCTTTGAGAACCATGATTACCCGGTGAGACGTATCCTGCGTGTAGTAGGGGGAGTAAAGATGCCTGGTAAATTTGCTCCTCGCGGAGAAGAGTTTTTCCGGCAGCAGGAATACCTGATAGATGAAAATTTAGATTCAATCCACACTTATAAAGATCGTTATTCTCTTTATTTCAAGGGAGATGACGATCCTTTCGAACGCCATGCATATAACCGTATCACCGGTGTCAATTTTGATAAAAAAGGGGTCGATTTAGAGATCGCGTATAAACGTAAAAATCTGAAAACATCACCTAGAGGGGATTTTGGTATCGAGTTACAGATATACAATAAAAAAGAAGGGAGGCATGCCGATGAAATTTATGATAAAGCTGATTCTGTCATCTTTATACCGATCCCACAGGGAAGCGGAAACTTTAAATTATTAAAGAAAAATATTCAACTGCCGCCCAATGTGGCTACTATATTAGTACGTTTAGGGGGAACCAACTTCAGTGGCGAATGCTGGCTCGAAGCGCCTGAATTGTATGTAGACGGGAAAAATATAGTTGAATCCCCGTTTATTCAGAATGAAAGGAGGCCTGATGATTATAATTATTGGGTAGGGATAAATCTTGCCACCCGCAGTTGGCCGAAATGGAAGCTCGAATTCAAAGGAAAAACAATATTCGAAGGCAACATATTCGACCGCGCTTCGGATATTGCAGATTTCTATATCACCCTTCCAAAAGATATCACAGGTAAGGGAAACCTTAAGTTGACACTGGAAAAGGAACCAAACCGTGTCTCATTTCCTTATGAACTAAGGTCACTTCAATTATTGGAAGAAAGTGCACAGGATTTCGAGATTGTTTCAGTCCCCCGTTTTGTAACCGTCGGAGATACGACGGCCTTCCTGATCGAGACAAACAAGCCTGACGTAGCATTGACAGTATCTTCTTCAAACCGGAATATCCATCTGATCGACCCACATGTTACGTTCACAGATCCGGGACTACATGCTGTCCGGTTTTCAGCAATCAATCCGGATATCCGGGTCTCTATTGAATTTACAGACGGCACACTAAAAAAAACCGGTGTTGTCGAACAACTGATTGTAAAGAAGAAAGATAATATTTACCTCTCCTCCGGCGATGAAGTCCATATCGATAAAGAGTATGAACCCTATAATCAGTTCTTTAAATGGTATATACAAAACCGCCTCGGCAACTGGTACCATTTCAGGCCATCCTATCAATGGAGCGGAGTGAGAATAACCGATGAAAATATAATCAAACACTATACCTCTTTACTGAACAAAATGCATATCCCTTATGCATGGCAGGTAGAAGGGCGTACATTGGCAGCCACAAAGATCAATCCTTCGCTGGCCGCCCTCCAATCTCCTGTGTTCAGAGGTAAACAGGCGCATGAAAATGATGGCGGATATTACTACTGGCAACATTTTCTGTATAACGGGTTACATTCCGATATGGCCGCAAGGACAAGACCATACGGGGGAATATTTGCAAAACACAGGCCTATCTATACCGACCATGGGATTTTTATACATTACGATCCTTATGGTGTAAAAGATATGGCCGACGGAGCGGATAAGCTGATCGCGAATTTCAGCTATTCCCGTGGTGAAAGTACCCGTCATACCGGCCCTTCCACGATGTTCCGCTATCTTTACCGGGCCGGATACGAATGGCTCGGGGCAGAACAGATGTACGGGCCTGAAGATATTATTATGTCGGCTTTACGGGGAGCTTCAAGAGCTTATGGCAAGAAGGACTTCGGGTCGCTTCACGCCGTACAATGGGGGTCAAAACCTTTTACCGATCCGGAACATTCCCTGCGCTTTTATCTGTCTCTGGCAGTGGCGTATATGCATGGTTCATCCCATATTAACACGGAAGAGGGGTTATGGACGGATGAGTATTCAAATGACAGGTACACAAAAGCTGGTAAAGAACACCTGTACGCGCAGCATCAGATGTTGGATTATATAGAGACACATTCCCGTCAGGGAAGCCTGCATACGAAGATTGCCGTTATCCAGGGCAGGAACGATGCATGGAAGTCATTCGGGCGTACTTCAATCTGGTCGCAGAAAGGAGATAAATGGGCGTTCAACAAGGCGATGGAAAGTTTTGATCTGCTGAAAGTGTTTTATCCTGAAAATAATGTGGATTATTGCAGTACCGACGGTTTGTTTACTTCCACTCCATACGGGCCTGTGGATATTCTGCCGGTCGAGGCTTCCAATGACGTGATGAACCAATACAAAGCGCTGATCTTTTTAGGCTGGAATACTTTTGATAATACCGACTTTATACGTCTTAAAAAGTTTGTTGAGCGGGGAGGGACTCTGCTTTTGGGTGCCGTCCATATGAACAGTGAACTGCAACCGGACCTTCCTGCAAAATTCCCTGAAGACGATACTGTAATAAAAACATTGCTCGGCATTGATTACAAAACATATAAAGAAAAAACCGTAATTCCGTTGGGTAAAGGCCGGGTCATATATTATCCTGAAAATGTCTATCCCGCTGATAATTTAATAAGGAAACATTACATCGAAGAGATGAAAGACATTGCGTCAGGAATCACATCTGAAGAGTTGGAAAAAGGATGGATCAAAGCCTCTCCCCATATTAATTTCTCGGTATGGGATACGGGGAGCATGAGGACATTGTATTTACTGAATGTAGACTGGAAAAGTGATGATATCTCCCATCCGGCGGACTTTGTACTGAATAATAAAGTGTTCACCGTGGATGTGGATAGGTATACGATTACCTCTATTTGTTGTGCTGATAATATAGCCGCAACAATGAGGTCCAATACATCAGATATTCTGGCTTTTGAAAAAAAAGATGATAAATGGATTATCACTTGCCAGACCACAGAGAATGACCAGTTAACAATTTTTAACGGCATATCGGGTACATATGAGAAGATAATAATTAAATCCCCAGGCATACACATATTGGAACTTTGAGTTCACAATTTCCTTGTTACTAAAACAAAGTTATAGCCAAAACTTTATAGCCTCTACTAGTGTTACGTTAGTTCAGAACTGACGGATACAACCGTTTGAGTTTTATCCGAGCCTGTTCGTTTGTAAACTGGCAGTTGATTTTGATATTCTTATTATTTCTCTTTTTTTACCATGCGCAGACGTGTTTTTCAACTTCGTCCATGCTGGCAATATGCCAGCTCAAACATTGTGAGTTTAGCACATGCAATTCTATCTCAGCCATATTCAACCAACTTCCCGTGTTTGGAAGTATAGACAAACTCGAATCTATCCCATATGGGCTTGGCTTCTTCCCGTGAAAACGTTTCATAAAGTGATGAAGGATTGTGTGTTTTCAGGTTGTCCATCATAAGTGTTATCTTTTTCGCTTGAGGATACATTTCATTTGAGATTCTCTTGACAAACACTGCCCAATCCTTCTTGGTCTTGAATTCCGTAACATCAACAAGCCGTTTCTCTTTCAGAGGCTCATTTGCCATAAATATATTAACCATGTCATGGCGGATATACTCATTGTCAACCCGTGCTTTCTGTTCTTTCCTTAATGGAACGGAAGCCATATTTTCAATAAACTGCCCGTGCGATTCGTCCATGCAGATAACGGGATAATCCTCGTTATAGGGCGACTTGTATGTATCAAGCCCTTTTTCTTTTTCCATATTGGCAACAAATTCGCCTCCTGTTTCTTTAGGAATGACCCATTCCTTCACTTTCCATGGTTTAAGTTCGTTTTTTGAGAACATCGCGCACAGTAATGTGCGAGATGTAATCAACATTGTCTGCAAGAAGTCTCAATGACCATTTTGAATAACCTTCAGGAGGGGTGCTGCAACACAACGTCACCCGTTTTCCATTCGAAGGTTTGAGAAGGCTCTCTAAAGATTATGAGATACTTACCGAAACTTCAGAACATATGAATATATTGACTATGCTCAAAATCATGGTCAATAAAATTTCTATGTAAAAATTCAAAACAGTTTCTAAAGGTTTTGTTATTTTTTTATTTTTCTCTCTTTTTCTAATTGATCAATGAATTGCTTCCAAGCTACCGCCCGTTTTTCTTTATTCTCTTTGACCGTCGGTATGGTTTCCATGATACTTAAAGGGTAGCAATCGTGTAGATAACACTTGCCGTTAGTTTCAACATACAAAACCAAATCATTTGAAGCAAAGCTATGAAATGGTCTGACGTATGTACTTACTGTGAAAAGCTGTTTTTCTCTAAGATAAAAATGCACTTTCTGGAAAACTTTCAAATCATCCGGTTCAAAACTTTTATTGAATTTAATCTCACCGGTGTTAAGATCAAACCATGAAATATCATTTCCGGTAAATACAACAGGAGAAATATCGCTGGCAATATCTCCTTTATCAGTTGATGATGCTCTAGTAGTGGCTTCTCCTTTCACTGTAATCAAAGAAGTTTGTTTCAGTGAATTATCCTCACACGAATATAAAAAGAGAATCGCACAAAAGAAGAAGATTTTAATAATGTAATAAGCTTTCATACTATATAGAGTTTATTGCTTGAAGTCATTACTTACATAGCGTAAAGTAATATATGGTGCAAAGTAATATTATTTCATCTGAATACCCAAGAAAATAACAATTAATTTATGCGAAAAAAGATCATTTTTTTAAAAATCATGCCAAATATCTCCGCCATAAGCGGTCGGAGTATTATAGTAGAATATTTTTTACTTCTCGCTGCAAGCAGATGGAAATTAAACTCTGAAATTTTTATTTTTACAGCTCATTGGTTGTTAGGCTATTAGCTGTTTGACTGGTTTGACCTATTTGTATTAGACATCTTATTTTTAACAGATTGTTATATAGCTGATTGTATGAATAAAGTGTTATTTCCAATAAAAATTGATGTTAATAAATTTTAAAATCACAAAAAGCTTTTATTTTATTAAATATTATCACTATTTTTACTGCGTATTTAGTAAGTAATAGTTGGATAATTTAATAATTTATCAATCATGAAAACGAATTTTATTATTTATTGCGTTGCAATTCTATTAGGTTTAATATTTATGCAATGCCATGACAATCTTGATGCTATTAAAGGCAAAGTAGAAAAAGGCGCAGAAGCATTGGGTAGAGGTAATCCAGAAGTTGACGAAGAGTGCATCTATTTAAATCAACGTTTTTTTCTGAAGTCTACTGACGGAAGAATGTCGGGTATTACCCGGAGTGCTGGTAATAGATTACTTACACGGAGTTATTCCATTAACCAGAAGGGAAAAGGTGAATATTATTTAG
>ENA-UOOK01007355-UOOK01007355.1-fermentation-metagenome-genome-assembly--contig:-NODE-7355-length-10082-cov-341.742994_pt1 | contig 10082 bp, 17 predicted proteins | sample MGYA00245777_ERZ724023 | MGnify/ENA primary metagenome ERZ724023 (study PRJEB28704, sample SAMN03018312) | fermentation metagenome | biome: anthropogenic terrestrial biome; feature: soil...
AGAAAAGTGTTTTTCCCTATGGCACTTATTTTTTGATAAGATTTAAGTTTACCACTATTTTCTTCATTTGTCAACTGTTCGTTGGGGCTTTTCGGTAATTTACCGTCAGGGCTTTCTCCTTTTGCTCCAAACTTTCCATCTTCCCGCTGCGGGTGCTTATTTTCATCAAAATCCGCATCATCAGCAAATTCTTCATCTGGCGTATTTTCTGGTATATCTGTTGGCGTGTCAGTTGGAATATCTCCAATGTCAGGCATATTGTCTGCATCTTTAATGTCTTCATCTGAAAGCTCACTTAACTCTTTCAGTGCTATTTGTGTGCTGATAATGCCCTCGCTGTGCGCCTGTACAATTGCATTTACTTTGCTGGTAGCAATATCGGCCTTTTCTTTTTCTTCCGGCACACGGACAGGGCTAAAAACCATCTGCAAATCATCTGCGAATGCAGCGCAGCCATATGTGATTCCCATACACCTGACAGGGCAAGAGAAGCGGAGATCCATTCTTCGCTGGGCCTTGACTGAACATAAATGTCCGCCGACCTGCCAGCGGACATCATATTCAGAGAAGCAGCCATTACATGGACCGTCTTTACTTTCTGATAGTCACGGGCAGTAAGCAGTTCAGCAAGACCAGGCTGCCGCACCGGTGTCACTTTAAAAACAGCCGGTATTCGGTTCTGATAAAAGATTTTCTCACATAAGCTGATTTTTTGCACTGTCTGCTCCGTTTTCATATAATGAAAGGGACATACGCAATTTGCACGATACGTATACCGGCCATTCAGCCGAAGCTTCCAGTCCCCTACCTGGAGGTCTTTTTCCGCTGGCATGGCGTGAAGCATTATTTGCTCTATCGTTAGAATTTGTTCCTGCACTTTGCTCTCTTCCTTTCGGGTCCATGCAAAAGGTCCTGAAAACAGCGATTGCCATTTTCGGGGCTTTTTTATTTGGTGGGCCATCAGGGATTCAAACCCCGGACCGACCGGATTATGAGCCGAACTTAAAAAGCCTTAAAAACGGCGGTGCTATGCGACTTTTCATCCTTGCTTGACTTGCATCTGACTTGCATCAGATAAATAGGAATCAAGCTTTTGCATACTGCTGCGCTTATACAGTTTGTCAAGATGGGTGTAAATCTCTAACGTGATTTTAATATCACTATGCCCCCATTTGGTCACGGGCGGTCATCACATCCACGCTGGCAAGGTACATCAACGTGCAAAACGTATGGCGCAGTTGGTGCGGCGTAAATGTCTGTATCCGCATAGGGAGCTGACCCTGTAAGTTCCCATTCGCGTCTTTTTTATGCGCCGCTAATTTATTTTTCTTTCCACCGTATCCGTACTTGACGTTTAGGTCAGTCATATAGCTGCGCCAGAGTACACGCCATGCCTGATTAGTCATCATTTGATTTTTTGCCGTATGCACAACGTACATACAAATAGGATGTTCGGAGGCCTTTTCGGTAGTCAGAAAATTCGTCAGTATCTGCGGAATTTGTACGATGCGGACACCAGCAGCCGTTTTGGTGCTTTTAAGTTTTGGCTTGCCCCCAATCATCTCTACGGCTTTATCAACTCTGATTGTATCCGCCTGCAGATCAACATCTGCCCAAGTAAGCGCAGTCGCCTCCCCCCTGCGCAGCCCAGCGTACATCATGAGCATGGCTGCCCGCTGTGCGCGGTGTGGTGTATCAGTTACCCAGTGCCGCTGTTCCGGCGACGGCGCCTGCATCATCATGGACACGAACCCGGATAATCCGGCGCACTGGATGAAAACCGATTACATTGACAGAGCCAACGGCAAAACGATTGTGGAATTTCACTGGACGCTTGACGACAACACATTCTTGTCGGACCGGTATCGGCAAAATATCAAAGAATCCACCCCGTCCGGGATGTTTTATGACCGTGATATCAATGGCGCATGGGTGTCCGCAGATGGCATGGTATACCCTGATTTTGACGAAAAAATTCACTATATCACGGCTAAGCAGGTTCCAATTGATGAAATCAGCCGCTGGTTTGTCGGCGTTGATTTTGGCTGGGAGCACTGGGGCGCATTCGTGCTGATTGGCCGCACCCAGGACGGGCGGTATTACCTCACAAAGGAGTGGGCGGCACAGCATCGGCACATTAATGACTGGATTGCAATTGGCCTAAAGATTAAAGAGTGCCACGGCAATATCAACTTTTACTGTGATTCAGCACGGCCGGACTTAATTCAGCAGCTTCGTGTCGGCGGTCTGCGTGCAATCAACGCACGAAAAGACGTGCTGGCGGGAATTGCCGAGGTTGCAACACTGTACAAGCAAAAGAAACTGTTTATCGTTAAGGATTCTGCCCCGCAGTTTCAAAAAGAAATTTACGGTTATGTTTGGGAAAAAGACGCTAACAAACCGGAAAAGACAAACGATGATGTGCAAGATGCAATAAGATACGGAATTTATACAGACAAAAAATATGGGAGGTGATTATGTGATACCAGATTTTATACAGTCTGAATTAGTTGGTCCATATGGTTACGATGTCCTTAACAAACTCGGAAAGATTGAAGCCTACTATGATACATATCAGAACGGTGCAGATTTTACCGTTGACAGTTCAGCCGACTACACACCGGCAAAGCTGCGCAGCCACCAAATCAAGCAGCTTATACGCCGTGAAACTCAGTTTATGTTCGGCAAGTTTCCTGACTTCCTTGTCTCCTGCCCTGATGAAGCAAAAGTGGACGGCAACAAGCCAAACGAAGCTGCCATGCAAACTTACATAAATGCTGTTATGAAATCGAACCGAATGCCGGTTAAGCTTGTGCAGGGCGCGCATGACTGCTGTATTGGTGGCCGAGTAGCGCTAAAGGTGAGTGTATCAGAAGAAAAATTGTCAATTATGTTTGTGCCCGCCGACGGCTTTGTTTACGAAACCGCCATGGATGACGTTGACACACTGGAACGCATTGTATTCTTCTACACCATGGTTGATGATGAAGACCGTTCTCGATAGCGGATGTGGGTACAAAAGTACTGGATGGACAACGGCCGCTGTTTCACCAGTGAACGTATTACAGACGGTTACGGCGCGCAGCAGCAGTGGGGCGGCACAAAAGAAAATGTTGACACAAAGTTTGACCGCATACCGGCATACGTTATTTTGAATGACGGTCTTTCAGGCGACACCGATGGTGAATCTGAAGTTGCCGAGCTTTCCGATGATGATGCCTGGTACGGAAAACTGAAAAGCTACAACATTGATGCCTTGCGCAAGGGAATGAACCAGATCACCTGGATGTCCGGCGTTGACCCGGAGTCGAGTCAAAATTTCCGCTACGTTCCGGGTGCACTGTGGGATATAAAGGCAGACCCGTCACAAGCTTCCGGCGACAGCAACGCCGCGACAGTCCATGTTGGTACAATCTCAAATGGGTTTGAATATTCTGCTGCTTTTCAAAACAGCCTTTCAAATATTAAGCAGGATATGCGTGACCTGCTGGGAATACCAGACCTTAACCAGGAAAGCACGAAAGATATGATTACTTCCGGAAAAGGACTGAAAGCATTGTACTGGCCGCTTATTTGCCGCTGCGAGGAAAAGATGGCTTCCTGGAAACCAGCGCTTGAATGGCTTGCCGAGCTACTGCTTAGTGCTGCTGATGCCTTCCCTGCCCTGCATCAGGTGTATGGGGACTTTAAGGCGGCACCGTACGCTATTACGATTGACAATCAGTATCCTCTGCCAGAAGATGAAGGCGACGAAAAGCAGCTTGATCTGTCCGAAGTCAACGATAAAACACGCAGTGCAAAAAGTTATATCATGAAATGGGGTGGCGCCGCCACCAAGGGCACTGACCCGGATGATGCAGACGCAGAGCTGGAGCAGATTGCAAAGGAGCAGCAGATGTTCAACGACAGTTTTGTTGCTGAACCAGAGCTGATCGGTGGTGCTGAGTAATGTCGGGACGCCTTGGAAATTACCTTGACCTTGTTGCCACGGCACAGAAAAAGCGGCTTGAAATCACTTTACGACAGGAAAAACAGATTGCAAAAATCTATTTGCAGACTGCGGACGAATACGCAAGAGCTGCATCTCATTACGATCATGATTCTCTTACTTACCGTTGGCTTACCGATTACGCGCGGGCGCTGCAGCGTGGATCCCGTGTGCTTTACTCAAAGATTGGTAAGATAACCGCGGCTTCTGCTTTGGAAGCCGCACAGGCCGCCGCAGGGGCAGAACGGCAATTTTATTCCAGTATGGCACCTTATCTCTCCCGCCAATTTTCGGATGTGTTCTCCAATATTCCGCAGCAAGTGACGGATGAACTGATGTCCGGTGGAATCTATAAAAACTTTGTTGGGTTATCTACGAAAATATGGGACTACCAAAAGAAATACAAGCGCGACATCAGCACTATTATCACGCAGGGCATCAGTCAGCAGAAGTCGGCATTCGACTTGTCAAAGGATCTTGAACTGTACTTAAGGCCGGAAGCAAAGAAACCGTGGAACTGGGGAATTGTTTACCCCGGTTGTGCGCAGAAGGTTGACTACTGTGCACAGCGCCTTGCCCGCACCTCTGTTTCTCATGCCTATCAGCTGTCTTTTCAGCGCACTACACAGGATAATCCATTCGTTGAAAAGTATCAGTGGCACAGCAGCAACAGTGGGCGCGTCTGCCCCCTTTGCCGTCAGCGCGATGGCAGACTGTACGACAGAGACAAACTACCGCTTGACCACCCGAACGGAATGTGTGTCATAACGGCGGTCATTTCGAAAAGCTATGATGAAATCGGTGCGGAACTCGGCGACTGGGCCGCCGGGGAAAGCGATAATCCGGCGCTCGATAGGTGGCTGGGAATATTTCCTTCTGAATCCGGGTATACCGGTACAAACATTTCCCGCATTGGTTCCAACAGAGTTGATCTAAGCTATATAAAATCTACCGAATTCCGTAGCAAATTTAGCCGTTTGACAGAGAACAGCGCAGTCAATGACAGTATCCGCCGACACGCCACGGCCATGCTGATTAATCAGAACGGAACGGATGGCGAGGACTTATGCATTATTGACGCTAAAACGGGCAAACTATTATTGAATGCACAGGGGCCAAAGAACGCACTTGGAGTATCTCCGCCAGCAGATAGGATTGAGTTCTTGAGAAAAAATTATAGCGGCCAAATGATTGGACTACATAATCACCCGACAAATTTACCTCCCACCGGCGCTGACTTTTCAGCATCTGGATACCGTAGATATTGTTTTGGAATCGTTGTAACCCATGACGGGCAGGTATTTAAGTACGCACCGGGTAGTAAGGCTTTTGGGCCCCGAATTATTGATGAACGCATTGACAAATACAAACACCCACCGTATGATTTAGATGTTAAACAGGCTTTTCAACAAACGCTTAATGAAGTAGCAAAGGAGTATGATATTAAATGGACAGAAATAAAATCCATGTAAAGGGTAGCCCACCAAAACAGCCGGATACCTTTATATCCCATCCCAATTTAACCCCGGAAGAGCGCGAAGAACGTATCCGAAAAGCGGACGAAGAAAGCAGAAAATTAACAGACTGGCCAAATCCAGATCAGTAAACCACCCCCCAAATGGCAGGGTGGTATTTTTATGCCTAATTTCAGAACGAAGCAGCCCTGTAAAGGCTGCTTTTTTCATATCAAAATTTGACCGGCCCGAAGTCGCAAAACTACGGGGCAACGGAGGATCGGAACCTCGTTAAAAACGTGTGTTGTGAAAGGAGAACTTTATGGACAGAAAGTTTTTAGCTGACCTCGGTCTTGAGAAAGATGTTATTGACAAAATTCTTGACCAGAACGGCGCGGAAACAACCGCGCTGCGCACCCAGCTTAAAACCAAGGACACCGAAATCAGTACCCTACGCACTGACCTTACAGCCACCAACGGCAAGGTTGCAGACCTTGAAAAGGTGGACACTGCCGGTTTGCAGAAGCAGCTGGACGAGGAAAAGGCCGGCTGCAAAGCTGACCGGCAGAATTGGAATCTGAAAGCTGCGCTTGCAAAAGCGGGCTGTAAAGACTCTGATTATGTCATGTACAAGCTTGGTGATACAGTTGAGTATGCAGATGACGGCAATCTGAAAAATGTTGAAAAGTTGATTACGGACTGCAAGACGAACTACGCCGCAATGTTTGAAGCAGAGCCGCAGCCCGCAGGCGGCACCGGCAGTGCGGGAAACTTTCCCCGCTCTCGCGAACCTGCTAAACCGGAAGTAACAAAAGAACAGTTTGACAAAATGGGCTATATGGAGCGCCTGAAGCTCCATATAGAGCAGCCCAATGTTTATGCTGAGCTGTCCAAAGAATGAAAGGACTGTTTTAAATGGCAACAAACCAAATAACTAAACTTACCGATTTAATTGACCCGCAAGTCATGTCCGACATGATCTCGGCAAAGATTGAAAACAAGATCGTCGTAACCCCATTTGCAAAGATTGACCGTTCCCTTGTTGGTGTGCCCGGCGACACCATCACCGTGCCGCAGTATGCCTACATCGGCGATGCCGAGGATGTGGCCGAGGGAGCAAGTGCTACGACCTGCAAGCTGACAGCCTCCACCACTCAGGTGAAAATCAAAAAGGCTATGAAGGCCGTTTCTATCACGGATGAGTCGGTTCTCTCCGGTCTCGGCAATCCTGTCGGTGAAGCAACGTCGCAGCTTTCCAAAGCGATGGCTTCCCACATCGATGCGGACGCAATTTCCGCTCTGCTGACCGCGACGGTTCTGCTGCACAGATTTCCTACAACGGCATCATCGACTCAATCGATGAATTCAATGAGGAAGTCAACAGCGAAAAGGTCCTGTTCATCAATCCGAAGCAGCTCACCCAGCTACGCAAAGACAGCAATTTTCTCAGCGCGGATAAGTACGGTGCGGCGAACCTTGTCATGGTCACTGGGGAGGTCGGCATGATTGCAAAGACTCATATTGTACCTACTCGGCGTGTAACGCTTGACAGCACCGGCGCTTTTTATACCTGCCCACTCGTCAAGCTGACCAATGACACCGAGACCGAAGACGACACTGCAGCGCTCACCATCTACCTCAAACGCGACACCAATGTTGAAACTGAGCGTCACACATTGTCACGGACCACAGACATCTCCGCCGATAAGTTCTATACGGCGGCGCTCTCCGACCAAAACCGTGTTATCCTCGCAAAGTTCAAGAAAGAAATAAGGTGGCATATTATGGCTGACATGACCCCGCTTGGACAGCTTAGAATGCTGTGTCAGGAAGACCGTGTCCCCTACTTTACGGATGAACAGCTACAGTTTCAGCTTGACATTGCACAGGGTGACATAAGATTTGCGGCATATCACTGTCTTATTGCAAAGGCTGAAAACACTACTGTGCAGCTGTCCGGCATGACCATCCCCGATACTTCACGCTATTGGCTGCGGCTGGCGGCTATGGTGCGCCCTACCGCTTCCTGTATTATCAAAGGCGGGTGACGATACCATGCTGACACAAAACGCTTATACGCTGACACAGGCCATAAAGCATTGGGGCAAAGACTTCACCGTCACACGTTTCGGCACAAACGAATACGGGGAGCCCATCGGAAATATTCCGGTGGGCTCTTTTCGCGGGCTGTTCCACACATCCAGCAGATACCTTAACATTACGCTTCAAGAATCTGCTGCTGTCAGTACCGCGAAAGAGTTGCGGCTGCTTACTCTGTCGACCGACAAAGTACAGCAGGGTGACACCGTCACGCTGGACAACAGGAAGTACAGCGTAACCGGTACAGATGATGTCGGTGGTCTTCACCTGTGTACCGACATATCGCTGCAGGAGGTTTAAAATGCCACTTGATTTATCAGAGATTTATACAAGCCTGAACGCGTTGCCGGGCAGAGTTGAAAAAGCGGTAGCAGCTTATGGCCAAACCACCGCCAAAGCAATCGAGGCCAACGCTAAAAAGGACCGCCCTTGGACAGACCGAACAGCCCAGGCGAGGCAGCGCCTTCATGGTGATTGCACCCACATTGATACTGGAATTCGCATCAGCCTTTCGCATGGTGTTGCCTATGGTGTATACCTCGAATTTGCGCACGAAAAAAGGTATGCCATAATTTACCCGGTGCTGCGTGAAGGATCGGGAAAAGTTATGCATGGCCTTACAGGGCTGTTTGAGAGGTTGTAATGTCTATGGACTGGAAACGACTTTATCTGTACTTAAAGGAACACGGTTACGACGTTTACAGTATGGGGCAGCACAAAGGGAAATGCACCGCACCTTATATTGTTTTATGTAATAACGGGTCGACAAGAACAGGCGTCATAGAATATTCGCTGTATGAGCTGCTGCTATACTATCCCACCGCAGAGTACAGCAATTTTGAAAGCTACATTGATGGGATAGAAAAAGCTCTGAACCCCCTCTTCCCCACTCTCAAGCTGACCGACGGACCGGGAGTCCATTACCTTGACACAGACATAAACGCATATATGACGAGCCTGACTTACCAAGTACAAAAATTTTCAGCAACAAACAGAGTTTGAAAGGATGATATAAATGACACAGACAATTAGCAAAATGACCGGGCAGTCAGAAATACACGCCTCTATGGTGGAATTTGTTCCCGAGGATAGTACAAGCCCCGGGTTTGCGACAGAAACTATCAACAAGGTCAGTGCAGAGCCACAGACAAAGACCACAGATGCCGTATCAAACGAATGCAAGGGACAAATTCTTGCAACAATTCCCGAAACAACAACTGTAACTGGAACAAAACTGACGCTTACCGGTGTCACATTATTACTGGATGCTCTGCCGCTTTTACAGGGCGGCGCGATTGAAAAAGATGAGGATGGAACGTCTTTTAAATCTTATACACCACCAATAAACGGCCAAGTATCCGGTGCGGCGTTTACGACAAATGTATATGAGGCTGTCATGGAAGGCAGCAACGTAATGTATTATCACAAGGTTTCCTACCTGCATTGCAAGGGCACTCCAATTTCGATTAACGCAGAGGATAACACATTCTTCGCTCCTGAGTATACGGTCAACAGCACCCCCGGCAAGGATGAAGCGCCATACAAAATCACGAAAGTGGAATCTTTACCAGTTTACAACTAAGTGAAGAAATGAGGTAATCATATGGCTGTGACGTCAATTGAAAGTATAAAAAATATTCCGATAGAGAAGTTGAATTGCCGGGGTGGGATCCTGATGCACCATTTGTTGCAAGTTTGCGGCGCCCATCCATGTTTGCCCTCGTATCTGAAGGAAAGATTCCGAATGGTTTGTTAGGGCCTGTTGCAAAGCTTTTCGGTGATGAGAAGAAATACACTGAGAAGGAAATGGGCGAAAACTTCAAGGAAATGTCCGAAATTTATATCATGATGGCGAAGGTTGCGCTTGTTAAACCGACGTACACGGAACTTGAAAAAGCAGGTGTTAGTTTAACAGACGAACAACTTTTGTACATTTGGAACTTTACACAGACGGGGGTAGACGCTATGCGTCGATTTCGTGGCGTCAAAGCGGATGCTGAATCTGATGGCGGTATCGCAAGTGTATCACAAAAGGCCGAGTGAACTGGTCGGAGGATTAGACGACTACACAGCCTATTGCTTCGATGAGGCAGCTCTATATTTACAGAGGCGCCGGGAGGATGGGGAGGAACCAGTTTACGTGTCAGAAGCGTCTACTCTTGCTGAATTTTACGGATTATCAGAAGACGATATACCATGGGATAAGAGCGAAACAAACAGGGGGCGATTAGATGCCTATTGATATGGGTGTTGCAAAGGGCCATATCGACATTGATTTTCGGAATTTGCAAACCGGCGTTGCATCTGCCACTAAGCAACTTAAAAGACTAAGCAGCGAATACAATCTGCAGGAATCGTCCCTAAAAAAGTTGGAGGCCGGGTTAAAACAGTCTGGCTGCGCTTTTCAACAGGCGGCACAGCACTCACAATACCTTTCAAATGAACTACAGTCCGCCAAAGCAAAAGCTGAAACTTACAATCGGAGCTGAAGTGTACCCCGTTGTTCGGACAAAATAATCAAACTTGAAATCCGAAAGCTG
>ENA-UOOK01007357-UOOK01007357.1-fermentation-metagenome-genome-assembly--contig:-NODE-7357-length-10081-cov-3.234490_pt1 | contig 10081 bp, 12 predicted proteins | sample MGYA00245777_ERZ724023 | MGnify/ENA primary metagenome ERZ724023 (study PRJEB28704, sample SAMN03018312) | fermentation metagenome | biome: anthropogenic terrestrial biome; feature: soil; material...
CAGGTCGGAATAATCCTCGATATAGATGCCGCCGGGCACTGTCATCTGGGCAATGGCCGCAGCCTGCTCCATCTGCCGGATGCCGACCGACAGCCTGATTTCGCTCCAGTTTGTATTCACAAGACAACCGCCGTTTCCTGAGTATTTTAAAATGCGCGTAAAAAGTACACGTTCTATTATAATACAACACGGTTTGATTGCAAGCAAATCCGCCTTAAAATTCTCTTAAAATGATTTGCGCCAGCCGGTACAGGGCCTCTTCGGCAAACCGGACGGCGGGCCCGAACAGAAAATCCGTCTTTGCCCTGATGCGGAGCGTCTCCTTCAGCAGGTTCTGGGGCAGGGAATAGCTCTGCCCCATGACCTGCACCGACAGCTCTCCGTTTTCTTGCGGCAGGATCAGAAAGACGCTCCGGGCGTCGGGAAACGCATCCCTGCGCATGTTATAATCCGCCACCAGCACGGCGCAGGTAAGAAGGCAGAAAATCACCGTTAAAAAAGCCGAGGCAAACAGGATTTTAAAGGAGATTGCGGAGGACGGGCGTTTTGTTTTGTGTTTTTGTTTCATGACAGCTCCATTTTATGCAAAGCCCCGAAAGGGGCGGCGGTATTTTTCGTTTTGCCTTGCGGCGCTTCCCGGCAGGAACGGGAATGATGCGGATCTCTTCCTCTCTCCGCCCTGGATGGAGCAGCCGTAAAAAAGAGCAAGGCAGGTCAAGTTTAGTATGGCATTTTTTTGCGTTTTTAACCCCTTTTTCCGATATTTTCTCAGGATTTGTTTTCCTGCCATTATCAGGAAGGATTTTAAGAAATTGTTCATTCAATTCCGGGCGCGTTTGTGTTATAATGAATTCAAACCTGCGGTTTGAGCCTGTTCGCTTTTCCAAAGAGAGGGACGCCGTGAAAAAGACCGTTTTGCCGGACCCGACAGGCGCGGCAGACGGCTTTTTAAGGAATGCCTGCAAGGGAGTTACAGCATCCGCCCGCTTTGCTTTCGCTTTTTTTGACGGCTATAAAAAAGCAAAGCTTCGGCTGGCGGGGAAGTAGGAGAATGCTATGGAAGTAAAAAACAAGCCGGATTTAACGGAGCCGTGGCTTTCGTGGGCCATGGAGCTGCAAAGCCTTGCCCAGTGCGGGCTGGCCTATACCGAAAACGTCTACGACAAAGAGCGCTTTGAGCGCATCCGGGAAATTGCCGCCGAAATGGTGAGCTTTCAGTCGGAAATGCCCAGGGAAAAGGTAACCTCCCTTTTCTGCAGCGAGACCGGCTACCAGACGCCGAAAATCGACACCCGCGCCGCCATTTTCAAAGGGGATAAGATCCTGCTGGTGCAGGAAAACGACGGGTTGTGGTCGCTGCCCGGCGGCTGGTGCGACGTGCTGGAATCGGTAAAAAGCAACACCGAAAAGGAAGCGTGGGAGGAGGCCGGCCTGCTGGCGACCGCTGTCCGGCTCATCGCCGTGCAGGACAGGCGCAAGCATAACCTGCCGGAGTACCTCTACAATATCTGCAAGGTTTTCGTGCTGTGCGAATGCGTGGGCGGAAAATTCCAGAAAAACAGCGAAACCGTCGGCAGCGGCTATTTTGCCCTGGACGAGCTGCCGCCCCTTTCGGAGGCCAAAAATACAAAGGAGCAGATTGCCCTGTGCTTCGACGCGTATCACGATCCCCAGTGGCAGCCGCCCTTTGACTGAACCCTGCTTCGGATGTCGTTTTCTTCCGCCTCCGGCGGGGAAAAGACGTCCGGCCGGAATGACAGAGAAAGGACGGGTTTTATTTTGGATTTTTTGATTCGGGAGTACCGGCCGGGCGACCTGCCCGCCATGACGGACATCTGGAACCAGGTGGTGGAGGCGGGCGACGCGTTTCCCCAGGAGGAACCGCTTGCCTCCGGCACCGCCGCCGCCTTTTTTGCCGCCCAGAGCTTTACCGCCGTGGCGGAGGCGGACGGGCGGGTGCTGGGACTTTATATCCTGCACCCCAACAACGTGGGGCGCTGCGGGCATCTCGGCAACGCAAGCTATGCGGTGGACAAAGGCGCCCGGGGGCTCCGCATCGGCGAGGCGCTGGTGCGCCACTGCCTTGCCAGGGGGAAGGAGCTGGGCTTTAGGGTGCTCCAGTTCAACGCGGTGGTGAAAACCAACGCGCCCGCTTTGGCTTTATATGAAAAGCTGGGCTTTGTGCGCCTCGGAGTCATCCCCGGCGGCTTTCGCATGAAGGACGGGCATTACGAGGACATTGTGCCCATGTATCGGGTGCTGCAGGCTTAAGCCGGCCGCCTTTGCAGAACCGTTTTTAAATCTGTAAATATAATCCGACAGGAGTTTTTGCGTTTTGAATATCAAAGTAGGAATGGTGTCCCTGGGATGCCCGAAAAATCAGGTGGACGGCGAGATGATGCTGTCGAAGGCGCGGGACGCCGGCTTTCAGATCATTGCCGATCCGGCGCTGGCCGATGTGGTCATCATCAACACCTGCGGCTTCATCCAGTCCGCCAAGGAGGAAGCCATCGAGAACATTCTGGAGTTTGCCGCCCTTAAAAAAGAGGGGCGCATCAAAAAGGTCATCGCCACCGGATGTCTGGCCGAGCGCTACCGGGACGAGGTGAAAAAAGAAATCCCCGAGCTGGACGCGGTGGTGGGCATCGGCGCCAACGGCGACATTGCGGACATTATTAAGCGGTGCTTTGCGGGGGAAGAGGTGGAAACCTTTCCCGACAAGGTGTGCCTGCCCATGAGCGGCAAGCGGATTTTGACCAGCCTGCCCTTTGTTGCCTACCTGAAAATCGCGGAAGGGTGCGACAACCGCTGTTCCTACTGCGCCATCCCCGCCATCCGGGGACGCTACCGCAGCCGCCCTATGGAGGAGATCCTGGACGAAGCCCGCTCCCTTGCCGGACACGGCGTAAAAGAGCTGGTGGTCGTCGCCCAGGATACCACCCGTTACGGGCAGGATTTATACGGAGAGTATAAGCTGGCGGAGCTGCTGAAAAAGCTGTCCGCTCTTGACGGGCTCAAATGGATCCGGGTGCTGTACGCCTACCCCGAGCGCATTACCGGGGAGCTTTTGCAGGTCATCCGGGACGAGGACAAAATCGTCAAATATCTGGACATCCCTTTGCAGCACGCAAGCGCGCGGATTTTAAAGGCCATGAACCGCCACGGCGACGGGAAGGCCCTGTCGGCGCAGATGGCCCATATCCGGGAGGCGGTGCCGGGCATTGTGCTGCGCACCACGCTGATTACCGGGTTCCCCGGCGAGACCGAGGAGGATTTTGCCGAGCTGACCGAATTTGTGAAGCAGAACCGGTTTGACCGGCTGGGCTGCTTTGCCTATTCCGAGGAGGAGGGCACTCCCGCGGCGTCCATGCCCCATCAGGTGCCGGAGGAGGTGCGCAGGCGCCGCGCCGAGGTCATCATGGCGGAGCAGCTGCGCATTCACGACGAAAAAAACCGGGAGAAAATCGGCGCCGAGACGGAAGTCGTCGTCGAGGGCTTCGACCGCTATGCGGAATGTTTCTTCGGCAGGGGAACATCCGACGCGCCGGACATTGACACCAAAGTATATTTTACCGGGAAGAAAAAGCTTTCCGTCGGGCAGTTTGTGAAAATCCATATCGACGACGTGCTGGAATACGACCTGATCGGCACGGTTTGCGGCGAGGAAGTATAACGTTCCTGAGTCCGGGACAAAATGGATGTAGTTTTGACAGAAAGGAATGTCAAGAAAAATGAATACCCCCAATAAGCTGACGGTCCTGCGCATTTTGCTCATTCCGGTATTTCTGGTGTTTTTGATGATTGACAGCATTCCCCACCATTTTCTGTGGGCGCTGATTCTTTTTGCGGTCGCCTCCCTCACCGACCTGGTGGACGGGAAGCTTGCCCGCAGGTATAATATGGTCACCGACTTCGGCAAGTTTCTGGACCCGCTGGCGGATAAGATGCTGGTCACCTCGGCCCTGATCTGCTTTGTGGAATTAGGGCTGACCCCTTCCGTCGCGGTGGTCGTCATCGTGTTCCGGGAGTTTCTGGTGACCTCCCTGCGGCTGGTGGCCTCCGGCTCCGGCAAGGTGGTGGCCGCCAATATCTGGGGCAAGCTCAAGACCACGGTGCAGATGTCCGGCATCGTGGGTATTCTGTTTTTCTCGGAGCTCCAGTACGCCGGCGTCATTCCGGCTTCCTTTGACCTGCACCCGTGGTTCGACGGGGTGATGTGGCTGGCCGCGGCTCTGACTCTGGCCTCGGGCGCCACCTATGTCTGGGAAAACCGTAAATTCATCAATACCACAAAATAGGGGGTTGCTGCAGAATGTTGGGGGAAAACAAGAGTTTTCCCCCAAGCCCCCTTTGCGCCTTTTGGATTATTTTCGGGGCTTTGCCCCAAAACCCCACAAGCCTTTTTCAAAAGGCTTGGCCGAAAACTTTTTATTTGGGAAGCATTGGTAAACCCGTAATAGTTATAAAAAGCAGTTTACGACGCTGAAAGCGAGGTCCTTTTCGTGATAGAAACCGTCAGAGAATACCTAAAGCAGTTCGGCATGGATTCCCGTATCCGGGAGCTGAACGAATCCACCGCCACGGTGGAGCTGGCGGCGGCCGCTTTGGGCTGTGAGCCGGCCCGCATCGCCAAATCCCTCACCTTTATGCTTAAGGGGGAGCCGGTCATGGTGGTGGCGTCCGGCAACGCCCGCGTGGATAATCCCAAATTCAAGGCCCAGTTCGGGTCCCGCGCCCGCATGCTCACCCCGGAGGAAGCCGTGGAGCTGGTGGGACACGCGGTGGGCGGCGTGTGCCCGTTCGGCATCAAGCCGGGGGTGAAGGTGTATCTGGACGTTTCCCTCAAGCGCTTTGAAACGGTGTTTCCCGCCTGCGGCAGCTCCAATTCCCTGATCGAGCTGACCCTGCCGGAGCTGGAACAGTCCTCCCGGAGCCTGTGCTGGGTCGACGTCTGCAAGCTGCCGGAATAACGCAAAACGACAAAAAGCCCGGCCCTAAGCGGATAGGGTACGGATTTCATTGCCGGGAATCGGGAAAGTCCTGCTGGAAAAGTGCGGGATTTTCCTGTTTTTATATAAAAATGATAGGAAGATTACACGGAAGCCTTTTTTGGGATGGAGAAATATGGTATCATAACCGCAGAGCGGCTATGATCTTTTATTTCTATGGCCCGCCTGCGGCACCGTCTGGTCCTGCGGCGGAAAGGACGGGGAAGAAAAGGCCCCTTGGGGGCGTAAGCTCCCAAGGCAGATAAAAGAGGTGAACTATGGATTCTCTGCGGTTTGAACAGGCCTGCCGGGATGTCGTCGGCGCTCCGTGGGAGAGAAACGGCATCGGCACCCTTTCGGAAAAGACCCTCCACGCGGTGCTCAAACGCTGTTACGAGCCGCATGAGGAAAACCACGAAACCAGAATCGGCGGCTTTGTGGCCGATATTGTGGGGGAAAACGGCATTATCGAGATCCAGACCCGCGGGTTTGACCGGCTCCGCAAAAAGCTGGCGGCCTTTCTGCCCGTCTGTCCGGTCACGGTGGTGTATCCGGTGGCGCAGGTGAAGCGCCTGTCGTGGGTGGACCCCGAGACCGGCGAGGTTTCCTCCTCCCGCAAAAGCCCCAAAACCGGCACTCCTTACGAAATTTTCTTTGAGCTTTACAGGATAAAGCCTTTTTTACATGACCCCAATCTCCGTTTTTGCATTGTGCTGCTGGAACTTTGGGAAACCCGCTGGTTAAACGGCTGGGGAAAGGGCGGCAAACGGGGCTCTTCCCGGTGCGACCGTATCCCCAAAGCCTTTCTGGGCGAGGTGGAGATCGCTTCCCCCGCCGATTACGCAAAGCTGGTTCCGGAAAGCCTGCCGCCCCGCTTTACCTCGAAGGATTATCAGAAGCGCAGCGGCCTGAGTCTGTCCGGCGCGCAGACGGCTTTGAACGTCCTGTTTTCCGTAGGCGCCGTGGAGCGCGCGGGAAAGCAGGGGGGCGCTTATCTTTATGAAAAAACGGGGCCGGACGAATCTCTGCCGCTGTAGAGGGGCTTTTATAGGGAATTGCCCTGGTTTGCCCGTTTATTTTTGACATACGGAAACAAAAGACATCAGGGAGGGATTTTTATGGCAGTCCGGCGTGAGGAACGGAAAATGCCCAGCGCAAACGGGAAGGACACTCTTTCCGGGGCGGTTTTTATTCCGGAGGGGGAGCCCAGAGGGATGGTGCAGATTTCCCACGGCATGTGCGAATACATCGGCCGCTATGAGGAATTGATGAGCTTTGCGGCCGAAAACGGCTATGTGTGCTGCGGCCACGACCATTTAGGCCACGGCGGCACCGCGAAATCCGATGCCGATCTGGGCTTTATCGCCAAAAAGGGCGGGGATGCCCTGCTGGTGGACGACGTGTGCCGCTTCGGGCGGGAGATCGCCGCCGGATACCCCGGCGTTCCCCGGTTTTTGCTGGGGCACAGCATGGGCTCCTTTATCGCCCGGGTCGCCGCGGAAAAGCTGCAAAACGAGCTTTCGGGCCTCATTCTCACCGGCACCGGCGGGAAAAATCCCGCCGCGGGCTTCGGCATCGCGCTGGCGGGGCTGATTCAGGGCGTGCGGGGGGAGCGGTATGTGTCGAAGCTTGTCAACCGCATGGCCACCGGGGACTTTAACCGCCGGTGCCAGGGCCCCACTCCTTACGAGTGGATTTCCCGGGACCGGGCGATCGTGGACAAATACGCGGACGATCAGCACTGCACCTTTCCCTTTACGGTTTCGGCCATGAAGGATCTGGTGACGTTAAACGAGCTGAGCAACCGGAAGGAATGGTTTGAGCGCTTTCCCAAAAAGCTGCCCGTCGCGCTCTTTTCCGGCGCGGAGGACCCGGTTGGGGACTACGGCAGGGGGGTGAGGCAGGTTTATCAGAGACTGAAAGCCGCGGGTGTGTCGGATGTCTCGCTGACGCTTTACCCCGGTGCGCGGCACGAGGTTTTGAATGAAATTAACCGTCAGGCGGTTTATAACGGGATTTTGCTGTGGATGGGGGAGCGTGCGAAAAGGCCGCGGGCGGAATGAAGCGCCGCCCGCTTTTACAAAATCAGAGGGAAGGGGAATGGAATATGACGGTGTGGATTGTGACCGGTTTATTTGCCCTGCTGGCGATTCCGCTGCTGATGGGCAGGGGAAGCTTTCTCATTGCGGGTTATAATACCGCCAGCGAGGAGGAAAAGGCCAAATATAACGAGAAAAAGCTGTGCCGCACCATGGGCGTGTTCTGCGCCTGTGTTGCTGTTTTGACCGGCGCTCTGGCTCTGATCGATACCGAGGCGTTCGCCCTGGTTTACGCGGGTCTGCTGATCGCGGGCGTTGTTTTTCTGATGTTTTACGCCAACACGAAATGTAAAAGGTGAATGAGGATGCTGCTGGAAACAAAAAGACTTGGCATCAGGCGTTTTTTCCCCGGGGATTTTGAAGATTTTAAAACGCTGATCGTGGATAAGGAATCCTCGCCGTCGGCCATCTATGACGAGGCGTTCCCTACCAGCGAGGAGGGCCTTAAGGGAGTTCTCGCCTGTTTTGCGGGCTCCGATGAATTTTATGCCGTCTGCCTGAAGGAAACGGGCCGGGTGATAGGCTTTGTTACCCTGAACAATTGCGGAGCGGATATCAGGAATCTGGGATACTGCATCCGGTCGGACTTTCAGAATCAGGGCTATGGCCGGGAGGCCGCCGGGGCTGCGGTGGATTATGCGTTTGAAAGGCTTGGCGCCGTACAGCTGGTTTCGGGTACCGCCAACGAGAATATCCCTTCCTGCAGGCTGCTGTTCCGGCTGGGCTTCGTTAAAATCCACGAGGGGCCCGGCTCGTTTCGCGCGGATGAAAGCGGCGACCCCATCGAAGTCATTGGCGGCGCTTACGAGCTGGATAAAGAACGGTATCTGCAGATCGGAAAGGAAAACGGAAAAGGGAGCCTGTAAAACAGGCTCCCTTTTTTGTCGTCCAAGTCTATTCTTTTCTCCACTTCACGCCCTGGGGGGTATCTTCCAGCACAATGCCCATGGCCTTCAGTTTATCCCGGATCAGATCGGCGGTTTTAAAATCCTTTGCCTTCCGGGCGGCCTGCCGCCGCTCAATCAGCGCTTCCACTCCGGAATCCAGCGAATCGTCGGCCTTGTTGTACAAAAGGCCCAGCACATCCGCCAGCTCGTTGAACGCTCCGGAGAGGGCGGCAAGCGCGGCTCTGGACGGCAGCGCTCCGCCTGTCGCGGCGGAGTTGATGTCCCGGGCCAGCTCAAACAGGGCGGACAGTCCGTCGGCGGTGTTTAAGTCGTCGTCCATGGCGGCGATAAACTGCTGCCTGCGGCTTTCGGCCAGCTCAAGCAGGGCGGCGTCCCCGTCCTGCGGGGCTTCGGGGGCGTTTCGCAGGGCAAAGTCCAGATTGCCCCGGCAGGTATAAAGCCGTTCCAGACCGGCCTGCGCCTGCTCGACGACCTCCAGGCTGTAATTCATGGGGCTGCGGTACTGCACCGCCACCATCATATAGCGGATGGGCTCGTAGCCGACTTTTGCGGCCACCTCCCGCACGGTGAAGAAGTTGCCCAGGGATTTGGACATTTTCCGGTTATCCACGTTGATATGCCCGTTGTGGAGCCAGTAATGGGCCAGCGGATGCCCGGTGGCGCACTCGCTCTGGGCGATCTCGTTTTCGTGGTGGGGGAAGATCAGGTCCATGCCGCCGCCGTGGATGTCGATGGTTTCGCCCAGGAACTTGCGGCTCATGGCGGAGCACTCGATGTGCCAGCCGGGACGGCCTTTTCCCCACGGGGAATCCCACGAGGGCTCGTTTTCCTTGGCCCTTTTCCACAAAGCAAAGTCCATGGGGTCGCGCTTCTGCTCGCTCACGTCGATGCGGGCGCCTGCCTCCAGATCCTCCAGCGGCATATGGGAAAGCTTGCCGTACTCTCCGAATTTCTGGGGAGAAAAGTACACGTCGCCGTTTGATTCGTAGGCAAAGCCTTTTTCCATCAGCGACCCGATGATGGCGATAATGTCGCCGATGCACTCGGTGGCCCTGGGGCGGAAGGTGACGGGCTTTACGTTAAGCCCGTCGGAATCGGTCTCGTATTCTTTGATGAACCGCTCGGAAACGGACCTGAAATCCACGCCTTCCTCGTTTGCCCTTTTGATGATTTTGTCGTCGATGTCGGTATAGTTGCTGACGTAGCTGACCTGATAGCCCCGGTATTCCAGATAGCGGCGCAGGGTGTCGAATACCACTAGGGGCCGGGCGTTGCCGATATGGATGAGGTTATAGACCGTGGGGCCGCAGACATACATGCTGGCCTTGCCGGGCTTCAGGGGGACAAATTCGTCCTTTTGTCTTGTAAGCGTGTTGTAAAACCGCATTGCGCTCTTCCTTTCAAAACGGGTGGAAAATAGACGGACTAAGGTTAGAATGCCCGTTTTTTTATCCGTTCAGTCTTTTTTGTGGGCGTAGTAAAAAGCCTTTAAATCCGCTTTCACATCTTCCGGAAGCTCTGTTTTTTTGATTCCGCGCACCGCGCCCTCCAGCGCCGAGAGCCGGTGCAGGCAGGCGGAGGAATCGAAAGCCCGGATGCGCAGCCACGCCTCCCTGCTCCCGGTTTCCCGCAGCTGTCCGGGGGTGTCGACGCCCGCCTGATGAAGCTGTTTCTCCAATTCTTTTCCGATGTTGGGAAGCTCCTGCAGTCCCGCCATATTTTTCTCCTCCTTTTCATCCTGACGGCAGTCAGTCCTGCCTCTTTAGTTTCTCCAGCTCTTTTTCCAGCGCTTCGATGCGGGCCTGAAGCCGGCACAGCTCCTGGGAAACGGGGTCGGGGATATGCACCTGGTCAAGGTCCGCGTTGCAGATTCTCCTGCCGCTGACGCGCACCACCCTGGCCGGCACCCCCACGGCGGTGCAGTCGGGGGGGATTTCCTCCAGCACTACCTCGATCTCCATTCCACCAGCCTCCGCAGTTTCCTGAGCGGTATACAATCTGGGGTCTTCCGTATCCCAGCCTAACACACCGGCGATCAAACCAAGGTTTGTCGCCATGCCTACGCGGAAGGATGCCCGGCCGCTGT
>ENA-UOOK01007359-UOOK01007359.1-fermentation-metagenome-genome-assembly--contig:-NODE-7359-length-10079-cov-13.752195_pt1 | contig 10079 bp, 12 predicted proteins | sample MGYA00245777_ERZ724023 | MGnify/ENA primary metagenome ERZ724023 (study PRJEB28704, sample SAMN03018312) | fermentation metagenome | biome: anthropogenic terrestrial biome; feature: soil...
CGGCGCACCCACAAGCATGGGCCGGGGTTAGATTCCCGTGGGCGGCTGCCAGCCGTCATCCGTTTTTGCCATTTTTTCAAATTCGGATGAGAGGAGGCTAATTATGGCCATAAAGAAGCCGGCTAAAACGGAGCCGGAAATAATCCCCATGCTAAAAACCGTTGAGCAAATGAGCCGACTCAGTGGCATAGGAGAAAACAAACTGCGCGAGCTGATGGACAAAGGCGAAATTGAGTATATTCAAAATGGCAATCGCCGCCTGTTAGCCGATTCTGCCATCTGGGACTGGTATAACCGCAGAAAGGTTCCTGTCACAAAAACATAGGAGGTGCTTATATGTCCATTACTTCTCGGCAGGTAAAGAATAAGAAAAATGCTGATGGCGTGGCGACCGGCAGAAGCGGTACTGTATATGATGTCAGCATAAAATATAAAACCGGCGAAGGTTATAAGACCTATAACAAAAGAGGCTTCACAACGAAGCAGGAAGCAACGCAGCATGAAGCGGAAATGAAAATCAAGCTCAACAACCCCACTTATATGCCGATGGATGCTGCTAATTCAAAGCAGACCGTCAAAGAATACTTGGAAACATGGGTAGAAGCCCATGGAAAGGCAAATCTGCGCCCAAGCACTCTGGCTGGATATAGGGGATATATTAAAAACCATATCGTTCCCAATCTCGGACATATTCAGTTAAAACAGCTCACCCCTGCCATGATAGATGATATGTTTCAAAAGCTGTATGACAAAGGCTTGTCGCACAGCTCCGTGCGGTACACGCAAAGAATATTAAGCGTTGCGTTGGAACACGCTCGCAAGTATAGGTATATTGACACAAACCCGGCCCGTGATATCATTACGAAATTCGGCAAGCAAGGCAAAACGCCTGATCCATATACAATCCCGCAGATGCAGCAGTTGATTTCCTACACCACGGGGACTTTCTGGGAAATGCCCGTCATGCTTGGCGGTTTGTACGGTCTGCGGTTGAGTGAGATTTTGGGCTTGCGGTGGCAAAATGTTGACCTCAAAAAAGGTGTTTTTCATGTAGTGGAGCAGCTTCCGTTTGGCCTGCCTGCCAATACTACGGCGCTTTCTGAAATGGCACCTGTTAAATCTGAAGAACGAGATTTATATATCACCGATGTGGCCCGCCAGTTCTTTGAACGGCAACTTGCCATGCAATCCAAACGCCGACTCTTTTGTGAGCTTTCAGGCAATATATATTATGAAAATGACCTGGTAGTGGCAAGACAAGACGGAAGCCCCTGCCGCAGAGATAGAGTATCCTCTGACTTCGCCCAAATGCTGCGGCGCTCCAGCATGGCTCATATTCGCTTTCACGATTTGCGACATACGGCGGCGACCAATATGCACCAGCTTACCGGCGACTTTTATACAGTAGGAAAAATCCTTGGTCACAGTCTAAAAGGCATTGGTATTCAGCTCGGTATCTCCACCAACATGGAGGCTACCACAGCACAGTATGTCGATGTGCGATTAGATCGCATCAGGATTGTCCTGCAAACATACCACGACCAGATTATGCCCGAAAAACAGATTGAGCAGAAAAAAACTCTGGATAAGAAAAAAGACGAACCGGTTAAATAATGGCCGTGCAGGAATGTAGGAAAATTGCAGGAAAGCTCTACAAAGCGTACCAGCATGAAGTTATAAGAAGTTATGCGGAGATATGGCGAAACCATTGATATTACAGGGCTTTAGACCACGAAGATATAAGAAGATAAGTGAAAAAAAGAGCGCAAATTCATTTGCCCATCGCCCTCGAAATCGTGTGAGCCGTTCGGCTCCGTGGGTTCGAATCCCACTCTCTCCGCCAAAGCATTGTAATCCGAACTCACTATTGCCGATAGGTGATGGGTTCGGATTTTTGCTATTCATAGCATGAAAGAAAACGAGGATTAACCGCAAAGGTTAGTCCTCGTTTTGCTTTAGGTTATATCGTCCTTGCTTGTAGGCGGTTTGTCCTTTTGTTCTTGCTGCCATGCCTTAAACTCCGCTTTGCCCTGCTCACTGGTTAAATACTCTTTCAATGTTGGATATAGCACTTCTGCAAGGGCTTCTAATTCGTGCTTAGGGATTGTTGTTCCCTGCTTTTTTGCTTTCGCCATTGGGAACACCCCCCGACTGCTTGTGACCGCCCGAAAACACCTCGCCATCATCAAACAGATAGCTTTGGAAGATTACCCCTGTATTGGTGATAAATCGCCCTTGTGCGTCCTTTGGTATCTGTGTGGCGGCTTCTGTGCTATCCAGAATAATTTGTGACAAGATATTGTCTGCCCTGCCGCAGATACGGCAATCAATATTTGAGCGTATTTGCCCGCTTAGAATGTCAGCCGAGGGGCGTTGCGTTGCAAGAATAAGGTGCAGCCCAAACGCACGCCCTTGCCGGGCAATCGTTGATAAATGGCTCTCTATCTGTGAAATGAGTTCTTTCCGCTCTTTGGAAAGCCCTGTTTTATCAAGGACTTCCGCAATCTCGTCACAGGCGAAAATCATGCGCTTTAGATTGGTGTTTGTGGCGGCGTTGTACTCGTCAATGTTGGTGTGACCTGTTTCACGAAATACGGTTTTTCGACGTTGCAATTCGTCTGTTAGGCTTGTCAGCAGGTCAAACAGGTCACTTTCATCAAAGCACATACGGCACTTGTCATGCCATGCAGCGGAAAAATCTACGCCGCCCTTAAAATCCGCAATACAGACTTCCGCACCCTTTTTCACGCCCTGCATGAGAAGCAGCTTCAGCAGAACGCTTTTTCCAGAGCCACTGGAGCCGCCTAAAAGAATATGCGGGATTTTTGCAAGGTTGACCGTTTCCCGTTCAGTCAGGCTTTGGCCCAATACCAGTACAAAACTTTCATTGCTTAGATAGCTGTCTTGCCAGTGCATAATTGACGGGAGCGTAGAACGTGGGGAAACGGTTTGCACAATAATTCGCCGGCCGTTTTTGCTCCGCTTTATGTGAGTAATCTCATCAATCAAAGCACCCTTGATTTTCTCTTTCTGGTTCTCCCAAACTGACAAAGGGGTTTCGTTTTCGTCAAATTCCCATATTGTAAGGTTGGGGTTTTTAGGGTGCTTGTACTTTGCAAGGAGCAAGGGCGGCTCGTGAGCATGATTTATAACCCCTGCTCCAATTAACCTATCCCCCATTTTTTGTGCCTTTCGTGGCGTTCCGATTGCCGATATAAGGCACAGCAAGCCAAGTGGCAAAAGCAGAGCAACGAGCCAGTCAACCGCTATTGTAAGTACAGAATACAGCGAAAACTTATTGCTAAGTCCAAATAGTAGCTTGTCACGATTGCCCCATGCAAAAGCCGCAATCAGCAGATAGGCAGCGATAAGGACATTTTTCCATCTGTTGATAACAACAAGCTGCCTAATGCCTGTTGTAAAGCGTAAAAGGGCGGCTTTTCTTGCCCTGTTCCGTTCACGCCTGATTTTATCATTTTGATTGATTTCATTCATCAAAAACTCCCTTTCCATCGTCAAATACGATTTGTTCAAAAACTTCCTCTTTCGGCTTGTACTCAACAATGTGATGTATTCGCCGCAATAGTGCCTGCCATGTTTCGGGCTGCTCATATTGAAGCATAGGGTATTGAGCGGACAAGGCAAGATTGCTGATGATATAAACCGTTGTAAAGCAAGCGGTTTTGTTGGAATACCTGCACCGCAGTTCCAGAGGGTATCCGTCAAGCAGGTTCAACAATTCACTGATTTTTAGCTGTGAACGGTATTCATCAAGTACAAGCGTTTCTTGCCCTGTATAGCCGTCAAAGGGGTGTTCATACTCTGTCACCCTGTAAACGGCGGCATACCCCTCACGCTCCATTACAAAGCGTGTTTTTCCTGTCCCTGTCCTGCCCCAAAGGTATGTTACCTGCATCTCTCTGAACTTGGTGCGAAACTCCTCTGCCCTCACCGTTTGGCGTACACGCTCAATGTCGGTCAGCCGCAAAAGGTAATCGGAGTTTTCCTCTAAGATTTCAAAGTTGCTTTTTCCGTCTTTTACAAGCTGATAAAGGAAATCAAGGTCGGAGCGTGCGCCTTGTCGCTCAACAGGCATTTCTCCCCATTCCTCAAATGTTCCCTTGATGGAAGTATCGCTTTTGGGGTCATTTTCCCACTTGCCCGACTTTTGAATATATATTTTATTCTCCTCACAGCTTGCACGAACCTGCTCAATATGCCCCTCCGAGAAATGCCGCTTTATGGTTGAAAAACGAACCGGCGAGGAACAGGCAATGAAAATGTGAATATGCGGGGTTTTCTCTTTCAGGCCGATTTCATCAGCCATGCAATAATACTGAATGGGTTTAATGGCTGACAGTTGCGTTTTGATTGCTGCATGGTCTATCTGCTTTTTATTCTTGAAGTTCAAAGTAATTTGCCATTTGCGTGATTGTGTATCTTTCAAAGTGTCACCACCTTTTTACATTGCTTTCCAGAACGCTACAAGCGACAGAGGTTGCCTAAGGGTAATACTAGCCCTTAGGCAGCCCCGCCGCAGGGCGATTTTCCTAAGAGAAAACCGCCCCTTGCGGCGCTGTCCTCTTTGCTATTGGTTGGCTTGCTTGGCGGCGGGCTTAACGCTCTCCACCTTGCCCCGATTATTAAATGCAACTTCTATGACTTCCCCGACTTTGAATTGGGGCAGGTCAACACCGTCACGAATAAACAGCTTATCGCTCATTTCGCCAACGACATTCTCCGCTGTGTAGGCTACAAAAAGCTGCATTCCCTTTACTTGCGAACCGTCATTTGCCTTGAAATCAAGTTCTCTGGCACCCAATAAACGCATTTTCATGTTGAAAATCCTCCTTATTTTTTAGAAGTGGCCACTTCTTAGCTGCATTATAGCCATAACTTTTTCGTCTTGCATTTTTCGGTGAAATACAAAAAACTCCCTTTTTATGGGGAGTTTCGTATTTTTCATTTTCAAAAACGCAATAAAATCGAACCTTTTTATATTTCACCGAAATCTAAAGTTTTGAAAAAATTACCGCACAACTATTTTTTAGATGTGCGGTAATCTCTTTATTATTTTTTTCTTGGGTTATATGCCCCTCTTTCAAGTTCCCCTAACATATCTTTTCCGTCTACCCCTAAATCCCTCAATATGGCATTGCAAGCCTCAATATCCTTTCCCTTATGTTCCTCAAGCAGATGGATATAGGCTCTATCTAATCGGTCATTTATATTAAATCGCATTCCACACGATTCAAGTATGTATTCCGTTGAGTGAACATCTAACCCAAAGCCGACACCTATGGAGATTACAAATCTCTTTAATATGGAGCCACCGGGTTCGCATAAATGATTAAACAGATTTCTATTGAGTCCTGTTAATTCTTCCGCTTTTTTCGCATCAATCTTCATTTTAGTCATAATACCTAAAACTATTTGCCCATAGGTTTTTTGTGCGTCAGAGGTCAATTGATATTTTTCTTCAAACTCTGCCTTTTGCTTTTCGGTCAAAATAGGTTCATTGTTAATATATTTAGCTTCCATTTTACTCCTCATTTTTGATTTGAGTGGATTTTTTACTTTTCAATGAATTTATCCAAGCTAACCCCTAACGCCACAGAGATTTTATAAAAGGTTTCCACAGAGAAGTTATATCCCACTTTCTCACTTTCAATCTGGCGGATAAAATCATGGGAGAGGTCAACCATTTCCGCAAGTTGGGCAGAGGTCAGCCCCTTTTTCTTGCGGTATTTTTTGATGTTGCGCCGTATTGTGCTATAAATATCATCATCAAATTGTATTTGTTCTACTTTTTTCATATGAGCCACCACCTAACAAAATTGTAACGAAAGGCAGGGCAATTGTATGTTAGGCAACATCTCACAAATTGTTCTTGATATTGGATTTTTCTGGTGGTAAAATGGTTTTAATGATAGATTTGAAAGGTTTGGTTGATAATGAAAAACAAGAAAATCCCGATTATAATTGCTGCTGTTCTGGCGGTTTCCCTTGTATGCGGCGGCGGCTTTTTGTATATTCAAAGCGAAAATGCAAAGGCGGCGGCACTCGTACAACAGCAGGAGCAAGCGGCAGCGGAACAGGCCGAGGCCGATAGAATAGCGGCAGAACAGGCGGCAGCGGAGCAAGCCGAAGCTGATAGAATAGCGGCAGAACAGGCGGCGGCGGAGCAAGCCGAAGCGGACAGATTAGCGGTAGAACAGGCAGCGGCAGAGCAAGCCGAAGCTGATAGAATAGCGGCAGAGCAAGCGGCAGCAGAACAGGCCGAAGCCGATAAAGCCGCAGCAGCCAAGCCTAAGCCGACCACGTCTACCGCCCCCGCAGCCCCCACACAGAACAACGCCACCGACAACAAAGGTGAAAACCAAGGGCCAGAGGGCTACAAGCCCGGTTACATCTATGTACCTGGCTACGGGTATGTTAAGGACGAGGGTGGCGGCGTAATTATAGGGGGAAACCCTAATGATGCCAACAATCCCGGCAAATCAATTGGAAATATGAACTAAAGAAATTAAAAGAGTACAGTCAGGAGTACGCTGAAAGGTTTGGTTGATGATGAAAAACAAGAAAATCCCGATTATAATTGCTGCTGTTCTGGTAGTTGCTTTTGCGTGCGGCGGTTTTTTGTATATTCAAAGCGAAAATACAAAGGCGGCGGCACTCGTACAACAGCAGGAGCAAGCGGAAGCGGAACAGGCCGAGGCCGACAGAATAGCGGCAGAACAGGCGGTGGCAGAGCAGGCCGAAGCGGACAGATTAGCCGCAGAGCAAGCGGCAGCGGAACAAGCCGAAGCTGATAGAATAGAGGTAGAACAGGCAACAGCGGAGCAAGCCGAGGCCGAGAGATTAGCGGCAGAACAAGCAGCGGCGGAACAAGCCGAAGCCGAGAGAATAGCGGCAGAGCAGGCAGCAGCTAAGCCCAAACCGACCACGCCTACCACTCCAGCAGCACCTAAACAGAACAGCATCCCCAACGATGGCGGGATAGACCAAGGTCCAGAGGGCAACAAGCCCGGCTACATCTACGTTCCCGGCTATGGCTATGTTAAGGACGAGGGCGGCGGTGTAATTACAGGCGATAATCCTAATGATGAAAACAATCTATCTGGAAATAAAATTGGAACTATGAACTAAGACATAAAAACAGGACGGTTAAGGCAATGCGCTTTGACCGTCCTGTTTAATGTCTATTTAGAGTTGACAAATTAACTCATTATATGTATTATATGTTTATCGGAAAGGAGCGTTGACAATGCAAGAGGTAGCGCAACGGTTGAAGGATTTACGGGAGAGCGTTAATCTATCCCAAGCGAAAATAGGCAAACTCATGGGAGCGACACAGGCAAGCGTAAACAGATATGAAAACGGGCAGACTTCCCCGCCGTTAAAAATATTGCTTTGGTATGCCGATTTTTTTGATGTGTCTATGGATTATATTTTTGCCCGAACGGAGCAGCCACAGGGCAAGCTATATGAGCATAAACCGAAAATCATTGAAGCCATGACGCAGGACAACAAAGAATTGCGGCAGTTTGTAGATATGTGTTTTGATAAATCCTCACCAATCAGCGAGAAGCTGCGGGATATTTTAACCGAAATGTTAGAGCAACAAAGCAAATAGGCGGGCGTTTCCCCTTGCGGAGTTTATTCAAAAATCTTCGCCCATCAAGGTTAAAATGAACTGATAAATCAGACCTTGACAGGCGAAGATTTTTGAATGTGCGGCATCCAAGGGAACGCCCCCACAATATGGCGGGTTTATCGAAACCGCCCACAAAACAACGAAAGGAAGTGCAGAGATGAAAGCAGTTATATATGCCCGATATTCAAGCGATAATCAGCGGGAAGAAAGCATTGAGGGACAGTTAAGGGAGTGCAAAGCCTATGCCGAAAAGAACGGTATCACCATTTTAGCCACCTACATAGACCGGGCATTGTCAGCCAAGACCGACAACCGCCCCGAGTTTCAGCGCATGATTAAGGACAGCGCAAAAGGCTTATTTGACATGGTGCTTGTCTGGAAGTTAGACCGCTTTGCCCGAAACCGTTATGACAGCGCACATTACAAGGCTACCTTGCGGAAAAACGGCGTGAAAGTGGTATCTGCTACCGAAACCATAGCCGAGGACAGCACAGGTATTTTGCTTGAAAGTCTGCTAGAGGGATATGCTGAGTTTTACAGCGCCGAACTTGGCGAAAAGGTGAGGCGAGGGCTTACCGAAAACGCCCTAAAGGGCAAGGCGAACGGCGGCTATGTTGCCTATGGCTATACGGTGGATAATGACAGGCATTTTCAAATTGACCCTATTACCGCCCCGATTGTACTTGAAGTTTTTAAGAGTTACGCCAACGGCATGACTATTAAGCAGATTGTGGATAGCTTAAACGAAAGAGGTATTAAAAACAGCAGAAACGGCGATTTCACAATTAACATCATTACAAATATGCTGAAAAACCGCCGCTATATTGGCGAATATAGTTTTGGTGAAATCATTCTGCCTGACAGCGTGCCTGTTATCATTTCGCAAAAGTTATTTGATAGAGTAGCCGCCCGAATGGAAAAGAATAAGCGAGCACCCGCAAGGCATAAGGCAACCGAAGAAATGTATCTGCTTACATCAAAGTTATTTTGCGGCAAGTGCGGCGGTGTTATGGCGGGGGAAAGCGGCACAAGCAAGACAGGGCGAAAGTATCACTATTACAAATGCGGCAACGCCAAGCGCAAAAACCATTGTGATAAAAAGGCGGTCAAAAAGGACTGGATAGAAAATCTGGTGATTGAGCAGATTTGGCGGGTGCTGTTTGATGATACCGCTATGGACAATTTAGCGGATTCTCTGATTGCGTATCAGAACAAAGAAAATGTTGATTTGCCGCTTCTAAAACAGCAGCTTACCGAAACCGAGAAAGGCATACAGAATATGCTCAACGCCATTCAGCAGGGCATTTTCACAGCTTCGACCAAAGAACGGCTTGAAGAATTAGAGGACACAAAGAGCAATTTGGAAATCAGCATTTTACAAAATCAGATTAAACAGCAAAACTTTACGAAAGACGAAATACTCTTTTGGCTCTATCAGTTTAGGGAAATGGATATTGCCAACATGGAGCAGCGGCAGCGGCTTATCGACATTTTTGTAAATGCTGTCTTTATCTATGATGATAGAATTGTTTTCACCTTCAACTATAAGGACGGCTCAAAAACCGTATCACTAAGCGATATTCAGAGTTCGGATTTGGATAGGTGCTCTCCGCCAGAATGAACGACGGTATGAGTTCTAAACATTTTTTGGAATGTACAGATTTGATACCGTTTTTTGTATACTTAAATCCTGTATTTATGAGTATTTAAACATGCCTTAGTCTCTTTCTCATCCATGCTATACCCTTACGTATTGTTTGTGCATCAAATAATATAATGGATGTGTAATTATGGTGGTTTTTTCTATTGAACATCGAAACAACCTATAATTGTCGGCAAAAGATTGGTATCTTGCTATATCTGTACGGAATTGTGGTTATACAAACCATTTGTACGCCATGATGTGGTCGTTCCCTTGTGCCCAAACTGAACCGTACAATAACACTTGGAATTCGAAAATACTATTCTGGGTATTTTTCAGGCTGCTCCATATTGCGGATATAGGCAGTATTTTTGCCTGCGCCAACCTTTAGTATATAACCTTCTTTCAACAGCAATGACAAAGTCATCTCAACAGTTGAGGTGCTGATATCCGGACATTTTTCAAGAATCATGCGTTTTGATAATTTCTGCAGGGTATTATCAAACAATACGCGGATACGTTCCGGCTTGGATAGATTGCGATTTTGCATCAATTCTACGCGAGAAGAAAATTCTTTATAGGCACTTAGTATAACCTCCAGGTAATATTTCACAAATGGGAAATAATCATTTTTTCCCGCATACCATCCGCTTGAACTATTAAGTAATACCTCATAGTAGGTTTCTTTTGTTTTTTCAATAATCATCTCCATACTGATATATTTTCCCACTATGTAACCTGAACGGTATAAGAGGAGTAATGTCAGCAAGCGGCTCATTC
>ENA-UOOK01007361-UOOK01007361.1-fermentation-metagenome-genome-assembly--contig:-NODE-7361-length-10077-cov-8.598982_pt1 | contig 10077 bp, 12 predicted proteins | sample MGYA00245777_ERZ724023 | MGnify/ENA primary metagenome ERZ724023 (study PRJEB28704, sample SAMN03018312) | fermentation metagenome | biome: anthropogenic terrestrial biome; feature: soil; material...
CCAATTAGTGCAGGTTTCCGGCCAAGGTGATGGCCGATCCAACCAGTCGCTGATGGAGCGGACTACCAGATCCACGTTTAGTTCCCCGACTCCCTTGACCCGGCCATCACCTTGGCCGGAAACCTGCACTAATTGGCCCAGCCTGCCGGCCAGACGCAAAACCTCATCTTCCACTACCGGGTCCTGTTCTTCCACTACCAGCACCCGCTGCTTTCCCGCCAGAAATTCGGCGGCCCGCTGGCCTGGGAAGGGATAAGGAGTACTTATTTTCAAACGAGGCAGGTCTATTTTTAAGACCGCCAGGGCTTCTTCTACATAGTGATAGCTGACCCCGGAAGCGATAATCCCGGTCTCCCCCCGGGGGCCTTTAAGCAGATTAAGGGGCGCAGCGCTGAACTCCTCCTCCACCCTCTGCAGGGTCTGAAGCAGTTCACCATGCTTGCGGGTGGAAACACTGGGGAAAATGACATAATCGCCGCCCTTGTCAAAACCAGCCTGGCGCACCGATCTCTCAATGTCCGGTACTTCCACATCCTGCCCCACATGACAAACCCGGGTGGTGGGGCGGACGATGACCGGCAGATGATAGCGTTCGGAGATTTCGAAGGCTTCCCGGGTCATTTCCATGGCTTCCCGGGGATTGGACGGATCCAGCACGGGCACTTTGGCAAAACGGGCAAACTGGCGGGTGTCCTGTTCAGTTTGAGAACTATGCGGACCAGGGTCATCGGCCACCACCAGGACCATCCCCCCCTTGACACCCAGGTAGACTCCGGAAAGGAGCGGGTCGGCGGCGACATTAAGCCCAACCTGCTTCATGGAAACCAGACTGCGGGCTCCACTGATAGCCGCACCATAGGCAACTTCCAGGGCCACCTTCTCATTTACACACCATTCGGCGTGAAATTCATAGTTGGAGGCCTCTTTGGCCAGGGTGGTAAAAATCTCCGTGGAAGGGGTACCTGGATAGGCTGTAACCACGTTTACTCCCGCTGCAATTGCTCCCCAGGCAATCGCCTCGTTTCCCAGCAACAACTTCTTGCTCAATCCCCTGCACCTCACTCTGAAAACAAATAAGACCAGGCCAACCTTAAGCCGACCTGGTCCCAGTTACTAACCAAGCTCAACTGTCTCGTCTACTGCCTCTTCTCATCTCGTCTATTCGCTTGTGCACCTATATTGTAACAGCCCGCCTCCTGGCTGTAAACAGCCTGGTTAGCAGCCTTTAAAGCAAAGGCGCTGGAAATTATTGAGCACGGCCAGGCCCGCTGCGGTGGTTCCGTAGAAATAAAAAGGTTTGTCCTTCAGCAGCGGCTCAAGATCCGCAAAAGTCTCATTGACCAGAACCGTTCCGGTAATAAGAATGACCTCCGCAAATTGGATTAGCTCCCCGGTCTGCCGGCTGCCGTCCCAGACCTCTACCCCGTAGCGTAAGGAGCCGATGTTATCCGGGTTAAGATCGGTAATCGCCACCCGTTCTGCCCCAAATTGCTGCACACAGTGTTCCAGGATAGCCGGTTGGTAACCAATTATCCCCACCTTGACCGCCCCGTAGGTCTCCTGGATAAAGGCGGCGATGCTGTGGGCACATTCCTCCGGCTCCTCGTTTAGACAATGCACACTGCGGTCTGCCAACCCCAGCCGCACCGCCAGTGCGTTCAGAGTAGCGATAATAATGGCCTGGTGACCGGGGCGCTGCACCTGCATCCCGGCCACCTCCCCCAGGGTTCCGGAAAATTTCAGGGGGTCGGCAGTAAAAGCCTGTCCCCGGGCTCCTTCCACCTCCGCCTGAACCAGTCTTTCCTTGCCCTGCAGCAAAGGGAAGTCCCGACGCTGCGGGCTGCCGATGGCCTCATCGGCCTGCAGTCCCCGCGCCTCCACTCTGACCTTCTGGCCAGCCAGACCCGGAGTTTTCTGTAACAAGTCCCGCAGCCCTTGCTGAGCTGAAATAATCGGCATTTTCTTTGGTCTCCTTTCCGACCTTCCCAGCATATGGTCTTAAACAACGTTGCGAGCGCAATCCTTTTTTTCATATAGCTCTAGTTTTCGCCTTGCCCGGTAAGGATAATCCGGAACAAATCCTCATCAGACCCTTCCTGGAATTGCTCCCGGCTCAGCAACCCCGTACAGGCAATCTTGAGACGCTGCTCTCCCTTCTGCCAGGTACTCTGCACCAGTTCCCCGGAAGGATGGTATATAAACCGCGGCGGGTTGGCCAGGCGGGCCCGGCTCAAACCCTGCAGCGTATCAGCCAGACAGACCGGTCCCTCCACGCAGACAGTAATTTCCGGCCGGGTAATCTGCCCCAGATGCTCATCTGCTATCAAGGCCATGCGCACCGCAGTGAACAGACCCGGGCACTCCTCCTGGTGGTGATTGCGGGCCTTCTTAAGGAAAATGAGCTTGCGCATTTCCAACTTCTTGGGAGGGATATAGGGAGTACGGGGAGAAAAAATAATATCCTGTTCATAGTAAGGCTTAATATCCACCACCGGCGTACCGTCAATAGCATCCAAACCACTTACATAAAGCCGGTTGCCCTCCATCTTATTAAGCTTTACCAGAGAAAGTGCCACGGGATTGGGGCGACTAAAAGCCCGTAGCCCGAACACCCCATATTCCGGCAGATCCGGGTTAACCATAGAAGGTACCACCTTCAACACCGTACGGTCAGCCCGGTGAAACCAGAGCAGTGCCCAGATATGGGAGTTTTCATCCAGCCCCTTTAAGGCCTCAGCATACTGGGGAAATATTTCGATAACGCTTTCCAGGCCCCCCGCCGGCATGGCCATGGGGTCATCCACGCTGGCCCGCACCACTCCCACCGGGTTAAGACAAATGGGTTCGTGTTGTTCCGGCATTCCTGTCCTCCTCCTATCCATCAAAATGTTTGGCTGACCAACTACCGTCCCTGGTAATTGGTTATTTGACGCTGATTAACGCTGACTATCACTGAAGGGATAATAAACCCCACCAACCGGTTATGTTAATTATTTAAGATCCGGGTTAACTCCCGGCGGGGACTACAAGTTAAGTACCGTAGCCATTAATGTTGCTCACCATAAATTCCTTGAGCAAAGGCGACCAATGATGAGGCTCCATCGGCAACCATGACTGTTCCTGCCGGTGCAAATACAGCCATTCACCGCAACGAAAAAGCGATCCGCGGCAGCAGATCGCTATTATGAGAAAACATCTCCAAAGTCTTCTTTCCGCACCGGGAGGCCTGTCCGTTTCCAGCCAGACCCTATCGGCCAGCAATCCATTGACTGGCAACAGGATTACCGGCTCGAAGACATCTTAATTTTCATTATTTTCTTTTTCTACACCATCAGACAATATTCCTGCTTGCCGGAAAGGTTTCCTGGCCCCTTACAGCTGTTGTTCCAAGCCTGCCTGCCCCCATCCCGTTCATCCTCAGATTCTACAATAGATCCCTGAGCTCGCGGTAAATCGCAACTACTTCCGGCAGCGGCATACGCACCAGCCCGCTGGAGGAAGGAGCCACAAATTCCGTAACCCCGGGCACCTTTCCTTCTGCCTGAACACCCCAGGAAATGTTTTTCCGTCCACTGTATTGCTTATAGACCCCCTTGCCTACGAAACATACCACCCGGGGTCGGTAACGCCGGATCTTTTTCAGCAGTTCCTGACGCCCCTGCTCATACTCCTGTGGACTGATCTCCGCTGCGGCTCGTGTAGGCCGGGCTACAATATTGGTGAGCCCATAACCCAGTTCAATGAGCTGTCCGTCTTCTTCCGGCCGATATTTGCGGGAAGTCAGCCCGGCCTGGTACAGGATGGTCCAGAAGCGGTTGTTGGGGTTGGCATAGTGATGCCCGGTCTCCCCCGAGCGCAGACTGGGGTTAAAGCCCACAAAAACAACCCGCAAACCTTCCTGCAAATGGTCGGGAATGGTTCGCATATATTTTTCCTCCCTTTCCTGGTTCCCTGATTCACGCTTATTATAGCGAATGTCCGGGCTTGGGATGCATAAATATTACGTCGCCGGGGCTCCGCCTGGGGTCATAGCGTTACGATTCTATCTAAATTTTTTTATATGCTATGATTGGCAATATAGGTCGGAATAGCAGAATGGAGGTATATCATGACTTTTATTCTCGATATGGATGGCACCTTTTTCCTGGGGGATGCTCTTTTGCCAGGAGCGCTTGAACTGCTCGATTGGTTCAATGTAAACGACATAAAGTTTACCTTTTTGACCAACAACACATCACGCGGCAAGCAGGATTATGTCGGTTTTCTAACCCGACTGGGTGTGAAAGACCAAGACGCGCGAATTTATACTGCGGGCGATGCCACCGTGAGCTATCTTCGGGCGCATTATCCTGGTAAAAAGGTCTTTTTGGTCGGCACACAAAGCTTGCGTTTCAGTTTTGAGCAAGAGGGGATCGACCTTGTGCAGGCTGACCCCGATGTGCTTGTTTTGGGCTATGACACCGAGCTGACCTACCAGAAACTGGTCGATTTCAGCCTCTACTTGCGCAGGGGATTGCCTTACATTGCCACACATCCGGATCTGAACTGTCCTTCAGCGGTGGGACCGCTCCCGGATATCGGGTCGTTCATGGCGCTGCTGGAGACCAGCGCAGGCAGGGTGCCAGATGTGATCCTGGGTAAACCAAACCCGGGCATCGTGCAGGAATTGGCGAAGCGTTGGGGTTTGGCGACAGGCGATATGCTCATGATTGGTGATCGCCTTTATACTGATATCGCCCTTGGGAAGACATCGGGGGTGCAGACTGCGTTGGTGCTGAGCGGTGAGACAAAACGGGAAGACCTGGCGAATTCGATCCATCAACCGAACCTGGTTTTTGAGAACCTGGCGGATCTCTTGCAGTATTTAACGAAATTATCAAATTCACAGGAGACAGTATGACAAATTTAGGCGGTATTTTTGGAGCAATTGGGTTGATCAGCATTTTCTATCTGGCTTTACGCCTCATTTTAGAGGCTGTTACCAGGCAATTTCGCAAGCAAGGCAAGCCAACACCCAGGCTTCTCAAAAAAATGTACCAGTTCGTAACAAAAACCCATCGCTATGCCGGATTCGTGGCATTGACAGCGATCGTGGTTCATTTCGTTTTGCAATATCTTTACTATGACTATGTTCCGATTGCAGGAATAATAGCGGGACTGGTTTTGGTAATCCAGAGCGTATTGGGTATGGGGTTGATCCGTCAGCCCGATAAAACACGCCGCAGCAAAATGGCGAAACTGCACCGGGTATTGGGAGTTTTACTCGTCGTTGCGGTTTTGATCCACCGAATCAGCGGCTCTCGAATGGATGCTGAACTGTAGGGCGGTATTGAGAACTGTCTTTAGAATTGTGAAATCAGCAATTTGGGTGTCCTCAATCCGCCATCCGGAGCAAAAGCCGGACTAAAAGCAAGCACGGACGGGAAACACGCAAAGGTTCCAGTTGGATGATCGTAATGGCACTTCCAATAGACGGCTTCGTGGGGTAGACGTCAGGTCTTCTGAGGGTTGCGGTGAATGAGAGAGGTGTTTAAGAGTAGTAGAAATTCCAAAAGTCTGGTAAAGAATTTAGTCAGTGTCAAATCAAGATTGTGTATGTGGGAAATTTTGCAGTTTGATGTTAAGGTCCTTCGCAGCAAACACCCAGGACGACTGCGACCCGCTAACGGTATCACTAAATTAAACAAAAAGAGGCGACGATGGGAATTGAACCCATGATGAGAGTTTTGCAGACTCCTGCCTTACCACTTGGCCACGTCGCCCTAAAAATAAGACTGATAACTTCTGCTATCAGTCTCGAAAGCGGGCGATGAGGCTCGAACTCACGACCTTCTCCTTGGCAAGGAGACGTTCTACCAATTGAACTACACCCGCGTGTGCCACGTCATTCTTTTCTGGTGCTGACGTGACCGAGATTTTAGCATAACAATTTTCAAATGTCAAACACTTATCAGCCGGTATTAGAATCGGGTTTGCCCTGTTTTTCCTCACGGCGATCCTCTCAATGATATCATTATCAACGTGGTTCGACAAACAGCCCGCGAGACTTTAATAACAATAAAACAGTCTGGCACACTGCCCGACATTGGGTAAAGGAGTTTTGATTATGGATAATACCCAAAAATTCAGTGGAAAAGCAATGGTGTACCGACAATCGCGCCCTTCGTATTCACCGGAATTGTTCGCTTATCTACAGCAGGTTTTTGGTCTCAAAAAAGGAAGCATGGTTGCCGATGTGGGCAGCGGCACTGGCATTCTCAGCCAGCAGTTGCTTGCAATGGGCGCCAGGGTTTTTGCCGTGGAACCAAACGCAGATATGCGCCTGGTGGCTGAGCAAGACCTCGGTAAAAACGGAAATTTTGTCTCAGTGGATGCCACCGCTGAGCAAACGACATTGCCTGAGAACAGCTTTGATTTCGTTTTCGCTGCCTCGGCTTTTCATTGGTTTGAACCGGTTGTTTTTAAACATGAATGTGAACGCATCCTAAAACCCGGCGGCAAAGTGTTCCTGATCTGGAATGAACCGCAGATGCCCGAAGAGATCCAGCAAGGTCGGCGGGCAATTTACGAGAAGTATGCGCCCAAATGTACCGGTTTTCCCGGAGGTCAAAAAGAAGAGCGGGGTGTGAAAGAAGATTTCTTTGACGGACAGTTGGGAGAAGTGCACTTTCCCAACCCGCTCACCTATGATAAAGAAAAGTTCATCGGCAGAGCGCTTTCGTCTTCCTACGCGCTGACTGAATCGGATGAGCAGTATGATGAATTTATGGATGAACTGGGCGCGCTGTTTGATCGGTTTGCGATGGACGGCTTGATCCATGAAGCTCAAGACTCAGTTATGTATTTCAAGGCAGATTCCTGGTAATCTGAAATGGGAGCAGACGCTCACCCGACCCTGACTGTGTGTGCTCCTTTATCTTTACGCGTGCCGCCATTGCCAGAAGCATATTAAATTAGCATAACTGGAGCGTTGCATAGAAACAGATTAAGTTGTATATTCAGAGAAACATCGCATATTCTGTTTCGAAAAGAGGTCATCATGATCGAACTGCCCGAAGCTAATACCCTGGCTCGTCAAATCAATCAACACCTGGCTGGCAAGACTGTTCGTTCTGTCGTTGCCGGACAGAGTCCACACAAATTCGCCTGGTTTAACATCGACCACGCTAGTTATCCCGTGTTTTTGGTTGGCAATACACTGCTTTCTGCCCGCAATGTGGGGATGTTTGTGGAAATCACTCTTTCTGATTCCTTCCTTCTTTTCCACGATGGAGTCAATTTGCGATTTCACCCGGAGGCTGGTCCGATCCCAGCCAGGCACCAACTTCTGCTCAACTTCAGCGATGGCACAAGCCTGAGTGCTTCGGTAGCCATGTATGGAGGTTTGTATTGTTGGCGGAAGTCCTCGACTTTCGAATATACCTATTATGATACTGCTCTCAGCAAGCCATCTCCGCTGACAGATGCTTTCGATGAGACCTATTTTCGCGAAATGCTTGCCCTTGAGTCTGTTCAAAAACTACCGCTCAAAGCTGCCCTGGCAACCGAGCAGCGCATTCCGGGTTTGGGAAACGGAAGTTTGCAGGATATTTTGTGGAATGCCGGTTTCCACCCGCGCCGCAAGACCAGCACATTAACGGATGACGAGACGGGAAAGTTGTTTTCGAGTGTGAAAGGGACGCTTGAGGTAATGACCGCACAAGGTGGAAAAAGCACGGAGAAAGATCTGTTTGGGCAGCCTGGCGGTTACCAGGTGCAGATGAGTGCCGGGAGCAAAGGAAAACCCTGCCCACAATGCGGCTCGGAAATCCTTAAAGAAGCCTATCTCGGAGGGAGCATTTACACCTGCCCAACCTGCCAACCGATTTAGGTTTATTTCTACGCAGGGAACCCCACCCACTTTGCTTCCAACGCTTTGTTCGCGGGGAGACCATGGCAGGGCTGATAAAAAAACCCCTGGAACACTCCAGGGGTTTTTTATTCAAAATCGAGTTTATGGTTTGAGTATCACCGGCAGGAATTGGAAGAAACCTGTTGGTTCTTCGGAATTATAAGTGACCCTCACTTTCACCTCTTTCGATTGGTAACCACCGCCATCAGAAACTGTGACGATTGCTTCCTGGTAGCCGGGAGAAAGTTTGGCTGGGTTTACAGAGATTCTAAAGCTCGTCCCGAGATTTCCACTGGTCGCGCTCAATACCACCCAATCCTTATTTGCGGTTGCTGTCCAGGTCTGTCCGGCATCACCACGCGGCATGACACCCGCGCTTGGCACAGGGTCATCGGGACCAAAATTGAAAGTGACTGTTCCTGGAATAACTTCGAAATTGCTCAGGATGAAGTTGACTGTTACCGGTATCTGCTTCTGGTTTGCCTTCCCATAGAATTTGACCTAAATTTGGTCCACGGTTGGTTTCAATGGCAACTTTACAGTTCTTGCCAGCTTCGAATCCTGGACCTAAGCCAATGACTGGATATTCTTCAGGATTATCATCCAACAAATCCCGCTTTAATAAACGCGCGTCCACAATTGCATTAAATCTTAGGCTCTTTAGTACGGTCAATTCCGGATCTACCAAAACAGTAACCCGTCCTGACTCCAAAATAGGTTCAACATCCGCGTAACTATGAGCGAGCTGTGCGTCAATGCCCTCAACTTGCATTTTGCCTTCGTAGACCGCTTCCGCAAAAGCCACCTTCCGACGTACAACCAAAGGCGCTGGCAACTCACACACCAAAACCTGCCAGCCAGCACGGTGCAAACAAGCCACCACACCACTTGCCAGGTCTCCACCACCGCGAACCAAAACGCGTTTCACTTTCATTCCAGGAATTATACCTTTAGCTTAATGGCTTTTATAGGTTTTAGTTCTTTAGTGTCAAGGCTTTCTTTTTTTCATAACCTGACATTATCACTTATGAATTTAACATGACATATTCATTTGTGAATAACAAAACCATTCAAAACCCTTGACCCAAACGCTCTAATCGAGTATTATGTATGGGTTAATATTTAGAAAGCAGGAGTGCAAGATGACCCCATTACCGAAGCAACGATCAACATCCGGACGCCGCGACCGCCGTCGTTCGCATGACGCCCTTAAGACACGCAATGCCGTAAACTGTCCCAACTGTGGTGAAATCCGCTTACCGCATCGTGTTTGTAAAAACTGTGGCCATTATCAAGGTCGCGAAGTTTTAGAAGTCGAAAAAGAATAATTCTGTTCTACACGAAAAGCAGACCAGAGCAAGCTACTGGTCTTTTTTTGTTTAATTATCTCAGTTAGATTTTACAATAAACGTTTCGTTGCCTAATGCCAGGCAAAGCAATTGCAGATTCCTATTGAATAAAACCCTCAAAATAGGGCAAAATTTCACGCGGTAAACGCCCATACATCAATATGCCCTCTTCAAGATGTTCCACATTTATCACATTGCCGCGCTCATGAAAAATGGAAACCAACTGACCCTCAGAGTATGGCAACAATACTTTGACCATAAGTTGTCCCGAAAACAGCTCATCTGCAATGGCTTCCTGCAAACTTTCCACACCTTCGCCGGTCCGGGCAGAAATAACGAAAGCGTTTGCCCCTGCCATGCGTTCAAGGTCTTGCCTTGCTTCAGCGTCAAGAAGATCAATCTTGTTATAAACCGTTAAAATCGGTATGTCGCCAGCCTCTATCTCTTGCAATGTTTCTAAAACGGACAGACTTTGTTCGTGATAATGTTCATGCGAAGCATCCACAATATGCAACAAAAGATCTGCCTCTTTAATTTCCTCCAGGGTTGCCCTAAAAGCTGCCACCAGCTGAGTGGGCAGTTTTTGAATAAAGCCAACCGTATCAGAAAGCAATATTTCCGTCCCACCAGGAAGTTGAAGCTGACGGATGGTGGGATCAAGCGTTGCAAAAAGCTGGTCTGCCACGTAAATTTCCGCGCTGGTGATAGCGTTCAGTAAAGTTGATTTTCCAGCGTTGGTGTAGCCCACCAAAGTTGCAACAGGAATGTTTGTCTTTTTGCGTTGGCTGCGATGCCTTGCGCGTCTTTCACGGACTTTTTCGAGTTCCTCTTCGAGTT
>ENA-UOOK01007366-UOOK01007366.1-fermentation-metagenome-genome-assembly--contig:-NODE-7366-length-10072-cov-3.625936_pt1 | contig 10072 bp, 6 predicted proteins | sample MGYA00245777_ERZ724023 | MGnify/ENA primary metagenome ERZ724023 (study PRJEB28704, sample SAMN03018312) | fermentation metagenome | biome: anthropogenic terrestrial biome; feature: soil; material...
CCTATACCATACATAATTACCTGTTGGATAGTTAAACTTTTAATCCCTAATAACAATTGTTCCAAAAAAACGCCTCCTTCAAAAATTTAATAAAGACCTTTATTTAGACATAATAGCCTAAATAAGGGTCTTGCTATTTAATAATCAGCCAGGTTTTAAACCGTCTTGATGACTAATTAAGCATTTTGCCAAGCTACTCCCCTTTATTTATCATAAAATTAGTATACAATAAAGGGTTTGCATTTTCAACTACTAATTTTTTTCACCTAGTATTTTCTTGGACCTTTGTAAATCTAAGCTCGGCACTAATAAAGCCAGAGCACTCCATGTTAAAAATTATTTAGAAAATATCCAGGCCCGGCACTAAGTTACTAACTTAGTACCGGGCTTGGATATTTTTAAGATAAATACAGCTTTTAAAAGGTAAATAATAAGGTATAATATAGGTAAGAGGAAGGTGAGAGGATGAAAGTACAGACACCCCACGATAAGTTCTTTAAAGAAACTATTGGCAAAGTAGAGATAGCTGAGGATTTTTTAAATAATTATTTACCAGAAAGTATAAAAAATATTGTAGATACTAGAACATTAGAGCCACAGAAAGATAGCTTTATAGATAAAGAACTTAAAGAAACATTCGCAGATATGCTTTTTAAGGCAGATATATATGATGAAGAAGGATATATTTATTTTCTATTTGAACATAAAAGCTATTTGTCCAGTAGAACACCATTACAGTTATTAAAATATATGGTTAAGATCTGGGAGCAAAAAGCTAATAAAGAAAATATTAGCAAGCTACCAGTAATTATACCCTTAGTGGTTTATCACGGAGAAAGCAAATGGAATATTGATACAAGCTTTATGGGAATAATAGATGGAATAGGAGATTTGCCAGAAAGTATTAGAAAATACATTCCAAACTATGAATATATACTATATGATTTATCACCATATGGAGATGAAGAAATAAAAGGAAATACAAAACTCAGGATATTTCTGGAGATACTAAAAGCAATATTCAATAAAAGTTTTGATGAATTCATAAAAACATTAGAAAAGTCATTCACAGCCTTAGAAAAACTAGAACATCAAGAAAAAGGTATAGACTATTTTGAGACCTTTGTAAGATATGTTATGAATGCAAGAAAAGATATTAATATAAAAGATGTTTATGAAGTAGTAAAAAATATATCTTTAGAAAGGAGCGAAGAGATTATGACAATAGCAGAGCAGCTTATTAGTGAAGGAATAGAAAAGGGAATAGAAAAGGGAATAGAAAAGGGAATACAAAAGGGAATAGAAAAAGGAATTATAGAAGGCAAAAGGAAAACAGCTAAAAACCTTTTACGATTAGGATTTCCATTAGAACAAATAGCAGAAGCTGCTGAGTTATCAACTAAAGAAGTTATGCAGTTAAAAAAAGAAATTCAAAATTAAGTGCGAAACAAAGAACAGAATTCGTCGAAGGGAAACTAGGGTTCCCTAGCGAACAAGAAAATTCGCATCATTGTTTTGAGTCACGAACGAAGCGAATTTTCTTGAAGCTATTGGAGTTGCTGAAACTATGAAGAAGGTAATTTTTCTTGTAGATATGAATGCTTTTTTCATATCATGTGAAATGACAAGGCATAAGGAACTTGTGGGAAAGCCTGCTGCAGTAGCAGGTGATCCTAAAAAACGGTCAGGAATTATCTTGGCTGCAAATTATGAAGCAAGAGAATTCGGTGTAAAGACAACTATGGTGCTAAAGGAAGCTTTAAAACGTTGTCCAAATATGCGGATAATTCCTCCTGATCATAGTTTCTATGAACGAAAATCATGTGAGGTTATGCAGATATTGTCATCTTACACTCCTGTTTTAGAACAAAATAGTATTGATGAGGCATGGCTTGATATGACAGGTTGCGAGGGACTATTTGGTAAACCGCTTGAATCCGCCAGGCGCATTATGGAAAACATTAAAGATGAACTTGGCTTATGGTGTTCTATTGGCATATCCGAAAACAAGTTCTTGGCTAAAATAGCTTCTGAACTTAAAAAGCCATTGGGTATCACTGAGCTGTGGAGAGACGATATAAAACAAAAATTATGGCCTTTGCCAGTTCAACTTATGTATGGAATAGGGAAACAGACAGCCAAAAAACTACAAGCTATGGACATTAATACAATTGGAGATTTAGCACTTGTCAATCAAAATATTTTAATCGAGAAATTTGGCAAAAGTGGCATTGAAATATATTCTCATGCTAATGGAATAGATGATTCCTGTGTGATGCCCAGAGATGACAATGACATGAAATCAATCGGACGCTCTTTGACACTTGCAGAGGATATATATGACATAGAAAAAGCAAAAATTATATTAATGCAACTTGCAGATGAAGTTGGAACACAGGCGCGAAAGTACGAAAAAAAGGGTCGGACAGTTCAGATAGCTCTAAAATATACAGATTTTAAAACTATTACACGTCAAAAAGCAATTCCGCCTACATATCTAACAAAGGAAATTTGTTTTGCTGGAATAAATCTGCTCATACAAAATTGGAACACACACCGACCGATCCGTTTGATTGGTATTAGCCTTAGCGGATTTGAAGAAAACAGTTACTCAGACCAAATTTCCATGATGGAATTGCTGACTATGGCACCTTCTGGTAATATAGCACCTTCAAATGACAAAGAAGAGAGATTAGAAAAAGCAATTGACAAATTAAGACAAAAACATGGCTCTTCAAAAATAACTCGGGCAGTTTTCATAGATAAAAAAGAACAGTGAAATAAGCATAGAATAGGCACAGAAAAAGCCATTGATTCTAAGATAGATTCTACGAAGAATCTATCTTAGATATATGAAGGCTATATGAAGTTTCTCTATTTCCTCTGTGCCATTCCGAGTATTGAAAACAATGAAGTTTTAGTTAGCCTTGTACGTAGAACAATAAGTATTCCTACTGGAATAATTGATAATATAACACCATACCAGAATATCATTGCGTCGTATTGAGGTAACTGTCTTACCGCCTCACCGCCAACTAAAGCAAGTTCACGATACATCAAAGCAGGAGAAAATAATTTTCTATCGGTAATATATATTAATGAAGGTAAAAAGTTATTAAGATTATGAACCATCTGGACCAATATTAAAGCTATTGAAGGTTTGCTGATAGCTCTAATATATTCCATGTTTTCAGGAACACCTTGCGAGTTGGCTATTGCAACAAAAGCCCAAACCCCTGCAGTTGGAAAAATCAAGGAAAGCAAGACACCATAGGTAGTATTAATCATGCCTAAACTTCTAAAAAGAATATATGTACCAACACTTATGGGTGCACTTACTGAAATAGCAATGAGTAACATTAATCCGATTGAAATCTTTCTCAAAATTTTTCTTCCACACACTATTGGATAAGCTAGAATTGCAGACAGTCCTACATTAGCAGATGCAGCAAGTAGTGATATAAATAAGTACAAAGGGAAAGAACTCAGTGCATCTGAGTTTTGAAAGACCATGGATATAGCTTTTGAATCAAAGATGTTTATATTCTTAATCATTAATGGTAAAGCTGCTAGGATAAGTACTATAACTATTGATGTTGCTGTTGGGAGCAACTGTTTCCAGTAGTTAACGCTAGGTTGATTCTCAGAAGAAGCGTTAATTGTAGCTTCACTGGTGAGAGTACTTTCTGAGAGATTACTTTCAGTGAGGTTACTTTCTGAAAGATGCTCACCTGAAAAATTTTTTTCCAAGAGATTTCTTCCAAAGAGATTCTTAGCAAGCATTTTAAAAGGTATAAAAAATATTGCCACTGATATCAGGCACAGCAATCTGCTTATTACTGTAATCGCTGCCGCATATGAATATTCCCCATTTACAAGCCCGCTTCTGTAAGTGAATAAATTAAACGAATCAATTACTTCATATATTAGAGGGTTTACAGCGAGAAAGGAAATAGTAATATCATTAATAGTAATAAACATAATAGAAAAGAGTGCAAAACATGCTCCTGCCTGAAGAGGTAACAAATAATTCTTTTTACCTCTTATTTCATATATTATTGATGCCATGAGAATAGGAATACCAGCGTATTTCATAGCACGAATTAATGGTATAAACCATACTGCAATATTTGGCATTAAAAAAGGTTTAATTTGAAGTTGTAAGTTTATGAACCAGCTCACATACACAACATCTGGAATAAAAGCAGGAATAAGTGCAAGAGTAATGATAACATTACCTAAGATGCTCCTTGATGGCAGAGATACAACAATAGAGCCTAATATTACTGAGATAAGGAATAAAAATAAGCTAAACAGCAGGCTTTGTACTATTGTATTAGATAATAATTTACTAAAATAAAAGGAATTAAAGAATTTTTGATAATTCGCAAGTCCAACATTTGGAGAATTAAAAAATCCTTTAAATGGCGTATATTCCTTTACACTCATCAAAATATCATATAAAGCTGGTAAAAGGGATGTAAGCAATACTAATGCTGTAAAAGCAAGGCTTATTCCAGCTATTCCAGTGGAATCCCTTGCAGAAGTATTCTTTCTTGAACCCATCATAATAACCGCCCTTCCGCTGATGTATATCAGCATAAAAATTTATATCTATGTACTAACCATTATTTCTGTTATTATCATGTATAACCTGATCAATAACGATAACAAGAGAAAGCATAAATGCATAATCTTCATTGTCTGCAACATCAACGCAATAAGTATCGCTCCAGGAAAACCACTGTTTCGAAACCTGAGCCACTGGTATGCCTGATTTAAGTATTGAAAATTCCATACCCCAAAAGTTGCCTTCAATTGTAAAGTCACCAATTGTACTTGTAATGTTGAACTTCGGCTTGAAAAATGTAAATTCTTTCTTAACAGTGGCTACTGATTGTCCAGCATCATAAATGGTGTATTCGGGAAGGAACCGAAACAATTTCTGTTCAATGTAAAAGAGCTCAACACCATCCATTGTGTACATTCTAAGCTTATCACCTAAGGCAAACACCTTTCCTTTTATCCTGAAATGTTCATTACCATTTTCATCTTTTATTGTAAAATCATCACCAAAAGTAAAAATTTTTTGTTTTATAACAAAACGCATAGTGGAGACTCCTTTCAGAATCCTAGGTATATTTTATAATAATATCATATTATGCTATGATTTAAATAATTATTGCATATTTCGATTTATATGATTAGTATATCTATTATGATTGTATGACTTTATTATCATTATTATCATTACAAGTGTTATAAAAATTATTTTTAATGACTTAATTTGTATTATAAGATATAATATATGTTAAGTCAATTTTAACCAACAATAATTCATAAAAATACCTAACTAAGGTGTTTTCAAAAATTACGCTATTCAATCTTTTAGGCTACAATGGATACTTTTGCTATGAAATGGCATTTTCTATCTGGTATTGCTTTGGCGTTTTACCATATCGGGATTTAAACTTTCTAATAAAATACTGTGAGCTTGAGTACCCTATTACGGATGAAATTTCTTCAACAGAAAGTTTTCCTGAGATTAAAAGCTCTTTTGACATTTCCAGTCTGGCTTCAATCAGATAGTCAATAAAGTATATATTCGTTTCTTCCTTAAAGATTTTACTTAAATAGTTAGGGCTTAAGTAAAAGGCGTCGGAAACGGAATTTAAGGAAATATCCTTATTTATTACATTGGTTTTTATATAATCTTTTACCTTAGCCACAATTTCCTTGTTCCTTATATTTTGCCAATCATCTGAATATGCAAGAATCTGTTCAATAATACTACTTATCCAAGTTTCAAATTCATCTATACTAGTTATTTTATTAAAGTGAGTGTAAACATCCATATCTGAAAGTAAAGTGTTGTTCAGTTTAATTTTTTTTATTGCTTCAGCTATATATGCTAGAATATTATATAAATAATTTATTGTGTAGTCATAAGAATACTGACCATTCTTTAAGGATAAAATAATGTCTTTAAAACTGGATAGGGTATTTGTTTTATCTTGGTTTGCTAAATTGTGTGAAAAAGCATCAAGCATATGTTTGTCAAGTTCATTAGTTTTTAATTCCCAATTATCAACATCATAAGGCAGGAATATTTCCTGATCAGGATATAGGTAACAATATTTTAAGCATGTCTGTGCTTCGTTATATGATTTAGTAATATTGAAAATACTATTGCATGTACTTCCAATAGCTGCATTTATTCTCATTCCATAATCTTCTCTTATGCTATTGCAGATTGCCTTTACCAGGTTTTTAATGTCAATAGTATTAATATTTATATTAGCAGTTATTAAAATTTTATTATTAGTTTCGGTACATAAAAACCTTATATCCGAATGCTCCTTAGAATATACTTTTTTGTTGTAGCTTTTTTCAAGATCCTCTATAATTTTTATTTTAGAATACTCAAATGTACTCAAATCCATGGAAGGACTTTTTATTAATTTAAGCATAATTATTGAAAAAAATGAATAAGGAAATTCTACTTTTAAAAGTTTAAGTTTTGTATAAACTTCCTCACTGCTATAATAGTTACCACTCAGGAAATCCAGCAGAAAGTGGTGTTTCAATATTGGTAAATTTTCATCAAGCTTGTCTTCCTGCTCTTTTATCTTAAAGGCAAGAGAGCTCAATGCAGTACTAATAAAAGCATATTCATCTTTTATGGTCTCTGATTGAGGAGATGACATTATTGATCTGCTGGTCCTTACAAGGTTTTTAAGGGGTAAATAAAATTTTTTTGCAGATATTAACATTAGTAATATTCCAATAAGCAGTGTAAAAACTGCTATAAAAATTATAATCTTATCAAGATATTTATAACCTTCGGATATTCTGAAAACTGGTTTTACAGCTACATATGTCCAATTATTATATTCTGATATAGCGTATGAAACAACTGACTTTTTATCTTCTACTTTTGTTATGAAATAACCATTATTAGTATAATGATCTGATAAGGTTGTATCATCTAATAAATCATTTATATTTGAAAATAGATATTTTTCATCGCTATGAGAAATAATTGTTCCTTGATCATTTATTATAAATATTTGACCAAAGTCAATAGGGGCGGAATCTTTTATAGTATTATAAAGTACGCTTTCAGAAATTGTTACTGCGATACCGCCTCGCAAGCTGTTAGCTGAGGATGACAGAGGATATTTTCTGACAAAGGTTACTATGTTTTTATGAACTTTCTCAGGATATTCAAGACCTTTAGGATTGCTTACCCTCCTGGTATCTTCCCATATATAGTTTGTTTTTAGTGAACTTAGTGTATTTATCCATTCCGTGTCTATCCAGTCTGGTTTATTGGGCAAAGAGAGATACTTCATACCGTCGCTAGATATAATTATATTATTTGTTTTGTAATATACTGAGATTGAATCTAACAAAGGATTTAAAGATTTTAATGAGCGCAAATAAGTGTATACTTTATTTATACCTGTAACATTTCCTTTAACAGGATTAGAAAAAAAGTACATGATATCATTATTATCTTCAGTATCTTGTAAAACTGATAAACAAATCTTGTCAATGTTTCTAAGAATATAATTATCTACAGATTTCTTAAATTGATTAAGCAGTTCACTATTTGATTTTATTGTTTGGGTTTCCATATTTTTATATAAAAATTCATATGAAAAAAGTGCTATAAAACCAGTGGAAACAATTATAACAACAAAAAACGATAAAACAAGGTTTAATAATGTACTGCTTATCTTCTTATTCTGTGTGTTGTTTTTTATAAACTTAGAAAACATACTTTTAAATTTATTAACCCGATTTAAACAGCTTAAGCTTTTCAAATACATAAACTTATCCCCCGATACCTAAAATCCATTGAGTATTAATATTAAGAACTGGATTCTAAAGTTTTCCTTATCTATGCTTTATATCATGATAACTTTTATAATGTATTGTTAATACATTATATCAAACAATTACACTATTTATCAATACTACATATTTAGGGAAAAATTCAAAATACAAAAAATCATTGATAAAAATCGTGTAATATGCATATATAAAGGATTACCATAAAAAAGAGTATTGGTTTTTATATATTTTTGTTGATTATGTACAATGCGTTTTTGAAAAGGGTGTTGATTTTTAATCATTTTATTAGATTCTTAAAATTGACGGGAAAGAGCAGCCGTGTTTATAATGATTACGTTACAAGATGTTAACAAATACTAATTTACATTGGTGAATGATCAAATATTCGTTTTATACTAATTTATCATTAATATAAAAGCCCGATGCATTAAAAAAATACTACATTAAACATGATTGATAGAGGGAGGCTTCTAATTTTAAAATGAATAATATTGATGTAACAAGAAGAGCTAGAACAAGATCAAATATATTTAAGGAATATTGGAAATATAGATACTTATTTTTATTACTATCTATTGGACTAATATATTATGTTATTTTTCACTACATTCCTATGTATGGAATAATAATAGCTTTCAAAAATTATAAATTCCGTTTAGGCATTTCTAAGAGTCCATGGATAGGCTTTGAAAATTTTGCTATAATGTTTAGAGGTGTTGACTTTTTTAATGTATTTAGAAATACGATAGTAATTAGTTTATATAAACTTTTAGCTACTTTTCCTGCGCCAATTATTCTGGCCTTATTACTTAATGAGGTAAAAAACAAAGCATATAAGAAGACCATACAAACTATTAGTTACCTTCCACACTTTTTATCATGGGTAATTCTAGCAGGTGTTTTTATGCAGCTTCTTTCGCCTTCACAAGGACCTATTAATTTAATTATTAAGTCTCTTGGTTTTAAGCCAATATACTTTTTAGGTAATCCTAAGTGGTTCAGAAGTACTCTTGTTGCAACTTCTGTATGGAAAAGTATTGGATGGGAATCAATAATTTATATTGCATCAATATCAAGTATAAATCCTGAGTTATACGAGGCTGCTTATATTGATGGAGCAAATAGGTTTCAACAAACTTTAAAAATAACATTACCTTCTATTGCTCCGGTTATTGCCATAATGTTTATCCTTAATACTGGTTCTCTTATAAATGATGATTTTGATCAAATATTTAATTTATACAATACTGCTGTTTATGATGTGGCTGACGTTATAAGTACTTATGCTTATAGAATGGGCTTGGTTCAAATGCAGTATAGTTTCTCTACAGCGGTAGGTTTATTTAAAAATGTTATTTCATTCTCATTAATATTAATAACAAATTATATTACTTCACGTTTTAGTGAATATGGGATATGGTAATTTCTCAAAAAAGTGTTTGAAGGAGGTCGTAATTTCATGAGAAGGTCAAAGGGAGAAAGAGTTTTTGATGTATTTAATTATATTTTACTTGGATTTTTAGGGTTTTGTACATTATATCCTTTTCTTAATGTACTTAATATATCTCTTAGTACCCCGGCTGATGTAGCCAAAATAGGGTTACGCATATTACCGTTAAATCCAAATTTTGAAGGTTATAAAAAAATAATGGAGAACACTTATCTTCTTACAGGATATAAGAATACAATTATCAGGACAATATTAGGAACAGCAGTTAATGTATTTTTATCAGCAATGGTTGCATATCCATTATCAAAGAAGTATTTGCCTAATAGAAACATATGGATTTCAATGATAATATTTACAATGTTTTTTAGTGGTGGTCTAATACCCAGTTATCTTTTAATACAGAAGCTAAAATTGACAAACACCATATGGTCACTAATTCTACCAGGTGCTATAAGTACCTTTAATATGATAATTGTAAGAAATTATTTTATGAGTCTTCCTGCGGAACTAGAAGAATCCGCAAGGATCGATGGTGCTAATGATATAAGAATATTATTTTCTATAATATTACCAATTAGTGCTCCAATAATTGCAACTATAGCACTTTGGTCTGCAGTTGGTCATTGGAACGCTTGGTTTGATGCTCTTATATATATAACAAATGAAAAGTTGATGGTGCTTCAGGTGATTTTAAGGAAAATGATTGTAGAAGGTTCTATGCAGTACATAGAATCAACAGGAGGATCATTTGTTTATGAGGAC
>ENA-UOOK01007367-UOOK01007367.1-fermentation-metagenome-genome-assembly--contig:-NODE-7367-length-10069-cov-5.507889_pt1 | contig 10069 bp, 9 predicted proteins | sample MGYA00245777_ERZ724023 | MGnify/ENA primary metagenome ERZ724023 (study PRJEB28704, sample SAMN03018312) | fermentation metagenome | biome: anthropogenic terrestrial biome; feature: soil; material...
AATTTGGGGATTGCTGATAAAATATTCTGCCATCGACAGTATTTCAGCTATGCCTGCCTTGTTATCGGCACCTAAAAGCGTTGTTCCGTCGGTTACAATTATATCCTGTCCTTTGTATTTTAACAAGTCTTCAAACATTTCGACCTTCATTACAATTTGCTTTTCTTCATTTAATACTATGTCACCGCCGGCATAATTATATATTATTTTTGGTTTTACGTTATTTCCCGGCATATCGGGAGATGTGTCCATGTGAGCAATAAATCCTATAACAGGTGCATCCGTATTTCCCTCTACAGTCCCGTACACATATCCGTTTTCATCCATATATGCATCCTGAATACCCATTGATATCATTTCTTCAACCAACAATTTGCCTAAGTCTTTCTGTTTTTCGCTGCTTGGAATCTTTTCCGCATCCGGTACGGACTGCGTGTCAATTTTTACATATTTTAAAAATCTTTCGTGTACTTTCATGCTATCCTCTCCGTATAACTAATATTATTTGAGTGGTTTAAGTATATCATCTAAAATATTATATATCAATAATGTTATTTTCTCTTATTTTCTCTTAATAACTGAATAATTGATTTCTGCGTTGAATTATTCTTTAAATTATTATATAATTACGAACAAGAATATATATGGGAGGATGCTATGGATTTTGTAAAAGAAGGATATAAAATAAAGTGTGCCGCCGTTATAAAAAATCTTGAAAGAAGAAATATGGAAGGCTACTATTGCGAAACGGCAGAAGAAGCTGCAGAAAAGGCAATGTCCATGATTAAACAGGATGATACCGTGGGATGGGGCGGCTCCACTACTATTGATCAAATTGGAATCAAGAAGCTTTTAGAAGGAAAAAACATAACTGTTATCGACAGGGATAAAACACCTGACCCTAAGGAAAAAGTTAAGCTTATGAAAAAAGCTTTGACATCTGATGTATTCCTTACAAGTGCCAATGCAATTACAATGGACGGAGAACTTTTAAACATTGACGGAAACGGTAACCGCCTTGCCGCATATTGCTATGGTCCTGATAGTGTTATTGTTGTTGCCGGAATCAATAAAATAGTTACTGATTTGGATGTCGCTCTGAAGAAAGCAAGACTTGATGCCACTGTTCCGAACGCAGTAAGAACAAATTCAAAAACTCCGTGTTATTACACAGGCAAATGCACTGAATGCACAATGAGCGATACGCTATGCGGCCAAATTCTTGTAACAAGATTCTGTAAGCCTCAAAATAAAATTAAGGTAATATTAGTCGGTGAAAATTTAGGGTTTTAATATGCCCTAACCCTCGATGAGATTCTTCACCTTCGGTTCAGAATGACACGGTTATTCATAGCAATGACAAGTGGTCATCCTGAGCTTTAGCGAAGGATCTCATCTTTTTTTATATCTTTTCCGGTTCTCCGTATGTTTCACCGAAGGTATCTACTGTTACCTTTTTAAGCTTAACTTCTTCGGCAGGTCTATCCATGGAACCTGTTTTTGTTGTTGCAATTTTATTTACTATATCCATACCTTTTGTTACTTTCCCGAATGCTGCATATTGTCCGTCAAGATGGGGCGACTTTTTATGCATTATGAAAAATTGAGAGCCCGCAGAATCGGGAATCATGGTTCTTGCCATTGACAATACTCCCTCATCATGCTTTAGATCATTTTTAAAACCATTGGAACTGAATTCACCTTTTATGGAATATCCGGGTCCTCCCATACCATTTCCCTTTGGGCATCCCCCTTGAATCATAAAGCCTTTAATAATCCTGTGAAAAATTATACCATCATAAAAGTTCTTATTAATCAGTGAAATGAAATTTTTGACCGTGTTTGGTGCAATCTCGGGATATAATTCTGCTTTTATTATATCCCCGTTAACAAATTCAAATGTTACTATCGGGTTCATATTTCCTCCTGAAATTTTTATTCTCTTATATACTACAATAATAAATAAGAAAATTCAAGGGTAAGGAACGAGAGAATAAAACAAAAATTTTTTCAATCCATGTTTTTCATATATATCTGTGTAACAACTATTTTGGTTTAGAATATATTAAAGTAAAGTAACAGTAAATTATGAGGAGGTTATGCCAGCATGAAATGCTCAAATAAAAATGACACAGTTTTGGGAACTGGTGGTATTGCAGATAGATGCTGTACGGGTCAATCCGGTTGTGATTGGGATGGTACATTAAGAAATGTAGTAACAGAACCCATATACGTACAAAAAGTTTATGATGCAGTTTTATTTAACTTACAAGGATTAAAAACAGCACAGGATACATGTTTTGAACCACCGTTAGGATGCGGATCGAACATTATAAGGATAGCAGACATTAGATGCAGAAAATTTTTCAACCCTGATAATATTAAGGATGAATGCAATTTAAAAATTAATCCTATTACTACATTATCAGGAGGACAATTCGTTAAAAAAGAAGACGGATGCGACTACAAGGTTATAGGACCTGACGGAACACTGAGCCAAAGATTGGTATATGCAGATACATCGTTCTGTGATGAAGAAGAATTGGGTACTCCGATATTCGGAACTCAAAACATTGAAGTTTCGGGATGCATTGAAATTGAAATGGATTTAGTTGTATCACCATGCAATTCGACCAATGAAAGTATAGTAACATTGTCGGCAGTAGTTGAAATTGCTCCCGAATGTAATCCTTTGACATTAACTAATTTCTTTGAAATCTGTGTACCTTCGGTATTTGATACTGCATTTCTGCCAAGGTTCACCGAATTCTGCAACTTAGATTGTGTTGTAAGGCTTGCCACAAACAGCATTCAAAGAGATTTTATAATTGACCCGAGAACAGGAGTATTATCTGTAAATCTCATTATTTCACTTTGTATCTCCTGTGAAAAGAAAATAGTTGTACCTGTTCAGCTATGCGTTCTTTCTACCGGTTTTGTAGAGTTATCTCCTGAGCAGGCATCTATATGCCCCACATTCCCACGTTTGTTCCCGAGACAAATTGATGAGAATTCCGTAGGCGGAGCAGGCGGCGGTGGTTGCCGTACAAGGTCAACATCAATGGATGACTAACAAATAAATGTTACAGAAATAATTAAACCTGTCTTAATCGACAGGTTTTTTATTTGATCCTTTTCTGTGCTTTACGCATTCATTAAGCAAATATTCTATTTGCCCGTTTATGGAACGAAAATCATCTTCAGCCCATTCAGCCAATTCTTCCCAAAGAGATGATGATAATCTCAGTAACAGCTGTTTTTTTTCTTTTTCCTTTTTTTCCTTTTCTATTATCACCAGCTCCTTTCTTTTAAATTTTCAACTCTAATAAAGGGAGCCTGAGTTAACTATCGGCTGGGCATCCTTATTGCCGCAAAGAACAACTAAAAGATTGCTTACCATGGCTGCTTTTCTTTCTTCATCAAGCTGTACTATTTCATTTTCACTGAGTTTAGCCAATGCCATTTCCACCATTCCTACGGCGCCTTCAACAATCATTTGCCTTGCATCTATTATAGCCGAAGCCTGTTGCCTCTGAAGCATTGCTGCAGCTATTTCGGGTGCATATGCCAAATGGGTAATTCTTGCCTCAATAATTTCAAGACCGGCAACTTCTACTTTTTCCTGGATTTCTTCCAAAAGTTTTTTAGCCACTTCCTGACTGCTGCCTCTTAAAGTTTTTTCATTATCATCCCCGAATGTGTCATACGGGTAAAGCCTAACAATATTTCTCAAAGCCGAATCACATTGAATTGATAAGTATTCGGTATAATTATCCACATTGAAAACTGCTTTAGCTGTATTTACAACTCTCCAAATAACTACTATACCGATGGTAATCGGATTTCCCAATGCATCGTTGATTTTTTGCTTATCATTGTTTAATGTCATTGTTTTTAACGATAGCTTCTTGCTTCTCAAGTGTAAATTCAGTTCCGGATTATTTTTATCTTTATTTGTTCCTTCTAAAGAGATTGTCGCTGTTGACGCAACCGGTAAAGAAGGGTTAGTGGCTGTCACAAAAGGGTTTACAAAATAAAATCCTTCATTCTTTAGTGAGCCGTAATATTTTCCGAATAATGTAAGAACAAGTGCTTCATTCGGTTTTAATACCTTAAGCCCGGCAAACAAAATCGGTCCTATAATGAAAAAATATATGCAGCTGATAATAATCATCATAAACCTAAGATTGCCATAGCCTGAGCTAATGCTGAAAAAAAACAAAAGTGCAGAGCCTAACATCAATACAATATTGAGAATCAGCATAAACATACCATTCATTGCATTTGGAATAATTTCTTTGGTAATCAATTTATCTTTATTTGAATCAGACATTTTATCTCCTCCTTATACGATATCATTTTGATATCATATATATATTATATTCGTATTGTAAAATTTGTCAATAAAAATTTGATAAATTTTATTAACACCTTTGAAAATAATTATTATCATAAAAAAAAGAACCTCCATTTAAAAAATAGAGATTCCTAACTGCGAATGACCCGCCATTATTATTAATATGCTCTCCAACCGCCGTCTACTGCTATACACTGACCGTTTACAAACGATGCATCGTCACTTGCCAAGAAAACAGCAACCGATGCTATTTCGCTGCCTTGACCGAAACGTGGATTCAAAGCTAATCCTATTCCTGTACGTGCTGCACCTTCTTGATTTATATTTTTCATGAATTCGCTTTGTCCAATTTCAGTTGCTATTCCACCCGGACAAATTGCATTGCATCTTATATTTTTCAATGCATACATAAATGCTGTATTTTTAGTTAATCCGACTACCGCATGTTTGCTTGCCGTGTATGCAGCTCCTGCAACACCGCCGTATAAGCCTCCTACGGATGCCACGTTAATTATCACTCCGCCGCCGGCTTCTTCGAAGTGTTTTACCGCCTTTCTCATAGCATACAATGCTGCCTTTACGTTTACATCAAAAACTTTATCAAACATTTCATCGTTTACATTGCCGACGCCGCTCATATCATCCATTATACCGGCATTATTAACAAGAATATCCATCCTGCCAAATAATTTCACGGCTTCATCAACCATTTCTTCTACTTTACCTTTGTCTGTTATGTCGGCTGAAAAAGCAACCACCTTACCTTCAAAATCCTTTGTATGTTCAACCAATTCATTTAATCTTTCGGCACGACGGGCAACAGCTATAACATTTGCTCCTTCTTTAGCGAAATGATATGCAATATCCCTTCCCATTCCTGAGCTGGCGCCTGTTACGACTGCAGTTTTACCTTTTAACTTCATAAAAACCTCCTATATTATTATTTGCTAAAATATGAGTTGTTTCTCTCATTTAATTTAAGCTCTTATTACTGATATACCCTTTAATTTTTGCTTTAAACTCAGTTTTAAAAATACGTCAGTTGAGAGTTACTTTCGGAGATTGTTTTTTTCTATATCTTCCTTGCCTTTTTCCATAAGACGCATTTCTATGGATTCTTCGATAATTGTTTTAAAGAGAACTACAACCGGTACTCCAAGGATCATCCCCGGAATACCAAAAAGATTGCCCCCCACGGTAACGCTTGTTATAATCCAGAAGGGGCTTACCCCCACATTTTCTCCCACAATACGCGGATCTAAAAAGTTTCCGTCTATCTGCTGTATTATTATTATAATTATTAAAGCCGTCAAAGCTTTAGGAGGATCTATGAAGAATGATACCAAAACAACCGGAACGGAGCCTATTATAGGACCAAAATAGGGTATTATATTAAAAAATCCTATCAGTGTTCCCATTAAAGGGGCGTATGGAACCCTTGCAATTGTAAAGGCTATGACGCAAATTATTCCCACTATGGTGGAATCCAACAGTTTTCCGTTTAAAAAGCTTTTAAATATTTTGTTTGCTTTTCTGAATATATATAGTATCTCTTTTGATTTTTTTTCATTAAAGTAAGCATGTATAAATCTTCTGCCCCGGGCAAGTATATCTTCCTTCTCTGAGAGCATATAAATATTTATAATGAAGCTTGTAACCGTTGTTAATGTACTTGAACCTATATTAGAAATCAGCGACATGACTATATTATATAATTGTACCAAAAGCTTGTTGATAATATCTCTGATCGTTTCGCTTGCCTGCAAAATATAGTCTGTCAGGTACTGAACATAGCGGTTGTCTATTTTATTTCTTAAATCCGCTACTATTTGTGCGATATCAACATCTCCGTACATTATATAAGACATTATGTTATTGATGTTTTCCACCATTTGGGGTAAAATTTTGTAAATTAAAAATCCCAGCAATCCTATTACAATCAAGCATGCAAGAAGTATCCCCTGTGCTCTGTTTACTTTAAGCTTCTTCATAAAAAGCATGACTAAAGAATCTAAAAGATATGCAATTATCAATGCATATATTACAGGCTTAAAGGAGTTCACAATCCATCTGTATGTTCCGGGGCTGAATACTATTAATAAAATAATCAATGATGCAATCAATATGGGAAGCGATATTTTTAAAATGCTTTTATATTTATCTATTGCTGTATCCTCCGTTACATAATATTTGCCTGACCTCTGTACACTACTCCAAGTTTGCCGTTAACAGTCAATATCTCGCCGTCTTTAATAATTTTGGTACAGTCTTTTGCTCCTACAACAACCTCTTTGCCTAAGCTGAGCCCGGCAATTATTGCATGGGACGTAAGACCTCCTTCTTCAACAATTATTGCCGAAGCTCTCTCCATGTATTCCACAACCTCCTTATAGGTTGAAGCCATTACTATTATGTCGCCATTATCAAATTTGTCTCTTAAGTCGTTTTCATTTTTAGCTATTACCGCTTTACCGAAAACAGTTTCTTTTCCCACTCCTACTTTCTTATAAAGAAGTTCACTTACGATATGCACCTTTAGTAAATTTGTGCTGCCGAATACTCCTACCGGAACTCCTGCCGTTATTATTGTTAAATCACCGTTTTCCAAATATCCAAGTTCAAGTGCTTTGTTAACGGATTTTTCGAGTATATCGTCGGTGGAATAGAGTCTTTCAATTCTTATGGGATATACTCCCCAATAAAGCGCCAGCTTTCTCATAACCTGTTGACCATGCGTGGCGGCAATTATAGGTGCAACGGGTCGGAATTTAGAAACAGCTGCTGCCGTATAGCCTGATGATGTTGCGGAAATTATTGCGGATGCTTTCAAGTCCAAGCAAGATTTACAGGTTGCATAGCTTATGGAATCTGTTATGCTGTGATTGGAGCTGTTGCTTTTACTTGCAAGCATTCCTTCGTAATCTAAGGATTTTTCAATCATAAGGGCTATTCTTGCCATTGTTTTTACCGCTTCAACCGGATAGCTGCCTGAGGCTGTTTCTCCTGACAGCATTATGGCATCTGTTCCTTCAAATATGGCGGTGGCAACATCAGATACCTCCGCCCTTGTGGGTCTTGGATTTCTTATCATTGAATCAAGCATTTGGGTCGCTGTAATAACAGGTTTTCCCGTATCGTTACATTTCTTTATGAGCATTTTTTGAACAAGGGGAACCTCTTCTGCGGGTATTTCCACTCCTAAATCTCCCCTTGCAACCATTATTCCGTCGGATACTTCAATTATTTCATCAATGTTTTCAACACCCTGCCTGTTTTCTATTTTAGATATAATCATTATGTGTCCTGCATCATTTTCTTCAAGTATTCTTCTTACCGCTCCGGGGAAGTCGGCGGAAATCAGGTAATTGTCAGGCCCCAGAGTCGTCGGGTGACAGGCGTAGCTGTATATAAGGCCCCTTATCTCGCCGTCTTTATCGACGAATTTCAGGAGGAACAGGTCCTTGTCCATGCAGTTTTCATCGAAATTCGGTTTCCACAGAATCTTTCCTCCTGAAGGGAACCGCCTGCTGACGCCGAATTTCGACTCTCCCTTCAGAATATAAATATTGCCCTCGATAAGGTTTCCGAAGCCCTCGTCCAGCATATCCATAATTTTATCCCTGACGGAGTCGCTGTATCTGATTTTTTCTTCGATATCGGCATCAGCTTCCTCTTTCCCCAGGTCATGGTCCGCTTCATCTTTTTGAAGGTCATGACCAATTCCCTCTTTTCCTCGGCCATAGGGACGGCCTTCCTCTTTGTCGCCGCCCACAGCGGCAACTACGGAATGCGTATGGGAATAGTTTATAATGACCTTATCCTGAGCCAGCCCGTATTTTTTATTCACAGCTTCTTTTATGCCGGCCGCGAAGCTTTTATCTCCGAAACAGAGATCCAGAGCTATGATGATCACGGTTTCATCGGCCTGCATCAAGATAACGCTGGCGTAAGGGTCGTCGTGCACGCCCTCGCTTTTATGCGTCCTCGCTGAAAAGCCGGCCTGCATTACCGGCGATTCCGGCGTGATTTTCTCTTTCAAAAAACTGAATTTCATGGTATCCCCCTTTTCCATATCCTTTCTTACCGGATATGGTATCGAATTTATACCGTCTTGTACAATTTTACCACAGTCCCGGTATTATCTGTAAAATAGCGCAGCAAATATTTTCTTTGTTTTATCCCTTGACGCTGCCTGTCAGAATACCTTTTACAAAATATTTCTGTACGAAAGGATAGATGGCTACGATGGGGAGGGCGACAAGGATAATGGATGCCATCCGCATGTTTTCGGCGGGAATTATTTTGGCGTCCACCGACTCTCCCGTCGACTGCGCCGTGGCCTCAAGAAAGCTCTCAAAAACAATGCTCCTGAGATAATATTGTAAAGTCCACATTTTTTGATTTGTCGCGTATAAAAGAACCGAATACCACATGTTCCATTTCCCCAGCGCCAGAAACATGCTTATGGCAGCAATTGTGGGCATTATTACGGGAAGCACGATACTGAATAAAACCCTCATCTCGCCGGCGCCGTCGATGCTCCCGGAATCGATCAGCTCGGAAGGCACCGCTTCGATCTGGCTCCGGATGACGATGACATAGAATACATTTACCAGCGCCGGCAATATATACGCCGAATAGGTGTTCCCGAGATGCAGGTAATTCGTGATGAGCAGGTATGTCGGAATAAGGCCTCCCGAGAAGTACATCGTAATGATCATATAATAGGTCACGAGCTTTTTCCCGAAAAAGTATTTTTTGGACATCGCGTACGCCAGCATTGTAATGATAACGACGGATATCGCCGTTCCGACGACCGTTATGCCTACCGTATTCACTAAAGAACGTAAAAAAACGCTGTTCTTCAATATTTTTGAATAGGCGTATAAGCTGAAGCCTACCGGAAAAATTTCTACCTGTCCTGTGGCAACCGCAGCCCTGTCGCTGACCGACAAACTGAATATATTCATCAGCGGAAGGATGATGGTCGCCATGATCAATATCATGATAAATAGATCGATATATTGAAATACTTTTTCACCTGTGCTGCTTTTCTGCATTTTTACCCTCCCCCTTTACCATAATGACCATCCGGCTACCTTTTTTGCCAGACGGTTTGTGGAATACACCAGTATAAAGTTTACGATGGATTGAGTAAGGCCTATCGCCGTCGTAAGCGAAAAACGCGTCTGCTCAATGCCGAGCCTGTATGAGTATGTGCTTATCACATCCCCGACCCCATAAAGGAGAGGATTATATAACAGAAAGATCTGCTCAAACCCTATCGTTACCAGGGAGCCGACCTGCAGCACCAGCAGCACGATGGTTATATTTTTTATCCCCGGCAGAGTAATATGCCAGGTTTGTTTGAGCTTGCCGGCTCCGTCCATTTTTGCCGCTTCATATAATTGGGGATCGATGGAAGAAAGGGACGCGAGGTAGTACACCGCGCTCATTCCAAACCCTTTCCATACGCCCGTTATAATAAGGATCGGCCTGAAATATCCTGGTATGGTCAAAAAGTGGATAGGTTCCATACCGAAAGCATTTTTCAAAACCATATTCACAATTCCTGACGTCGGCTGCAGCATCGATGTGAAAATACCCGCCGCCACAACCCAGGAAATAAAGTGGGGCAAATAGCTGACCGTCTGGACCGCCTTTTTAAATCTTGTAGACCACAGCTCATTTAATAACAGCGCGAACAGGATC
>ENA-UOOK01007368-UOOK01007368.1-fermentation-metagenome-genome-assembly--contig:-NODE-7368-length-10068-cov-8.109757_pt1 | contig 10068 bp, 9 predicted proteins | sample MGYA00245777_ERZ724023 | MGnify/ENA primary metagenome ERZ724023 (study PRJEB28704, sample SAMN03018312) | fermentation metagenome | biome: anthropogenic terrestrial biome; feature: soil; material...
GGTCTTGCGGATAGCGGAAGGCGGCTAACTTTGGTAGAAATTGGAGAACTTCTTTAGCCAGTGGAATGCAATCGATAGCAGCGAGAATAAGAGAAAAGTATATATACCAATACGTACTAGTATGTACTATGGCAACCCCCATTGTTCTGGCTGCAATGCCAGACCACGCAACCTCCGGCTACAAGTACACTGCGGCTATCTCTTACCAGGACGGCAGCATTTACCCCTTGTGTGGATGCATCACCAAAAAGGATGCTCTCGCGGTCTGTAAAGGCTGGATGAAGAGCGCCAAAAAAGCAATATGCGCTGACATCCTTCTGAGGGCTTAAAATGACCTTCAGAAACGGCAACATTTTTCTCACCCATGACGGCATGGGCATATGGTCGAATATCCCCGTGCTGATGGTGGGCAGGTCTGGAGAAGCAATCAAATGCTTGACTGGATTGCATGTAATCCTTTTGGAGAAGGAAAAGCTCTATCCACACGGATGTGTGCGAAAGATCAAGGTATATCACAGTCCGGGAAAAAACGCGAATGAATTCGCCCAATTCAAAGTGAATTTCGGTGAAGAAGAGTACACGGTTGATGTAAGGATGTCCTCTTCTTTGTATGATATAGAGGATCTGAGAAAAGCAGCATTCACGCAAGCGCTCCAGAAGAGGGCCGACCAATGACCGCAAAGAAGGACTTCGCGAAGAAGTCCTTTCCTGTCACGATGACCTTCCCCTCCGAGCTGGAGCAGGCTGTCCGGGATCTCCAGGCCCAGAGGAGGCTATCAGCCATCTGCCAGGCGGCAGTCCGAGATTATATCCGCCTCGTCGGGATAAGAGAAGAGATGGAAAAGCTTAAATAGGAATACGTACTAGTATGTATTACAAGAATTGGAGTGACTGAAAATGAGATGCCAACTATGTAACGAAAAAGCAACGAGGATCGCCAACCTGGATAAGAATCCCGTAAATTGGGACGGAGCAAAGCCTGATTATGCCCGAACTGGAATAATCGTTATGTGTGCCGACCATACCAAGGCCAATACCTTCAATCAGATGCTCGTTTGGGAAAAGCTGGATCAGGTCGAGGGGGTGGCCTAGATGGAGACCTTTGGCGCGTTTGCGGCAAAGCGGGAATGGAACCCGCCTAGCCACAATACTGAGATGCTCATGCTAGGTATCCTGCGGTGCTTCCACCGCGAAGAGAATATTCCAGTGAAGGCACTTACCCGCCTATGCACCCCGGAAGCATGGCAGCGCCTGCTGGCATGTAAATTCATATCCTTGTCAGAGAGGATGTGCACAATCACAGAAGAAGGACGGAAAGCCCTCCTCCGGATGGAACAGATGGAAATGCATCTAGCATCATTGAATGCTCTCCGCCACGGAGACGGGGAGCTGTACGAGAAAATACAGAAGAAAATGGTGGAGGTGGCATGAGATGAGCCACGTGCCGGCCAGTGCGAACTGGCCAAAAGAGGCATTCGAGCGGGGACACCTGCTCAAATTAATCGAGCACAATAATTGGGGGTGGGGTCACGCCCATATGGAATAGATGGCGACCTCGTATGCCGGTCAGATCCCCGGACGATGATGAAGATGGACAATGGGATGGGAATAAATGCAAATGAATAACATCTTTTCGAAGTTACAAAAAACGTCCGAAGCACTCCGCGAGTCGATGGCCGATATCGACAACGCGCCCGGCGTAGTCAGACGATTGGAAATGAGCCATTCAGAAGCAGATACTGAGAAAAAGAAGCATCTGCTATCAGATGGGATGCAGATATATGATATAATCACCGATTTTAAATAAAATGGATCTAGGCCTCCACCAGGCTAGACCCCTCCTTCAGGTCGCTCTTCTTCCCCGACCAGGTGCACCCAGTCGCCCGAATGATGCTGCTTACCGGTTCGGGGTCCGCGGTGCAGAAGCACCCCCCAGGCGCGGTGATCTGGCAGTTCTTGGCCTCCACACGGGATCGCCCGACGGCGTGAACCCCAAAATAGCCTTCCAAGGTGCATTCCTCCACGAGAACCCGCGCGGCCTCGGAGATGTATGTGGCCCCTGGCCCGCTCCTGGCATCGATCTTGGTTTTGTCGGTCTTGAGGATGGAGTTCTTCACCACGCCGTTACCGTCCCGGACTACCAGGCCACGAGAGGTCGGTGAGCCTGTGCAGTCCATCTCGATCTGGCTCAGGGTGAAGTCGTTGACCTGCCAACATGTGATCTGGCTATCGGTCTTGATCCTGGTGGCGGTGACGTTGTCCGATCCCCTGCTCTGCCAATCATCATTTCCATTCAGGAACAGCCCGACCCTGCACCCATATGCAGCGCAGTCTTCAACCCTGCTGTTCTTGTTGGTATCAAGCATGATACCTTCGGCCCTGCAGTTCCTGGCTATGGCATTGCGGACCACCTCGTTGGTCCCCGGCCCGGAACCGTTGTTCCCGAGGTACATGCCGGCACCATGCGAGTTTCTGAACTCCAGATTTTCGAAAACTCCATTTGAGCGCTGCGATCCCACCAGGAGTAGGGCCTCTCCGTCGTATGGCGGCTCGGAAAGATCCTGCCTGCCACTATCTCCCTCAAAGGTGATTCCACGGATGGAGAAGCTGGAATAGCCCAGGTCGAAGCCCCTCTTGCCCCGCACGAGCATCATAGCCACATGCCGCCCTTCCCGCCTCTGGCCAGGAGCGAGCTGGAGGATGGTCTTGCCCACCCCAGCACCCGATATATGCATCCCCTTGTCGATGATCGGGATGGAGCAGTAGAACATATTGCCCCCATCGGGATTGAGCGGGAAGGCATAGGGGGCCGAGAACACATATCGCCCTTTTCCTATGCTCAGGCTGCCACCGTTCGGCACGGCATCGACCGCCGCCTTGAACAGAGCTCGCGCATTTCCTTTAATCTGGCAGGCTGCTATCTGTCGCCCGCCTGCCTGGGCTATTGTCAATGAGCCCTTCTGAAATATTTCGACATTAGCCATTTTTTCACACTCAGTAATAATATCTATGGTTGTAATCCAGCTGCAATAATTTCAATTGCGCCGCCGTGCTGGATGTTTCCACACGAATCTGGAAATCTTCGCCTGGATTAGCGTAGGGGACTCTTGACGCCGCCACATATCGTTTTACAGCGGCCGACAGGCCGGTGATTGATACCGAACCAGATGCACCGGCTTTTAGCCCGATGGCCACATGATCCTCTCCCGTCAGTTCTGGTATGAAAATCTTGTTCGTACCTACCACCAAGGTATCATGATCTATCGGCGCCATGTCCGACAGATCGGTTTCCTTTGCGACTTGCACCGTCGCTTCATCGCCGGCGATGGCGCTTATGACCACCTCGATCCACGCCGCCCCGGGATCACCCGATAGAGGCAGAGGCCCGTAAAATGGCACCATCAAGTAATCCGAGTTGTCGAGCGTTAGCACTCCGCTTGAGATGCTACCGCCGCTGATCTTGCCATGCACATCAGCCGCAAGCGCCGCCAAAGATTTTGTAAGATCTGCCCCCCAAGAATGAACGATTTCTCCGCGCCAGTTCATAGTTAGCAGGTCGTCTCTGAGCATTTTTTCACATAAAAGTATATATCTGTCGTACTCGGCTGTACTGGATCCGGGAGTAATCCGCAAAATCAGATTGGATGGATATGAGGGGCTGGGGTAATTAAGTTGTGTCCAGCCAAGTGCTGCTGTGTATTGCCACAACTGGCCTAAACTGTTCGTGCATACCACGTCCCAATTTGGCCACCACGTGTTGATTGACACGTTGCTCAAATTTCCACCACCAATCGAAACCAACGCGGTGGTGCCTTGGTCATAATAACACAATCCGCCCGCCAAAATAGCCACGAAATCACCGCTGCTCAATGCGCTGATATCGTCGACGACATCATTACAAAGCAAGGTCCACGTCCCGCTATCGTACTTGTATATGCCGCCTGGTGTACTGCAAATAGCTATAGATGAGTTGACCCCACTCACTCTCGTGATGCCGCCGTCTAAATTGGTCCAACCCGTTCCATTCCATTTCTGCAATGATCCATCTTTCACAGCATAAATAGTGCCGTCTGCGCAACAGGATATATCAGAAATCCCCGTTGCAGCCGCGAAAAGAGTCCACTCAGAGCCTGCCCAGACGTAAACATAACCATTTGTGCCGAGGCCGATCGCTGAAGATCCACACGATATTCGCGATAATTGGACCGTACCAAACCGGATAGGCGATGACACGTAAAACCATGATCTATAGTCAGAGTCGATCGCGTAACATATGGCGTCCCCTATTCCCCTGCTTACGTCTAGTGCTCCGCCGCTATCTGGATAGTCACCGGATACTCGTAGCTCCCTGATGGGCGTTCGAATGTTATTCGCTGTAATGCTAACCGATTGCGGTGTTAGGCAGACAGTTTCTAAATCAATGCCTTGGCTGGGACCATACAACCAGGGCTCCCGGCATGTGATCTCCGCTCTGGCTTGGTAGAGCTGCCGATCGAGAGCCATCGCAGAAGAAATGCTGGCATGTGCAGAAGCGATCATTCCGAATCGCTCCGCATCGAAAGGATAAAATTTTGCGTCTTCGTCGGCGTTATTTACGGTTTCGAGGAACGTCTCGATGGCGGCTCTGTCGGATGTTGGTATGGTAGTGATTGTGTACTTCTTCATTTTCCGGCCACTGTTGCGGACGTCGGCATAATTGCGGTATGGCGTGGAGATCTCGGTGACCCCCGCACCACCGCCCGATATATCCACGCCTTCTGATTTGATCAGCGCCGAAAAATCCACACCGTCTATTTCACAATATGGGGATACCATCGAATCAGCTCGGGACGAAGGCTCTCTTCCAGAACCTCATGGTCGCACTCACCTGAATGTCTGGATGGCCGGTACAATCGCTATGCGATCCAGTGAAGTTGCCCGTCAGGTAGAGGTAGAAGTTGAAGTTGGTAGTGGCGTTTTCTGTCACAAAATCGGTAACGTCTATCCTGGTCAGAGCATCCCCAAGCATGAAGTTGGTGAGCCTCCCCGCCGGTATCCTGCTGGCAGTCATCACGATAGCGCACCACCGCCCCAGAGCCCGCCGGACATAGTTGTCCATTGAGAAATTGACATCCAGCGTGATCCGGGCATTCAGGTCAGCGTGCTTAGCATCAGGCGGCACGGCGAAGCCCAGAACGCACGGAGCGCAAGTGGGGTGGTCGTTGTCTCGGAACTTGAACGTCCCTGACTGAGTGATATCGCCGAAGTATTCCACCATGTAGCGGTCATAGTAGCCCTCATCAAAACTCTGGAGGGCTTCGAAAGCGTCCACAAAATCCGGATCTCTGCCGCCCAATTCGATGGTAGTGGATAGGTCGCTGGAGGAGATCTCTATCGTATCAGACGGCAGGATCTCGACCGGCTCATAGTCAACGTTGATCTTGATATAGTCGCCCGGCAGCATGAGCAAGCGTCGCGGCGTCTTGATCCGGTACTTGTAATCAGCCTGCCGCCGGGCGAACTCATCATTGGTGTAGGGGATTAGCGTCCCATTTGCATCCCTGAAGCCGTTCTCGAAATCGTAGATGTCCGCCACCCAAAGTCCCTTGTAGGTCAGATCCCCCCCAGCAGTGTGGTACTGCTGGCAGGCGTCACCCATGCCGGTCAGAGAATGGATCTTGGCCTGCTGGGGCACCGACTTCTCCAGGAGATCTATATCATCTTCTGTAATCTCGTACAATCCACTTGCAGCGCCATCGCCTGGCTCCGAGCGGACATCCAGATAGGTATAGGTCGCCCCGTCTCTCCACCGGATGTAATAGCCGTGAGACTCAGCCAGGTTGCACAGGAGATCACCGATTTGGTTGTAGTCCACCATCAGGCCGCCGGTGAGGATGGTACTTTCCCCATCATGCTGGCCTAGCCTGATCATGGTATCGAAGGCATTTTCGGCCATGAGGCCGCCGTTCAAGTACCAGAACCAGTTGGCGAAAGCCCCGCCGCCTGATGAGCCATCATACCGGACGTAGAGGTCCGTGGCATCCTGATATACCGACTGGTCATAGGTCTGGAGGTCAGCCAGGGCAGCGCGCCTTATGAGCGGCTGCTCAAGCTCTTCCGTGAGCATCGAGATATCTGCCGCCCCTATCCGGCTGGCCGATCCTGCTCCAATCAGCTTGACGATGTTCTTGGCGCCGTCGTACATCGAATATGGTGTAGCCGTGGGGCAATAGCTGTTCGCTACCCGGAGCAGGCCGGGGATACCGTACATCGAATCCCAGCAGTCACGGAATATCTCGAGCATGGTCAGGTCCGTGAAGCAGTAGTTGAACATCGGGGTGTACCGATGGAACAGAAGCCACTCAACCCCCTTTGCCTGGATGGTCTTTTGGGTCTTGGAGATCTTGTACTTCTCTGCGATGCCTCTGAAAATGACATCTGCCCCTTCCAGTACCTCGATTTGAGCGAACTGCTTGACCGGCACCGACCGGCTCATGTTCATGTCGAACTCTCGCGGCCTCCTGGGGTCTTTGAACTTTTTCAACTTCCATGAGTCCGCTTCGATCACAAAAGCCGCTTGGCCTGGATTTGTGACCCTAACCTCCACATTTTCCCAGCTCATCTATTCCTCGCATTAGAAAGTTTTGCTTCAAGTTGTCTGTCTCGCTCGTCCATGTAGGCGTCCATATCGGCGATGCCGTACACGTTCCCCTGGATAGTCACGGGTGCATTGATTATCACCTGGCCACTTCCACCCCCGAACCGCTCTATGGCCTGGTCTATGCCGCCGATCCATTCACCGCCAGGCCGGTCACCGACGACCGCCAGGGTTGGCTCGGGCACAAAAACGTCACCTTCTGCATAGGACGGGAGATAATATGGGCTACCGTATGGATTGTCCCACCAATCTGATCCAGTGCTACCTCCGCCGCCTCCATAGCCGCCTATGCTGCCTATCTGTTGCACGTAAACTGGCTTGGTCACAGGAGCACTGGCCGCAGCGTTGATGGCAGAGATGGCGCTCATGGCCTGGGAGTCATCGACCGAGATGGGGATCTTCTGCTCTTCGGCCATCTGCGATTTCAGGCTGGATAGCTGGCTTTCGGCAGCTGACGTATCTATGGTCGGGGAGAGTTCGAAATCCGTATAGTCCTTCCCCAACACGGCACCGCCCACTGATGCCATAGCCTTCTGAGTGGCCGCTATGCTCTGGATCTGGTTGAGCTTCCAGTCGAGATACTGCTCGCCTCCGGCCCCGATATACGAGCCCTGGAAGAGCGTTTCCGCATTCTCCTCCTGCCAGAGACCGAACTCTGACATGGTCTCGGTGCAGTCTTGCATCGCACTTTTGAGCTGATCGAATCCTACTGAGGTGCCTTTCGTTTTGCTGTTGATGCCGTCGAGAGTCACCCCGGCCCGGATACCGAACTCTTCCCAATATGATCCACCCTCGTGAAGAGCCGTACCCAGATCCCAGGTATATTGCTTGTCTCGGTCGCTTAGGCTATCATAATTGTCCACCAGTGCCTTGTATTTCTCATAATAATATGAATACAAGTCACTTCCTGGAGTAGGGGCAAGTCCTTTTTGTAAATATTGCTGGAGATTAGCAACCTCTTCTTCCATGCTGGCGGAAAAGAATCTTTCGACGTTGGATATGCCCAGTTTGGACAGATCCCCGCCCTTGGAAAATGCGTTGATCACTTTCGAGATCAGAGGACTGTCGTCTCCATCAATTGTGACTACCAATGGATTTGATGCCGCTAATAGTTGCAGATCTCCTATGAGCCTCTGAACTTCTGCCTGGGCTTGGGCATCGTCTGGATCAGCTTCCAACCGGATACGGGCAGCCTCCAACGATTCAAGTTTATCTTGCATAGCGCCTATGTATGCAAGTGCATTGTCCCCGCCCTGTCTGGAGAACTCTTCGGGATCGAAAAGTCTCAAGTTTCTCATCCGAGATGCCGCGGATTCCAATGTTGCCGGATCAAACCAGTTATCTTGAATCGACTGGTTGATCATATTGCCAGTGCTCTCTATCTCCGACTCGATAGCACCAGCTACGTTTGTGAATATTCCACGGACCTCGACGCCCTGATCCATCTGCGGAATGTTGGCCAGATTCGCAAAATTGCTGGCGCCAAAATCTATATCGGCCTGCATAGACATTGCCTGCAGAGCGATTGAGGCCTCGTCGGCGGGCCTATCAACATCCGAGGTAACGTTGTACCTGGCCACTTCCTCAGTTTTGCCGTTTGGAAGTGTTCTCGCGAGGGTGTACTTACCGCCTACCTTTTCAGGCTTATACTTCAGTTGGTATTTGATATTGCCCTCTTGAACTGGGGCACTCTCCCATGCAGCACTTTCCCACTTGTTTTTTCCACTTGCGGATATTACAGGCTCTCCGGTGACCGATGTTAGCCACTCAAGGAAGTATGCCTTGTCTTGGCTAATGCCCGCGTTCTGCCTTGATCCAGCAGCTGACCAAAAGGCCTCATTTACCGCATCAGCAACGGCACCAGTAATTCCAGACTTGGCATTTTGCGCTCCCTGCACCATTCCTTCTTCAGTGCCTTTCTCGACCGCCGCTTCGGTTGCTATACCAAGCTTCTCCTTGGCGTTTGTGGAAACTCGATCCCAGAAGGCTGCCACATCACCAAAAAGGGATGATGCGCCTTCAGCCACTCCGCCCAACCCGATCTTGTTGAGCCCCTGGCTGGCCAACGATCCAAGCGCGCTTACCGCTCCGGATACTGCAGTGGGGATGGCGTTCGCTAGACCATTGACGATATCACCAAAAATATCCCCCCAGAAGGCACCGACTTCAGAAAGCTTGTTCTTGATGCCTTCCAGAGCGTTCTCTAGAGTCTGGAACTGTGAAGAGCTCGTTACTGTTTTTAGGATCTCTTCTTTGAAGGCCTCGACATATGCCCGGCCCGTCCGGAAGGTAGTGTTGAGGGCACTGGTTCCAGCCACGAGGACGCTCAGGTTCATGCTGCCCATAGTGCCGATCATGCCGGTGACCTGGCTGATGCCGGTGATGAGCGGCCCCAGACCTGCCGTCATGGGCTCCCACAGGTTCTCGCCGATCTGCCGGACGGCGTTGAGAGATCCGGCCATAGAGTTGATTACAGGCGTGATGGCCGCGTTGATCGGCCCGCCTATGTCCTTCAGGATGGCATTGAACGAGTTTTTCAAGACCTGGATCGAGGCCTTCATATTGTCCGCGCCGGCCTCGAAAGATTCTCCTATCGACTCTCCTTTCTTGCCCGCCTCCACCGTGTCTTCGATGGACTGCCGCCATTCGTCGGTATGGCCGGCCATCTTGGTGAGGGCATCCATGCCATAGGAGCCGCCCAGAGTCTTTGCGGTGGACAGAAGCTTATCAGCTGGCAGGCTCTCCAGAGCTGATCCGATCCTCAGGATGGTATCGGATGGGTCCGTGCTCATGGCCTGCATGAACTCTTCGGTAGATACTCCCAGAAGAGATGCAGCTTCGGCCTGAGACTTTTCGTTGGTGGTGAGCTGGTTTAGCAGGGCATCGAAGCTTCCTGCCGCCCGCTCAGCAGACGGGAACACGGAGCTGAGCATCCCGCCCCAGCCAGCCACTTCATAGGCCCCGGCCCCCAGGGAGGACATCGAGCCCGCGACTCTGGTCGAGAAGTCGAGGACGTCCTTCTCTGTGGCATTGAAATTGTTCCCGACATAATCCACAGCAGACCCGAATTGCCTAGCGAACTCTGAAGAGTCCTGGACCCCTTCTGGCAGGCTCTTGAGCTGGCCCTTGATCTTGCCGATGGCAGTTGCCGCTTCTTCCGCGGGCATGTCGAAGGCGGAGCCCATCTGAAGGGCTACTTCCGTGAACCCGGCAATCGAGGCTTTCTCGATGCCTAGAGAACCGGCTGCAGCGGCTACGCTCTGGATCTCGGCAACCGTCGTAGGCATCCGGGAATAGAGGTTTGTGAGGCTTGAATCCAGTTCATTGAAAGCCTCCGTGCCCTTCTCGATCCCAGTGGTCTTTGAGATCTGGGCCATTCCGGCCTCCCACTCCATGGCGGCACGGGACGAGGCGCCCCCGAGGGCACCAGC
>ENA-UOOK01007370-UOOK01007370.1-fermentation-metagenome-genome-assembly--contig:-NODE-7370-length-10066-cov-43.073419_pt1 | contig 10066 bp, 8 predicted proteins | sample MGYA00245777_ERZ724023 | MGnify/ENA primary metagenome ERZ724023 (study PRJEB28704, sample SAMN03018312) | fermentation metagenome | biome: anthropogenic terrestrial biome; feature: soil; material...
CCGAGCGCCAAGGAGTCGTGACAGTGGTCTATGGCGAACAGAAGCCGGAAAAAGGCATTCCAATATGTAAACCCTCCTCCGTAAATATTTCTAATATACACTGTTACCCTATTGAATTTAAATTTTTTGCCATCTCTTTTCCTATCTCCAATTTCAATAACTACATCATCTTCAGTAAAAATTAATACCCAAAATGCATGCCCTAATTCGTGAAAAAAAGTCAATATAGGACTCCATAAAAAAATATATAATAAAACCATTGGATCAGTTGAGTAATTTGAATTCATTATTATAATTTTTACCATTCCTTTCGCTTCGCTCAGGCACAAACAAGTTATGAAAAATTGTTGTGCACCTGCTCATTTTGATTTAATCTTATCTTATGGAATAGCAATACACTACAGAACACGGAGGAGGGAGTGGCGGATTTAATTTCGACCCCGCATTATTATATGTGTCGTCATCCTTACAAGCACAAACAAGTGGGACATTGAGCCCGGACTCTTATCATTGGTAATAAACCATGTTTATTTAGTCGCAGGATGACAGTCAATGTTGCTATTCCTATTTTATAAAGGGGTGGTACTTATGATGAGGCTTGCTTACCCCATCTGCTGTGGGCTTGATGTCCACAAAAATGTTATCGTTGCAACCATCGTTACTACTGATAAAACCGGAATATCTGAGTATAAACAGCAATCTTTTTCTACCATCAACTCTGATATTCAGAAGTTTCACAACTGGCTAATTGAAAATGACTGCAAACATGTCTGTATGGAGTCCACCGGTAAATACTGGATTCCTATTTTTAATTACCTTGAAAGTGATATTGATGTGTGCCTTACACATCCCAAATATGTCAAAGCTATCAAAGGTAAGAAAACAGATAAAAAGGATTCTAAATGGATTGCCGACCTTTACAAGTTTGATTTGATCAGGTGCTCCTTTATTCCACCAAAAGATTTTCGCCAGCTTCGTGAATTGGCACGTTACCGCTTCAAACTGGTCTGCATGAAATCTTCTGAGAAGAACCGCATCCAGAACTGCATGACGGTTTCAAACATTGGAATCGCCAGTATCCTGTCAGACCCATTTGGCAAAACTGCTACTGAAATCATGTCGTATCTTCTTACTAATACTTCTGAGACCATTGATGACAAAGAAATACGCAAACTGATTAAAAAAGGAGCAACCGCCAAATCGGATGAAATCATTGAGGCTATCAAAGGCTACAATATCGAAACCGACCAAGCCAAAAAGTTGGAGCTTGCCAGGAGACATCTAGATTATCTGGATGATATGATTACACAAACAGAAGTAGAACTTTATGTCCGTATCAAACCTTACTATGAGTTTGTGGAATATATCTCGTCACTTCCTGGCATAACAGAACTCAGTGCCACAATTATCCTTGCTGAAATTGGTGTGGACATGAGTATCTTTGATGATGCGAAACATCTTTGCTCTTGGTGTGGGCTTTCGCCTTCCAACAACGAATCTGCTGGCAAGAAAAAATCCGTGCAAATAGCAAAGGCAGGTACCTACCTAAAACCTATGATGGTTCAATGTGCTCTTGCTGCAATAAAGAGTAAAAAGCAACCTTACTTTGCGATCAAATATGGTCGAATTAAAAAACGTCGCGGTCACAAAAAAGCGATCATAGCCATTGCACGAATGATGATGGTCTGCATTTACCATATGGTTTCTGAAAAGCAGCCATTTAACCCTACAGATTATGCAGAATTAATGAATCCGCATTTTAATCAGCCTAAAGTAGCGCTAAACGATGCCAATGTTTTTGCATACCTTGAAGCTCAAGGATATGATATTTCTTTATTAGTTAAAAGCAACGATAACTAATGATATTTTCTCTTTCTCAATACTTTTTAAAAAGGGCCTTATGGACCCTTAGTTAAAGTCGCCATAAAATCCACTTTATTTTTCACTCTTCACCCCTATATTATTTTATTATGTTTTTTCCTTATTTTCCAGCATAAGTTTATTATTCATTAGTATAATTAAAAAAATTATTAGATGTAATTATAATAATATCGCTTATATATGTATATATTCATGCTATCTTTTTTATGTTTGAATCATTATGTATGGTTGCTATTTTTTTATAATATATTTTTTTTGTCATATCCCCCGCCATTTTAAGAATATATATAATAAATCAGTAAACAAAAGGTGATTTAATGTCTACTCCGTTGTGGTTTATGCTTAAAATTTTAGCTGAGGTTGTATACGAAATATCTCAAGGTGTAGATAAAAATACTGCAATTTCAAAGGCTGCACAAAAATATAATTTAAAAGAAGATGAAATACGCCAGTGCTTATAATAACAAAAAATATTAATGCCTTGAGCATTGTGCTCAAGGCATTAATATTTATAATGGCTTTATTCTAAGATTCTTTTTCTTCTCATCTGGAAGGTCAAGACCAATGGTTCCGCCAGGATTCATTATGTTATTTGGATCAAAGTGTTTCTTAAGTGCCTTATAAACATCCATCTGGTTTTTCCCAATTTCTCCTTCAAGCCATGGAGCTGTCATCTTGCCTATGCCGTGGTGATGGCTCATTGCTGCTCCATACCTTTGTATATTGTCAAGTATTCCAGATTGATAATCAAGATAATCATCTATCTCATTTATTTTAGCTATAAAAATAAAGTATAAGTTAACTCCTTGAGGGTAAAAGTGGGACATATGAGTCATACAAATAGTGTTTGGTCTGCTCTTGCAGTACTTCCTTACATTTTCATATACATACTGAAGCTGCTCCCAGTTTACGCAGCACTCTAGCGTGTCTGTCATGAGGCCAAAATCCTGCAAATCCTCTCTCATGTATGGGTCGCTAAATCTCCCTTTTTCCCAGCCTTCTGTTACATAGCCTGTAGAATACATTGCGCCATACTTTTTGCATATCTTATTTATATTTTTCTTTACAACCTTTGTAAAAGCTGCCTCCCCATCTGTAAACCCAAGGAGCAAGCATCTTTCCATTGGCTTATAGCCTCTTAAATTCATTATTTTATCAATAGCTGTTCCTTCAACTCCGTAAAGTTTCATTGCTATATCAGTTTCTTCAGGGTCCGAAAGCCTAAATACTGATGGAAATCCAAACTGCCCCTGCATTACTTCCCTTGCAGCATTTTTAGCATCTTCCCAGTTTTTAAATATATAGCTGAATTTTCTATGATTTTCAGGCATATATCTAAATATTTTAAGTGTTGCGGAAACAAGAACTCCAAAAGTTCCTTCGCTGCCCATCATTATTTCATCAATAGATGGCCCTGTAGCTGTTGCAGGATATTCCTGCGTCTTTATTATTCCAGCTGGAGTTACATACTCTTGGCAAATAACAATATCTTCTATTTTCCCAAAGTATGTAGAATTTTGTCCTGCTCCCCTTGTAACTACCCAGCCGCCTACTGCTGAATATTCAAAGGATTGTGGAAAATGTCCGCAGGTATAAGCTCTTTTTGCTCCAAAAAGCTCCTGTGCATTATTTAAAGTCTTTTCAAGGTCAGGGCCTAACATTCCAGGTTCAACAGTTATAGTTTGATTTATTTCGTTAAACTTTATAACCTTATTCATATGAACTCTCATATCAAGGGAAACTCCGCCTTTTACACATTCCTCTCCCCTTGTAACAGAGGAGCCCCCTCCATAAACATAGATTGGGATTTTCTCCTGATTGCAGTATTCTACAATCTTAACTATGTCCTCTTTTGACCTTGGATGCAGAACAATATCAGGGACATTCTCAACAATTCCTTCACGAAGCCTCATAAGATCTATCATAGTCTTCCCATAGGCTACTTGAAGCCTTGAATAATTATCTTCCTTTACATTTTCTTCTCCTACAATATTTTTAAACACATTTATCTGCTCTTTAGTGAGCTTCGGTTTTATATCATAATCAACTTTTTCAAGCCCCATCTTTTGTGGATGCTTAAAATCTTCATCCGTCATATCAAAAACTTTTTTCATAAGCCCATAAAGCTTTGCATTTGGATGTTTAAATTCCTGAGGTCCTCCCCATTTAAGTATTGAACGGTATGAGCCCTCTGGAGGTACATCCTCATACCATTTTGGAATAAATGTTTCTTTATTTTTCCCCATTTAAACTCCCTCCTTAATATTTTGGATATTCAGTTATTTTTTGTATTTCTTCATAAAGTGGTTTCAAACTTGGATATATTTTTTTGTAAACTCTTCTATAAAGTTTTTCATAAATTTCTGAATTTTTCTTATCTGGCTCAAAGGTTTTAACATAATGAACCATACTATTTACAGCATCCGTATATTTATTAAAAACTCCAAGCCCAACAAATCCATTTATTGCTGCTCCAAGTGCAGAGGTTTCATAAGTATGTACTTTATATATGGGCTTTCCAAACATGTCCGATGTAATTTGGCAAATTGTATCACTTTGGGAGCCTCCCCCTGCAACAACTGCCCTTTCAATTTTTGTTCCAGACTTTTTTTCAATATGTTCTGCTCCTTCTATAAGTCCATAATTTATACCTTCAACAATAGCCCTATATGTGTGAGCCCTTGTATGAACATCTCCAAAGCCAATAATTGCGCCCTTAGCCTCCGGAGTTTTAAGACTTGCCCCCCAATAAGGATTTAATATAAGTCCCTGTGATCCTGGAGGTATTTCCTTTAACAGCCCATTTAAAAGTTCTTCAGGAGCTACACCAGTTTCCTTTGCCTTTATCATTTCCCTCAAACCAAACTCTTTTTTAAACCAGCTTATCATCCAATATCCTCTAAATATTTCTACCTCTGCGTTATAATACCCCGGAATAGACGCAGGATAAGCAGGAAGAAATTGAAGTGCTTCAAAGTACTTTTTTTCTGTAGTTTGAATAGTAGCTGTAGTTCCAAAACTTATGCTGGCAGAACTTGATGTTAAACATCCATTTCCAAGAGTTTCACAGCCTTTATCTGAGCCCGCCGCAATAAGGGGCGTCCCCTCTTTAATTCCTGTTTCAATGGATGCCTCATGGGTTATGGCTCCAAGAGGTTCCCCTGGTTCTACAAGCTCTGGCAGCTTTTCTCTTTCAATTCCAAATAATGCCCATTTATAATTACTATTTGATTTCACCCAGCATCTATTTTTATAGTCAAAAGGGATATGCCCTACCTGGCATCCCACAGAGTCAACAAATTTACCGCAAAGCTTGTAAGATAAATACCCTGAAAGAAGCAAATATTTATATGTCTTTTCCCAAATCTCAGGCTGATTTTCTTTAATCCAGTTTGCTTTTCCTTGCTTTCTAAATATATCGATAGATTTTTTCATTCCAACAGAATAAAACATTAAGTTATTATAAAAAGGAAGTGGTTCTTCACATTTTGCCATTCTCTGATCAAGCCATACAATTGCAGGCCTTAAGCAGTTCCCATCTTTATCCACATTAACAACTGTATCCCTTTGAGTAGTTACAACTACTGCTCCTACATTATTAAACTCATTAGGGCACATTTCTTTAACCCTTTTACAAGCTAAGCATCCATTTGACCAATATACATCGGGATCCTGCTCTGCCCATCCAGGTTCAGTTGAAAAATATGGTTCAAATCCAATTTTTGATTTTCCAATAAGCTTTCCACTTTTGTCAAAAATAATAGCTCTTATGCTCTGTGTACCGCAGTCTATTGAAAGGACAAACTGCTCTCCCATTTTATTTTACCCCCCTAAGCATATAATTCATATCAGAAGTTGCAATAACATCAACTCCTGTATGAAAAACATCCTTTAAAATTACCTCCCCTCTTTTAGCCGGATGGTCTACCTCAACAGTATTTATTAGCTTCATAAGAGGAAAAACATATTTAATTGGTATTTCACCATTTGTTCTTACAGAAAGTCTTGGGACTTCTTCATATACTGTCTTTACTGTAGATGTAACACTTCTTACAGGGTTTTTTATTTCATTTATTGCAAACTCCTTGCCTTTAGGGCACATATTCCCTGAAACCAATATATCGTTAGCTTTTTCTTCTACACTAAGTTCACAGCCATTAGGGCATCCTATACAAACCAAAGTTTTCAAATTATCACCCCTCCATAACTATATTTATCTCGCCGTTATCCTTTAAATTAAGTTTTGAAATATCAAAAGTTATCCTTTCCATTTCAGGAGGCTTCAGTTTGTTATACTTTCTGCTGAAAATCACTTGACCATCATATAAAAGCTTCACTGTCATCTTATCTCTTATGTCTCTTGATCTAAAATATGCAATTACTTTCTGATTTAATGAATTGATATCAATATATTGCGGAACAGCATATAAAAATTTGCTGTCAGCATTCATCCTTATTAGTTTTCTATCCTTATGCTCCTTTGCATATTTTGCAGCATTTTCTCCAGCAATTTCCCCGCTTTCAGAAACATAGTCAACTAAGTCATTAACATGAAGAGCATTTCCGCAAGAAAATACGCCTTCAAGCCCTGTCATTAAATTTTGATCTACAAAGGGTCCCTTTGTTTTCCTATCTATTTTAATATTCAGAGATTCTGCAATTTCATTTTCAGGAATAAGCCCGACAGATAAAACTAATCCATCACATTCAACAATTTTCTCGGTGCCTGGGATTGGAATCATCTTTTCATCTACCTTAGAAATTTCCACAGCATTTAATCTATCGTCTCCAAATACTCTTGTAACAGTATGCGAAAGATGAAGCGGAATCGAAAAATCATCAAGGCACTGAGCAATATTTCTTGATAATCCTGAAGGTGTGCTTTTAGCCTCATAAACGCCTTCAACTGTGCATCCTTCAAGGGTAAGCCTTCTTGCCATAATAAGGCCTATATCCCCGCTTCCTAAAACCACACATTTTTTAAAAGGAAGATATCCCATCATATTCACAAAATACTGTGCTGTTCCTGCTGTATATATTCCGGCAGGCCTTGTACCTTGAATAAAAACCTGCCTCCAAGTTCTCTCCCTGCATCCATTTGCAAGAACTATTGCTTTAGCTTTAATTTTTTTAACTCCATATTTTGAATTTACAATAGTAATTAAAAATTCTTCTCCCTGCTTTTTTATTTCTGTAACAAAAGTCGAAGTTTCAACATCTATATCCTTTTCAAGAACCATATCAATATATCTTCCTGAATATTCAGGTCCGGATAGTTTTTCTTTAAACCTTATAAGCCCAAATCCATCATGTATGCACTGCTTTAATATTCCCCCAAGAAGCTTTTCTCTCTCAATTATAAGGGTTTTCCCGCCACATTCATTTGAGGCAAGTGCTGCTGCAAGACCTGCAGGTCCGCCGCCTAATACCACAACATCATAATTATCCATACTATCACCCCCCGGTAATTATTTGCTTTGTTTTGTTTCGCTAACAAGTATATTTGATCCTTCACCCTTTTTAGTTACTTTAGTAGGATCAATTCCTTTTTCTTTTGAAATAATATTTAAGACCTGAGGCATACAAAAGCCTCCTTGGCATCTTCCCATTCCAGGTCTTACTCTTCTTTTAATTCCATCTATTGTTCTTGTAGGTATAGGGGAATTAATGGCATCTATTATTTCTCCTTTACTTATTTCTTCGCATCTGCAGACAATAACTCCATAATCAGGCCTCTTTTTAATAAGCTCACTCCTATCATTTTCATTCATAAGGCTGAGATCTGGAATGCCCTTTCTATACGGATTAAAGTTTTCCTTTTTCTTAACTTTCATCATTTTTGAAAGCACATCTATAGTAATTCTCTCTATCTCCCTTGATATAGCAGGCGCTGATGCAAAACCCGGGGACTGTATTCCGGCAGCATATACGAGGTTTTCTACATATTCAGATTTTTCAACTATAAAATCTTCCTCATATGTAGCAGCCCTTACCCCTGCAAAATAAGTTATTATATCCCCTTTATTTATGCCGGGAAGTATTGGAAAATGTTTATTTGCAATTGCATTTATATTTTCCATATGGGTTGAAAAATCTTCCCTTAAAGGCTGCTCATAAGCGTCAGGCCCTACTAAAATGTTTCCATCAACAGTTTTAACAATTCCTCCACCCTTTGTATTCCCCTTTACAATAGTAAGGCTTGGTTTTGCTAATACAGAATGTAGTAAACGTCCCTTTTTCTTATCAAGAATTAATATTTCACCTTTTCTTGGATGTATGGAAAAGAATTTATCCCCTGCCATATCTGCAATAACATCTGCAAAGCAGCCTGCAGCATCTATAACAACCTTAGGAAATATTTTCCCGCGGTTTGTTTCCACATAAACAATTTTGTCTTCTTCTTTGTGTATGGAAAGTACAATTGTATTAAGTGAAATCTCTGCTCCATTCATGACTGCATTTTCACCATAGGCTACTGTCATCTTATAGGGACATGTAATTGCTGTAGATGGGAAGAAAAGGGCCCCTCCCACATTGTCATCTGCGTAAGGCTCGTACTTTTTTATTTCACTTTGAGATACAAGCTTTATTTTATCAAGACCATTTTTCTTCCTCCTGGCATCTACAATTGGAAAAGCAGCTTTCAAAATCTTTTTATCAAAAAGAACTAAAGAACCTGTCCTGTTTAATGGCACATCAAGTTCTTTTGCAATTTGTGTATAAAGCCTGTTCCCCTCTACATTAAATCTTGCCTTATTAGAACCTGGTTTTGGTTCAATTCCTGGATGAACCATTCCATCATTTCTTGAAGATGCATGCATAGCTACGTCTTCTTCTTTATCAACCAATAAGCAGGAAATATCCCATTTTGAAAGCTCTCTTAAAATAGAGCACCCTGTTACCCCTCCGCCAATAACAAGCACATCTACCTTTTTACCATCAAGAGTCCCATCTTTAATAGATGGCGCTTTAATTGGAGGACTTTTAAACCCTTCCACCTCCATATTGTTAACTACGCCCTTGTATCCCTTGTTAGCAGCTATTTGCCCTGCCTTTATAAAATCATCCCAACTTTTAACTTTTCCTTCTAAAATTATTGACTTATGCCATTCTTTTAAATAAACTTCTCCATTTACATTTTTATTTATAGCACTCTTAATTTTATTTAAGGATTTCATTTTATGCACCCCCCATGTTTGGACATTCGGACATCTATAACCCTATTGTAGTCCCCTGCATAAATTATATAAAGCTTGAAAAAGAGCCTGTTCTCCTGTTATTCCTTGTATATTTCAAATATTCAGAAACTTGCTCACTCTTTCAATGAAAATCGTCCGTATTCTTATCAAAAAATCTCAATAAATTTTTTATTATTATTGTTGATTTATATATTCTTACAGTTTATAATGTATAAAATAGTAATAGAAATGTATTAATAAAACACGAAAGGGAGGAAATAAATGAAAAATATCATTAAAAATGATATTGTTGGAATGAATATGGTCGCTATTGAAGTAAAAAGAATATTAAATCTTCATCCTATGTTGAAGCTTTTAGTTTGTATTACAGCTATTTTGCTTTTTCTTGATATTATACTCATTTAACTAATTGGGATAAAAAGATTTGTTATTATAATATATAAAGGAGCTTTAAGCTCCTTTTTTTTAATACTGTGGAAAATAATATATATTCCCAGGAATTATAAATTTTAGATAATAAAATGTTTCTTTAAATCCCTCTATATACATCCATCTTTCCATATCTAAAATCAGTATCTTATCATCAATTTTAAGAATTTCCTGTTCTTCTTTTGTGGGTACTCTTGGAATGACAGTTTGATCTATTTTAGTAATTGTTATTTTTAAATCTTTAAGCATGATTTTAGCAAGGGAAGAATTTAAATCAAATTTCCCATCAATTTTTTTCACTTTACCATCAAAGTATGAATCTTCAATTGCTATTGGCCTTTCATCTGCATACCTTATTCTTTTAAGATATAAACATTCTTTTGGACTTTGCCATCTTAAAAGATGTGCTAATTCCTTATCAGGAGTGATTATTTTTTTCTCTTTAACATCGTTTACTGACTTAATTCCCCTTGCTTCAAGAGAATAAGTGAGACTAATAAGTGGCTCAAATCCAAGAGAAGGCTGCTTTCTTGCTACAAATGTTCCTATCCCTTGTT
>ENA-UOOK01007372-UOOK01007372.1-fermentation-metagenome-genome-assembly--contig:-NODE-7372-length-10066-cov-6.170712_pt1 | contig 10066 bp, 10 predicted proteins | sample MGYA00245777_ERZ724023 | MGnify/ENA primary metagenome ERZ724023 (study PRJEB28704, sample SAMN03018312) | fermentation metagenome | biome: anthropogenic terrestrial biome; feature: soil; material...
AAGGTCAGCTGCGGTATCGAAAAACACGATACCGAGGTTTGCAAAAACAAATTCACAAATTGAATATGATGTTTTCCTTGGCAAAGACAGAAAGCGGAGTGAAAATATGCATTCAGAACAAGGGGCAGACGATCCCGCCCGAAAAGCTGAAACGAATTTTTGAGCAGTTTTACCGTTTGGATGCAGCACGTTCCGGTGATACTGGCGGAGCCGGGCTTGGCCTTGCGATTGCCAAGGAGATCGTTGAACTGCATCATGGGACGATCGCTGCATCCAGTGCAGACGAAACAATTCGCTTTGAAATTCTGCTTCCAAACGACTGTCAGAAAATCGTATGATTTGTGTCAGAAAGAAATCATGATTCCCGAAGATGGAGCGAAAACATAAAAATTCCTGCTCTGCTACAATTAATGTAACACAGCAGGAATCTTTTATTGGATGGTAAAGTGTGAAAGCACTTGTACTGCTATGGCGCAATCATGGTTTGGCGAGAGGATGGACGGAATGAAGAAAATATCACTTATCGGCAATGCCCGTTATTGGGGTAATGTACTAACTGTAATACAAGGCGTTTTGCTTGTTGTCGTGGCAATCTTTCTTATCAACCAGCAGTACATAAATGAATGGCGGAATTATCCGAATTCATCTGCTGCTTTTACAATTTACTTAAAAAATATCGGGCCGGAGAAGCAGTCGGCGGTTCAGAGGTATCTGTTCAACGCTGCCGACACGCAAAATCTTTTTATCACCCGTCAGGATCAGGTATTAGCAAACAACGGCACATCAGGAAATATCAAAATAGGCGTATATGGACAGACGGCGGGAAACGATGTTTCCTTTGCTTTTATGAATCAGAATATTTTGAACGCTGATAACCTGAGAAAGCTGCTGCACTCTAAAAGCCCTGACAGTACGCTTGGCATGGAAACGGAGAGCGTCAACAGTATCGGAAGGATTCCAGGCTTTCGTTTTTATGAAAGCATTGTGATCAAAAAGCTGCCACGGCTTATCAGCGACAGCAATTCGGTCAACGGGACATACCATGTATTGGGGCTTCACGACGATTCACATAAAGCAGAGTTTGTCAGCGGTCTTTCTGCGGTGAGCGGCATGTCCGAAGCGGAATTGACTGCCGCAAGCGGCGGTATGGTAACGGACAGCGGCTTTATGCTGGATATTTATCTGGTTTTTCTGGCTGCGCAAATCTTTTTGAATATTGTGTTTTTTCTGGTCATTGCCGTAAAAAATCTTTCAAAACAAGGCAAGCTGGCGCTGCTCGGCTGGTCACGATCCGCTTTTGCCAAAGAAATTTTTGGTGCTTTTTTACTGGGAACAATCATTGAAATTCCGTTTTTGATTCTTTTCGGATGGCTGCTTGCAGGATGGAACCCGATTTCGCCCCAGTTGCTTGGCCTCTTTCTCGCAGCGTCTGCGCTGAATATCGTCATGGTCTGCATTGAGCTGGCAATTGCGTCGGCTGTCATCCTCTTGACCAAATCGCTGAATGCTATCCGAGGGCGCATCCCTAAAAAGCCGCTCTATGTTCTCGGTATTATCGCATATCTGATGATAAGCGCCGGTATCGTATTCTGCGGTGTTTATGTAGACGGGCCAATGAAGCAGTTATCCGACAATGCGAAACTCTCCCGACAATGGCAGGCCGTATCCGACTATCAGATACTCAGCAACATCTCCGTGGGGCAGGATGCAGCTTCTATTTCAGGTCAGTCCAACCAGTTGAGTCAGGACTTCTATCACTGGTATTCTTCTATTGCCGAAAACAACGGCGTTTATCTGGTTCATACAAAATATATCGATTCCAACCTGTTGGCAGATTGGCGTGCAAACAAAGTCTATAACGTAATCCCGAATCAGCCGTTTTGGAATTTTGCCGTATCGCCCAATTATCTTACGAAATTAGGAATCACGGTAAATGAGAGCACTCTTGCGAAGGCAAAAGCCGGCACGCGACTTTATCTTCTGCCCGATACGCTTTCGGAGGCAGACTTAAAACAGATAGAGGCATATCTTCGTGAAGAAGCTACAAAAAATGCCAAGGCCGGAGGCATCCCGACGGCATTTACAAAATATCAGAATTTTGAATTTGTAACATATAAGCCGACACGGAATTTGTTCACATGGGGAACGGAAACTGAAGATACCATGACGGATAAGGCACCTGTCATTTATGTCGCAACGCCCGAGAATATGACCTTTTTCGAAGATGAGAGCCTACGGGCTCCAGGGCTGGAAAGTTATATAAAATTCGCGGATGCCAAAACAATGGCGCAATATGTAAGCTCTGACCGGTTAGGGCAATTTAACCTGACAGATAACGCCCCGACGTTCAAACCCGTTCAAGTCTACATTGACGGCCTACAGAAAGAGATTGGGACGACTATCCTTTGGTTCGGTCTAGTCTTTGTTATTCTGATCGCAATACTGATTGGGTTGCTGCTCACATTGGCAACGATCTTCCGCATTGCTAATCAGGAGAAGATTAACGTAAAGAAATTCCTTGGGTTTGACTTTTGGCAGCTTTATCGCTCGCCCCTGATTCTGCTGTCCTGCGTCATTCTGCTGGAGCTCGGTATTGTAAGTGCTTTGCAATCGAAATTTGGATTATTGCTTATGGCGGCTGTCAGCCTGCTGCAACTACTGATCTTTTCAAAATATATGGCGCGCAGCGAGCTGAAACGGCTGCTGCTGGCATTCAAAGGAGAGTGAATTACATGAAAGCTGTTGAATTAAACAATGTCTGCAAAAAATATGGGTCACGGGTGATTCTGAAAGGCGTTTCCTTTTTCGTTGATGACGGGGAACTGGTCGCGTTAATTGGGCCGTCCGGATGCGGCAAGTCAACGATTCTGAATATGATTGGTGTGCTGGAGACTGTCGACCAAGGGGAAATTCGCATTTTCGGCAAGATACTACCTCCCATTGACAGTCATCGGGCTACGCTGATGCGGCGCGACACCATCAACTATCTTTTTCAGTCGTTTGCCTTAATAAACGATATGACTGTTTGCCAGAATCTGCTTCTATCCATGCACTTTCTGAGCAGGAGCGACAAGGATAAAATGGAAAGTATCGATCAAATGCTAAATGCAGTTCATCTGCTGCCGCTGAAAAACGCAACTGTGAACACGTTATCCGGTGGCGAGCAGCAGCGAGTGGCGTTAGCCAGAACGATGCTGAAACCCGGAAAGCTTATTTTGGCAGATGAGCCCACCGGCTCGCTGGATGCGCACTCCGCCGATATTTCATTTTCATTGATACAAAGTCTGTGCAAGAAATATGGCAAGACCGTGATTATGGTCACGCATAGTCCGGAACTTGCGCAGAGAGCAGATCGGATTATTGATCTGACGGAATTTCGACAAGGGCAATCACAATAATAATCAAATCTGCCGTATGACGGCCCTAAAAAGCAATATCACGGCGAGTAGAGTTCGGCCTGCATTTCAGATGGTGGCCAACATCTAACATGCAGTATATAACAGCCAATAACATGGCGGTTTGTAAAATGCGCACTTTTAAAGACCTTCCAATGGCAGTTATGTGAACTGCCCCAGAGTTAACGGACAAAGAATAAAAAGCCCTATCGCAAGATATTGAAAGATTACGCAGCTTGATGCCGCTTTTCGAACGGCGTCAGGCACGTTTTCATTTGTATGCGCTCATTATTGTAGAAATCAATGTACTCGTCGATGAGTTGTCTGGCCTCGTCAAATGAGTTCAGTTTATGTCTGTAAATGCACTCAGTTTTCAAAATAGAGAAGAAGTTTTCAGCAAGTGCATTGTCATAGCAGTTACCACGTCTTGACATAGACGGCGTAATGCCGTAATCTTTGGTTAGGCTGAAATATGCTTGTGAGGTATATTGGAACCCCTGGTCACGGTGGAGGTGTCTTGAATCGGTATTGACAAATCGCATGAATTCGGATATCATATAGACAAATATAAATGTCATTCATGCTTGTCTATATTTATGGAGGATCAAAATGGAAGATAAATATGCGGATTTCGCTCTGCTTTTCAAAGCTCTGGCAGATGAAACGCGGTTGAAAATCATTGATATGCTCTCCTGCGGCGAGCTCTGCGCCTGCGATATTTTGAAATACTTCAACATCACGCAGCCAACGCTTTCCTATCATATGAAAATTCTTACCCAATGCGGAATCGTTAATGCCAACCGGCAGGGTGCCTGGATGTACTACACGCTTAATGAGAAGACGGTAAAAGAGATTTCTGAATACTGGAGCAAAAGTACAAGCAATAAGGAAGACTGCATCTGCCACGAATGTGAAAAAACGTGTTCGTCGGATAGCTGTAAAAAAACTTAACACTAATTCAATACGATGTTTTCCTGAAAAGTTTAGGCCAGCTTTATTTTATTATAGAATCAATTTTGGAACAATGGGCAGGCTATCTTCATAACTTGAATATAGAATACTTTCGATTATATAGAATTCATTGAATACGATGCCAGCCTAATGTACCGGTTAAAGTCAGTCAAGGCAGATATTTCTGCTTTTGATATAGATACTTATCTATCTACCTTTTACCAATTTATTTTAAAGGAGCTGTTTGTTATGAGTAAAATGGAAATTTACGATCCTGCCATGTGCTGTTCCACAGGGGTGTGTGGACCTTCCGTAAAACCTGAACTGATCCGGGTCGCTGCCGTGATCGAAAACCTGAAAAAGAACGGCATTGAGGTGAAACGGTATAACCTTTCTTCCAATCCGCAGGCATTTTTGAACAATGCTGTCATCAGCAGAGAACTGAATACAAAAGGTGCAAAAATCCTGCCGATCACAATTGTCGACGGAAAAATCGTAAAGGAAGCCGGTTATCCAACAAACGAGGAGTTTACCGTTTATCTTGGGGTGAGTCTTGACAAGATTCAATCTTAAGCCCTGCCAAAAGCCAATAAAAATAATCGTGAGTCTAAAAGATATTTCTAAATAGTTTGATTGAAACAGATTCAAGGCTGTCCATTAATTTAAGATTTGGGATAAAGTTTATAATTTTAATAGATAATTTTCAATATAACTGATGACATTCTATTAGCGGTAAATGATTCCATTTTAGAGTATTGCACTTTTTCATAGCCATCATTGTTTTACCTTAAATGGTAAATTATAATTTTTATGAAACGAGGATATTTCGATGAAAATCACAGAAGAAGCAAAGACTATTATTACTGAGGCACTTAAATCCAATGGTTGTGACTGCTTGCAGGCTAAACTGCAACGCTCTTGCTGTGGAACTTCGTTAGTTTTCAGCTTGACAAAATTAGAAGCTGGTCAAACGCCAATCACTGTTGATGGTGTTTCTGTATTAATGGACAATAATACCCAAGAAAGAGCGAATACCGTTACTGTAGCAGTTGAAGATGGAAAATTAGTTATTCATGATGATAAGCCTTCTTGCTGCTGCTAAAAATTACCGACTGCAATATTTCCTGTTATTGGATATTAACATTCATCAAAATGCAATAAAATAAGGAGATGTACTCAAAATGAGTAAAATGGAAATATATGATCCTGCTATGTGCTGCTCCACCGGAGTATGCGGTCCTTCCATCGATCCTGAACTTATAAGGGTTGCCGCCGTAATTGAAAATTTAAAAAATGCTGGCATCGTAGTGGAACGGCATAATCTGTCTTCTGACCCACAGGCATTTATGTTTAACAAAAATGTGAATGCTGCGCTTGACAAAAATGGAGTGGATATACTACCTATGACACTGGTGGACGGTAAGACAGTTAAAACCGGGACTTATCCTACCAATGAAGAGTTTGCAAACTTTCTCGGGATAAGTGCAGAGTTGATTAGTGCGCCATCATCTAAAGAAAATGTAAGCAATTGCGGCTGTGGACCCAAAGGATGCCGCTGAAAGGAGAACCCTATATGAACATGGAATTATATAACCCATCAAAAACCGCCATGACAAAATACCTGTTTTTCACCGGGAAAGGCGGCGTAGGCAAAACTTCAATCGCCTGCGCTACGGCTGTATCTCTCGCGGATTCAGGGGAAAAAGTACTGCTTGTCAGTACGGACCCAGCTTCCAATCTTCAGGATGTTTTTGGCTTGGAGTTAAGCGATAAGGGGACAGAGATTAAAGAGGCACCGGGGCTTGTCGTCGCAAATCTTGACCCTTTGGCGGCGGCTGCCGAATACCGAGAATCGGTAATTGGTCCTTACCGCGGCAAACTGCCCGAGTCCGCCATTCAAAATATGGAAGAGCAGCTTTCCGGCTCCTGTACGGTAGAAATTGCGGCATTCAACGAATTCTCCAATTTTCTGACCGATGACAAAAAAGCCCAAGATTTTGATTGCATCATCTTTGATACGGCTCCAACCGGCCATACGCTCCGAATGCTTCAGCTTCCTTCTGCGTGGAGCGGGTTTATCAGCGAAAGTAAGCATGGGGCTTCCTGTCTTGGGCAGTTATCAGGTTTAGAAAGCAAAAAGGCAGTGTATAAAAAAGCTGCCAACACTCTCGCGGATAGCAGCCTTACGACACTCATCCTTGTCACCAGACCGGAAAAAGCTCCTATTCTGGAAGCAAAACGGGCTTCCGATGAGCTTGGTGCGTTGGGAATTCGGAAGCAGCTGCTCGTGATGAACGGGATTCTGCAAGGCCATGATTCTATGGATAAAATTGAGGCCGCTTTGTTTGAAAAGCAGCAGGCTGCCGTCAAAAGTATTCCCGAAAGCCTTTTGCAGTATCCTATTACAGCAATGCCGCTTCGCGCCTATAACATCACCGGTATTAAGAATGTGAGGCGCATGCTGTCCGATGCAGGCGTTGCCTCGCAAAAATCTGCGGAAGATCTTCCGGGTTTTCACAAGCTGGAGGATATCGTTGATGAGATTCATGAGTCCGGCAAAAAGATCATTTTTACTATGGGAAAAGGCGGCGTCGGTAAAACGACAGTTGCCGCGGCCATTGCTCTCGGTTTGAGCCGGAAAGGTCAGAAAGTTCGGCTTGCGACCACGGACCCTGCCGACAATCTTAGCCTTGTCGTCGGGCAGGAAAAAGAAGTTGCCGTCAGTCATATCAATGAAAAAGGCGAACTGAAAAAATATCAGGAAGAAGTGCTTGCAAAAGCGCGGCAGACCATGTCCGAAAACGATCTGGAATATGTTAAGGAAGATCTTCGCTCTCCCTGTACCCAGGAGATTGCCGTATTTCGGGCATTCGCCAACATTGTGGCCAAAAGCAGCGAAGAAACGGTCGTTCTGGATACCGCCCCAACAGGGCATACGATTCTTTTGCTGGAATCAACCGAAAATTATAACCGGCAGATTGAGAATACCGGCGGGGAAGTTACGGATGCAGAAAAAGACCTGCTTCCCAGATTGAAAAATCAGGACGATACGGAAGTGATACTTGTCACACTCGCAGAGACCACACCGTTTTACGAAGCAAAGCGTCTTTCGGAGGACTTGAAGCGTGCCGGGCTTACGGTCAGATGGTGGGTTGTCAATGCAAGTTATTCCCTGACAGAGACAACAAGCGGGTTTTTGAGAACCAAATCGAAGGAAGAAGTGCACTGGATTCGGAAGGTCAATGAAATATCAGACGGGAATTATGCGGTGATTCCATGGAAACCCTTTGAGGTAAAAGGAAAAGAACTTTTCCAATTGCTGGAAGCAGGAAGTGATTGAAATGAGTTCGGTGAAAAAGAATACAGGGATCAGCACCTTTCAGAGGTATCTTACGGTCTGGGTATTTCTGTGCATGATTATCGGGGTGCTGATAGGACATTTTATACCGGTAATTCCGGATATGCTTGGAAAAATGCAGATTTCCGGAATCTCCATTCCGATTGCTGTTTTGATCTGGGTCATGATTTATCCGATGATGATGAAAGTGGATTTTCAGAGCGTTAAAAATGTAGGAAAGAATCCGAAAGGGCTGTTTGTTACCTGGATAACGAATTGGGCTATCAAACCATTTACGATGTACGGAATTGCCTACCTGTTTCTGTTTGTGGTTTTTAGAAATTTGATTACGCCGGACCTGGCAACACAGTACCTTGCAGGGGCGGTGCTCCTTGGCGCAGCACCGTGTACGGCCATGGTTTTTATATGGAGTATGCTGGCAAAGGGAAATCCAGCCTATACCGTAGTTCAGGTGGCAACAAATGATTTGATTATTTTAGTGGCTTTTGTGCCAATCGTTAAATTCCTGCTTGGTGTTTCTAACGTTTCGGTACCATACAGAACGCTGTTCGTCAGTATTCTCCTTTTTGTAGTAATCCCGCTGGTTGGAGGAATTCTGACCAGAATCGGTGTAATTAAAAATAAAGGAGAAAAATATTTTAATGAAATCTTTGTTCATAAATTCGATCATGCCACAACAGCTGGACTCCTGCTGACCTTAGTAATCATTTTCAGCTCACAGTCAGAAGTGATATTAGCAAATCCATTTCATATCTTACTAATTGCGGTTCCATTGATTCTTCAGACATTTTTGGTCTTTTTTATTGCCTACGGAGCATGCTATGCATTTAAACTTCCATTTGATATTGCGGCACCGGCTGGCATGATTGGTGCGTCGAACTTTTTTGAACTGTCAGTTGCTGTTGCGATTGCTTTGTTCGGAACAAAAAGCCCGGCAGCACTGGCAACAACTGTCGGCGTACTGACCGAAGTGCCGGTAATGCTAATGCTGGTAAAGATTGCAAATGGCACAAAAGAAAAGTTCCACGTTAGAGCCTGTGAAATGAAATGAATGAGAAACAAAAACCAAAAGTTGCGTTTATCTGTACCCATAACTCCTGCCGTTCACAGATGGCAGAAGCCATCAGCAAAAAGTTGGCTTCTGATGTGTTCGACGCCTATTCGGCGGGGACGGAAATCAAAGGAACGATCAACCCGGATGCCGTCTGTGTCGTCCAAAAAATCTATGGGATCGACATGACCGCAAATCAACATCCAAAGCTGCTTTTGGAACTCCCACCGGTCGACATCGTCGGCACGATGGGCTGCGGTGTGCAATGCCCGTACTTGCCTTGCAAGCATCGAGAGGACTGGGGGCTTGATGATCCAACCGGTAAGACGGAAGATGAATTTATCAAAACGGCAAAAATAATTGAAGAAAAAATCAATGCCATGATTGGCAGAATCCTAAGCAGCGAGGGAAAATGAACTTTGGTATTTGGCGAAAGGTATGTTGACTGACTCAAGTCAACATATTTTTTGAGCAGCACTTGCATCATACAACTATTGCATGGTACAATAATATAGAGGTGAGTCGAATGGATGAAAAAAGCAATTCGATCAAATTACGGGAGAGCATTCGAAAGCTGGAACGCAAACTCGGGGTCCTCGAAGAAAGCGAGCTTTCCTGCTGTAAAGTATCATTGGCACAGTGCCATGCTCTTGTGGAGATAGGCCGAGCAAAGGCCATTTCGCTCAATGAGCTTGCTGAATTGCTGAATCTCGAAAACAGCACCATGAGCAGAACGGTAAGCAAACTTGTGAACAGCGAGTATGTAAAACGGGACATTGATTCTACAGACAGACGGTATCTGACCATATCGCTCACGGAAAGCGGTCAGGATTTATTCAATCGAATTGAGACTGGCATGGGAAGTTACTATCAGGATATTTTTAGCCAAATAGCGGAGAACAAAAGAGATCAGGTGATCGAAAGTTTGGATCTGTTGCTTGATGCAGTTGATAAAAGCAATTGCCGCGGTGGTAATAATTGCTGCTAATTTTAGAAGGGGGTACAACAATGGAATCTCAAGTTCATTCGAAAGTCCAGAAGTATTATGGTGGGATTGCCAAAAACATTACACAGGGGCAGCACCAATCGTGCTGTGGATGTGGATCGAGTGGAAATCAGTCTTGCTGCGATGGAATCAGCAGTTCCACTATCATTTACAATGGAGAAAACCTCAGTGATTTGCCCAAAGAGGCGGTGGATGCGTCCCTTGGCTGTGCAAACCCGCTGGTGTTTGCACAACTCAAAGAAGATGAAACCGTTTTGGATTTGGGCAGCGGCGGAGGCATCAATGTTTTTATGGCGGCAAAGCAG
>ENA-UOOK01007375-UOOK01007375.1-fermentation-metagenome-genome-assembly--contig:-NODE-7375-length-10064-cov-3.910381_pt1 | contig 10064 bp, 9 predicted proteins | sample MGYA00245777_ERZ724023 | MGnify/ENA primary metagenome ERZ724023 (study PRJEB28704, sample SAMN03018312) | fermentation metagenome | biome: anthropogenic terrestrial biome; feature: soil; material...
GCTGGGATCCTACTTATGGCTGTGTATATTACTGGAATCCTGCTACAGCAACAAGTAAGTGGATCTGGTCAAGACCAATTATTACACAGATTGGAAAGCATGTATTTGCTAAATAGATAGAATATTAAATTAGAAGTGAGAAGTGAGAAATGAGAAATGATAAGCAGTAAGTAGGATTTTTGACATGAAAAATTATTAAAATTCTTAAACATTTAAACTTTTTTGCCGATAAATATAATGTATTAAAAATGTTTAAGGAGTATCAGTTCATGCTTAATTATTATAAATTTACAAATTATAGATGGAAAAACTATAGATTAAAAAAACTTGTAGCATTGTCCATTATTTGCATCTTGGGTATATTAGTTCCTATTTTTAGCAAGGTTCAGTTTGCATTAAGTGTTGAACAGACAAATATGTTAAACGGCAAAGTTGTTATTAGTGGAATTGTAGAGGAAAACAACACTGCACTTGGATATATCACAATATATAATCCGGATGAGCAGGAGGACATGATTCAGATATATAATTATTTAGATCCTCAGAAAGTTGATGTAATTAAAAATCGTAAAAAAGCGGAACTTAGCACTGTTGAAGAAGGCGATACTGCATTTATAGAACTTGACCAGAATGGCTATGTAATTTCTATAAGTGCAGTAAGTAACTATGATGTAAAATATGGAATAATAATCCGCAAATCTCCACTATCGATAACTGTAGAATACGACAATAAAGAACAGGAAGCATTTAGAATCAACTCTGAAACGGGTATTTCCCATAGAGGCAAAAAATGTAATTATCAGCAGCTAAAAGATGGAGATAATGTTAAGCTCTTAGTACATGGAAAATCTAACAGTGAAGTATTAAAAAATATAGTTATACTTGAAGAAAAAGGCTATGATATATCAAATATTTACAAGGGTGTAATAAACAGAATAGATGGAATGACTAAAAAGCTTTTTACAGCAAATTTACTGCAATTCACGAATGGACGGTGGGAGAGGGCAGGAATCAAAGGAATTTCTGGGTTTAAGCTTTCAAAGGATTTTAGTATTTATAAAGATAACCAGGAAATTAATATATCTGAGGTAAATAATTATTTTAAAAATAATGAAGCATATATAGCAGTTAAAAGAGATTACGGTGGTCAGGAGCAGGTAGCCATTGCTTTGCTGAGAGATGAATTTGATTCTGAAATAATATATAATGATTCTGTTATTAAAACAATGTCAGGCTCAGGAAGTTTCAATTTAGCAGGTGATTTAAGAAATATATTCTATACAAATCAAAGTATAGTTTTAAAAAATCAGCGTCTGGTAACGGGTTTAAGCATATCTGAAGATGACAGGGTATATGTTGTTGCCAATAGAAATAGTGAAGGTCAATACAAAGCGGGTCTGGTCCAGATATATAATAAAATCGATGCAGACCTTCCAGGAGTATATCGAGGCAGAATAAAATCAATTAATGAATATGGTGATTTTACCATAGAATCATATTCAATTCTGGAAGATTTCGGATGGAAGTTCTACAATACACCAAAAACTTTTAACATTACTTTTGATACAAGAATCTTAAATGATAATGGGCTAACTGGTCAAGAGGATTTCATGCCATATGGAGAAGAGAGCTACATCGGGAAAGTAGTTTATATAATTGCTGATGGCTTAAATGCCAGTTTAGTTAGTACAGCTCCTTATGGAAGTTATAATTATAAAGGTGAAGTGTATCAATTAAATGGAGCAACCATAGGGCAGGAAGGTGGAATCATCCAAGAGCCTAAAGAAATTAATATAGTAAATGTAAAATTATATGATACAGCACAAAAAATATGGATAAATAGTAAAGAAGCTAATATCGAGATACTTAATAACAGTATTATATTAAAAAATGGCGATGTAATTAAACCTTCCAAGTTGGAAAAAGGAGATAAAGTAAGAATTATTAAAAAAGATAAAACAAACACAGGGGCTGCGTACTTAATAATTGTTGAGCGGAGATAAGTATGAAAAAGAAAATTGTAACTTTAATTTGCATTTTTACTATGACAATGATTATTTCACCTTTTTCAGTTTTGGCACAAAAAGGTGATAATGGATATGAGGGAGGAATTTCACTAGGGAACCGTGAAGGTAAGACACCTATTGAATATCAGGAAGTTTGCTTTATTACAGGAGAACCTGTGGTTCTTAAAGGCACACTTAATATAAACAAGACCAAAAAACAAGATATGATAAATGCTACATATACCTACAAACTTGGGAATGTCGACAAAAGCGCAACTTTAACAAGAACTCTGGTATATAGTATAAAGTTGACAAAATCAAGTGATGGTCAGGAACTGGGAAAAATATCTTTTACTAGAACACCAACAGAAGTTCTGAGGATAAACAATGTCAATTATATCCTTAAAAATTATGAATTCGATTTTTCAAGTCTTACAGATCCACAACCTGCAATAAACTACTTTGCTGGTAACATACGGGCGAAAAAAGTTTATCAAATAGGTAATGTCAATGATGGAAGGACAGTAACTCAAGAAATTACAGGAAAACTGTTTGGATATGATCAGTACTGGGGAAGCATTGAGACAGCAGCACTAAACTATCAGATTGACTGGGAGAAGCCAGGAATCCACTGGGGAGGCACGGCTCAGGTAAATCTTTCTGCCTCTGTTACAAATGAACTTGAATACACGGAAAATATACCAGAGCAAATTAGCTTTAAAGGTGGATACATTCAGCTTGAAAACAACAGTAGTATTCTTGCATATAGCTGTAATCTTCCAGAACTGGATTCAGAAGGAGAACCGACATACAGAATGATAGAAACAGAAGGCAGCCTAAAGCTGGAGGCTCCTCCTGTCCAAACAAGGCTACCTATTCCAGAACTTTCACATTTAAGAGGACACTGGGTTGAAGAAGAAATTAAAAAGCTCTATAGTCTTCAGGTATTTAAAAATAATGAGAGTGACTTAAAACCTGAAAAGTTTATTACTAGAGCCGAATTTGTCTCGGCTGTCATGGAAGCAGTAAAGGAAGTTCCACAAGACCCAGCTTTGGTGGGGAAAAATGCCGAAAGGAAAACAGTGGCAAGTTCAAGGAGAAGAGGAGCAACAACCAATGATGAAGAGGAGATGTCTCCTTTCCTGGATGTACCAAAAGACCACCTCTATTATTCACAAATTAATGATGCATATAAAAAGTCTCTTATAAGTGGAAAAAGACAAGACAAATTTGCACCGGATGATAACATTAACATAGGAGAAGCGGCAGTGATATTTATAAGAGCCTTAGGGCTTGAGAACCTTGCTCCTAATCCTTATGCAATAACACCATTTAATGATGACGAGGAAATACCAGAATATGCAAGAAATGCAGTATATGTTGCATATAAGATAGGTCTGATAAATGGAGATGAAAGAGGATATCTAAAGCCGGACAGTAATATCACTATTGGAAACGCTGCACATATAATTAATAAATTTATTGATTATATGTGCGAAGGAATTAAAAATGATTGGGAAAAAAACATTAAAAACACTTATTCTTTTTAACAAAATGATATATAATAGATACTATGAATTAAATTCTAATAGCTACGGTTATTTTAAAGGAGAATTTGTGTGAAAAAGAATAAGAGAAAATATCAAAGTAAGTTTTTCCCTTGCTACAAGTATATTAGTACTATCATTCTAATATGTCTTATAATTACATTTACCTCTAATGAAAAAAGCATTATGGCAGCAGATAATGAAAGTTTTGATTCTGAGTATATAAACAGTATTGTTGAATTGATAAAATCAAAATATGCGGGAGAAGTTGATAATAATGAACTTTTGGAGGGGGCTCTGAAAGGAATTTTCAGATCAATGGATCCCTATACTGGATTTTACACTCAAGATGAGGCTGAGCAGTTTTTTGGTGATGTGGAGGGCTCATATGAAGGCATAGGCATATCTATGGAGAAAAAGGCTGATGCGATTGTAGTATCAAAAGTATTTTCAGGATCGCCTGCTGAAAAAGCCGGCTTAATCCAAGGCGACAGGATAATTGCTATAGATATGAAAAGTATCATAGGTGTTTCTATTGATGAAGCATCGACATTTATAAGAGGACAAGCTGGAACAAAAGTTACTCTTGATATCGTTAGAAACAATAGTAACAGCGTTATAAATGTAGAAGTGGAAAGACAAAAGATCAAGCTTAATCCTGTAACTTACCAAATAAAAGATAATATTGGATATATAAAGCTAGAGATGTTTAATGCTAATACTGAAGAGTTTCTAAATCAATCTTTAAAAGAAATTGATAATAAAGGAATAAGTAAAATAATACTGGATTTGAGAGATAACCCAGGTGGTCTCGTAGATCAAGGTGTTGCCTTGGCAAGAGAATTTGTACCGAAAGGCCTCATAACCAAATTAATATTTAAATCTGAAGATACTCCTAATCAAGAATACAATTCATATCTTTTAAAACCAAAATATGAGCTAGTCGTTTTAGTAAATGGTATGAGCGCAAGTGCATCAGAAATAGTGGCAGGAGCAATACAGGACACAAAAGCAGGAACTCTTGTAGGAACAAAGACATATGGTAAAGCTAAGGTTCAAAGCATGTTGCCAATATTAACTCCTGAGGCATACAGGAAGTATTCCGAAAAAATCGGTAACCAAGTGGTGGGTGCATATGATTTGATTTCAAAGTATAATATAAATCCGCTTAACGATGAAATTCTTGGATGGACAAAAATAACTACCGGGGTTTATGTCACTCCAAATAATAGAATGATAGATGGTGAAGGTATAACGCCGGATGTGATTGTAGAAGATCCACCTGTGGTTGATGGTATTTATTTAAGTAGCATACAAAAACTAACGCTAACCTGGAAACCGTCACTAGATGATGAAGGTATTGATGTTTATAATGCCGAAAAGCTGCTAAAAGTATTGGGTTATGATATTGATGCTCCAGATAGCTACCTTGATGAGAAAACCAGCTCTCAGATATCAAAGTTTCGAACTGATAGAGGTTTTTTTGCAGGGGGAGTATTGGACTTTACAACTCAAAAGGCATTAAATGAAGAATATGAAAAGATTATATATAAGCTTGACAAACAGTATGCAAGAGCTTTGGAATTATTGAAGTAATGAAGACAAGATAAGAATATGCAATTAAATTAACCATAAAGTAATATAAAGTGATTCTTAGCATGTTGACACTTAATTATAGTAAATATACAATTAATAAGTTAAAAATATGCTATAGCATATTTATAGCATATTTTAGTTTATTTGGAGGAAAAATCAATGGCTGTTAAATACATATTTGTAACAGGTGGTGTTGTTTCAGGATTAGGGAAAGGAATAACCGCAGCCTCTTTAGGAAGATTGTTAAAATCTAGGGGTTTACATGTAACAATTCAAAAATTTGATCCATATATTAATATAGACCCAGGTACTATGAGCCCATATCAGCATGGGGAGGTATTCGTTACCGATGATGGAGCAGAGACTGACCTTGATGTAGGACACTATGAAAGATTTATTGATGAAAATTTAAATAAAAACAGTAATATTACTAGTGGGAAAATATATCTTTCTGTTATAAGTAAAGAAAGAAAAGGTGAATTCTTAGGTGGTACTGTACAGGTTATACCTCATATAACAAACGAAATTAATGACAGAATATATCGTGTAGGGAAATCGAATCATACTGATGTGGTAATAACTGAAATAGGAGGAACTGTCGGAGATATTGAAAGTTTGCCATTCTTAGAAGCAATAAGGCAATTTGGCATATATGAGGGAAGGGAAAATGTGATGTATATTCATGTAACCCTGGTACCCTATCTGGGATTATCTGGTGAACTCAAAACAAAACCTACTCAACACAGTGTAAAAGAGCTAAGAAGCATAGGTATTCAACCCGATGTAATAGTATGCCGTACAGAAAAAATACTATCTAAAGATATGAAGGACAAAATTTCCTTATTTTGCAATGTTCCTAAAGACTGCGTAATACAAAATGCTGATGCTGAAGTTTTGTATGATGTACCTCTTATGTTGGAAGAAGAAGGTTTGGGTAGTATTGTTTGCAAGCGTCTTAATCTGACATGTAGTGAACCGAACTTGGTTGAATGGGCACAGATGGTAAACAGGCAAAAGAATTTAGAAAAAAAGGTTAAAATTGCTTTGGTGGGTAAATATGTGGAACTTCATGATGCTTACCTTAGTGTCGCAGAAGCATTAAGACATGGTGGAATCGTAAATGATGCTGAAGTTGATGTAGATTGGATTAATTCTGAGGAAATTAATGATGAAACAGTAGAAGGACTTTTAGGACAAGCTGATGGAATACTTGTACCTGGAGGATTTGGGGATAGAGGAATTGATGGGAAGATTTTAGCTGCAAAGTATGCCAGAGAAAAGAAAATACCATATTTTGGGATATGCCTTGGAATGCAGATGGCAGTAATTGAATATGCAAGGAATGTATGTAATTTGAAAAATGCACATAGTTCAGAGTTTAATGGCTCAACTGAATTTCCTGTCATTGATTTAATGCCTGAACAAAAGGATGTAAATGAAAAAGGTGGAACCATGAGATTAGGCATTTATCCTTGCAAATTAAAATCTGGCAGCAAGGCTCATCAGATATATGAAGAAGATTTAATTTATGAAAGACACAGGCATAGATATGAGTTAAATAATGAATACAGAGCAAAACTTACAGAAAAGGGTTTGATTTTGTCTGGAGTCTCTCCAAGTGAAAGGCTAGTCGAAATTATTGAATTACCTGATCATCCATGGTTTATTGGAGTTCAGTTTCATCCTGAATTTAAATCCAGACCCAATAGGCCTCACCCACTATTTAATAAGTTTATAAAAGCTGCATTAGAAACAAAGAAAAAATAGGTAAGTCATATTGAATTAATTTCATTTACAGTATAAAAATTTTCTCCCTTGGCAATACTTATATTATTAATTTGAAAGCAAGGGGGATTTTTTTATGATCATTATGAACAAAAGTTCATTGCACAAAAAAGCGCTCAAAAAAGGTATATATTTAGCGGCAATCGTAATGTTATCTTTACTAATATACTTTATTTTTTATTCTAATAGTGTTTCAGAAGGATTGGCTGAAAATTTGATTAGATTACATGTTGTGGCTGAAAGTGATTCTAAGGAAGATCAAACTTTAAAATTTGAGGTAAGAGATGCAATCATTGAATATATGAGTGAAAAGTTTGAAAATACCAAGAATATATTTGAATCAAGAGAATTAATCAAAAATAATTTAAATAATATCACTCAAGTCGCTCAAAACACAATAGAGTCTAGTGGAAAGAAATACTCGGTAAAAGCATCCTTAGGTTATTATCCATTTCCTACGAAACAATATGGTGATATCATATTGCCTCCTGGAAATTACCAAGCTTTAAGAGTGGTAATAGGGAGTGGAAAAGGAGCAAATTGGTGGTGCGTTTTATTTCCTCCTCTTTGTATCGTAGATGTAACATATGGTACAGTATCGGAATCCGTAAAAGAAGAGCTTAAAAATACTTTAACTTATGATGAATACGAGATTATTAACTCCGTAAAAAACGAGAAAGATATACCTGTTAAAATAAGGTTCAAGATAGTTGAATTTTTTCAAAACTCGAAGCTAAAGTTTTCAGGGGCAATAAGTAAGCTTTTTAATGCTAAAGAATAGGTTTGAACAATATGAAAAAGATGATAAAGGTTATCTGCAATATAATTTTAAGAAATAAAAGATCTATTATAGTGCCAAAAGATAATATTAACCATGCTAAGAATGCTTTTGAGGAGCATATAGATGAACCCAAAATAACTGAAAAAATTAAGAAAGCTTGTAACGTGATGGGCGTTAGAGAAGGTGCTACTAGAGTAGAAATTGAGAATAAGTATTATTTGCTAGCCAAAAGGCATTTAATTTTGCAACGTGAAAATATAAAAAGTGAAGTAGTAGGTCTCAATATGGAAAAGATAAATAAGGCCTACTATCAATTAATAGGTTTAGGTAGTGATAATGCTAACGATGCTAATCAAAATGATTGCAAACCGCAAAAGCTTATACCATATATTTGGGAAAATTATAAGGGTACAGTTGCTATTGCTATAATAATACTAATTGCTTCATTAACCTTATTATTATCTAAATCAGATGATAGAAAAATAAATATAGTATTTTTTGGTGAATTTCAAGATGACTATAATTACATACAAGCTTTAAAAGATAAAAATATAAATAATATGATAAGAATTCAAGAATTTTTATTATTAGAAGATATTGCATTACCGTATAAAATTGATATGATGTCGGCAGCATATAGTTTTGTCACACAAGGAGATTATCATATTCTTATAATGAATAAAAAAAGTTTTGAGGAATATGCTTCAGTAGCAAATATAGCAAAACTTGATTTCCTTGCTAAGGAACTTAAGCTAGAAAGTAATAGTTGCTTCATGATTCAAAAACAGAATGTAGATGAAGAAGAACATGTATATGGCTTGAATCCAAGATATTTCAGTAATAATTACGATTTGACTAATCCAGAATCTCAATATATAATCGCTGTAAAGGATGGTCTGAATTCAGCTATTAATAAAACTGTTATTGAAACAGTTCGGTTACTGTTAAAGGAGAATATTTTTTAATTGAACATTAATTGAACATGATAAAAAAAATTCTTGACTTGCACAAAGTTATATGTTAAAGTAGTTATTGCTCCTAGTATAGGCTTTTTTTTTATGCCAAATATTGAAGCGATGAATACAAGATAAGCAACTTGCCAATTAGCAAAGCTGGAGGTGTTAGTATTGAGAGTTAAAATTACATTAGCCTGTTCCGAATGTAAGCGTAGGAATTATAATACAATGAAGAATAAGAAGAATGATCCTGACAGACTTGAAATGAACAAATACTGTAAATTTTGTCGTAAACAGACAGCTCATAAAGAGACAAGATAGTATATCTTTAACTTACAAGTTATGATATACTTATTAAGTTGTTTGTTTTAGCAGATAATATATAGTACCCAATTAAAAAGATGGAGTTGTATAGCTATGGCTGAAAAAGTTAAAGAATCTAAAAGTAAACTGATGATGAAAAAAACTGTAAAGTTTTTTAAAGAGGTCAGAAGCGAATTAAAAAAAGTAGTATGGCTAACCAGAAAACAGCTTGCTAATAATATGATTGCTGTACTTGCCATATGCTTATTGTTTGGAATTATTATATGGGTAGTGGACTTTGGATTATCAAAGATTGTTGAAATTACTTTAAAATAATTTTAATATAGACTTAAAAAATCTGAATAGAATTATCCATTAAATACAAGGAGGGTATTAAAATTAATGCTTCCTGAAGAAGTTTCTGAGGGTCTGAAATGGTATGTAGTACATACTTATTCCGGATATGAAAACAAGGTTAAAGCCAACCTTGAAAAAATTATTGAAAATAGAGGTATGCAAGATTATATCGTTGATATAGTTGTACCTATGGAAGAACAAATTGAAATTAAAGATGGAAAAAAGAAAACTACTTTAAAAAAGGTTTTCCCAGGATACGTCCTTTTAAAAATGGTAATGACAGATGAAACTTGGTATATTGTTAGAAATATTAGAGGCGTTACTGGTTTTGTAGGACCTTTATCGAAACCTGTCCCTTTAACTGATGATGAAGTTAAGGTAATGGGTGTAGAGACATTTCCAACGATCATTGATTATGCAGTTGGAGACAGTATTAAAGTTGTATCAGGTCCTCTTGAGAATTTTATTGGAACAGTTGATGAAATCAGTTTCGATAAAAAGAAAGTTCGTGTTTCTGTATCTATGTTTGGTAGAGAAACGCCAGTTGAATTGGAATTTGTTCAAATTCAGAAGCTATAAGGCAAATTAGCTTCGCTTAGAGATTCAGTTAGGGTCTTTAATAAAAATTGAAATTTATAATTTTAAGGTGATTTTGTTTTAGATGAAATTTATGATATTTATGATTCTACTACAAAAACCCAGATTCTGCTTCAAAGGGCGAATTTAGCTTGGA
>ENA-UOOK01007378-UOOK01007378.1-fermentation-metagenome-genome-assembly--contig:-NODE-7378-length-10061-cov-5.237657_pt1 | contig 10061 bp, 7 predicted proteins | sample MGYA00245777_ERZ724023 | MGnify/ENA primary metagenome ERZ724023 (study PRJEB28704, sample SAMN03018312) | fermentation metagenome | biome: anthropogenic terrestrial biome; feature: soil; material...
CAACACAGGCAAAACCATACCCTTGACCAACCCGTAGCGGGCCAGAGCGGCTTCGGAGGAACCTTCATACCGCGTAAGCCCCCTTGGGATCAGCATGTTTTCAATCGTAGCAAGCCCCGAGCGGACATAAGAGCCGGCAGCTATCGGCAGCGAAATGCGCAGTACCTTTTTTCCGATTCCTTTCGGCGGAGAGATTGTCTTATACAGCTTTTTTTCTTTCCGGTAAAGATGCAGGGAAAACAGAACCGACAGGATATCGGCGGAGGTGGAAGCGCCCATCAGCACGCTGCAGGAAAAGGCCAGCCCTTTCGGAAGCGCGGAGTCGACAAACAGCATGACAAGCCCTATGTAGACGAAATTTTCCAGAAAGTCGCTTGCCATGGATTTTTCGACTTTGCCGACGGCGATGAAATATCCCCGCAGACAGGAAGCCACCGCCAGGCAGGGCAGGCTGGGGGAGAGGATTTTCAGCGGCAGGGCGGCCCTTTCGTCAAGCAGCCACCGGGCGGCAATAAAGTCCGACAGAAGGTAGAGCGCGGTCATTGCCAGAAGCCCGTAGCTGACGCAGAAGAGCAGGCACCGCCGTACCGCCGCCACGCCGGTTTCGGGAACCCCCATGGCGGTGCTTTCGGATACGATCCGAGTTACCGCCAGGCTGATGCCGGAGGTGGCGAAGGTGGCAAAAAGCATGTAGGCAGTGAAAATAAGCTGGAACAGCCCCATGCCTGCCGCACCGATTTTCCCTGAAAGGTAAACGCCGAAAAAGGTGCCGGCTGTGCGCAGAATCAGAGACGAGGCCGTCAGGATCAGCGCATTTTGAATAAAGCCCCGTTTCCTCATGCGGTTTTTTGTCCTCCCGTTTTTGTTCCTGGAAAATGAAAATACCATGGTACCATAAATATATTCGGGAAACGCGGATTTCATACCCGGACAAAGGGAAAACAAAGGAAGGGCCGCCTGCAGGCGGCGCAGCGCCCGCTTACAGACTGCGCAGGGAAAACTTGTATTTGTCGATATAGCCGCCTAAAGCCAGAATGGGCGCGGAAAGCCCGAACCATGCCGCCGAAAAGGGCAGGCAGACCTGGCCCAGCAGGTTTAGGGGCATGGCGGAATAATCCCAGACGTGAAGCCCGAGCCACAGGTTGACCACGCAGCCCGCGATAAATTCCACCGCCGTGATGACCGCCGAGCCCATGAGCATCCGCTTCCACAGGGCGACCGAGCGGCTAAGACGGGCATTGATGATGCTGACGGCATAAAAGCAGGCTCCTCCCGTAAAAAACATGCTGATATGGGTAAAGCCGCGAAATGCGATCTCGATCAGGCAGTAGGCGGTGCCGCCCAGAGCGATAAGATAAACGCGTTTTAATCTTTTTTCTAAAAAAAGCATGGAAAACACCCCGTAAGTTTTTTTACTGTTTTGTCATTATTTTTTTCTTCGGGCGCTTTCCTATGCTGTTAAGTTTCTGGCAGGAGTTTTGGAAATTTTAAAATTTCAATAAAAAAGCGGCAGGGCGCTACGCGCCCCACCGCAGACGGTGGTGATCCATCGGAGATTCGAACTCCGGACACCTTGATTAAAAGTCAAGTGCTCTGCCAACTGAGCTAATGGGTCCCGCAATATGTCCAATGTTTTGCGGACAAATAATATCATACAACAGCCTTCCGCGTATGTCAACCAAAAATTTTATTTGGCCGATACAACTGAACTTTTTTCATAGTCGGCATTCAGGGTAATCAGATCCTGCAGTGAAACAATCTTCTTATCGGCTGTTTCAATGTCGCATTCCTTGGTCCAAAGAAAAGGGGTGATGAAAACGTAAGAAACATAAGAAACATAAGAAAGAGCCTTGATAATGATCCTGTCGCGTTGTAATATGAACTTATAACCAAACGGGAAAAGGAGCTGAAGCCCATTGTTCCTACGAGCTCTCCGGAAAGTGGAATATTCCGATCCAATATCTTCCTACCCATTATCCCTGCCGCTGTTCCGGAACATGAAGCGGCTGACTTTTAGCAAACCTGTGACCATCATCGCCGGAGAAAATGGCACCGGCAAGACCACCCTGCTGGAGATTCTTGCACGGAAACTGAATGCCATACGGATAGACGGAAGTGCATCCGACCACAATGATAAGCTAAACCGCATCCAATCCGCAGAACAGGACTTTCGTGTGGAAATGCTGAAAAAGCCTGCGGGAAATTTTTTCTTTCAGGCAGAGGATTTTATCCGCTATATGGATCATTTGAATGAAATGAAACAGGATGCGATTCAGGGCTTGAAGGATGTGGAAAGGGATTATGCCAACCGGTCAGATTATGCCAAAGGTCTTGCCGCCATGCCATTCGCCCGGACCCTGAATGAAATGGAGAATGCATATGACGGGGAGATTTCTGAAAAGTCACATGGGGAAAGCTTTATTGAGTTCTTTGGGTCACGGATCACAGAAAACGGCCTGTATCTGCTGGATGAACCGGAAGCGGCCCTTTCCCCGTTTAACCAGCTGGTCGTGCTGAATTTGATTGCAGAGGCGGAACACAGCGGCTGTCAGTTGATCCTCTCCACCCATTCCCCCATCCTGACAGCCTGTCCCGGTGCCTGCATTTATGAAATCAGGGATGGCCACATCCATGAAACAAACTATGAGGATATCGAAAGCATCCGATTTCTGAAATCGTTCCTGAATCACAAGGATGATTACCTGAAGGATCGCATACCCCATTCCTGAATCTCCTGCCAATTGAATCATAAACTTGAATCAACTCATTATATTATATTGCGGGCAACGACAATTCCGGTAACCGATGCCTGCATCAGTCCGCGGGTCACTCCCGCGCCGTCCCCGATGGCATACATATTCTGAACCTCTGTCTCAAATTGATGGTTCACTTCCACCTTGCTGCTGTAAAATTTGACTTCCACCCCATACAGCAGGGTGTCCCTTCCGTACAAACCAGGCGCCAGCTTGTCAAAAGCCTTCATTGTTTCCGTAATGGAAGTCAGATAACGCTGGGGGAGCACATAGCTCAGATCTCCCGGTACCGCACTGGAAAGGGTGGGTATCGTGATTGATTTGCGCAGACGGCTTGCATCGGTCCGCCTTCCCATCATCAGATCTCCCAGTCTCTGTACCATGATTCCTCCACCGGTCAGCATATTCCCCAGCTGTGCAATATATTTGCCGTACTCAATGGGCTGATGGAACGGATCGGTAAACCGTGTGGAAACAAGAATCGCAAAGTTGGTATTATCCGTTTTCAGCTTCGGATCCGCATAACTGTGTCCATTGACCACGGCAATTTTCCCGTCATAATGTTCTTCGGAAACCACACCGCCCGGATTCATGCAGAAGGTGCGGACTTTATTCTCAAACGTATCGGAATAATAGACCATCTTGGCCTCATACAAATCCTTTGTAAGGTGGTCCATAATGGCATTGGGGACTTCCACACGGACACCGATGTCCACCTCGTTATTGAACGTGCGGATTCCGATTTTTCCAGCCTGATCGCTCAGCCATTCTGCACCGTCCCGCCCCGGAGCCAGAACCAGGTGCTCACAATAGACGGTCTGCGGCGCCTCTCCCTTCTTCTGAAGAACCACGCCCTCCACTTTGCCTTTATTCACGAGTATGTCCTGAGCCGTTGTGAGCTCACGGAATTCCGTATGGGTTTCGCTGATTAAATAATCATACATGCGCATCAGTACATTAAAGGCCTTATCCGTCCCAAGATGTCTCACACCGCAGGGGATCAGACGGATATTGTATTTCTGCGCTTCGTATTTGATTTCATCCACACGCGTTGTGTTCAGGCCATGAATGATACTGCTGGCGCCAAATCGGAGATAAATGCTGTCCGCATATTGAATCAGGTCTTCGGCTTCTTTCCGATCCATATAGTCCAGGATCCGGCCACCCACTTCCGGGCTCAGACTGAGTTTTCCATCGCTGAAGGCTCCCGCTCCGGACCATCCGCTGACAATGGCGCAGGGCTGGCAGTTAACGCATTTGCCCGTCTTCCTGGCCGGGCAGTTCCTTTTACGGATTTCCCTGCCTTTATCCACAATAAGCACCCTTCGGTCCCGGTCCCTCTTTGACAGTTCCAGGGCAGTAAAGATGCCGGCAGGCCCGGCTCCGATGATTACCACATCATATTCCTGTTTCGTCATGTTCCGTATGATCCTCCTTATCTGTTATCCACATTTCCTTTATGGTTTTCTCCAAAATCCACAGCTCCTGTTTTCCACAACTTTTCCTGCAGATTCCGCTGGATAATCCGCCTTGCTTTCCACTTCCTTCTCACTTATCCACAGAGTTATCCACATTTTCGACGGGTTATCCACATGTTATCGAAAAAATGCGTAAAAAAGCTCTTCCCCGATGGAGGAAGAGCCTTGAATCAAAGCAGGTCAAACCTATTTGTCTGCCAAATACTCGTTCAGTGCTTTTATCAATGCATCCACATCAATGCCATGAACGGCGGCTGCATCTTCAATGCTCTCACCCAGAGCGGCTGGGCATCCCAGACAATACATCCCAAACTGCATGAATATAGGAGCAGTACTGCGGTCTATGTTCAGGGCTTCAGCGATCGACATATTCTTCGTGATCTGTGTGGCCTGTGCTGCCATATGCAAAACCTCCCTCAATCATCTCTGTAATCTTTCCAATTCTTCTCGTCTCTATCATACACTTACTATTTTCTTTTGGCAAGCCTTTTATTCGGATTTCGGATTTCGGATTTCAGATACATCCTGTCTGTTTCTATTGAAATTATCTCCTGATGTGATAAGATGATAATTGGACTCGTTATTGGTTTATGTACAGCAGGCGGCCAATGTTTTTAAAGTTCCATGTACGCTTGGTACTTCTGTTTATTTACGGCTTTTATACAAAGGATGCTTTTATACAAAGGATGATGTGGCAATGCACTTATGTAAATTTTCGGAAAACTTTCAGATGTATGATATCACTCCTGTGGAGAATTTGTTTATTAATGAATTCATGCTGAAGGCACCCGGAGACTTTGTAAAAGTCTATCTGTATGGACTGATGCAGTGTTATAACCCCAATACGACGGAAAACTCCCTGGATTCTTTTTCACGTGCCCTGGAAATCGACAACGGGACTATAGAAAATGCCTTTCAATACTGGGAGCGACAGGGAATCCTGACCTACCGCAAGGACAAGGACGGACAGCTTTGCATTGAATTTTACAATATCAAGGATGTCCTGTACAATCAGGGCCTGAGTTCCGAAAAGACAATGTACAAATACAAGGACTTCAATCAGAACCTGCAGCAGATATTCGGCAACCGTCTGCTGACTCCGCAGGAATACCTGAGGATCTATGACTGGATCGAAATATTGAACCTGCCTATGGAAGTCGTTCTGATGATGGTACAGTTTTACATATCCCGAATGGGAAAGAAAATCCGGGTCAATTACCTGGACAAGGTAGCGGAAACCTGGGCCAGGGACGGTATCAATACACTGCAGAAAGCGGAAGAATACATTCAGTCCAACGATACCTGCTTCAAGGATACGGTGGCGGTTCTGAAGTACCTGGGAATCCACCGCTCTCCCTCCAAGGCGGAGTTGGAGCTGTACAAAAAATGGTGCGGCTGGGGGTTCAACCTGGCTTCCATTTTGCTGGCCTGCAAGGAAACCACCAAGGTGCAGTCCCCCAGCTTTGGCTATCTGGACAAGATCCTTGAGAATATGCACAAAAATGATGCTACCACCCCGCAGGAAGTCAAAATGCATATGGATACCCAGGAGAACGATGCCTCCCGGCTCAAGGAAGTGTATCGGCAGCTGGGTTATAAGGACAACAAACCGACTCCGGAGCATCTGACCATGTACCGCAGCTGGACCCACGGCTTGAACCTGAACCACGACGTCATTCTCCAGGCCTGCAGGCAATGTGTCCGAAAGAATGCAAATTCCTTTGAGTATCTGGATGCTCTGTTGAAACAATGGGCCAAAAACGGTCTGACCACGGTAACGGAAGTAAAGGACTTCCTGTCCAGGAGAAAGGCAACGGACAATGAGATCCGTGCAATACTGGAGCGTACAGGGGAAACGGCAGCGAATATTTCCGGTTCCGAACGGAAGCTCTATCGGCAATGGACAGAGGTTTGGAATATGCCCTTTGAAGTCATATTGCTGGCAGCGGAATACTCCAGCCTGGCAAAGGAAAAAATTCGCTTTTTGAATAAGATTCTCGAAAGCTGGCATGAAAAAGGCATCCGCACGGTCCGGGCAGGAAAAGAGGATCATGAGCAGCACAAAAAGGAGCTGGAACTCATGAAGCAAAGTACGGGCAAGAAGGAGAACGGGCTGAAAAAGCAGCTTGATTTCAATAAATTCCCACAACACAGCTATACAGAAGAGGATCTGGAAAACCTGTTTGAGAATATCGAAAAATAAGAGAAACCAGGAGACAGCAGCATATGAAGGACGACTTGCTGAAAGAAATACTGAGAGAATACGATGCCTGTAGGCTGGAAGAGCAGCGGGCACAGAAAGAACGGGAAGCGGAAGTTCTGCGCAGCATACCCGGGCTTGCCCGTCTGCGCCGTTCTCTTGTGTCTTCCCTGGCGGAAAAAGCCCGGGCCCTGGTTCGGCAATCCGATCCCATCTCTCATAACACTGCAAAAGAATCGGTCAGCGAGCCAGCCGATTCAGACAGGAATGCAAAGCCGGATCAAGGCACGGCATATGCAAAGCCGGATCAAGGCACGGCATCCAATCCGGATATGGAATTGGAATGGAGCCGTCAGGCAAAGGAAAAGGAAGCCGCGCTTCTTGCGGAGCACGGATATCCCAGGGATTATCTCGACATCCATTACCGATGCTCCAGGTGCAGGGATACCGGTTATGTGGGGGATCTGGTAAAGGAAAAGTGCAGCTGCCTGATACAAAGGCTGGCAGAGCGTTCCTATCGCTTTGCCGATCTCTCCGAAACAAAACAGGAAAATTTCGAAACCTTTGATGCCGGAGTCTTTCCGGAAACCGTGGTGGAGGGCAGCAGACTGAATCAAAGGGAATACATGGAGCACCTGAAACATGCACTCTGGGACTATCAGGCCGCCTATCCGGACAACCCGAAAAAGAACATCCTGTTTACCGGGAAGACCGGACTGGGAAAAACATTCCTGCTGAATTGCCTGGCAAAATCCATATTGGAGAAGGGGTATACCGTCCTGAAGCTGACCTCCTTCAACCTGTTCGAAAATTTATTCCGCAGTTCCCTGCAAAATTCCGAGGAAGGAGCCCTCCTCCTGAAGGACCGTATCTTTAGCGTGGATGTTCTGATCATTGATGATCTGGGTACGGAGACCCGGCGCAATAATTTTACCGCTGAGGAACTGTTCAATATCCTGAATGAACGGTATCTGCAGAAACAGCATACCTTCCTGTCCACCAATCTGTCTTTGTCGGACCTGAGGGATTTCTATTCGGATCGGGTGACTTCCCGGCTGTTTGATACACAAAACACCATGATATTCCGTTTTGCCGGCCAGGATATCCGACTGCGGACCCGGCAGCACGGGGACAGCAGCTCACAATAGTTGCAAAGGAACAGCAGACAATAATTGTGCCTGCTATTGTGCTCCGCCAAACCAGTTGTCCAGAATCGGAATATCCTTCTTCACGACGTAGCCGCTTCCGCCCCTTCCTTTTACATCTTCCACCATGCTGAGGAGAAGCAAAGGCTTTTTCGTATCCGGATCCGCCGTAAAGACACCGAACCATCCCAGTTCCGTCCCGGTCTTATCTTCCTTTGTGGACTTGATTTCTGCCGTTCCTGTTTTCCCTGCCAGGGAAACATCCGCGCGATAGGCCTCATGTCCTGTTCCCTGTTTTGACTGCAGGACCTGCTTCATCGCATTTTCAATCAACTCCGCCTGTTCCGGCTCATATGCAGAGGGAATCCATACTTCCCGCCGGCCTTCCTCCTGATACAGCAGATACGGTTTGATCACATCTCCCCGATTGGCAAAACCGGTATACAAGGTTGCCATGTGGATAGGATTGACCAGTATTTGTCCCTGTCCATATCCGCTGTCCGCCAACTGGATCTCCGATTCAATGGCATCGGTATTGGAATACTGGGATTCCGCCACCGAAATCTCAAACGGAAGTTCTTCATTGAATCCCAGCGCATCCAATCCCGCCTGTAGATCTTCCTTCCCGATCTTTAACGCCGCTTTGGCAAAATATATATTATCCGAATAGATCAGGGCGTTTTCCAGGACTACCGGATCATAGGAATGGAGCGTCGACACATAATAATTTCCCCAGCTGCTGTCTTTCTGCCACTTCAGCCCCACGTTTCCATAATCCTCTTCCGGGTCTATCGCTCCGGTCTTTAAACCGATTGCCGCGATAATCGGTTTAAAAGAGGAACCGGGAGACAATTTCTGACGGAACCGGTTTAAGAGCGGCTTCCCTTCGTCTTCCTTCAACGAGTTCCATAGTGCGTCAGACATTCCCAATATCAAATCATTGCTGTTAAACGACGGCGTGCTGACCAGGGCCAGTACTTCCCCGGTATAGGGATTCATCGCCACCGAACAGCTTTTGTCGCCGTCAAATCGGTTAAATATAGCCTGCTGCAGGCGGGAATCAACGGTAAGAGCGATATTCTCTCCGTCCTGCTTCCCGATACTTGCCGGCACGCTTTTCGTTTTCCCCTCCGGATCGAGAATGACAATCTCACACCCGTTCCGCCCTTTTAACTCTTTTTCATACAGGCCTTCCATTCCGCTTCTGCCGATCATGCTGTCGGCTTGATATCCTTCCCCCGGGTGCTGCTCCAAATCCTCCGCCGTCACTTTTTGTATATATCCCACCAGATGGGAAGCGGCCGCGCCCAGCGGGTACTGCCGGATCTCCGTATCGGACAGCATAACGCCCGGTATCGATAAAAGCGTGGTATTCCGCTGGATCTTCCGCGTCACTTCCTCCCCCGGGTTCTCCGCCAATTCTTCCGATTGCGTCAATTTTTTCACTGTTTTGACGGGGACAAAAGAATCGTCCCGTACCCATGGTGCCTCCAGTTTTTTCGTTATACTTTCCGGGGTTACGTTTAAAATCTCCGCTAATTTCTCCATATCCTTGTCGCGGTCTTCCCCCATCTTCCCGGGAACCAGACCTACCGAGGAAGCTATCCCTTCCCCTGCCAGAACGACTCCGTTTCTGTCCAGGATATTGCCGCGCTTTGCTTCTTTCACGGATACCTGAACCTTATCGTTTGCCGTCAGCTCTGGAAAAATCATGCTGTCGTCCCACCGCAACGCATAGAAACGGGAAGAATCCTCCTGCTCCCGGGGCCGGAACACGGTTTGATTAGTAAAAGAAACCGGACCTGCCAGAGTATCCATTGTCACCTCATACTGAACAATGGTTTCTCCCTCCGCATCCTCATCCTCTTCCACCTCTGTTATCGACACCTTGATGTTTTCCGCCTCGATCCCTTCGTAAATCCTTTTATTTCTGGCCGTAAAATCTTCCGCGGAAATATTTGCCCGGCTCTCCTCATCCAGCATCCGGTACATTTCCTCATATTTTCCTTCCCCAATATAGGAGTAATACTGTTCCAACAATTGATCCGGCTTTTCCGAATCCGCCGCTTTATTTCCCGCAGGCCCGATTTTCCCCTGCGCAAACAGGAATCCGATCCCCAACAACAAAACACAAACGATGACCAATATGCCTATTATCTTTTTTCCGCTCTTTTTTCTCCTCATACCTTGCCCTTCCTTTTTAACCTTTTTTGCTCTTTTTGCGGAACAGGGACAGCCCGCCAAATCCGCCGACGATAGCCATATAGAAACCAAAATCATACCACCATCCGGTGTTGGCCGTCTCATAGATCCGGATGCTGCGGTGAAACAAAGACAGAATCAGAGAAATCGGCGCCATCCAGCCATGCCACACTCCCCAGAAAAAGCCGGCGGGATGGTCGCCGTTGTTCCTGCCGTCCCCAGGCAAACAGCCGGTCAGGGCAAACAGCAGGACCAGGATCAAAACGATGATCAGGATTTTTCC
>ENA-UOOK01007379-UOOK01007379.1-fermentation-metagenome-genome-assembly--contig:-NODE-7379-length-10061-cov-2.887068_pt1 | contig 10061 bp, 9 predicted proteins | sample MGYA00245777_ERZ724023 | MGnify/ENA primary metagenome ERZ724023 (study PRJEB28704, sample SAMN03018312) | fermentation metagenome | biome: anthropogenic terrestrial biome; feature: soil; material...
AAGCGGTACGTTCAGCTGCTGTGCCAGCCGCTCAGCATCGTCCACCTCAAACTGGCGCATAAACGATAAAGAAAAGGAATGGGCCGGCAAAGAAGCCCTTGAAGACGCCGAGGCTGGCGCGCGGATCGGTCGAAACGAGCGCCCCGGCCAGGACGCCCGAGAAAAGCAAGGCGATGCCGAGAGACAATATCCCGTCTTCTTTCAAAAAGACCGGAGCATTCCCGCAAAGCCTGGCGCCCTTCCGGATGGAAACGAGCCAGAAGAAGAACAGGATGCAGATCATCGCCTCCAGCGCCGTCGTCGGGATGCCGAAGACCGCGAAACGGACGAGATACAGAGGCATAAAAAAGATAGCGGCATAGATGCCTTTGCGGATATCCTTGCGCGCGATATGCGCGAAGGAAAGGAAAAATAGGATCAGGAGGATTTGGGAAACGATAGGCATGGATGCGCGTTTAAATTTAAGATGTCATATCGCGGCGGCGCGAAGAAAAATCCAAGCGCGGGCATAAGCTTCCGCGGCAGCGAGCGGAACTGTCACAGACGCCCATTCTCCGTCTTCACGCACCGGATAAGCATTGCCGAAAGCGACAGGACGACTGTGAGCATCGCGAGGATGTTCGGCGCGTAAATGGAAGTGTCGAAGAAGGAATGGACCGAATACCAGACGAGGGAGCCGATGAGGCCGGACGCCAGATAGGAAAGAGCCCTGTCCGAAGCCTTGCGGCTCGCGCAATAAAGCTCATAGATAGTGACGGCGATGAGAAGCACCCAGGCAAGGAGCGCGAAGGCCCCCAGCTCCGCGCCGAGGTCGAGATAAAGATTGTGCGCGTAGACAGGAGTGCGGTAAGCGGCCGTGGGGTCGAGATAGAAGGAATAATTTCCGATGCCTACCCCGGAAAGGAAATTGTCCAAAAAGGCTTCCCATCCCTGCCGCCAATTCTTCATCCGTTCCACGTTCGACCCCTCCGCGAGGTCGAAGCTGGAAACGAAACGCGCGAGCACGGGACCGCCGGCCAAAATCACGAAAGCGAGGCCAGCCGCCGCAAGCGCCGTCAGCATCTTTTTCTGCTCCGCCGAGAAGCGCTTCCTTAACAAGACGAGAAGGACGAGGCCTGCCGCCAGCATCCCCAGGTACCCTCCGCGGGAAAAAGTGAAGAGCTCCGAAAGGACGAGGAGCAGGAATGCCGGAAAGGCGAAAGACTTCCGGGACGATGTCCCGCGCTCGCGCAGCTCTTCCCGTTCCAGCATGGCGGCGGAGAAGGCGATCGGAATGACCAGCCCCAGATAGAAAGAAAAGATATGCGGATCGGAGAAACAAGCGAATGCGCGCAGCAGCGTCGCGCCGCCCACGTTCACCAGCCAGCTGGGATTGGCGACCACCTCGGCCGCGAACGTATTGCCATAAAAGACCGGGGCGATCACGCGCGCGAAGAAATCAAAGAGGGGATCGATGCCGAAAACGAACTGGGCGAGAAACTGAAGCGCGCCGAACGTCCCCATCAGGAGCCCGCCCGAGACCAGCGCTTTTACGATCTTCATCATGAAGTCTTTCCGGCCGGAAAATGAAGTGAGGACGAAGTAAAGAGGAAAGACCGACAGGAATACCAAGATCTTGCGCACGGCCCGATCTGTCTCGAAAGATTGGAAAAGGGAGAGCGCCGAAAGCAAGAGGAACGCCGAAAGCAAGAGGGTCTCGAGCGAAAAGTCTATCTTGAATCTCTTGTTTTTCAAGGAGCGCATCACCCACGCCCCGGAAAGAAGCAAGATAAGCACTCTGCCGCTGGCGACATCGAATCCCGGCGCGGGATTGAGCGCGATTTGGAAAGGAAGATAAAATACGAGCAGCACGAGCGCGGCCTCGAATCTTTCCAAGACGAACCAAAAAGCCGCCAAGGCGGCAAGGACGATAAACAAGGCGAGTCCATCGAGCACGACCAAATATCCGGCAAGGATGGCAAGAGGAAAGAGAAATAAATTTTTCTTCACCGGATCAAACGACATGGTTTTGGAAGATGATGATTTGCTGTCTTAAATCTCTGCCCGAAGCCCGCCTCCGTAATTCCATTTCGAAGGAGCGGGGCGGCCTGGCGCTCCCTCAGGCCAAGATGAAAGAAGAGATTGATCGCGCCGCTCCGATGCCTATCAGGCTCTCTTTTGCAAAAGCTTCCGCATTTCTTCTTTCGAAACCGCCCCCAAAGAGCAGGCCATAAAAGCATAGATCGCTGCGCCTACTATCATCATAGATAAAATATCCGAAAAAGGAAGCAGGCAAAGGGCCGCGTACATGGCGAGGCCGGACAAGCCGGCGGGAAGGAGATTCCTGAAAGAAGGCAGGGCCTTTATCTCGCGATAGATCGCAAACAGCATGAGCGCCGTCACCAGGAATTCTGTCGCGAGCGTCGAGAAAGCCGCGCCGTAATAAGAGTAGCGGGGGATGACGACGATATTGGCAAGGATGTTGAAAACCGCGCCGCAAAGATAGATATGCGCCAGATCTTTCTGCCGGCCGAGGGCGATGATGGCATTGCTGAAAAGGGAGCCCAGGAAAATGAACGCCAGCGCCATGATCAGGATATTGAGGACCGGCGCGGCCGGGGCGAATTCCGGCTCGGAAAGAAGCATGATAAGCCTGTCGGACACCGCGAAGATCCCCAGTACGATCGGCACGATGGCAAGCAAGAGGAAATTGAGCGTCCGCTGCATGATCGACCGGAACTGCGCGCGGTTCGCCGATGCGCTCTGGGAAAGGAGCGGCATGGTCAGCCCCACCACCATCGAAGGGAAAAAGATGAGATTCTCCATGATCCTGTACGCGAGGCTATAGATTCCCACCGCGGCGCTCCCTTTCATCACCGAAAGGAAGATGGTATCCATCTTGAAATAGATGAGCACCAATATCGCCGAGACGGCCAGCGGAAAAGCGCTCCGGAGCATGGCCTTCCAATGCGAAAGATCGAGGTTGAGCCGGATATCGACCAGTTTGCGGGCGGAAAAGATTATCATTATGAAATTGAGCGCCGCTCCCCAAAAGACCGTTCCGATTATGAAAAGAAAGCCCAGGTCATACCGGACCGCGAGCATGACGCCCGCAAATTGCACGAGCCTCCCCGCGAATTCCGCCACCGCCACCTTGTCCATCAGAAGATGCTTCTGGAAAACGCCGATCAGCACCTGCACGCCATTCAGCAGCCAATAGCCCGCCGCGCCGATCAGGATGCCCGTACGCACCGCCGGCGAATAGGGGAAGAGGAGCGAAAAAAGATAAGCCGACCCCAGGATGATCGCGCCCAGCCCCAAGCGGATGGAAAGCGCGCTTGAGACGATGCGGCTCTCGTCCGCGCCCGGAACCGAGATATCCCTCACCACGATCGAATATAGCCCGAAATCTCCCAGGACGGAAAATATATATACGAAAGCCAGCACCGTCCCGTAATCCCCGTACCCGTCCACTCCGAGATAGGTAGTGGTCAGTTTGATGGTCACGAAGACTACCGCCATCTCGAACAAGCGCGCGATCGCGGAGAAAGCGGCGTTATAGGCTATCCTTTGCGTCAAGTTGAATTTTTCCAATCGGGCCATAAGTTCCTCGTAAAAAATAAATGCAGCCCAGGCGAAGCGAAAAGAAATTTTCACGCTCCTTGCAAGCTGCGATTTATCTGTTATTTGCGAATTATTTCTCTTCCACGTATTTGATGATCACGCGCCGCATAAGATTCTCGCCCACGCTTTCGGTAGACAGGTTCTTGCGACCCGCAAGCTCCAGATGGATGACCTTGCGCTCATACGGGGACATCGGACGGAGCGCCACCGAATTCTTGCTGAATATCACCTGGTCGGCCATCGTCTCGGCCAATTTCACCAGCGTCTCTTTCTTCTGCTTCTTGTAGTCGTTCACGTCTATATTGAATCTTACCTTGTCGTCGAGGTCGATGTCCTTGCCGCCTTCGGCAAGCAGCTTATGCTTAACAATGACTCCCACCAGATGCTGCAAACACTGCAAGTTTCCGCCATACTGCCCGATAAGCAGATTGGGGTAATCAGTTTTCAGATTGAGCGTAAAGATTTCCCTGCCGTCCTTGATGGTCTCGATCCTTTCCTCATCGATAGAAGCTTCTATTCCCATCACATCCAGAAGATCTACCAAGGTCTGTCTGACCAATTCCTGAGTCTTGTTGTACATATTTTTGAATATACTTATAAGCTGCGAACGATCCCGGCCGCGCCGGCGCGCCCCATCCTTCAGAAGGGCCGCATGCGCGCTCTCCGCTTTTGCCTCCCGGTCATCCCTGTTCTTGTTTTTCTTTGCGCTTCCTCATTATAAGGTATTGTTGGACAATTGCAAAGAGGGTGCTCACCGACCAATAGAGCGCCAACCCGGAAGGAAGATTCATGGCAAAAAAGAAAGTAATGACCGGCATCGTGTACATCATGTTCTTGCTGAGGGACTGCGCGAATTCCTGCATTTTCTCCTCCTGCGACATCTCTCCTCCGCCCTTGTCCCCGTCTTCCTTCTTCTTGCCCATCCTCGCCATCAGCGTCTTGGTCTGATAGAACTGGAGCACGGAAACGAGCATGGCAAGGAATATGTTCGACACCGCCAGATCGACTACGCCTCCGAAAGAGACGGTATTGAGGTGCCCGGGATTGGGAATGAATGGATAGAGCGCGCCGAGGCTCTCATCCCTGAAGCCGTTCAGGAAAGTATGATAGAGGGCGATAATGATAGGAAATTGGATGAGGAGAGGCAGGCACCCCGAGAAAGGATTGATCTTGTGCTTCTGATAAGCTTCCATGAGCTTCTGCGCCTGTTTCTGCTGGTCGTCCTTGTATTTGCGCTGGATCTCGCGGATCTCCGGCTGGAGCTCCTGGAGCTCGCGCTGCCCTTTGATGGCTTTGCCGTTCACCTTATAGAGCGCCAGGCGGACCAGGACGGTAAGCAGGACGATAGCCGCTCCGACATCTTGCCCGACGACATTATAGATAGCCACCAGGAGATTAAAGAGAGGGCGATAGATAAGTTCCGTGTATAATGATGATATTATCATATTGTTCTATGGGTTATTCTTATTTACTTCAAGAGGTCTATCCCTCCTTGGGAAAAAGGATGGCATCGCGCTATCCGCCTCGCGCCCAGATAGCACCCTTTCCCAACCCCGTACTTTTCGATCGCCTGATAGGTATATTCGCTGCACGAAGGGAAAAAGCGGCATCCGCGGCCATTTTTTGAAAAAGAAAACAAACCATGGTCGAAGGACAAGGTTTTCTGATATATGCGAATGAGTTTTAATATCGTATTCTTTGCCACAAAAGGAAGCTGCTTACTTTCTTATAAGTAATCCGGACTTTTTCAACAGGCTATCCACAGCCTTATCCACATCCGTAAAACTCATTTCCGAAATATCCGCCCGAGCCATGAACACCATATCAAACCCCGGTCTTATCCGGTCCCACCGGAGGCGCACCGATTCGCGCATGAGCCTTTTTATGCGATTGCGCTTCGCCGCGGCCTTGGAGATCTTATTGCTTACGATAAACCCCGCACGGGAGCATCCGAGATCGTTGCCGGCCGCTTTCAAGGCCAGGAATCCTTCCGAAAAAAAAGATCCTTTTTTCCCGAAAACCCGATCGAAGTCCTTCTGTTTTCTGACTCTGAATTCTTTACTCAGCATTATTTTTTCCTAAACAAAGAAAGCCCAGACTAAACAGTCAGAGCTTTTCTGCCTTTGCTCCTGCGAGCGGAAAGAACTCTCTTTCCCCCGACGGTCTGCATCCGTGACAAAAATCCATGAGTTCTGGCCCTTTTCTTCTTCTTGGGCTGATAAGTCCTTTTCATACTATTTGAGACAAATTCCGAATTAACAAACTAGGCTAAGTATAATATGAAAAAATGAATAAGTCAACAAGGAGAGGGCCGGCCGGGATAAAAAGCCGGCTTGCCGATAAGCATAAGCCGGACTTCTGATAATTCATCGGTCGCTCTTGAAAAAATAATGCGCTCTTATCAAAAAAACGCCAGTAATCAAGGCAAGAACCTTCGGTTCGAAATGACAAAATCGGTTATGTCCGCGGGAATAACGGTTTTGTATTTGGAGTAGCGGGTTTTAACCCGCGCGCATTTTTGCATCCGTAAGGGCAAGACAGCGCCTTGCCCGCAAGAATGGCACTTTTTTGCCATCCTGAGCCGGAAGCGATATCCGATACTTTGACAATAATGGCGAACCATGCCCATATCGGATATAGGATTACATCCGATATTTGCAATATTGGCAAGCAGTATCCCACTATTGATACACAATCATTCCACAGGTTATCCACACCCTCCGCAAGGATAAGCCATTTTTTAAAGAATTTTACTTGTGATATAATACACTTATCCACTTAAACGGACACTTTACCACTTAAAAATATGACCAACGAACAACTCTGGCAAGCCACCTTGGGGGAATTGGAGCTCTGCATCAGCAAGGCCAATTTCATTACTTGGTTCAAAAACACCAGCATTGCCAGCAAACAAGACGGACAGATCATCATCAGCGTCCCCAATGGTTTTACCAAAGAGTGGTTGAAAAACAAGTATCACAAAGAGATACTCAAAGCGATCCAGAACATATGCCCGGAAGTGACGGCTATCGAATACAAGATCGGCCAACAATCTTCCGCGCCCAACGCGACTCAAAAGGAAAGCGCCGACGCGCCTCAGGAAAAAGAGATTGCCGCGGTGCGCCCCAAGAACGCGGACGGCTTTCTCAACTCCGCGTACAGTTTCGACAATTTCGTCGTCGGACCCAATAACGAACTGGCTTATGCCGCCTGCGTGGCGGTGAGCAAAAAGCCCGGACAGAGCTATAATCCGCTCTTCATCTACGGCGGGGTGGGGCTCGGCAAGACCCATCTCTTGCAATCCATCGGCAATGAGGTCATCAAGAACGACCCCAACAAGAAGATCAAATATGCTTCCTCGGAGAAATTCACCAACGAACTAATCGAGGCTATCTCCGGGCGCAGTACCAAGAATTTCAAGAACATCTATCGGGATATCGACGTGCTGATAATCGACGATATCCAGTTTTTGGCCGGCAAGGAAAAAACCCAGGAAGAATTCTTCCACACCTTCAATACTCTTTATGAAAACGGAAAACAGATCGTCCTTTCCTCGGATCGGCCGCCCAAAGCTATCCCGGCTCTGGAAGAACGGCTGCGCAGCCGCTTCGAAGGGGGGATGATCGCCGACGTCGGCTTCCCGGATTACGAGATCCGCTTCGCGATCCTTAAGACCAAGGCGCGGGAGAAGAATTTCGACATTCCGGAAGAATCGCTCAACTATATCGCCCTCCATATCCAAAAGAACATCCGCGAACTCCAAGGGGCGCTCAATCGCGTCATGGCGGTCTGCGAGCTGGATGGCGGCTACCCGGACCTCAAGAAGACCACGGCCATACTTTCCAACATCGTCTCTCAGCCGATCAAAAAAGCGACCACCCCCAAAGACATCATCAAGAACGTAGCTGATTTTTATGGCGTCACGCATGACGACCTCATCGCTTCCAGCCGGAAAAAAGAATATGTGAAGCCCAGGCAGATCGCCATGTATCTCATGCGCAAAGAGATCAAGAGCTCTTTTCCTTCCATCGGCACCTGGCTCGGAGGGAGGGACCACACCACCGCGATGCATGCCTTTGAAAAGATCACTTCGGAGATAGAAAAAGACAAGGTGGTCGAGCAGGAGATAAATCTCATCATCGAAAGAATTTACAACGACTGAAAGTCCTGTTTAAAACTTGTGGATATGTTGTGGAAAGACTTTTTACAACCTACTGATAACTTTCCCATAAACTGTTGACGATATCGGGATAAAAAATCCGATATCCGATACGATGCCGGATCGGCGCGGATTATCCCCGATATCTTCACAATTTTCCCCAAGGGTTATGCACACCTTATCCAATCTGCTTTCGGCTTATATAAGCGCGTAAAAGCACTTTTCCCCAGAAAATCTTTTCCTTACTACAACTGCTTTATTAATATATTAATCAATTTTAATACAATAATAGAATATGAAAATCATTTGCACTCAAGAGAATTTGAACAAAGCGATCAATATTGTCGGTAAAGTGGTAAATAAGAATACCACCTTGCCCATTTTGAACAATGTCCTTCTTAAGACTGATAAGAAAGGCCTCAAGCTTTCTTCCACCAATCTGGAAATCGCAGTGAATTATTGGATAGGGGGCAAGACGGAGGAAGACGGGGAGATTACGGTGCCGACCAAGCTCTTCTCCAACTTCATATCCAATCTTCCCAGCGGCAATGTCGAGATCAAGACGCGGGAGGATATGGTCAATATTAAATGCAACGGATATAAGATAAACATAAAAGGGATAGACGCGCGCGAATATCCGCTTTCGCCCAAGATAGAAGCAAAGCCTTTCTTGAAGGTGAAAAGCGAGACGTTCAAGCACGCGCTTACGCAGCTTCTCCCGGCGATCTCGATAAGCGAGTCGCGGATGGAAATCACCGGAGTGCTTCTTGATTTTTCCGATATCAAGCGCGGCAATATAGTAATGGTTTCGACCGATAGTTATCGGTTGGCAGAGAAGACGCTTAAGGTAGCGCAGGACGGCATTGACAAGGAAGCTTTGGAGATACTGGGGGATCTGAAGAAAGCTATCATACCGCGCGCTACCGTCCAGGAGTTGGTGCGGGATCTGGGAGAAGGCGAGGAGATGCTCGAGATCACTATCGCGGAAAACCAGATCGTGTTCGATTTCGGAAGCGCCAATATCCTCTCGCGCCTCATCGAAGGGCGTTATCCGGACTATCGGCAGATCGTGCCGGAAAAATTCATAGGCAATGCGATCATTAATGTGAAGGATATCGCGGCGGCGGTGCGCATTTCCGGTTTCTTTTCTGCTTCTTCCAATAATAGCGTGAAATTCCATCTTGCCGGCGACAACAAGGTGGAGATCAGTTCGGAAGCGAGCGAGATCGGGAATAATAACGCCAAGATCGAAGCTAAAGTGACGGGAAAAGATCTGGAGGTGGTTTATAACTACAAATACCTGATGGACGGATTCAATAGCGTGACCGGGGACGAAGTGACGCTTTGCGCCAATGACGAGAATTCCCCGTCGGTCATCAAATCGAGCGTGGACGACAGTTTTATTTATATAATCATGCCCATCCGCGGATAGGAAGGAGGAGGATGCTTGATTCTATCGGAGGCGATCTCCAACGGTCTCTCAATAAGGCCGGAATAGCCCGGCAGATCGAGGCGGTGCAGGTGTGCGACAAGTGGGAGGAAATAATAAGCGGCATTTTCGGCAAACAGGTCGCAGGAAAGTCGCAAGCGCTCCATTTTAAGAATGGCACGCTGACAGTCGCGGTCCTCTCGCCGGTCCTTTCGCAGGAATTCAAATTCAAGGAAGAAGAGATACTGGAAAAGATAAACGAAGGCCGGCAGGACAAGGTGCGGAAATTAAGATTCGAGATCTGAAGTCTCGGATTTTTATTTGACACGCCCGGCCGGATCCTTCCTCGGAAGAGAGTTGTTTTTTGAGAAGGATAATTTTGGCCGGTCCATACTTTCTCGGGCTCGGTCGGATCCGCTCTCGGCTTGTCCGGTAAGAAATTCTATTGTAAAATCTAAGGGTAAGATCGGGTTTATGCCGCGAAAGAGAGGCGGGGTATAATAAAATAATCACCCATCTATGTCCCTTGGAAAAAAAATTGCCGGAAGCATCCTTTTATTGCTCCTTTTCGCATGCGGGAGTTTTTTTGTGCTTGCGAAAATCATCTTCGCGGAGGAGGAGGCGGCAAAAGAAGGCCGGGAAGATCGGCTGCTCATCTCGGAGATCCAGCTTGGCGGCGCGTCGGCCGACGATGAATTCATCGAGCTTCATAATCCCAATGCTTATGATGTGAGCCTTGAAGGATGGTCGCTCAAGAAGAAGACTAAATCGGGAGCGGAATACGGCCTCTTATCGGATATCGGGACAAGAACGGATCCCGCGACCGGGCTCCGGGACGACTCGGAGGCCGTCCTTTTTATTCCCGCAGGC
>ENA-UOOK01007381-UOOK01007381.1-fermentation-metagenome-genome-assembly--contig:-NODE-7381-length-10059-cov-6.619252_pt1 | contig 10059 bp, 9 predicted proteins | sample MGYA00245777_ERZ724023 | MGnify/ENA primary metagenome ERZ724023 (study PRJEB28704, sample SAMN03018312) | fermentation metagenome | biome: anthropogenic terrestrial biome; feature: soil; material...
TGAAAGATATGGGAAAGGTTATGGGAGCTCTGATGCCCAGGCTGAAAGGCAGGGCGGATGGCAAGCTGATCAACGGAATTGTAAGGAAACATTTGCAATAATAAAAGCCCGGTGTTTGTCCGGGCTTTTTTGGTACAAACATGGGAACGGGGTGATGGAATGAAACAGAGGACATGGATTGTTTTTATTCTGGCGGGACTGCTGCTTTGGATGAGCCTGCCGAATCCTGCTTTTGCTGCAAACAGCCGACAAACCGGATCCGTTGTTTTTCTGAAAGTCGGGACGGATCCGGATGCTTCCACCCGGACTGTTGAGTTTTTGACACGTCCTGAAGTATCTACTGCTCTGCTGATTCTTGCCATTCTCGCCATGGTGACGGAGATATTTGCCCAGGGCTTTGGGCTTCCCGGCCTGATCAGCATTGTTGCCTTTGCCCTGTATTTTGGCGGAGGCTTTCTTGCCGGTAGTGCGGAATGGTGGCCCGTCCTGCTGTTTCTTATCGGAGCGATACTGCTCGTGGTTGAAACGGTGATACCGGGGTTCGGAATTTTTGGCGTCAGCGGCATTGCAGCACTGCTTGTCGGTGTTGTGTTTGCTGCTCCTACTCCCAGGCAGGGAATCGTCAGTCTGTGCATTGCTCTTGCTGCTGCAGCTGTGCTGATCCCCATTCTTTACAAGCTTCTGGGAGGGCCTGTATTTTCCCGGCGTTTTGTCCTTCACGAAGCGGAAACAGCGGACAGGGGATATATCAGCAAGGAACCGGATACCGGGCTGGTAGGCAAAGTTGGAGAGGTCCTGGCTCCCCTGCGGCCTTCCGGGGCGATCCGGGTTGACGGAAGAAATATGGATGCCCAGTCCGATGGCCAGTACCTTCCGACAGGCACCCGGATCCGGGTTGTCCGGGTGGAAGGAGCGAAAATTGTTGTTGAGCCGGTGGCAGAGCAGAAGGATTGTGAAAGCTGAGCCGGCATCATATAAAAAAAGGGGGAAAATTCATGCAGATATTGATTCCAATTATCGTGATTGTTGTTGTCTTTGTCGTGGCTCTCATTCTGGCTTTTGTACCGCTTGGTCTGTGGATATCTGCCCGTGCAGCCGATGTCCGGATCGGTATTTTCAATCTCATTGGTATGCGTCTGCGCCGTGTGGTCCCGTCCAGGATTGTCAATCCGTTGATCAAGGCCACCAAGGCAGGGATTGCAGTCAGTGTGGACAAATTGGAAGCGCATTATCTGGCGGGCGGGAATGTGGACCGCGTTGTCAATGCGTTGATTGCAGCACAAAGAGCTGATATTCCACTGGAGTTTCAGCGGGCAGCCGCCATTGATCTGGCCGGAAGGGATGTTCTGGAGGCCGTACAGATGAGCGTCAATCCAAGGGTCCTGGAGACGCCTCAGGTTTCCGCGATGGCAAAGGACGGCATCGAGGTCATCGTCAAGGCAAGAGTAACGGTTCGGGCCAATATTGACCGGCTGGTGGGCGGTGCCGGGGAAGAGACGATCCTGGCCCGTGTCGGGGAAGGCATTGTCACCACCGTTGGTTCCTCGGTATCGCATAAAGCGGTATTGGAGAATCCGGACAGGATTTCCCAGACAGTACTGAATAAGAGTCTTCATTCCGGAACGGCGTTTGAAATCCTGTCCATTGACATAGCCGATGTGGACGTGGGCAGAAATATCGGTGCCCAGCTTCAGACGGATCAGGCGGAAGCGGATAAACGGATTGCTCAGGCCAAGGCGGAGGAAAGAAGAGCCATGGCGGTTGCCAAGGAGCAGGAGATGAAGGCAGCTGTTCAGGAGATGAAGGCCAAGGTCGTGGAAGCGGAGGCGGAAGTACCCAAAGCGATGGCTTCTGCCCTTCGGGAAGGAAAACTGGGCGTGATGGACTATTACAATATGAAAAATGTGATGGCGGATACCGGGATGCGGGATTCCATATCCAGAATGGGCAAGGAGGAAACTCCGCCGGACATTAAGAAAAAATAAACCGCATTCAAAGGGGGACCATGTATGGCGACCATTCTGATGTTTGTTATATTTGGAATTATAATCCTGCGTTCGGTGAAGCGGACGCGTTCCTCCTCTCCGCCTCCGAACCGGTCGGCGTTTCCGCCCGGGAAATCACCGCACCCGTCGGCGGTTTCACCCGGGTATCCGATGAAGACAAAAGCTCACACCACAAAGGCTCATGCCGGGGATTCGTCTTTCCGCCGGCAGGTCGCTGCGGCGAAAGTTTCGGAGCCTTTATCCGGAAGCGGGACATTTTCATCGGAGTCTGAGAATGTGGGGGAAATCCCCATTCAGATCGTTTCCCTCGATGAGGAAAAAAAGAAGCACCACGGGCTGGACCTTTCGGAAAGCGGAATCCTGAACGGCATCATTCTTTCGGAAATCCTGGGCCCGCCCATGGCACGGAGAAACCGGATCCGGTGATTGCAGGGACAAAGGTCCCGGCCGAATCAACATAACAATATGGAAATCCTGAAAAACTGGAATGAGGGGATCATTCTAGTTTTTTCTTTTTGCGCATATGATCTATTGACGGGAGGTGTATTTATGCGCAGAAAAAGATTGGAAGATGCGAAATCCACGGTATCCGAAATGTTTGACCTTCCCAGGGAAATCATGCTGAATCTGCCCAGGATCACCATGATCGGCAGTAATCAGATGATTGTGGAAAACCATAAAGGCGTCATTGAATATACACCGGAAAGGATACGGGTCAATTCCTCCATTGGGGTGATACGGGTTCAGGGAAAGGATATGAAGCTGAAGAATATTGCCACGGACGATATCATGATCACCGGCGGAATGAAGGCAATCGAATTTATTTAGGAGAGAAAACGGAATGATCTTTTATATACTGTGGAATTATCTGGTTGGTTACGTGAAGATCCGGGTGGACGGGTTATCCCTGGAAAAGTTCATTAATCTGACGGTCGGCAAAGGAATCCGCCTTTGGGGAATCAACCGGGAGAGCTATACTTCCCTGACAGCCAATATCGGCATGCGTGATTTTCATCAGCTTCATTCCATATCCCATAAAACACGATGCAGGATACGGATTGAGGAAAAGCGCGGGCTTCCCTTTGTCATGCATCGATATCGGCACAGAAAAATGCTGGCGGTTGGTATGATTGCTTTCCTGGCCATATTATATGGCTTTTCCTGCTTTATCTGGACTGTCGATGTGCAAGGAACAAAGAAGGTGGATCCCCGGACGGTTCGGAAAGAGCTGGACTCCCTTGGAATCCGCCCGGGTGTGTATAAAAGGAATATTAATACCATGTCCGTTGAAAATTCCCTGATCGTTACCATTCCGGAGTTATCCTGGGCCAGTCTGGAGATCAAGGGAAGCCGGGCCATCCTGCGGGTAAGGGAATCGACGCAGCCGCCGGATTTTGTGGACAAGGAAACGCCGTCGGATATCATTGCTTCCAGGGACGGCATTATTCAGAATATGATTGTTCTGGACGGTCAGGCAGTGGTGGAGGAAGGGCAGACCGTCCGCAGAGGTCAGCTTCTGGTAACCGGCATCATAGACCATCCGGATTCGATTGGTTTACGGTATGTTCATTCCATGGGTCAGATCAAGGCCAGGACCTGGTATGAGGATACGGCGGAACTGTCGTTGAAGCAGCCATACCGGCAGAGAACGGGCCGCAGCGCGCAAATGAAATATATTGGGTGGAACAGGTTTAAGGTTCCTTATCGCAAGGAGGAAATTCCCTTTGAGGATTATGATGTGGAGGTCCGGGAAGATGGGATCCTGATTACCGAGACCTATTATGAGGTAAAAAAGATTCATTGGGAGCAGGACAGGGAACTGGCAAAGGAGAAGGTGAAAGAGCTTATTGAGGAAAAAATCCGGGAGAAAATACCGCAGGGAGCGAAAGTGATTGACAAAAAGTTCAAATACGATATGATAGAAGGAGAGAAACTGACTGCCCTGGTTTATATTGAAGCACTGGAAGATATCGGGCAGCAGCGGACAATTGAGATACAATAGGAGGATTTCGCGTTTGAAGAGCTCGTTGCATGAGCAGGTAATGGACATTGGCAGCATAGAGGCACTGATGGCTCTTTTCGGGAATTTTGATCAGAATATAAAATTCATTGAGGAGGAGGTTGGTGTAAAAATCACCGCCAGGGCAACCCGGCTCGAGATTACCGGGGAGGAGGAGCGGGTGAAGCTGGCGGTCCGCGTTATACAGGAACTCCTGGATATGATCCAAAATCATGAGACCCTGAATATTTCCAGGATCGATTATGCCATACAGCTGGCCCGTTCCGGCAAGGAAGATGTGATCCATGAGCTGATGACCGATGTGATCTGCGTCAACAACAGGGGACAGCAGGTCCGATGCAAAACTCTGGGGCAGAAGCGGTATGTGCAGGCCATTTCCCAAAATGATATTGTTTTCGGGATTGGGCCGGCCGGTACGGGGAAAACCTATCTGGCCATGGCTATGGCCGTTACCGCTTTCCGGAACAAGGAAGTCCGCCGGATTGTGCTGACCCGTCCGGCAGTGGAGGCGGGCGAGAAGCTGGGCTTTCTTCCCGGCGATCTGCAGAACAAGGTTGATCCCTATCTGCGGCCGCTTTACGATGCCCTGTATGACCTGCTGGGAACGGAGACCTATAACAAGCTGATGGAGCGGGGCGTCATCGAAATCGCTCCCCTGGCTTATATGAGGGGACGTACTCTGGATGATTCCTTTATCATTCTGGATGAAGCGCAGAATACGACCTCTGAGCAGATGAAGATGTTTTTGACGCGGCTCGGACAGGGCTCCAGGGCTATCGTTACCGGAGATATTACGCAGATGGATCTGCCATCAGGGAAGAAATCCGGGCTGGTGGAAGCCTCCCATATTCTGCAGGGGATCAAGGGGCTGGAGTTTGTTTACCTGACTCACAAGGATGTTGTTCGGCATGAGCTGGTGATGCGGATTATCGAAGCCTATGGGCGTTATGAAAAGAAAACGCAAATGGGGGGAAGAACAAAAAAGCAAACCGGAGAGGAGAATAAGAAATGAGTCCGACTGCTCTTCGCAGGGACAAGCCGTTGCGTCCGGCAGGGACATTCCATTTTCTTTCCCATCCCTATTTCTGGGATTTTTTGATTGCTCTGTTGACCTTTTTTCTGATTTTTCTGCTCATTCTGGCTTGCCTGACCCCGGAGCGATACGAGCTGAAAGCCGGGGATATTCCAGGCGAACCCATTGCTGCTCCCAGGGATATTGCAGATGAAAAGGCCACCCGGGAAAGAAGGGAGTATGCCAGGGAACGGGTCAATGATATCTATACTTTGGATCAGATGATTACAAAGGATGTGGTTTCCGGAATCGATGCTATGTTTCATGGTATGGATTCCACCAGGGAAGCTGCTGCCGGCAGAACGAAAAAGTGGGATGAGCTGAGGGAGAACAGCATAAAAGCCTGGGAAGAGGCTCAAAGGCAGGACCTGCAGTCCCAGCAGACGCCGGCTGGGCCGCAGCCAACTCCTTTACCGGAGAAACCGGATGACAGCCAGCTTTATGATGAGGCGTTTTTTCAGGAAGTGCAGAAGATGTTTCCCGCCCAGCTGGCAAAAGATGATATCCTGATGATTATCAAGGCGGATCCGAAGAATCTGGACCGATTGAGGCAGGAGCTGACCAATACCGTGAGGGATATGTTGAGAACCGGCATCAAACAGGAACAGCTGTCGGGGTTTAAAGTCGATCTGCGGGAGGCGGTTCAGGAAATGGAGATTCCCGATGAATTGAAATCCCTTGGCATTACCATCGGCATTTCCCAATTGAAGGCAAATCTTCTTTATGATCCGGAGAAAACGCAGGAGGAGAAGCAGAAAGCGGCAGATAACGTGGAGGAAGTGGTTTATAAAAAGGGCCAGTTTATCGCGCAGGCCGGCCAACCTGTCACGAAGGATCAAATCATCCTGCTGGCGGAACTGGGATTGCTGAAGGACGATAAAGTGGATGCTCCGCTTTTTGCCGGCATTGCCCTTTCTGTTTTTTCCTGTCTGGCCCTGTCTGCGTTCTATCTGATTTATTTTGAGAAGGAACTGCTTCAAAAACCTTTGATCCTGCTGATGATCAGTACGATTCTCTGCCTGGTCCTGGGGGTGACATATGCTACTTCCCGCCTGAATCCTTATCTGATTCCTGCTGCGATGGCGGGGATGCTGCTTACGGTGCTGCTGAATGCCCGCATTGGGATTGTGTTCAACATGATTACAGCGTTGCTGGTTGGCCTGATGTATGGAATGCAGCTGCCTCCGGTTATCCTGACGGCATTCGGCGGCATGGTGGGGATCTGCCTGCTCCGGTCCATTCAGCAGAGAAACTCCCTGGTATGGGCTGGTCTGGGAACAGCAGCCGGCAATATGCTGGCCGCAGGTTCCCTGGAGCTTTTGACAGCCGGGGGAGGGACAGGCCTGTTTATCAGCTCCCTGTGGGGAGCTCTGGGAGGTTTGATCGCAGCAGTGCTTGCCACGGGGACCCTGCCGGTCTGGGAGAATCTGTTTGGCATTGTGACTCCCATGAAGCTGGTGGAACTCAGCAATCCCAATCAGCCCATATTGAAGCGTTTGCTGGTGGAGACTCCAGGTACCTACCATCACAGCGTTATTGTGGCCAACCTGGCGGAGAGGGCTGCAGATGCCATTGGCGCCAATGGTCTGCTGGCGAGGGTCGGTTCCTATTATCATGATATCGGCAAGCTGGAACGTCCCTATTATTTCAGGGAAAATCAACTATATGAGGACAATCCGCATGACCGGCTGGATCCGATGCTGAGCACCCGGATTATCACCTCTCATGTAACGGACGGCATCAAACTGGCGAAGAAATATAATGTGCCCCCGGTACTGTATGATTTTATTTTGCAGCATCATGGAACCACTCCGGTGATATATTTTTATCATAAGGCAAAGAATAACAGCAACGGGGATCCGGAAGTCCGGCTGAATGATTTCCGATATCCTGGTCCCAGGCCCAGCAGCAGGGAGTCTGCCATTGTCATGATGGCGGACACAACAGAAGCGGCAGTGCGGGCCATGACGGATCATACGCCGGACAAGGTGGAGGAGCGGATTCGCACCCTTATGAGGGAGAAACTGGACGATGGGCAGTTTGCAAACTGTGACCTGACCATAAAGGATATGAATGTCATCGCATCCACTTTTGCCCGCGTCATCACCGGTATTTTCCACGATCGGGTAAAATACCCGGAAATAGACTTGAAGGAAGAAAGAGAGAACCATTGATATGACTTTATGGATTGACAACCGGCAGGAATTTCTGACGGAAAACCTGCAGGATTTTTTTGAACGGATTCTGCGGCAGACTCTGAGAAGTCTGAAGCTGGATATTCAGGCGGAAGTCAGCCTGCTGCTGGTGGACAATGCGCAAATCCGGCAGTTGAACCGGAAATATCGGGGGAAAGATGCGGCTACGGATGTCCTTTCTTTTCCGCAGATTGATATGTCTCCTTCCGGCGAATCCCCGGATCGGAAAACCCTGGAGGAGAATCGGGATCCGGGTACCGGAGAAACGGTTCTTGGGGATATCGTCCTGTCCGTGGAAAGGGCGATGGAACAGGCAGACGAATATGGGCACAGCATAAGAAGGGAGCTTGCTTTTCTTATGGCTCACGGGCTTCTTCATCTCCTGGGCTATGATCATGAGAAAGGGAAAGAGATGGAGCAAACCATGAACCGGCTGCAGGAAAGCATTCTTCAGGCATTGGATCTTTCCAGGGAGCGGGAGTTGAAAGAGCCCTGATTGTTTCAGGAGAGAAGGACGGTACCATGAAATCCAGGAAATTAACAGAAAGTTTCGATTATGCCATCCGGGGGCTCCTGTATTGTCTCAGGACCCAGCGGAATATGAGGATTCATTTTGTCGTTGCAGCGCTGGTTCTCCTGCTGGCCATTCTCACGAAAGTTTCAGCTCTGGAAACCGTCGTTCTGCTTCTGTGCATTGGTGCGGTCATCATGGCGGAGATGATCAACACGGCAATCGAAACCGCTGTGGATCTGGCACACAGCAGCTATCACCCTCTGGCGGCCATTGCAAAGGATGTGTCAGCCGGGGCGGTTCTTGTGGCGTCTGTCCTGTCTGCAGTGATCGGGTGCATTATATTCTATGATGATTTGCGGAATATTACGTTTACTGTGACCAATGAAGTGAAACGTATGCCGATACATATTACCATCATTAGCCTGATCGCCGTTACCATTGCCGTAATTGCCGGGAAGGCATGGAGCAAAAAGGGAACGTTTCTCCGGGGCGGCATGCCCAGCGGGCACAGTGCGCTGGCAATGTCCCTTTTGACGTCCATTGTTTTTTTGAGTGAAGGCGCGGCTGTCCCTTTTCTGGCTGCTGTTCTTGTCCTGATGGTGATGCACAGCCGTCTGGAGGCAAAGGTACACACTTTGTGGGAAATTGTTGTGGGAGCGCTGCTGGGCTTCTTTCTGACGGTATTGATCTTTCAGATGGCAGTTCGAATATCCGTCTGAGGCATGCGCGTTTCATGCAGTCCATACTTTGAATCAGATTGGAACAGGAGGGATTCATTATGCCGGATGATCCGGATTATCAGCTTCTGATCAACAAGGCTCTGGAAGCCCGGAGCCATGCCTATGTTCCCTATTCCGGCCTTCATGTCGGAGCTGCGCTTCTGTGTGAAGACGGGGAAGTTTATACAGGGGCCAATGTGGAAAATGTGAGCTATGGTGCTGCCTGCTGCGCGGAGCGCAGTGCGGTTTTTCACGCGGTTTCAGAGGGAAAACGGAAGTTTTCGGCGATTGCTGTGGTTTCCGATATGGACAAGCCGATTTTTCCCTGTGGGATCTGCAGGCAGGTTCTTGCAGAGTTCCGGATTCCCATTGTTGCTGCAGGAAACAGGGCAGGAAAATATCGGACTTACCGGACGGAAGATCTTCTGCCTCATGCATTTACAGAGTTTGACGCCTGATTTTCATGGACATATAAGAGAAGGAAGTGATCATTTGTCGGAGTTTCGTTCCGGCTTTCTTGCCCTGATCGGCAGGCCCAACGTGGGAAAATCCAGCCTCACCAACGCGCTGGTGGGGGAGAAGGTCGCCATTGTCTCCAACAAGGCCCAGGCCGCCCGCAATCGCATCTGCGGCGTGGTGAACCGGGGGGATACCCAGTTCGTCCTGATGGACACGCCGGGCCTCCACAAGCCCAAATCCGCCCTGGGGGATTATATGGTGAAGATCGTCACCTCCAGCCTCTCCGACGTGGACTGCGCCCTGCTGCTGGTGGAACCCATCCCCCATGTGGGCGCGCCGGAGGCGTCCCTCATTGTCGTCCGCCTTGGCCGGCGGGGGCAGCGCTCCTTTGCCAGAACCACCGAGCTGATGCGGGCGCTGAAGTATGCGGTGGACAAAGCGGAGCTTCTGGAAATGCCCCTTGCGGTCAACATCAGCTATGGGACCAACGACGGCTCCCACAGCGGCAACTCCCTGTTTGAAGGCTATATCAACGACCTTGCGCAGCGATGGAAGAGCGTCATTGTGGCCGCGTCGGGCAACGAGGGCACCGCCGCGCACCACCACAGCGGCAGGCTGGCATCCGGCGAAACCAGGGTCATTGATTTTTATACCACCCAGGGGCTGACCTCCTTTTACTTGACCCTATGGAAAAACTTTATCGACCGCTTCAGCGTGGAGCTGGTGCTGCCCGATGGCAGGACCACCGGGCCGGTCACCCATGCCGACTATGAAAAGACCGTCCGGTTTGGCAACGTGACGGTGTTTATCCAGTATGGGCAGCCCAGCCACTACGACGCGGACCAGAATCTGTTCTTTCAGGTCGAATCCGCGGGGGGAGGACTTCCCGAGGGCTTTTGGCAGCTGCGGCTGACCGCCGGAGACATTATAGACGGGCATTACGACCTATGGCTGCCCATCACCGAGGAGGTCTCCCGGAATACCGCGTTTTTCATCCCTTCCGTTGATACGACGCTTACGCTGCCGTCAACCGCCCATTCCGTAATTACGGTGGGGGCCTACAATTCCCGCCTG
>ENA-UOOK01007382-UOOK01007382.1-fermentation-metagenome-genome-assembly--contig:-NODE-7382-length-10059-cov-3.304078_pt1 | contig 10059 bp, 9 predicted proteins | sample MGYA00245777_ERZ724023 | MGnify/ENA primary metagenome ERZ724023 (study PRJEB28704, sample SAMN03018312) | fermentation metagenome | biome: anthropogenic terrestrial biome; feature: soil; material...
AATATTAAAAACGCTGACCGCTTCTTTTGATCTGTATGACGGCTTCGAAACGTATCGTGTGCGAACCATGCGCAATACCATTATCATCGAATTGTACCTGTCTCACGACAGAGAGTTGCCGGTGAAAGAGGCCCTGAAACGCAACGCTGCCATTCGGTTGGCCATGGAAAGCGCTATTCCCGACAGTGTGGTGCAAATTATGATACAATAATAAAAGCAGATTTTTTGGGCGTTCACACAGGGATTTGTGAAAAAACTTATGTGATAGCTTCAAGCGGGCCAAAAAGAGGCCAGCCATGTTCAAGCGTAATTGCTTGGCACGGCTGGTTTTTTCTTAACAATCAAATTAAATGAATAATTTCAGGGATACAAGATGTCTGCGGTTCAGGGATTTCATCATCTGAAAAGGAACGAGCTTCTTCAACTTTGGCCGCAATCTGCAGAGAACGCTGAATGATTGCAGAGGTTTCTTTTGGCGTTTTTTCGTTGTGTTTCCACCAGTATACTCTGCATACCTCGCAAGTACCATCAGAACGAACAGAAGATGTGTCATTTTCAAATAATGTGCATAGGGCTTTTTTTTGCGTCCTCTTCAGTGAAGCCGGTTTTCTCAGCAAGCTGGCAATTAATGCTGCCGCGAATCACATACAATCCAAAGTTTATTATTCTTGATTTTCAACAGCCGGTATCAACTCCATTATATCTCCAATATCAACATTGAGCGCAGAACATATTTTTATAGGCTGTCTGATTCCATCCATCCCAACCATGTCATGGGCGATTACGCTTCCATTTTCCGTCTTCCTTTTTTATTATTAATTCCGTTATCTCCTCTTCGCTGCGTTCGTCGTAACGATACATGAATCATTCCAGGTACCAAGAGCACGGTATACCCCCGCTATTTACAGGGTTTATGTGCTTAAACGCTACTCTGATTTTTCTACCAAACTCTTTTCTTACTACGAAGCTATCTCCCTTTCATTTTACAAATCCAATAGATCGGCATAAGCAAAATCTGAGCAAAGAATAATCAACTTAAGGTCTGGGATTTATGATATATCAAGTATGCCCTCAATTTGTTACAAAACCGTAAATTTATTGTTAATATATATTATATTTAGATGGTTATTTTATATAATAGTTTTTTATAAAAAAGGCATGCTCTTCATCTTTTTTGAACCCCTTTGTTAAACATATCATGGCATGGTTTCTGTTTTTTCGCGTAACCCCCCCTCTGTTGCAGTCGCTTTTTCTGCGACAGAGGGGGGGTCTATGAAATCAAAGTTCCAATGCCGGTTATCCGTTGGATTCCGCCATGCGAAGATAAACCGGCAACATTCTCACGTTTTTATATGGCGGAGAACCTGTACACCGGTTTCAATGAGTGTGTCCGCCACGTCGGGGGAGAATTGGGAGCTTCTGGCTTCATATCCGCCTTCATCATAGGCTTCCCGCATGGGGAAATAGCCGGCACTGCCGTTGGTCAGGCAGCAAACAAAGGCACAGGGGAATCCGGATTGTTCCCGAATACCTCTGCCGATTCCCGCAAAAGGTTCGCCGGGAATGCCGACAAAATCCACGGGGCCCAAACGCACGCCCGAAATGGTCAGGGGGAAGTATGAAGGCCCGTTTTCCAGCCGCACGATTCTGCCCGCTTCCGCCACCACGGTGGTCAATTCCATGCCTTTAAAGGGGATTTCACTGTCTTTGCCCGCCACATGCAGGTCATGATAGAGGTGGGCTTGCTTGCGTTGTTCGGGGGTGGCTTTCTGCGCATCTACGCGGGTGGTGATTTGATGATACGATATGGTTTTATCCTCGCTGAAATTGACCTTTCCATAGATTCCGATGGCGGCAGCAGCGATTTTTCTGCCCATATGTTTGGCGTGTTCATAACCCCGCGCCACATCATCAAAGGATTCCAGTTCCAGCCCGTTCAAATCCCCGCCTTTCGCCTGTACGTTCACATGGTTTACATCCCCCTGGGCACCGTTGAAGAAAACACAGTGCACCGCCAGCACCGCTTCCACGGTTTCGCGGACAAAGCGGGGATAGTCCGCCGTGATCTTGGTACCGCCGACGGTATCGGGATGGACACCGAAGTTGACCAGGACAAGTTCTTTTCCGTCTTCTCTGCATATCCGGGCGATGCGGGCGTTTTCATCCAAAACCCCGATGGGAGCTAAGATGTCAGGATTGCCGATGCCAGGATTGGTACGGATTTTTCCGTTTTTCATACGGAAACGACGGATAAAGCCTACGTTTTTGGCTTCTTCCATGCCGGTTCCGATTTGTATCACAGGCTTCGCTTCCAACAAAGCAAAGCCCACCGCATCCGACAGTTTTCTGCCCAAATATTCTAAGTACGCCCCATCACCGCCCTTGTTTACATCATCCTGAGGACCGGTGTGGGTATGGGTGCAATGGATCAACACAGACGCCGGATCCAACCCATGATCACGGCAAATCTTATCCACATACCGTTGGTTGAGAGGGGTGTTCATATGGAGAAAATCCACCGATATGACCACCGCTTTTTTCTCTCCGTCCAGCGCCGTCACCACGTTGGCTTCCAAATCATCCAGCACACCGTCTGCAGATCGTTCCACAAAATATCCCGCCATGGACACGCCCATGGGAGGGGTAATCAAAACCCGAGAAAAACCGATTTTTAAACTGCTCATGGCAACCTCCGACTTTTGTTTGTTTATCCGAAAAAAGCATAGCACACCCCCTGATAAAATGCAAGAACAACCTCCAAAGAAATCACATGCCATGGGTTGAAAATCTTGACTTTTGTCATGCCAGGCAGTATAATGATAAGGAAAGTGTTCTTACACCGTTATGGAAGGAAGAAAACATCATGAAAAATGTTGTCGTGTTTGACCATCCTTTGATTCATCATAAAATGGCAATTTTGCGCGATGTCAATACATCCAGTAAACAATTCAGAGAACTGGTGGAAGAAATTGCCATGCTGATGGCCTTTGAAGCGTTGCGTGATCTTCCTTTGGAGGAAGTGAAAGTTGTGACCCCCATCACCCCCTGCAAGGCCAAAAAATTGGCGGGCAAAAAATTGGCCGTCGTTCCGATTCTCCGGGCTGGTTTGGGTATGGTCAGCGGTATCATGTCTCTGGTTCCCTCCGCCCGGGTGGGTCATATCGGTTTGTTCCGAAACCCGAAAACCCTGAAGCCTGAAACCTATTATTGCAAACTTCCCGAAGATAGCAAGGACAGGTTGGTCATTCTGCTGGATCCCATGCTCGCCACCGGCGGTTCCGCTTCCGCCGCTGTCAGCTATGTCAAAGAAAAAGGCTGCACCAGCATCAAGCTGATGAGCATCATTGCCGCTCCCGAGGGGTTGGAACGCGTCACCAAAGATCATCCCGATATCAGCATCTATACCGCTTGCGTCGATGAGAGGCTCAACGAATTCGGTTATATCGTTCCCGGTCTCGGCGATGCCGGCGACCGATTATTTGGTACCAAATAGGCACCGACTCATATGTATATTACAACAAGGAAGTTTCCGCGTCTTTTTATGTCTTGGCTTCCTTGTTTTCTTTTTACATATCACCCCAAGGGACAAAAACAGCAAGCGTTTTCCCCCATGTTACACGATACAAATGTGATGCGTCCGGCATGCTTTTTATAAAAGGAGGAAGGTACGTGCAACTTCATAAACGCCGCTTCCCTGTATTGGCATGGATGGTTGCGCTTTGCCTCCTGTTTGGTTTGTTGGGATGCGCCGATCACACGGGAATATATGACGAAACCGCCGATGCAAACAGCGGGGTTTCCCGTGAAATCCCGCCTGTAAATCAGCCCTCCCCTGTGCATGCTCCCACAAAATCCCTGCCTGATGACCATCGATCCAAAGAAAAAAAACCGGTCAACTCCGAAGACAACACCTATACGTTTGTTTGGATGTCGGATACGCAACTGTACAGCCAAGCATATCCCGAAATTTATTTGTCCATGACCCAATGGATCCAAGAAAATCTGTCTTCTTACAACCTTTGTTATGTGTTTCACACCGGTGATGTGATCAACAAACGCACCCGGCCGGAACAATGGGCACATGCCGACGCCGCCATGGGCATTTTGGATGGGGTGATTCCCTACAGCATCGCAGCAGGCAACCACGATGTGGGACGGAAAAAAACCAGTTATGAATATTTTCTGCACTCTTTCGGAGAAGAACGGTTTGCTTTCAACACAAACAAGGTCTTGTTTTATCGCGGCGGGGAGGCGCGGGCAGAATGGCTGGATGTGGGGACACTGCAATTTTTAATTATTGCCATGGGCTGGAATCCTAAACCGGACGAAACCATCGCCTGGATCAACGAGCTGCTTCAGGAAAACCCCAACAGAATTGCCATCCTCATTACCCACAATTACCTCCAAGCCGATGGCTCCCTCTCTGCCAACGGTTCATTGCTCTATCACCGGATCGTACTTCCCCATCCCAACCTGCGCATGGTGTTGTGCGGACACAACCATAACGCTGTACAAAACACGGCGGAAATTGACGACAACGGGGATGAAGTGGTTGACCGCAGGGTATACCAACTGCTTGCCGATTATCAGGAAACGGAAAACGGCGGAAACGGATTTATGCGGCTGTTGACCATCAGCGAACAAACCAAAGAACTCCGCGTGACCACCTATTCCCCGTATTTGGATCAGTACCATTGTTTCGATCCCCAAACAGACGCGTTCACCCTTTCCATTGCAGATTGGTTTCCCGCTGCCGGCAGTTGAAGCAAACATCCTTTTTTCAAAACGGGTTTGGTTTTAATCTTGCTCCCTTTTCGTGTTCTGTTAAAGCACCTGCTTTCCTTCCGAACTTGTGTAGCGGGCTTGTTTTGTCATTTCACTTGATATGTGATGCCTATGTGCCACGTCGCGTATCCATTCTTCAACAATAAACCGAAGGGATGAATCGAATGAATCAAGTCATCCAATCCCTGCCAACGGCCTTTGCCCCTTTGGCAGAGGTTTTGGAAGAAAAAGTGCATGTTTTTTGTGATGCAAACCACTTTTTATACCCAAAACCCTCTGTGCAAACCAGGGGTAGAAAACCGGTAGCGGTAAAAATGGAAATCGATTTTGCTTATTTTACGGTGGGGTTTTATTACATGTTCAGCAACATCATTTCAAAAAGCATTCTGTATTGCATGCTTTCTTTTGAATATGCCCCTAAAATCCCCTTTTTTTTTACCGATTTGCTGGCAGAAGAAGAGATCCGCACCTGTCAAACGGTGGTGTTTTCCAGCATCGAGTCTCCCCAACGAATGGGGCATTGTTTTGATGCCATCGCTGCCGTCTTGTTGCCGCGACTGGAATGGATCGGCGCGTTTGCCGCGGATCCTCATCGGGTGAACACCCTGGCAGAAAAGCAAAAATCCTATATTTGCGCCTTTCATAACATACCCCATTTGTTTGAACATCACGCTGAAGAGTGGTATCCCGTCTTCCGGGAACATGCGCTGGATCGGTTTGTACGTCTTTCCCTCATGCGCTTTGAGCATCCGGGGTTTTTACATCTATTGAAAGGGAATGTACAAAAAGCCCAAAAATCCTTTGCCAAAATGAAGCTGCCCTCCCGCTATGAGAGCGCCGTCATAGACTATGTAAATACCTTGTGCCCCCAAGAGGCAATTTCCGTCGTTTCGCCTGTCTGTAACAGCATGGTGGATGGAAAAAAGGCGCAGTCAGGTCTTCTGGGGTTGTTGGTTCTTCTCTTCTCCATGTTCGTGTTTTCACCGTTTCTGTGTCTCCCTTTTGCGGGGCTGTATTATCTCTTTGCCTCCATTTTGACTGAAGGGTGTTTATACGCCACTGCCTTGGAACCCTATCAGTTGATTCCGGTGGTTTTGCCTGCCTTAATCTGTTCCGTCGGATTGACTTTTTTTACACAAAACAAGCTTTTGTTTTTTATTAAAAAAGACAGGCGAGAAAAAATTCGTAATTTTAACCGTATCTTCACCTCCACCGGTGAAACGCGGTTTATGCGGGGCTTATTTGGTCTCGTCTTGACCGGAGCGGTTCTATTTACCCTCTTTATGGCAGGAACGGGTGTTGTGTTTTATGACGCCGCCTTTCGGGACAGAAGCGGTTTCTTTGATTTGAAAGGCACTTTATATACATACAAAGAGATTGATACGGTGTATTTGCTCAACGGACGGTATAATGAGCATGGCGACTGGCTGGATCATCCGTCTTTGCTGTTGCAAATGAAAAACAATCAACGCTTAGATTTGTTTGAGTTTGCCGCACACAAAGACATTCTCCAAAACGTGCTTCCCATTTTGGAATCGAAAGGTTTTACTCCTGTTTCCGTGAAACATATTGATCTGCTTTCATAGTAAAACCCGCGTCACGACGCGGGTTTTACTGATTACATTTGGGTCAGCATGTGCAAAAACGCTCTGTAGGCTTCCTGCAAATCCACGCCGTATTCCCGCAGGGAAAAATATCCGTCAAAGCCAAATGCCAGCAGTGCTGAGGTGCATTCCTTGATTTCCCCGTTGCCCCTTTCCGGCAAAGTGGGGACGCCTCCCTCATATAAACCGTCATGGATGCGAAGAACCTTCACATCGTGGCGGTATTTGTTTTTGTACAACACTTTCAGAAAGGGATTTTCCTTTTTCTTCACATATTCCAAAGGATCAAATACAATGCCTGTCCATTCTGTCCGAATTTTTCCATACCATTCATACGTAAACAAGGGATGTTTTTCTCTGGGTTCAAACAAAATGGGGATGCCGCATGCTTCGGCATGGCTCAAAACCGCGCGAAGATTTTGTATGGTTTCTTCCCCCGTGTCCGCCAGGGTGCATAAACAAATTTTAATATGCTCTATGCGCAGCAGCATGGCTTTACGGAAAACCTCCCGGTAAAGTTCAATCCGATCATAAGGAACGGCCACGGTATACAGCACGATCCGTTTGCGCTCCAGAATGAGCCGGTTGCGAATGTCTTCGATTTCCGCTCCGGTCAGTTCATACAAAGGTTTGCCGAATACCCCGTCCTTCAGTTCAATATTGTCCAGACCAAAGGCATTGGGTTCCAGATTGTTTTGACGGATGCTGAAATGATACATCACTGCACCGCCTTTCTCTTTTTTGCACAGAATTTGCATGCGGGGTTTTCACACAGGAAAAAAAAGGGATCTCTTTTCATTTCCCGGATACCCAGCTCATACATTTTTTTTACGTCGATGCACAATACTTTTGCCAGACCCACGCGCCCTTCGATCAACGCCCCTTCTTTCCTTAGAACCGGGGTAAAACGGAGAAAATCCCGATGGCCTGGGGGGTATTTTTTCAATACCATGGTTTTTCCCTGATAATCGGGCATATAAGTCGGCATCATGATGGTGTAGTCCTCCAAAAAAGATGCGTCCATCCAATCTTCAATGGCGTGCAGGGTGGTATTGCGGTTCATGTCCACGCCAAACAGAATGATTTTACCGTTCATGTCGATGAGTTTGCGATAAGGAGAGCCCTCTCCGCAATTGCTGCTGCAATGTTCATGCCCTTCGGTGAGTTCTTTTGCCCGTTTGCCCAGGGCGGCAATGGCGTGTACCGGGCGCAAACTGCGTATGGCGCCTTTTCTTTTTCGGAGGGTTTCGGAAATCAGACCGACGGCAGAGGGAGTGGTGTCGGCATCGAAAGGGGCGCCGAATGCTAGGGTAGACACCGCCAGGGTGCCTTCATCCCCGATCACATCCAAAAAGGCATCTATCACCCCATCCGCTCCGCCTTCCACTATACCGGGAGCGGATAAGGCAGAATGCATGAAAATCACATCGCCCTTTTCAATTCCCATCAGTTTCAGGGACGTTTGTATCTGCTCTTTTGTCACTTTTCTCATGTCAATCTCCTTCTACCAACGAACACGTACCGTTCTTCACCACCGATACGCCTCCACCTTCATAGAAGGGGATACCGGCAAGGGTTCTTTCCTTCATGGCTTTTTCCAACCGGGTGTTTTCCGGCAGATCGGCGTGATTTTCTACGGGACGATGGAATACAAAGGAGAAAATCGCTGTTCCTTGGGATGACAATGGATACAACGTGTAATTGTTTTGGAAATCCAGCAGGTTGGAGGGTGCTTCCACCACTTCATCCATTTGCCCCGACATCATCCAACTGTGGCACACAATGGCTTTGATATGGGTGGCAGGAAAACAACGGGGTACAAACTCCAACACATTGCGGTAACTTTCCCGGCAAAATTCCGCTTTTAAGCTGCCTCGGCGAGGAATATGTACCAACAATATCGGGTCTTGCTTTCTGACGGAAATTTCCCATTCCTCTTTGGAATAAAATTGTTTTTCCCGTTCAAATCGACCTCCGGCATTGGTGGGATAGCCGAAAAAACCTTCCGGTGTTTCCTCAAAAATACCCTCCACGGAGCCTTCGGCATCTTCACACCCCTTGCTGCCCAAAATAAATCCATTCCGGTGAATTTTTGCCCCGTCGGCAAGAACCACCGTTTCCAAGCTGCCTTTTTTGGTCAGTACGATGCAGGGGGCATAAAAGGGACGAAATTCAAACTCCAGCCGGTTGACAAAGAGAATGTCTCCGTCAATGGCATGCTGGAGCCAATTGAAATAATGTTCGTTCATAAAAACCCGATCATAACGAATCAGGTTGATATATAAGGAAGTGTCCATGCTTTTTACCGTGTCCATGATGACCTTCTCCGGGACTTTGCGCACTTTCCAGTCTTCCATAACCGCGATGATCAGCGGAATTAGGGGAAAGATCAGTACAGAATCCAACAGAGGTTCGGGGGTGGTATATCGGGGATACGGTAACTTTTTTTCCCGCTGCACTTCCCGGAATAATGCCCGGTCTTTGATGAAACGGAACATTAAATTGATATAGGCGCGGGCATAGGAGGATTTTCGGATGGCGGCCGCGCTGTTTTGTACAAAGGCCCAATTGGTTTCATCAAATATGTGCCAGGTTTTCTGGACTTTTTCCAAATATTTTTTGCTGACAAGCACAGGGGACGTCAAACTGCCGTCCCCTTTCATTTCATCAAACCAAACGGGAAAAATGTCAGGGTAGGTTGTTACTTTTAATTTACGGGTCATTGTCTTAAAATCCATTTTAATCACCTCAGGAAGAGTTTACCACAGCCGTTTTCGGGTGTCAAGGAAAACTATCATAAACCCGCCCCTCCTTTTCATATACTCTACAAAAACAAAAAGGAGGCCCCGGACTTGCAAAATATACACGTTTTCCCCAAAGGGCTGTCCGGCAGGGAAGCGGAGACATCTCGAAAAAAGCATGGTAGCAATCTTTTGAATAAGCGGAAAAGAACCAGCACCTTCAAAAAATTTCTGACCGCTTTTAAAGACCCCATCATCCGCATTTTATTGGCAGCCCTTGGGATCAATTTTGTTTTTTTGTTCCGCTCATTTGATATTTTGGAAACCCTGGGTATCGTGGTCTCCATTTTGCTTGCCACCACCGTTTCCGCCCTGTCGGAGCGGGGAAGCGAGCTCGCCTTTGACAAATTACAGGAGGAAATCGCCGCGATTTTCTGCCGCGTTCTCCGGGACGGTCAAGTGGTTTCTCTTCCCATCGGAGACATTGTCGCCGGGGATATTGTCCTTCTGGAAGCTGGGGAAAGAGTCCCCGCCGACGGTTATTTGCTGGCGGGAACCCTTTCCGTAGATCAATCCGCCTTGAACGGCGAAAGCAAGGAAAGTAAAAAAACTCCCCGCTTCAATCAAGAGCCCCCCATCTGGTCTCCCGCCGATCCCACTCTTTTGTTTCGTGGCAGTATTGTAGCCGAAGGCAGCGGGCAAATGGCGGTTCTGCGGGTGGGAATCAGAACCCTATACGGCCAGCTTTCGGAAGAAATTCAGGAGGAAGATGCCGAAAGGATTCTTACTATATATAAACCATATATCAAGGAAACAGCTGTTACTTTTGAATACCACATACCTTCCTTAAGTGAATTTTCCGAGCGTATCAAGAATATATCTGTAGACTATCCCTATCTTGTATGTGTCTCAGATGGAAACATCGCAGG
>ENA-UOOK01007383-UOOK01007383.1-fermentation-metagenome-genome-assembly--contig:-NODE-7383-length-10058-cov-7.472758_pt1 | contig 10058 bp, 8 predicted proteins | sample MGYA00245777_ERZ724023 | MGnify/ENA primary metagenome ERZ724023 (study PRJEB28704, sample SAMN03018312) | fermentation metagenome | biome: anthropogenic terrestrial biome; feature: soil; material...
TTCAGATGTCAGGGAAGAGTTACCGGTTAGAGAACAGGCAATCATTTTTAAAAGAAAAAGGAGATGATGAAAAATGAGATTTCATAGAAATGTGGGTATAGAGCAAAGAGAATATCTTGCAAAAGAGCTTAAGGACTACGAGCAAAAAGCAAAAATGTCTATAGAAGAACGCCGCGAGTCACATAAATGGGTTTCTGCCGGTAACAGTGTTCATGGCAATCCGGACTACCTATATATATGATGAAAATGGCTATCCAATAGACTGCGTTGATGTATATCGAGCCGACATCGCATATGTGAAGGAATGGCGGCAATGAGCGAAGCTGAGCTGGACGAGTTATATCGCCAGCAGGAGCAGGAAGAGATTCAGCAATTGTTTTTATAAAAGATGGGCTTTTCACCCTATATAAAGTCAACTCACAGTATTTGCTGTGGGTTGACATGGAAAAAATCGTATGGTAAGTATGGAAATTTAAATGCCGTTTTTCTGGAAAATAAAATGCCTGAATTTATGGAAAAGTACTTGCCGTTTACAACAATCTTGAGAAAACGGTCGATGTTCAGATTCTGTTCCTTTGCGGCATCTAGCGTCTGTTTCAATACCGTGGCTCTCTCCACGAGGCTTCTCTGTTCGGCTTCATAGTCCGCTGACATCTTGTAAAATCGTTCCTCCGAAATTTTCTCCATTACACGGTCTTCATATAGCTTCCTCAGGATTTTATCCAGTGTGGCAATTCGCGCCTGTCCCTGCTCATATTCCTTCTGAGCTATACGCAGGTCTTCGGCAATCCGCTTTTCTGAACTTTTTGTGGCAGCTGCGATGAAATCCCGCTCGTGTTCCTTCACAAAGGTTATGACCTGCTGCAAATCGTCAAGTACCAGTTCCTCAATGACCACATTGCGTATCTGGTGCGAACTGCACAGACCCTTCCTTTTACGATATGTAGCACAGACGAAGTATTCCTTGTCATGCGTCCAGCCATTGGCTCTGACCTGATATAGCTTCGCGCCGCAGTCCGCACAGAACATCATGCCGGAGAATACACCCATTTCACCCATGCGAGATGGCCTGCGTTTACCGTCTCGAATTCTCTGGACGGTTTCCCAGACATGTTCGTCGATGATGGCTTCATGTGTGTTTTCAAACACCATCCAGTCTTCGGGATTGTTCCAAATCTTCTCCTTGCTCTTGTAAGATTTTTTGCGAGTCTTGAAATTCACCGTGTGTCCCAGATACTCGACTTTTGCGAGAATGTCTGCTACCGTACGCGCTGACCATGCATAAGGCGTTTCCGTCTGCTTGGCGGGAGTCTTAATGCGCATACTGTTCAGGTGAACCGTCGGTGTTTCAATTTGATTCTTCTCAAGGCTTTTCGCTATCTGCGTGGGTCCGAAGCCCTCCATACACATTTTGAAAATCGCCCTGACCACCTCAGCGGCTTTTTCGTCCACTATCCAGCGCATTTTGTCCTCCGGGTCTTTTATGTATCCGTAGGGCGGATTGGTGCAGAGTGGCTTACCGGACTCTCCCTTAGCTTTAAACACAGCGCGTATTTTCTTGCTCGTATCCTTGGCATACCATTCGTTTATGATGTTCAAAAAAGGAGTGAAATCGCTTTCCTGCTGGTTTGCGCTGTCCACGCCGTTGTTAACGGCAATGAAGCGTACATCGGCATTGGGAAATGCGACTTCGGTGTAATAGCCGACTTTCAGATAATCTCTGCCCAGTCTCGACATGTCTTTTACAATAATCGTGCCGATTCGGCCTTCGTCCATTTCGGCTATCATACGCTGGAAATCCGGTCTTTCAAAGTTCGTTCCACTGTATCCATCATCTACATAAAATTCTGTGTTGAGAAAACCGTTGTCATCCGCATACTTCTTTAAAATAGCCTTCTGGTTCACAATCGAATTGCTGTCTCCCGCAAGCTCGTCGTTACGGGATAATCTGCAGTAAAGAGCCGTGACTTTTGTGGTGTCTATAGCCTTGGTTTGTGTGTGCTTGCCACTTGTAAACTGTCTATACATTTAATCATCCTCCGTTTCCGACAGTCTTCAAGCGTAGGCAGCATGTATATTACCGTACTATTTCGAAGAAGTCGAGTCGATTTTCGGACATAAACCTGAACTATCGGATAACTTTATTCGGCAGCTTGCATCCGATGTAACTAGCCGCATAATCTTGTCATACACCGTTTCTTTTGCCGTATCGCTTACCAATGATTCCACAACATAGACGGTGCCGCCTATGGTTTTGCGTGTAATACGGCTATTCGGTTTTCTGTCCATAAGCGTCACCTCCCGTCTATGCTATGGTTTGCGGTACTGAGCCTGAGTACCAGACCCAGCGCCGCGCCCTGCTGTTATTCTGTCATTTGGAGAACCTTGATTGCCTCAGAGCGAATCAGGCAGCCATCCAGCGTTTCCATACCGAAGTATCCGATCTTATCGGCAAAGGAATATTTCTCGTGCAGTGCCCGGATGGATAGCGGCTGACGCTGGACAACCCAGTAATACTTGAAATCACCGAACACGACGGGTTTTGCACCGCTCTCCGCAGAGGGCATATGGTTAGAGATAACCACAGGTTTGCCGAGCAGTGTGTCTGCCGCACCGCGCCAGAGATAGTTGTTTGTGCTGTCCTTGAGTTCACGTAAGGCCAGCGCCGTCTTGTCATTCATGACCCATATTGCATTGGAACGGTATTCCGGTTTCAGCGAAAAGTATAGCTTGTGAATTTCATCAAAGGCGATATCCGTTGCAGAAGCCGCTGTAACGCCCACATCCGCACCCTCTGTGGCGTGCAGGACGCCCTTGGGCTTGCCAATTCCATCACCGTTGAGGAATGCATCCTCCTCCGCTTTGCCGAAGATACGAGCAAAGTCGCGAGTCAGATAGTCCGAGATGTTGAATCCCGTGTCGTGAACGAAATTGCTGTCCAAAACCGAGATGCAAGCGAGTTTATGTTCGCCCAGCGCGATTCTTTTTGCTGTCAGTTCTGCCTCGGGCACCGCCCCACCTTCGCCAACCCAGTCCGCATCTACAGGCGTATCCGATGTAATGATTTTACCGCCACTCGTTGTCGCTCTCACGAATGTAGCCATTCTACGGAACAGGTTTTCTTTCGCCAATGCCGCCGCATATTTTTCTGACGCTGCTTCGGGCAAAAAGTATGATCCATTGGCAAGATTGGCACCTTCTTTGAGAACGCTACCATCCGTATTTTTGCTTCTCATGCTGTTCCAGAATGCTCTGGAATACGTTTCAGTTGTTAACATAGTTGTTATCCTCCTAAATTTTGTTTGAATTCGGGGCATATACCCCGTTTGAAACCGCGATTTCTTACGCGTTGCCCCACGCCGCTGTCCGCTTTAAAAAGCTGTAGAGATTCTGATACCCCCACCCCATGGTTTTATGTGGGTCACAGTGACGCATTCGTCGGAATGTCATGTCCACACAAGCATAGGCACCACCTCCTTAACATCTTGGGGACACTTGTGGCAGGTTTTTATGGTTGTTTTCTAAAGTTGTTTTCCTATAGGAAATAATCATAATTTCTTGCCACAGAGTGCCACGTTATAAATACGTCTTTTTCAGCCTGTAACCGATGAGCAGTGTGGTCTTGTCTCCACCACCGGCAGGGCGCTTGCGAAGCACGGTGCCGAAGGAGCGCAGCGCTTGATTGAAGTTACGATTGCTCTCCGGGTAGCAACCATTGACAGCACACCATTCTCGGTAGGCAGCGTACAACTCGGCGGTCTTTACATCGGCATCACCCCGCTCTTCAAGGCATTCATCCGCGAAAAGTTGGATCTTATTGCTGTCGTGGGAATACTCGTTTGTCGCGTCGATGACCGATTGTGGCAAGGTAAAGCCCTCCTCGCGGAGCATAATGTAACCTTGAAGCAGCCAGTTGAGGATGGCGCTCTGCGTCTCCGGCTTGCCGAACTCTGATTTCAACGTCTTATCCTGTTCCCATTCCTCAAAATGCTTGTCAAAAGGAACTATCAGTACACGCCCGCTGGTGAACAGCGTCATGTCGTTGATGACAGGCAGATAGTTGGTGTTGACATACAGCTTAAACTGCGGAGCAAAATCGAAAGAGTTTTCATGTAAGAAACGCGCATTTAAGGTGTCATTGCCCGTCATGCTTTTTACCTGTGCGGCATTGAGCAATAAGCCGCGGCTCGGCTCAGAGATGTTGGCAAAGCGCACACCTGCCAGCCTTGCGACATCCTCACTGGGATTTGAGCTGTTGCTGTACTGCTTGAGCGCGATGGTCTCCGGGCGCACCGCCTTTCCGTAATCTCCGAACACACGCAGGATGCTCTCCATCAAGGTGCCTTTGCCGTTTCTGGTTGTCTCGCCGTAGAGGAAGAACATGCACTCGAAGCGGGTATCCCCACTTACCGCGTAGCCGAGCGCCTTTTGCAGGAACTTTGCCTTTTCCTTATCGCCGCTCATAATTTCATCAATGAAGCTAGTAAAGCGTGGACACACGGCGTGCGGATCATATTTCACAGGTGCAACTTTAGTGAGCTTGTCTTCCGGACTGTGGTCACGGAACTGCATGGTGCGTAAATCCAGTGTGCCGTTATTACAGTTAAATAGGTATCGGTCAGTATCGAATTCCTCCATCGAAATGGGGTACACGCTCTGTGCATCACTCAAAACCGTAATCCTTGTGCTTCGAAGCTGCCACTTAGCGCAGTATTTGATGTAGTCTTTTCGCTTATGCTCATCATGAATGCTGAGCGCATATGTCATCAATGCGTCCGAGAGATCTTTGCATAGTTCCATCACCTTGAGAGCCGCCATGTCGGTGACCCAGCGGGTGCCGTCATAGACGTACCAGACCTTCCGCTCCGGTACATATCTTGCGCATGACTTGTAGACATCCGCGAAGAGCCTGCCTGCGCCGTTGTCCGACCAGCCGTAGCGCCGGTTGCTGTCCGGCTTCAGTTCTGCCAACCTCGCTGTGAGAATACCAAACCCTTCATTAGCTTCGGTGTGTAGGACTGGCTGATATGTGGAAGAACAGAAAGATACTGCTTTTTCAAGGGTAATTTGTCCATAAGTCGAGCCACTCTGTGGTCTGTCCCACTTGTCACGGTAAAGCCCTGAGTGCCGGAACAGCCTGTCCATTTGTGCTATGTCCCTGCCACACCAGAACGCAAGGTGGGAGCAGAAAGCAAGGTCGGCTTCACTCTGCGACGGGTATCCGCTGATATCGCCCTCCCAGAGCTTTGCAAATGCTACACCGTTTTTTGCCGCTTTCGCCTTCTCAATGACAATGTCATCCGAAAGGTAGGAGGCTGTCACGGCGGGCTGTTCGTCCCTTGGTTTTATATTACGAAGCATAAAGGTATCGAGGAGCGTTTGTAGCTGCGCCCCCGCTTCAATGACATCGCCCTGCTGATAAACATTCCCGGTGACAGTCACGAATTTATTTGTCGCACCGTACACATACACCTCAACGCCGAGTTTGGCGTTGTTGATGTAATATTTCGCGCTATCGTACTGAAAGCCGCTTGCCTTGAAGATGACACGCAGACCAGTGCCGGATGGACTAATCTCGATGTAGCAGCCTGTAAATATTTCTGCGATGGATTGCCCGATAGCGGTCAGAGTACCATCTGTATTTACACAGTGATCAACGTCCACTGCACTGAAACCACGGAAAATACCAAGCCCCAGACCGTCGTAATGACTTACTGCTGCGACAGCGTCGGAGTAGTTTGAAAAGGTATGTTCATTATTTGATTGCGCCCGCTTGCCGCTGATTTGATATGGCACCTTACCCGGTTTTGTCTTTCCTTTACGCGCTTCAAATTTCCACACACAGAATTTTCCGTTGTCGCGCAGTTCCTTTGGCAGATTGTCGTATTGCACTCTTTCACTTCCTTCTGGGGTTTGTATTTTTGTTGACTCTCGCTATGCGGATAAAAACAGGTTGTTTGATGGAGCGTTTTGCATATTCCTTATGTGCTATAGTAATTTTCTGCTTCTCGCTATACGGAGATTTAAACGCTGTTTTATACACCCCATATTTGAAAATCTTTTTTCTCCAGCGGGAAAGGATGGTTTCTGTGCACCGTTCTCCAGATAACAAGGTAAAAAGTGCACCCACCGTAGTCTCATAATCCGAAAAGAGACAAAAAAATACGGCGCCCGCTGTTTTGCGGATGCCGTAGTGATATATAACCAAGCGAATCAAGCATAATTTGAAAATTATTTTCGAATTCACATGTTATTTGTTGTAAACTTGAAGATTTCCTGCTATAATGAGTGCAATATAATTGTGAGGTGGCAACAATGCTGGTTGTAAGCTATAAAAAGCTATGGAAATTATTGATAGACCGCGATATGAATAAACAGGATTTGCAGGTGCTGGCAAAAATCAGCCCGTCCTCCGTGGCGAAGCTGTCTAAGCACCAGAATGTCAGCATGAACGTGCTTATTAAAATATTCACTGCGCTAAATGTTGATTTTGGAGATATTATGGAACTGGTGCCGGATGTGCCGAGAGATTATTAGTTTTGCCGGAATAGCGTTGTCTGTTTTTTGGGACTGGTCGAATTGTATAATGATCATGCTAACAGCAAAGTGAGATAAGACATAAATTTCAAGCTATAAGAGGTGATATGGTGAATATAATTGGTAACCCGTTTATCGCCCACATTCGAAAAATAGATAAAGCCACCCAGACTGTTGCCGAGCACAATGATGGCGTTGCCAAGCTTGCATACGATATTGGTTCTTTATATAATATTGGTGGACTTTGTGCGCTTGTGGGCCGTCATCACGATGACGGCAAGAACACAGAAGAATATCTTGCTTATATCCAAGCGGCCTCAGCTGGTGAAAAAGTTGCAAGAGGTTCAGTCATTCACTCTACTCACGGGGCTTTGTTGGTGAACAACATAGCAAGTGCCAAAGATTTACACGTTAAACTTGCAGCGGAGATGGTACGAACAGCCATTATGTGCCATCATGGGTTGAGAGACTGCATTTCCACAGATGGGAAGTTTTCCTTTTTAGAATCTTCAACACGCATTTCTGATTCATATAGTGCTGTTGAGCGTATTGTAAATGAGCACTACGGAAAAAGCATAATAGAAAATGAATTTGCTGCCGCTTGCACCGAAGCCAAGGCCATCCAATCTAAAATTAAAGAGTTTCACAGTTTGGGTAACTACTATGGCTCGTCACATTTCTATTTGGCGATGTATGAAAGATTGCTTATATCAATTTTAGTTGATGCAGACCGTACAGATACTGCTTGCTTTGAGGATGCAACTAAGCCGTTGAGGATACCATCATTCGAAGAACGCAAGATGATGTGGAAATCATATCGGAACCATTTCGAAGCCAAAATAATGAAGCTTCAAACCGAAAAGGAACTTTCCGAACTGGATTCTTACCGGGCTGAGATTTCAAAAATTTGTGCCGAATTCGATGGTGGATCGAGCGGTGTGTTTCGGCTTGTTGTTCCCTGCGGTGCGGGGAAAACACTGTCGGCACTTCGTTATGCGTTACAAACAGCGGAGCATTATAACAAAAAACATATTTTTTATATTGCGCCGTTCAACTCCATCTTGGAGCAGAATGCAGGTGAAATTGCAGAATATATTGGAGACGTCAATGCTGTATTAAAGCATCACTCAAATATTGTGCTTGATTCTGATAATGGCGAGGACGAAAAAAAATACAAACTGCTTATAGAAAGCTGGGCGCAATCTCCTGTAATTGCCACATCCGCAGTGCAGTTTTTGGATACTCTGTTCGCCGGAAAAACATCAAACGTACGACGGATGCAGGCGCTGGGAGATTCAGTTATCATTATTGACGAAATTCAGGCACTCCCTATTAAAGTATTAAAGCTGTTTAATGCAGCGATGAACTTTCTTGCGCACTTCTGTAGCACAGCGATTGTTCTTTGTTCAGCAACCCAACCTCTATTGGATAAGTTAAATGATTATCAGATTTTACCCCCTAAGAGTATAGTTTTTGATGAAGAAAAGTATACTACAGCGTTCAAAAGGGTTCAGATAGTTGACCATATCAACGGAAACGGGTTTTCAGTTCAGGAAGCCGCCAACTTCGTTCTTGAACAGGTGCGCGAAGTGAGATCAATTCTTGCCATTGTGAATACTAAACCAATTGCACGCAAGGTTTTTGAGTGCATTCACAGCATCACTGAGAATAGCAATGAATATCGTCTGTTTCACTTATCCACAAATATGTGTCCTGCACATCGAAGTACCGTACTATCAGAAATGCGTGATAGCTTAAAAGACAAAGACAATCCGCAAAAAATAATTTGTATTAGTACGATGCTCATAGAAGCTGGAGTAGATATCTCGTTTGAACGTGTGGTTCGCTCACTGACAGGCTTGGATAGCATCGTACAAGCAGCCGGACGCTGCAACCGAAATCGTGAAACTGAGTGCGGTATTGTTTCAATTATTTACATACGCGATGAGAATATCGGCCGCCTTGGCTATTTGCAAAGTGCACAAGAAGTCACTCGTGAGATCTTTTACAACATCAAGAAAAATCCAGAACAATATCCGGGCGGCGCTTTATCCAAAGCTGCAATGGATGAATTTTATGCGAAATATTATCGCCCGTTGCAAAAAGAAATGGCCTTTCCTTTACAGGATGACCCTGAACATACAATTATTGACTTGCTAACAACAAATCCTTCGGGCAGTAAACGATACGGGGACTCAAGGACCATTCTTTTGAAACAGGCTTTCAAAAGGGCCGGAGATGCTTTTACAGTTATTGAAGATATTGGCAAACAGGATGTTATCGTGGAATATAACGATGATGCTTTGCATCATATTAAAAAACTGCTGTCGGCTCGGTTGATTTCGGATAAAAAAAAGGAATTGCGCTATTTACAGCAATACACGGTGCAATTGAACGAATATTCCATGCAAAAAATTGGAGCAGGTGTGCGATTTGAGGAAAACGCAGGCGTGTTTATTTTAAATCGATTCTATTATCACAGTAAATTTTGGGGTGAGTGATGACCCGAAAACGCTGGTTTTTTAGGAGGAGGTTGAAATATGGCGAAAAAACGCAATACCGTCGACTTTGAAGTAAGTGGTGACCGAGCTTTGTTTTCAGATCCCGTAACCCGTGTAGGCGGAGAAAAGACCAGTTATTATGTGCCAACCTATGAGGCACTGAAGGGCATTCTTGCATCGGTATATTGGAAGCCTACAATTATTTGGATTATCGATGCCGTTAGGGTGATGAATCCTATCCAAACGGCATCAGAAGGAATTAGAACAAAAAAATATAATGGTGGTAATGACCTTTCTATTTATACCTATCTCAAGGATGTTCGTTATCAAGTACGTGCTCATTTTGTCAGAAATGAAAACAGGCCGGAATTATTCCACGATTATGATGGGAATAACGAGCATAAGCATCACAATATTGCCCGCAGGATGATCGAGCGCGGCGGAAGGCGAGATGTTTTTCTTGGCACACGAGAGTGTCACGGTGACGTTATACCCTGCGTATTTGGCGAAGGCGCAGGAGCATATGACAGTATCGATGAGTTTGCGCTCGGATATATGTTCCACGGCTTTACTTATGCTGATGAAGCGATTTGTGAAGCAGAAAAAGGACACATGAGCGTGCGTTATCATCATGTAGTCATGCAAAAAGGAATTATCGAATTTCCCGAGCCGGAGGAGATACCAGACAAGGACAGGCGCGTTCTGCACAAAATGGATATCAAGCCATTCGGCGAAGAACTTGACAACTTCACGGGAGTAAAAGAGTTTACGAATAAAGAGTTTACGAATTACGAGGAGGTTGAGCTATGAGCTGGGCATCCTCTCTATGTGCTTTGTATGACGCAAATGCTTGGCGAGCCGGCGGGGTTGAGATATGGAACGGGAAACCGCTGACATTGATTCCCTTGGGATATGATACAATGAAAGCGCAAATTGAGATTATCATTGATGGAAACGGAGATTTTGTTGACGCTCGTACACTTGACAAAACAGAATCAGAAACAATTGTACCGTACCCGG
>ENA-UOOK01007386-UOOK01007386.1-fermentation-metagenome-genome-assembly--contig:-NODE-7386-length-10054-cov-7.200820_pt1 | contig 10054 bp, 7 predicted proteins | sample MGYA00245777_ERZ724023 | MGnify/ENA primary metagenome ERZ724023 (study PRJEB28704, sample SAMN03018312) | fermentation metagenome | biome: anthropogenic terrestrial biome; feature: soil; material...
TACTACATGTTATGGATGTTACGTTTTATAAATATATACGAGGACAATTATTAGAGGCTTCTATGGTAGGAGTTTTATCAGCTATTGTACTGTACTTTATTGGAATAGATTATGCTTTAGTCATAGGTATTATTGCAGGTATTTGTAATATGATACCATATATAGGACCTATTGTTGGAACTGTTTTAGCAGTAATTATGGCACTACTAAGTGGGCAACCTATTACAGCAGTGTGGGCAATTATTGGAATGCTTGCAGTTCAGCAAATAGATAATAACTTATTGGCACCTAAAATCGTAGGAGATAGCGTAGGACTTCATCCTGTATTTACCATGATTGCAATCCTTGTAGGTGGGAATGTAGGTGGACTTATAGGAATGCTTGTAGCAGTGCCTACTGCCGCTTGCTTAAAAATATTGCTTGGTAAATGGTATGCTTCTTACATGGATAAATACGTTAAAGGGATAGAAAATAAATAGAAAGGAGATATGTTGCTTTGATTTTATCATAGAAGCTATATTTTACAGACTTTTTATTACAGTCTCCTTTATCTTAAGCACTGTTCACAACTTCAGTAATTTTATCTATTTTACTGTTAATACTGCACTCTTCTCCACTGTCTTTATGAAACCTTATCTTACAATTGTAACTAAAGCCATAACTACGGCAGCTGCAGCAATAGGAAATGCAAATATGTAAAGTAAAACTGCAAGAGTAGAAGGTAAATTTAAAATTATAGTATCATTTAATTATATTAGATATCTCTCTTATTACTTTTTCAAAATTATCATTAAAATTATTTTCTATAATTATGTCAGCTTGATCTATAACCTCACTTGCCGACTTTTTCATTTGACTATCTTTGGCATTTTTTATCATAACAAAAACACCTGGATTAACAACTTTGCGTAAGCTATTTGATTCACATACTATAAGAGTATTTTTAGGTATTTGGGTAATAAATGCTTCAAATCCTTCGTACATATTATTCTTCAATGTTTTTAACCAGTAAACTTTCTCTGCTCCTGCAGCTAATAATAGAGAAGTATCTTTAGTATTACCGGTATTTAATTCCTCTGTTATCTCAAAATTTCCTTTTAAATTTGAACATGCTCCGCAGTCTTCTCCTCCGTGTATGCATTTTCCATTTTTGTCTTCAATAGTTGTTACTTTTAGGGCTATCACTGGTCTAGTTAATTTATATTTATTTATTATTGAAATAGCAAGAGTAGTTTTTCCACTGTTTCTAGCAGTTGAACCAATTAAAATCATATTGGGTATAGTATACTTATTAGTCGCTATTTTGCTCACCTCTCTATCAATTAACGCTTTAGGCATTTTCAAAGAAATAACTAGTTAGTATGCTAGCTTATTTTCTTTCAAATGCCTTAAAAGCAACCGAGCTGACAGCCTATGATCTTTATAGAATTTTCATCACATAACTTTCCTATATCCGAAATATTTATTTTTAATTTTTCTGCTATTTTATAAGCATCAGAACATGTTAGACATTTCTTATCCTTATGCATTTTGCAGTGGCTCTCTATAATTTCCAATGTAATATTTTTGTCCATTTTGTTCCTCCTTTCCCAATCCACTTATTCGTTTGATGACTACCTACTTAAATATTAATCGTATAATCTTAATGCTATTCTTTATACAATAACGTACCTAGATTTGATTTACCCAAATCTAAGTACATTTTTCCAAAACTGATTTAATTTTTATATATTTTTATTTTCTAATAATTCTAAAGCATTGGATTGACGTTTATTTTTGATACTATTATTTATAACTTCGGGACTAACTATGACGAAAGCATCAGCTGGACAAACTTCTACACAAGCTGGACCTTCAGGCCTGCCTGCACACAAATCACATTTATGTGCCACAACTACTTCCTTTTTTACTAGACCATTATCCGTTTCAGACATAAGCACATTCTGAGTAACTAGTTGACCATCTTTATACTTAGGTACAAGATCCATTGCACCAAATGGGCAAGCCATTATGCAAGTTTTACATCCTACACAAGCTTCGGTATCAACCAAAATTTTATTATCAACCTGGCTAATAGCCCTTACCGGACAAACATTGGCACAAGGAGCATCCTCACACTGTCGACATTGAATAGGCACAGTTACTTCAGCCGTTTTAACAAGAAAAAGCCGCGGCATAATTGGAGTCTCTACTGTTCCCACTGTCTTCCCATCATTATCAGAATGAGAAGCAGCACAGGCAAGTTCACAAGCTTTACACCCAATACATTTATGGGCATCAGCTACTACAAAAGAGTTAAGTTTCATATTCAATTACCCCCTTATAAGTTATTTTAGCCTTTAAGATAATTCTAAGGCTTTTATTTTTCTAGCCCCATAAGGACTAAAATTTATATCATAGGATTTCCCCAACTTTTGTCGAATTTTTAAAATACAACATAATAAAAACACTAAAAGGAGGAAATCTCTATGTACCAACGTCAAGAAATCTTTAACATAATTGAGCTTTTTACTTCTAAAAATACTATAAATTTTTATACTAACATTTTTGAAAATCTTAATTTATCTCCTATACCCGATAGGGTTCCTTCTAAATATGGACCTGTCGGCTTCTCAAGACATGCTCTTTTCAGAGCCTTTATAGTCATGAAATGTGAGAAGTTTGCTCAAATTACTGATCTTAAAGATTTTTTAGAAAATAATTTAATCATTGCTCAACTTTGTGGCTTTTATATTCTTAAACCACTTCCTTCATACAGAACCTTTCAAAGATTCATAAAAAATATTGAAAACTCTTGCTTGAAAGAAATTATGAGACATCAGGTAAATACTCTCAAGGAACTTGGTTTTATAGACAATAACTTTATATCTGTTGATGCAACTCCAGTTAAAGCAAACACTAAACTTAATAACCTTAAATGCTTCGCATCAAATAAGTTTTCAAAGAAGAATCATCCAAAGTCTGATAAAGATTGTAAACTTGGAGTACATACTGCAAATAATTCCATGAAAATTAAAATCAATGATAACTCCAATAATAAATTAAGTAAAAAATATGAATTTTACTGGGGTTATAAAAACCACGTTATCTGTGATGCAATATCTGGACTCCCTATAGATGAATACACAAGTACTGCTGATATCAATGAAATTTCTACTTTAACCAAATTTCTTTCAAGTACAAACAGCTGGTTTTCACTTAATGGAAGTTACGTTATCGCAGATAAAGGCTATGATTCAAAATCAAATCATAATTTCATAAAAAACAACCTGAAAGGACTTGCTTTTATTGCCATCAACAAAAGAGGAAAGAAAACTCCTAAATTAACTTCCACTGGCAATATTATATGTCAAGGCGGTCTAGCCATGCATAAAGATGGACGACAGTATTTTGATTCATACATCAAACAAAAATTTTGCTGCCCATTTAAAAAATCTAAAGATGATTCCTTATGTCCCTGCAAACATGAAAAATATTTCAATGGCAGGAAAAACAGAGGATGTGTCCGTTATATCAGCAAAGGCACTGACTACAGGGCTTCAATTAATCATGAGTCTAAATTTTTTAAAACCATCTACAGCTTGAGGACAGAATCTGAAAGATATAATTCTAGATGGAAAAAGCTTAATAATGAAAGAGCTTATGTCAAGAATATAAATTCTGTCTCAAACTTAAATACTGTAGGACATATATGCCTTCTGACAACTGCGATAGCAGCTATAAAATCTGGTAACTCTGATAAAACCAGATCCCTATCGGGATTAAAGAGAACAGCTTAATTTAAAACCTGTTATTTTTTAAAACCTATTTTTACCTTAGGACCAGTCTGACTATTTTTACATTGCCATTAATTGTAAAACACGTTTTTCATAAAAAAGCTGTAATTTTTATTCAAAAAACTCCTTTTAAACCTATATAACACTCATTCAAACTTCATAAAAGAAAGCATCTATACCAATAAAATACTCCAAATAATTACTATGACAATTCATTAAAAGAGAATATTAAAATAGAAAAGAAAAAATATTAACTTTGCAACTTAATTATAATAGGTAGAAATTTTGGAGCAAAGAAAAAGTGCCTAACTTAGAAAAAGAACAAAGTGAATAGAAAGATAAATAAAGAGATTCGTACCTTAAAGGAAGGTTTTAAGGGGGATTTGCTTTTTGATGAGCTTTCCAAGATTGCCTATTCCACCGATGCATCTGCTTATAGGGAGATTCCATTTGGGGTTGCTCTTCCCAAAGACAAGGAAGACATTAGGGAGTTAATTGCTTTTGCCAATCAAAACAAAATAAGCCTAATACCAAGAGGTGCGGGAACCTCACTTGCTGGTCAGGTTGTGGGAAATGGTCTTGTGGTTGATGTTTCAAGGTATATGAAGCAAATCGTGGAGCTAAATGTTGAACAGAGGTGGGTTAGGGTTGAGCCTGGTGTTGTTTTGGATGAGCTAAACAATACCTTAAAGCCATATAATCTTTTCTTCGCTCCCGAAACCTCCACTTCCAATCGTTGTACCATTGGAGGAATGGTGGGGAATAATAGCTGTGGTTCACATTCTTTGGTATATGGTTCAACGCGCGATCATCTCTTGGAAGCAAAGGTTATCATAGCAAATAATAAAGAAATAACCCTCAAGAAACTTAGCAAGGAGGAGTTTGAAGAAAAGGTAAAACTTCCAACACTTGAAGGGGATATATATAAACATATCAAAGAAACATATTCAAACAAGGATATTCAAACAAAGATAGTTGAGGCTTTTCCCGAAAAGGAAATCCACAGAAGGAATAATGGATATGCCTTAGATGAGATATTCCTTAATAATATCTTTTGTGAAACAGAGGAGGCAGAGTTCAATCTCTCAAAGCTCTTTGCAGGCTCTGAAGGGACATTGGGCTTTGGGGTTGAGTTTAAGCTAAACCTTATGCCTCTTCCACCAAAGAACAAGGCTTTAATCTGTGCACATTTCACAACATTGGAGGATAGCTTTGAAGGGAATCTAATAGCATTAAAACATAACCCTGCTGCAATTGAACTAATGGATAATAATATCCTTACTTCTGCCAGCAGGAATATTGAGCAGAGAAAGAATATGTTTTTTGTTGAGGGAAACCCAGAGGCAATACTAATAATTGAGCTTGCAGAAGAAACAACGGAAAGATTAGAAGAGAAGACCAAAAACATAATTGAAGCCTTAAAGCAGGAGAACAAGGGCTATGCTTATTCTGTTGTTAAGGGAAGCGATATGTCAAAGGTTTGGGCATTACGTAAGGCAGGATTGGGACTCTTGACCAATATTCCTGGGAGTGCAAAGCCTGTTTCAGTAATTGAAGACACTTCGGTTTCACCCTCAAAGCTCGGAAACTACATAAAAGAGCTTAAGCAAATACTTCAAAAATACAATCTCTCTTGCGTCTATCACGCACATATTGCAACGGGAGAACTCCATCTACGCCCTGTCTTAGACCTCAAAAGCAAGGATGATATTATTCTTTTCAGACAAATAAGTATTGAAGTTGCTAAACTTGTTAAGAAATACAGGGGCTCTCTTAGTGGAGAACACGGAGACGGACGACTTAGAGGAGAGTTTATCCCCCTAATGTATGGCAAAGAGATTTACTCCATGATGAAGGAGTTAAAGAAGGTTTGGGATAAGGATAATATATTCAACAAGGGAAAGATAATCGACACTCCACCAATGGATACCTCATTAAGATATTCCGAACTTCTTGACAAGGGAAAGAAAAGAATAGATATGAATAATATCCAAACCTACTACGATTTCTCTTCCCAAAAAGGTCTTCTTTCGGCAGTTGAGCAGTGCAATGGAAGTGCCGATTGCAGAAAAGGTGTTGAGTTTTTAGACACAATGTGCCCATCTTTTCGTGCCACCAATGACGAACTCTACACCCCAAGAGCAAGAGCAAACGCCCTAAGAGAATACTATACCAACCCCAAAAACAATAACCCATTTGACAACAAAGAACTATACTGGATACTTGACAACTGCCTTTCCTGCAAGGGATGCAAGAACGAATGCCCTTCCAATGTGGATATAGCCAAGCTCAAATCGGAATTCCTTCAACACTACTACGATGTAAACGGATTACCTTTAAGAATTTTGCTTATCAATTACCTTACTTCCTTTCAGAGAATAGGCTCAATCTTCCCAAGCCTCTACAACTGGATAATAACTAATAGTTGGACATCTTCCCTTATAAAGAAAACCCTTCACTTCTCCCCAAAACGTTCCCTGCCAACCCTAAACCAAAGAACATTAAGGCAGCTCAATAAGAATGAAATCCCACAACAACACAGCCCCAAAACCAAGAAGAAGGTCTATTTCTTTGCAGACGAATTTACCAACTATCAGGACTCACATATTGGTTTCTCCGCCCTCAAACTCCTGAACTCATTGGGCTACGAAACAGAAATTGCACCCATAAGAGAAAGCGGAAGGATTGCAATGTCAAAAGGAATGGTAAGAAGAGCTAAGCGTTTGGCAAACAAAAACCTTAGAGCCCTTAGAGGAAAAATAAGCGATAAGACCCCACTAATTGGGATTGAACCCTCAACCGTACTTAGTTTCAGGGACGAATACCCAAGCCTAATTAAGCCCAAACTACGCTCAGAACAGACCACGCAAATAATTGAAAACACCTTCCTCTTCGATGAATTTCTGGCAAGAGAAATAGAAAACGGAAATATAGTTTCGGAAGATTTTACAACTCAGCCTCGCAACATTCTTCTTCATGGACATTGTCAGCAAAAGGCATTAATAGGGACAGAAAATATGGAAAAGGCACTGTCTCTACCAAAGAATTATAGTGTTGAGGTTATTCCAAGTGGTTGTTGCGGAATGGCAGGAAGCTTCGGTTATGAGGAAAAACACTACGATATGTCAATAAAGATAGGCAGCCAAGTACTCTTCCCAAAGGTCTTGCAAGCAACCAAAGACACAATAATCGCAGCCCCAGGAACAAGTTGCAGGGAACATATAAAGCACTCAACAGATAGAAATGTCCTTCATCCAATAGAAATCTTATGGAATGCAAGGAAGGGGATTATTAATGGTTAATTGTTAATTGTTAATGGTTAGTGATTAATGACCTTAATGTCTTTAAGGACGTTAAGCCTTCTACCCTTAAACCATAAACATTGCGAAGCAATTAACCACTAACCATTAAAACAAATCTTTTCCAACAAAACTCTTGACAATTAATATAAATTATTATATTTGCAACTGAAACATTATAATAACTTTTATTAAAGAAATGCTTAATATACCAAACCTACAAAGCATATCAGACATAAAAAATACACTTTTTTGCCACTTTCTTTGGGAAAAAGTAGTGTCAAGTGGGTTGGGCATACAATTTCCTACGAGAAATTCCATAGTCAAGATGGTTGGGCATAGAATTTCCTGCGAGAAATTCCATAGTCAAGATGGTTGGGCATACAATTTCCTACGGGAAACACCTTGCCCAAGATGGTTGGGCGTAGAATTACACATAAACATCAGCTTAAAAAAGGCAATTAACTATAAGCAAACAACTAAATATAATAATAATTAAAATAGATTTCAATAATGAAACAATTAAAAATTAAATCATTCTTAGCAATATTTGGGCTAATAATGTTTGTTAATATTATGGCAACAGCACAAACGGTTAATATGAACCGCTATATAGAGCTAACCGTACAACAAGGGCAGCAGATACGTTTAAACCTTAATGCTGATATTGCAAATACTGATGTAAAAGTAGTAAGCGGCACCTCAGAAACTACCCTTACGGTAGGTACATCTTGGACAGGTTTTAATGACTATTTCGCACAAACAGAGACTATGAGAGTATATGGCAATGTGAAGGGGTTTGATTGCAGAAATAATACAACAAAGATAACGGAATTAGATGTTTCTAATAATGCGGCGCTAATTACTTTGTATTGCATTAATAATTCTCTTAGTTCCTTAAATCTAACTGGGCTTGCGGCGCTAACTTATTTGGATTGCAGTAGTAATTCTCTTAGTTCCTTAAATCTAACTGAGCTTGCGGCGCTAACTAATTTGTATTGCAATAATAATTCTCTTAACTCCTTAAATCTAACTGGATGTGCGGCGCTAACTATATTGTCTTGCCATAATAATAATTTCACCACTCAGGCATTGGACGAAATATATTGCGCCTTGCCAGTAAGACAAGCGAGCGATAATGCAAGAATATTTCCTGTTTCTAGTACTTCTTCTACCAACCACTCTATAGTATTAGCTACCAATAAGCAAAATGCTATAAGCAAGAACTGGAAGGTGCAGTATCCTATCGAAGGTGCCGATATACCTGCTACTACAGGGGATTTTGATTGCAATAGCTCAATTAAGGAAGTAATGATTAATGGTATCTCTGCAAAGGTTTATCCTAATCCTGTTAGCAATGATTTGAATATTGAATGCGGTGAGAAGATAGAAAGCTTAGATATTTATGATGCTCTTGGAAGAAGAGTAATAAGCAAGCAAAACACACCAAAGAGTACAACCATTGATGTATCTAACCTTGATAATGGAATATATATTCTAAAGCTTCGCACCGCAAAAGGAAGTGGAGAGTATAAGGTAGTGGTTAAGCAATAGTATTGCTGTTTATGGTTTATGGTTAGGGGTTAAAGACCTTAATGACCTTAGAGACCTTATTTGGAAATGCGGGGTAAAATATCTCGCATTCCTTTTTTTACAATCACCATCAATCATTAACCATTAATCATTAATAATATACCTTATGCAAAGGAAAAAGTTTTATCTTTGCCAGTGATTTATGGACTAATCATATTATCATTTTTTGACTTTAATGAGGCAACACAACGATGAATAAACTATATAAAAAGATGCTTTCGTTGATTAATAAATTGATGAAAGATAGGTATCTTCCTTCTTGGGTTATTATCCTGATTGATTTTGGTATTTGTGTGTTTGCTGCCTTTGTTTCGGGGTTTATTCTCGGTGGGAAGGAGAAGTATTTTAACTTCCCTTTGGATAGTTATTCTGCAAGGTTTCTTATCCTTTCTATTGTCCTAACAACGAGTTTCCTTATTCTTTTCAAGGTTGCAAAGGGTGTTATTCGCTATTCTACTTTTAGTGATGCTATGAGGATTTTCTTTGCTGTTGTCTTCTCTTGTCTTTTGATGCTTTTGATTAATCTTACTTATAAATATAAGATTGACCCTTTAGAAAAGGACTTTATCCCCAAGCAGCTTATTCTTATTTATTTCTTTGTATGCTATATTGGACTCTTTCTTTTCCGTATGTTTGTTCGTTGGCTGTTTGAGAAAGCTTATAAGGCAGGGATACATATAAGTATGACTACTTCCATAATCATTTTTGGGGCAGGACGGACAGGTACGGCAACTGCTAACACTATGATGAGTGCTTCAAGAAAATACTACATTAAAGGTTTTTTTGATGATGAGGAGTCGCTTTCAGGTAAGTCTATTATGGGTTTTAGGATTTGGGGAAGGAAGGATTTTGAGAGGATTTTAAGCTATAAGGATATTGATGAGTTGGTTATTGCAACCAATAGGATTAGTACTCAAAGGAAGAACGAAATCTTTGACCTTTGTTATAAGAATAAGATTAAGGTTTTGACAGTTCCGCATATCAAGACTTGGACTGATGGGGAGTTGAAGGTTGAGCAGATAAAGGAGATAGAGATTGAACAGCTATTGAATCGTGAGGAGATTAAGTTGAATGTTGAGATAATAAGCCGTGAGATTGAGGGCAAAACCATTATGGTTACAGGTGCTGCTGGCTCCATTGGGAGTGAGATTATTCGCCAGCTAACTCATTTCAATCCTAAGCTTATTTGTGTTTTGGATCAAGCCGAAACCTCTCTTTACAACATTGAAAACGAACTAAACGATAAGTATTCTGGCTCTAATTATAAGATTATTATATGTTCTGTTCAGGACAAGGAAAGGCTTGAGGATGTGTTTAAGAATATCCGTCCCGATATTGTTTTCCATGCTGCTGCCTATAAACATGTTCCTATGATGGAGGCTCATC
>ENA-UOOK01007387-UOOK01007387.1-fermentation-metagenome-genome-assembly--contig:-NODE-7387-length-10051-cov-3.633253_pt1 | contig 10051 bp, 9 predicted proteins | sample MGYA00245777_ERZ724023 | MGnify/ENA primary metagenome ERZ724023 (study PRJEB28704, sample SAMN03018312) | fermentation metagenome | biome: anthropogenic terrestrial biome; feature: soil; material...
ATCATTCTTAATGGAATATCAATAAGATTTTTAAATTTATGATTGTATTTGATTGCATTTGATTGTGTTTGATTACATTGATACGCTACAGTTGATTACCCTTGTATTTCTCATTATAATACTGTGCCAGTACAGCATAGCACTTATACTCGAAAAGCTGAAATAAACAACATTAACCTTATTAGAAAAGAAGGATTTATTCCGAATATAAGGGTGACATAAGTCTAATTATTTGTAACCATATTATACCACCGTACATACTATATATTATTAATCATATATTTTGTTGAAAGGAATGTTTTATTATGTACGATTATGAACGTGATTGGATGCCCTGTATGCAAGCGATGGGTATACCTAACCAGATGTATCCTATGACGGCCATGCCCGAGCAACAGTTGGAAATGATGTATCCCAGAATATACCATATAATTCATCCTGAAGTTGTTTATCACTGTGATATGATGGATATGACCCATGGTCCAATGCACATTCCGACCAGTAAGCAGGTAGAAAAAATGATTGACAACATCACTGTAAAAGTAGAAGCTGATGTTGATGTTGTTATCAAGCAGGAATCAAGAGAATCAGATGAGAGACAACTTGGTCTTAGTGGAAGGAATCTCCTTAGAAATTTAATCGGTATTCTTCTTATAAGGGAACTTATCGGGAGAAGACGCCGCCCATTTTTTGGCTCCCCATTTGGTGGAGGTTTTGGACCGGGTTTCGGGTCAGGTTTTGGTGGAGGCTTTAGGTACTATTAGTGCTAAATGTGCATAATGTCATGTTTCAAAACTATAGGAAGTTACATGTAATTTCATGATAACTATCTATAGTTTTAAATTCATTTAAGTCGCACATGCAATTTGTTTTTGCATACACAAAAAACATGCACATGCACGCTTGATTATTTACATACTTTTCTAAATAAGTAGCTAGATGTCATGTTAGCACTTTTTGTTACGATCTTTTTAAATTCTGTTTGTGTTTCATAGTTGGGTATTTTTATGTTATAATAGCATCAGGTCATTTGACTTGAGTTGCTGAATAATAAAGTATAAGGGAATAATGTATGAATAGAATTTTAGATGCAAGGCATTACATCGTTAAGATTTCTTTAGAAAGGAATAAAGTACCCGAATTTTCAAGGTATCCCTTTAATATACCAGCAGTTAAGGGACTTGATGAAATTTTACTACACCCTGCAGTAACTTTTTTTGTTGGTGAAAATGGAGCTGGCAAATCTACTCTAATTGAAGCTATTGCAGCCGCATATGGTTTTAACCCTGAAGGTGGCTCCATTAACTTTACATTTTCAACAAACCAGACTCATTCAGAGCTTCACAATTTCATCAGACTGCAAAAAGGTCTGAAAAAACCTTCAGATGGATATTTTCTAAGGGCTGAAAGCTTTTATAATGTTGCAACCAATATTGATGAAATGGATGCTATTCCTGCCTGTGCTCCTAAACTAATCAATTCGTATGGTGGGAAGTCCCTACATCAAATGTCCCATGGAGAATCCTTTATAGCACTTATGCTTAACAGGTTTAGAGGTAAGGGTTTGTATATTCTTGATGAACCTGAAGCTGCTATGTCTCCTTCAAGGCTCCTTGTAATGCTCTCAAGAATACATCAACTGGTTGAACAGGGATCGCAGTTTATAATTTCTACTCACTCCCCAATACTCATGGCATATCCTGATTCCAGAATATATATGATTGATGAAAATGGCATTAAGGAAACCCCGTATGAAGAAACTGAACACTATATACTGACTCGGCAGTTCATAAACAACCGCCAGTCACTTTTAAACGAGTTGTTAAAGGAGTGATTCTACAGAAATCAAAAATCAAGGTACCTATCCTCTTGATTTTCTCCTACTCATTTGGAACCTAATTCAGTTTTCGACAAATAATACTCAATAATGTCTCTATAAGCCTCTATCTCTTCTTTTCCCTTCTTACTCAATTCATACACCCCTCTAGAAACCCTTTGAAACCATTCATAAAAATTATCTTGAAGCACTCTTGCAGTCTTTTTTTCATCTGTACCAAGTGCTTCCAGTTGCTTTATGCTTAGTTTGCCATTCTTTTCAAGCAATGCTGCAATATGCAATGCTAGCTCCCTATATGCAGTAACCAGCTTTTCACCCGTAACTCCCCCTGTATTATAATCACCATAACGAGCATTAAATTCCTTTAGTATCATGTTTTTTCTTTTTCCAGATAATCTGCGGCTCATTTCCCTGCTAAATGGTTCCGGCTTTAATGCTTCCTCAACTCTTGGAGATTCAAATTTCATATCAACAAGCAAAAGACCTACTTCAAGCCTTCTAAGAAGATATAAGATGTTCTTCCATCTCTTCGTAAAAAGAATCCTGCTGTTTTTAGGTACTGAAATATACACAACGTCTGCTGTCCTTTGCCTTATAGCAGCCTGCAGAATGACATCAAGATTAAGGCTAGTTTTCATCTCTACCACAAGAAAAGTATCATCTTTAACAGCCGCTACATCACAATATTTTACTTCTCCTTTTACATTCCAGCCCTGTTGCAGCAAATAATCGCGTACAGGAGCGTAAAGGTCCTTTTCATATATTTTATTTGCCCTTTCTCTTGCCATAATTACACTTCCTCCTATACATAATACTGAGCCTGTGCAGTGAACAACTTATAATACAGCCCTTTTTCATCAGTCATCAGTATATCATGCGTACCATACTGTGCCAGATTTCCACCTTCAAACACTGCAATTACATCGCAGAATCTGCAGCTTGACATGCGGTGGGATACATAGATCGTCGTCTTATCCCCTATAAGTTGATCAAAGTGGCGGTATATTTCGTATTCTGCTATAGGATCCAGCGCTGCTGTAGGTTCATCAAGAACGATTATCGGAGCGTTTTTATACACTGCTCGTGCTAGTGCCAGTTTTTGTGCCTGACCGCCAGATAAGTCTGTTCCGTTTTGGTCGAATATCTTATACAGCTGGGTGTCAAGACCTCGCCCTAATTCATCAATTTTACTTTGCAGCCCAGCTTTTATAATAGCATCGTTTACTGTAGAGCCATCGACCTCTAAAGCTTCATCATTTGGTGCGATGTTCTCTTTGATACTGGAAGCAAGCAGATAAAAATCCTGAAATACAACTGAAAACAACTTTAGATACTCTGCATAGTCCAGCTCTTTAATATCTGTGCCATTTAACAGAATACTTCCCTCCGTAGGATCGTAAAGCCGTATCATAAGCTTGATAAATGTCGTCTTTCCTGCACCATTTAAACCTACTACTGACAACTTTTGATTGCTCTTTATCTTTATATTTAAATCCTTTAGTACCATCTGCTCAGTTTTGGGATATTTAAAAGAGACGTTTTTAAATTCAAGCTCGTATGTAACATCCTGCTTTACTGTAAGCTTTCCACGTTGCTTAATGCTGGGCAGCAACAGAAAATCCATAAAGCTTCTGGTATATTGGCAGGCACGGCGTATAGATATTATAGCTCTAGTGAGATCAATAATGGTGTTAACAAAGCCATTTGCTGCTGATGCAAACATTGTAAAAGAGCCAAGACCAATATGTCCCGCAAACACCTTATATGTGAGATATGCATACACCACAAGCATTTGGATCTGACCTACAATGCCCTTACCTGTCATGTATATATATTCCAAGTCAGTCTGCTTTTTATATGCAGCATAAGTTTCATTAACATAATTTCTATTTTTATTTAAGATCATTTCACTCATGTCATATAAGCGGATGTCCTTACCATATTTAAAATCCAACATAATGGAGTTGACATAACGGTATTTACGATTATATGTAAGAAGTCTATCCCAAAAACTGTATACAACCTTTTGCAATTTATCACTGTAGTAGGAGCTAATAGCAACAATTATGAGCAGCACCATCATTACAAAGAAATTAACCCGTAATATAATGTAAAACAAACCTGAAAGTGTAACCAATCCTGAAACAATACGTATCGCTTCATAGGAAAGGCCCCATATACCGCCGTAGTAATTAAATCCCTCCGCTGCTTTAGCTTTAAGATCTAGTACTTCAGGATCCTCTATATATTCGTAATCCATCTCTGTCGCTTTTTTACCTAGCATTATGTTGAATTCAAGATATATTTTCTCGTTTTCCACTTGTAGGTAATTTCTGAGGGCAGTATTTGCCACTCCAAACAATAAATTCAGACTGATAATACTCAGAATCAAGTACATGATAATATTAACTCGCTGTGCTCCCATAAGCTCATCAATTATGTATTTGGGAAGAAGTATATTTACAAAAGGACTAATTGCCGTTACAAAAATCAACACAATGGAACAAGGTAAAAAGGTTTTTGATAGTTTTACAGCATTTTTAACTATAAAGGACATAACCTTAAAATCTTCCTTTAATGTCGCTTTTTTAATATCACTCATCTATTTCACCACCCCACTGTTTTTGTAATAATATGATTGTTTATCGAACATGTCTGCATATTTACCTTTCATCTCCATAAGTTGGAAGTGAGTTCCATATTCTACAATCTTTCCGTTTTCAATAAACGCTATGCTGTCACAGAAACGCGTACTAGAGAGTCGGTGTGATATATAGACTGCCGTTCTGCTGCCGATCAACTGGTCAAAGCTCTTGTACACCTCATATTCTGCCAGTGCATCCAGTGCAGCGGTAGGTTCGTCCAGCACTAATATATCTCCATCCTTGTAGATTGCACGAGCAAGTGCCAGTTTTTGTGCTTGACCTCCAGAGAACTCTGCTCCTTCAGGATCAAGGACTTTTAGAATATTGTGATCAATACCGTTTTCAAGACTCTGTATCTTTTCACCAAGGCCAACCTTATTCAGGCATTCCAATGCCCGCTTTCTATCAGTTTCTTCAGCATTTCGCATTGATACATTCTCAGCTGCAGTAAATGCATATAGATTTACCTCCTGAAACACAACTGAAAAGATCGTGTACACACTTTGCTTGCTGTACGACTTTACATCAATGTCATTTATAAGTATGCTACCTTTATCCGGCTCATACAGTCTTGTCATAAGCTTAACAAGGGTTGTCTTTCCTGCGCCGTTTAGACCTACTATAGCAAGACGCTTCCCTGGTTCAATAGTCATGGAAAAATCTTCAAATACATAGTGCTCTCCACCCGGGTATTTAAAATATACATTCTTAAATTCGATTTTGTAACTATCTGCTTCAGGAATACTGTTGTACAAAGGCAGCGTTTCATCTTCTGGCATGTCTAAGAACATTCGGAAATCCTTTATGTACAGATCGCGGTGGACTATGTCTGCAATTGCATTCATGATTTTAGTCAGAGCGCCCGAGAAGCTGGCAACTGTCAGTGTATACATGGAAAAGTCACCAATGCCCATACCATGTACAATCACATTGTAGGCAAGATATGCATAAACTAAACCGTCACGCACAAAATCAATTACAAGGGTGACAAGAGTAACAAAGAAGAATTTTCTGTAATACTCCTTAGTTAAGGCTATATTTGCATATCCCGCTTTCTTGAACTTCTTCATCATAAGCTTATCAAGTCCGAAAAGCCTTATGTCCTTTGCTAGCTTAAAGTCAAGAAACTTCTCGTCAAAATATCGCTGCTGTCGGTTGTATTCACCCTTTTCATCCATAAGCTTATGCTCGTACTTTCGAATTTTTATGTTTAAAATGTAGCTTATGGTAACACCGCCTATGAGGAGTATAAGTATTAATGGATTTAGAAGCGTTATTATATAGATATACCCGAAAAATGCCAGTATATAGGACGGCAGATAAAAAAGATTTTTTACAATCATCTCCACGCCGCGTCTGTCCACACTTATATTTTCTCCAGTGGCAATATAGGATTTTTCAAACTTTGTCAGTATCTCAGGATTCTCTGTATTTACAAAGTTCATGGTCATGACTTTTTTCCCGCGAATGTCCATCAGCTTGCACCTTATACGTACCACTCTGCGCCATAGGCTGCACATCACTCTATCAATACCCAACCTGCAAATCAGTGCAACCGTACCAGCGATTGCCAAGATCACCACAAATACCATCGAGCGCTTCGTTCCCGTCAGTTCGTCAATGAGATATTTCGGCAGCAATACACCAACGAAAGGCATAACTCCTTCAAATAGCGTGTTTAAGATGCATAATGCAAACAATACCCGGTCATTTTGCCAACAGAAGCCTATGACATACCTTAGATTGTCAAATAAGCTGTACTTTTTAGCTTTCATCTTTTCCCCCTCTAAAGCAATTCCTTCTTAATAATCTTTTTCTCTTCCTGTCTTCTTTTCTTTTTATTCTTAGTCTCATTTTCTTGAACCCTGGTTTTAGGGTTGATATACCAGCTGTTCCGTACTTGTTTCATTATATCAATCATACTTTTCTTGTTTTTAGATATACTTTTCTTGTTTTTGGACATAAAAAATCCCTCCTGTTTACAAACTTGGAGAGAATTATCTGCATTGGACATGAAGCATGCAACTTACTGCAAATTAAAGTCTTCTTCCAGTGGACAGAAATTCCCCTTTAATATTAAACATTTTCCTAGTCATAACTGCCCACCTCCTTTTCTGAATTTTAATATCGCAATCATATCATCCTTTCCAGTGTTTTGCAATAACTTTTTTTCTTGCCCTCCAAATATCGGATTTCTTTTTGCAGCTTACGTTAACTCTCCAGTCTTGAAGGACTCACCTTTCCTTCAGCTATTGCTTTTTTAACAGCACACCCTGGTTCGTTTCTGTGGTTACAGTTATTATACTTGCTGTCATAAATAATCTTTTTTATGCTGTATTCAGAGAGATGATATCTACCAGCAATCGCTTCCATACTGACACCATTTCTATAGAGCATAATTATTTCGTTATTTCTACTGTCGTATTTTTCCCTAGTACCGTTAGACTCACCCCATCCAGCTCTTACTGAGTCATCTCCGGGGACATATATAATTTGTCCCTGAACATATTGCTGCAGTTCTCTTACAAGACGTTCAGGAAGAACTGTCTTTGCATTTCGATATTTCAAAAGGAATCACGCTCCCAAATCTTAATTGGATTTTCCCCTCTTAATTTTTAGGCATAAAAAATCCACAGATAATAACCATCTGTGGATTTAAATTTAAATAAAACAAAAGCACAATAACCTTTATCGTACTTTTCTTAAATTTCTCAGTTGCCTTTCATTCAGATTAAAGGGTTATTATAAAATGTTGCTGCAAAAGGCATAACAAACAAATCCTCATAAAGAAAATTCACTTCGTTCATGACTTAATCAATGATACGAATTTTTTAGGATATTTATAAATTCCTATACTCCAAGGATAAATTTATGGATGTCTTAGGCCTTTTGCTAATATTCAGTTATATGAAGACCACCTCAACACATAATTTTTTCATATAAAACAACACTCCCTTCCTACTGATTTATTATAATTCACATTCATTGCATTAAAACGCTTATTACAACAGTATAATAATACAATTTTATTTTATAGCCAGAAATACAATTCGTCAAGAGAAAGAATAGTTATAATTATTTGTACTCTTTTTAAGAAATATTCTGATGTTTTCTTCTTCTTCCTTCTTGTCAGCACCAAGACGTCCTAATCGGTCACATAACCCTAAAAGAGCAACATCGTTTATAGGAGCCTGTTCTTTCATGCTCTTTATATCAGCAAAAGGAAGCGATTTTACAACATGCAATATTTGCATATGCCAACGAACAAGAGCAACAACCTTCTCAATAAATTCTTTATCTTCGTGAAATTGTTTCAAAAACGCCCTTGCCAGCTCTGCACCAAGCTTATCATGATCATATGATGTTATCTTTCCCTTACGATTTCTGGTTGTATCTGGCTTTCCAATATCATGCAGTAATGTTGCCCACATGAACACCCTATTATCACTACTCTTCATCTTCATCTGTGCAGCTTCATCAATAACCAGCATTGTATGATTCCACACACTCCCCTCAGGATGATATTTTGGAGATTGTTCGGTGTTTGCTAAATTACCAAGCATAGTAAATGGATATTCTGAGTAAACTTCAGTTTTATCTAAACTTTTAAAATATTCAGATGGCTTGTCATCCCCCAGCAAGTGTTTATCCATAGCTTCAAACAAATATTTCTTAAGATCCATTAATTTTTTTCCTGCGGACTATCCGCTTTTCCATATTTTTCATAATATAAACTCTCCTTCGTTAAATACTTTTTCAATATAATCAAAAACAGGAACGAATTTCTCTAAACCTATCATACTTCGTATTTCTTGCTCAGTTGCCCATTTTGCATCACATGTTTCTCCTTCTTGAAGTACAACCTCAGAAATATCAAAGTCCTGCCTGAAAAGCCATACATCACAAAAATCATACATCTTATCACGTCTGTATGACAAAATAACTTTTCCATTTTTTGGGTCAAGAATCAACCCTGTTTCTTCTTTTACTTCACGTAATGCAGCATCAAGGCTTGTATCTCCTATTATAGCGGACCCTCCTGTGCATTCCCAAAGATTTGGATATTTTTTATTGGGTGTTCGCTTTGTTATAAGAAATTCACCAACACTATTCTGTATCCAGATGTGTACTACAATATGGTAATCACCCGCATTCATTGGCTTACCCCGTTCATGAGTATGTCCAGTCTTTTTCCTGTTACAATCATAAATATCCCATAGTTCCATTTTTTTATACTCCTCTTTCAATATCTTGGGTTGAATTAATTATAATGCTGCCATCCAACTCAACCATTTTAATTTTTCTTTTCAGAATACTTTTCAAACTGGCTCAAATAAATACGCTTGTAAGGACCATCAGCGTGCATTAATTCATCATGAGTACCACATTGGACAATGCAGCCGCTATCAAGAACTAAAATTTCATCTGCATGCATGACGGTTGAAAGGCGATGAGCTATAACAAGCGAAGTTCTGCCTTTCATAAGTTTATCAAGTGCCATCTGTATATACTTTTCAGACTCTACATCAAGAGCTGAAGTGGCTTCATCCAGCACAAGCACTTTTGGATTCATCAATATGACCCTAGCTATTGCAATACGCTGCTGCTGACCTCCTGAAAACCTAGTACCTCTTTCACCAACTTCAGTATCATATTTATCAGGTAAGCTGTTAATTAAATCATGGATATAGGCCGCTTTTGCAGCATTTATTACTTCCTCAGGAGTTGCATCAGCCTTGCCATATCGAATATTATCTGCTACGGTACCGTTAAAAAGGAACGTATCCTGTGTAACAAAACCAATATGTGTACGCAGGTCATGAAGCTTTAAAGTACGCAGATTATGACCATCTAGCAGAATTTCTCCTTCATCAGGATCATAGAATCTTGGTGTAAGATCAGCTACCGTGCTTTTACCACTCCCACTTAAACCAACCAATGCAACTATGTGTCCCAATTTTATGTCGAAAGATATCTTTTCAAGGACAGGAATATCCGCATTGTATGAGAATTTAACATTCCTGAATTGCAGTTCTCCATAACATTCCTTCATCTCCACCGCATCCTGAATATTTGCATTGATAACGGTTGATAAACGATGTGCAATAATAATTCTGGTTTTTCCCATCAAGCGTTCATACATAGCTCTTGTAACCGCTATCTCCGTCTCTGAATCCAGTGACGCAGTAGCTTCATCAAATATCAATATGTCAGGATCATATAGCAGAAGCCGAGCAATTGCCATCCTTTGCCGTTGCCCCCCTGAAAGTTTAATACCCCTTTCGCCTACCAGAGTGTCAAAGCCATCAGGCAATTGTTTTATAAAATCATATATTTGAGCCTTTAATTCTGCTATGGATTCGATTCCGCTTAAGTCAATATTTTGCATGCTTGAACCCAGATTCAAAAGATGCATATGGCTGTCTATTAACCCAGGCACCATCAGCTTGCCCTTCAAATCCACAACCATAGAGTTTGGCTTTTGATGTTTCAATGCTTCTTTATTGCTTACTGCATATACAATTTTACCCTTTGAAACGACTACTGCTTCCACCAGAGGCATATTCTT
>ENA-UOOK01007388-UOOK01007388.1-fermentation-metagenome-genome-assembly--contig:-NODE-7388-length-10051-cov-2.790016_pt1 | contig 10051 bp, 7 predicted proteins | sample MGYA00245777_ERZ724023 | MGnify/ENA primary metagenome ERZ724023 (study PRJEB28704, sample SAMN03018312) | fermentation metagenome | biome: anthropogenic terrestrial biome; feature: soil; material...
GGTGTCTACGTGTATACCGATGGTCGCCATTTTGAAAGCCCGGCCGAGATCGATATGTTCAAAGTCGGCGGCGGAGATATCGTAGGCCAGAGCATCTGTCCGGAAGTCTACCTGGCCCGGGAAATCGGCGCCTGCTACAACGGGTTATACCTGGTGGTCAACTATGCCGAAGGCATTATCAGTCCTTGGGCGCACCAGGAACTGAAAGACATCTTTAATACTGAAAGCCTGGCCCTGGCCAGGATCCTGCTGGAGTTTCTCAAGGACTTGCCGGTGGAACAGGAATGCGAATGCCCCAACCTGCGTAAAGAAACCCTGCTTAGGACAATATATACCTGATGTACCAAAATTTAACCAGGAGGTAAACGATGGCTGAAAAGAGCGGGAACAGCTCCTTAACCAAATTGATCGTCTTGATCGTTATTTTGAGTGTCTTCTCTGTGTTGGCAGGACTTTATGTGGACTGGTTATGGTTTGACTCTATCCACTTTGGAAAAGTCTTTACGGTGGTACTGGTAAACCGCGTCGGGCTGTACCTGCTCTTCTTTGTATTGACCCTGATACTCTTTTACTTAAATCTGCGCCTGGCCAGTCGCAACACCGGACCGGACGACCGCCCCGAAGAAACAGATGAAGGTCGGGAAATCATATATCTGCACCCGGAGCGCACCCCCTGGCAGGTGTTTATGCAGGGTAAATACTCCCGCTGGATTTTCCTGGGGGTGAGTGTGGTAGCTGCTCTGCTGGTCAGTTCCGTAGCTGCGGATAACTGGATCACTGTCCAGCAATTTGTGCATCGGGTTGCTGCTGGTACCAGTGATCCTATCTTTCATAAGGATCTAAGCTTCTATTTTTTCAACCTGACCTTCTATCACTTTGTCTATGACAGCCTCATGTTGCTCCTGGTGCTTCTTACCGTGGTGATGGGTGTTCTCTATTTGTTTAACGCTTCCACCGATCTTCTCACCGGGGACTGGCGCGAATTCACCTTTGCCAAGCGCCACATCGCTATTCTGCTGGCCCTGATTTTTGCCTTGAAAGGGTGGGGCTACTGGCTGGCCAAATACGATATTCTCTTTTCACCAACCGGGATAGTCTTCGGGGCGACCTACACTGACATTCACGGACGACTGGTGGCCTACAATGCATTGATGATCATTTCCCTGATTGTTGCCGTGGTGGTTCTGGCCAACGTTTTCATTCGCCGATTGCGCTGGGTGCTGGTAGGGATTGGTGCCTGGGTGGTTCTGGCCCTGGTGTTAAACGGAATCTATCCGGCCGCCCTGCAGAAGCTGGTGGTCCAGCCCAACGAATTCAACCGGGAGCGCCCCTATATAGAAAATGCCATACAATTTACCCGCCAGGCCTATGCCCTGGACCGGGTGCAAAACCGGGATTTCAATATTGATTACGAGCTGGACATTAGCAGTCCCAGCAATCAGGATACGGTTAACAATATTCGTCTCTGGGATTGGCAACCCATCACCACCACTTACCAGAACTTGCAGCAATTACGGCCCTATTACGTCTTTAACGACGTGGATATAGACCGCTACGTGGTGGATGGGCGTTACCGCCAGTTGATGTTGTCAACCCGGGAGCTTGATCAGGAAGAACTATCAGAGGATGCCCAGACCTGGGTAAACCAGCGACTCATGTATACCCATGGTTTTGGAATGGTGGTTAGCCCGGTGACTGAGGTGGCCGAGGAGGGCTTCCCCGAGTTTTTCATTAAAGATGTACCCCCGCGCTTTTCCACCAACCTGAAGGTCACCCGCCCGGAGATTTATTTCGGGGAACGAACTGCGCCGTATGTCTTCGTGGATACCAACCAGAAAGAATTTGATTATCCCATGGGAACCACCAACAGGTATACCAAATTCGAGGGAGAAACCGGAATCAAGATAGGTTCCTTTGGTCGGCGCTTGGTCCTGGCCTGGGTATTAAAAGATTACAAGGTCTTGCTTTCCAGTGATGTGACCAGGAACAGTCAGCTATTGATTAACCGGAATATCAAGCATAGGGTCAATAAAATCGCCCCCTACCTGCAGGTCGATGACGATCCCTATATCGTTATCAACAGCCAGGGAAAACTCTACTGGATGCTGGACGCCTATACCGTTACCGACAAATATCCTTACTCAAAGCCATTTGACAGCTTTCGCCACAATTACCTGCGCAATGCGGTAAAAGTTACCTGTGATGCCTACAGCGGGGAAATGCGTTTCTACATGGCTGATGCCACCGACCCGCTGGTACAATCCTACAACCGCATTTTCCCGGATCTCTACCGGCCGCTGGCAGAAATGCCGGAGGACCTGCGTGCCCACGTACGCTATCCGGTGGATTACTATCGGGTACAGGCAGAAATGTATAAGACTTTCCACATGACCGACCCCTACGTTTTCTACAACAAAGAGGACCTGTGGCTGCTACCTAAGGAAGTGGTAGGTGTGGACAAGGAATTGCAGAACATGGACCCCTACTATCTTCTCATGCGCCTGCCAGATGAGGAAAAGACTGAATACATTCTCATGCTTCCCTTCACCCCCAAGGGGCGGCCCAATATGATTGCCTGGATGTGTGCCCGCATGGACGGGGACAACTACGGTCGCTTGCTGGTCTACAACTTCCCCAAACAAGAGACCATTTACGGCCCGGAACAGGTGGAATCCAGGATAAACCAGGATACGGAGATTTCCCAGCAGTTGAGTCTCTGGGATCAGCGCGGTTCAAGGGTCTATCGGGGTAATCTGCTGGTCATACCCATGGATAATTCCATATTATATATTGAGCCGCTCTATTTGCAGGCGGAAAACAGCCGCTTGCCGGAGTTAAAACGAGTCATTGCCGGGTTTGGTAACCTGGTGGTAATGGAGCCTACCCTGGAATTGGCCCTGAACCGCTTATTCGAGGCAGAAAGCAGGCCTCCCGGAGAGGACCAGGTAACCACCGGGGCGGCGCCACCGGAAGCTGAGACCGAAAACGTGGCTGAACTCAGCCGCCAGGCCCGTCAATATTACGACCGGGCCAACGAATTACTGCGCCAGGGCGACTGGGCCGGCTACGGTGAAAACATCCGCAAACTGGACGAAGTGCTTTCCCGCCTGGAAAAGGCGGCGAGATAGAGAAAGCAGCCCGCCCCTCCGGGCGAGGAGCGGGGAATATCGGGCTATTGGGGGAGAGAGGGTGCTGGAGAAGCTCAGTGATCGAGTAAGCCTGCTTATCAGTGAAACGGGGTTTACGTATTGCAATTGCCTGTTTATTGAGGATGAAGTGCGCACTATCATAGACACCGGGGCTAACCGCCGTTCCCTGGCGGAAATACATCCCGAGAAGGTGGATATGGTCTTGTACTCGCACCATCACTATGACCACACCCGCAACAACGTTTTGTTTTCCGGGGCCAGGGTTTTCATCCACCACCTGGATCAGCCCCCCCTGGAAAACATGGAAAACTTTTTGCATTACAACTCGCTGGATGCTTGGACCAGCCTCATGCCCGAATACGAATTCATGGAATCGGGCCTGGCCATGGGGTTGAAGGAGGAGGACTTCGGAGAGACCTGGCGCATTGACGAGACTTTTGACGATGGGGTGGTATTCGACCTGGGACACACCCGGGTAGAGGCTTTGCATACCCCGGGGCACTCTGCCGGACACTGTTCTTTCTGGTTTCCGGAAGAAGAGTTACTGTTTGCCGGGGATATCTGTTTGACCAAAGCAGGCCCCTGGTATGGGGAGGTCTATGCCAGCCCCGATGATATGCTGGCTTCCATTGACCGGATCATCACTCTGAAGCCTTCCCGAATTACTTCCTGTCACGTAAGCCACATTTATAGTGATGTCGTTCCCCGGCTTACCGAATTTAAGAACCGCATCTTCCGCCGGGATGAGCGCATTTTCGAATTCTTGAAGAATAAACCCGCTGACCTGCAGGAAATGGGAGGCAAGCAGCTCATCTATAAAGAATACGCCTCCCCGTTCGTGCTTTTCTGGGAAAAACTCATGTTGGGCAAACACCTGGAACGGCTGCAGCGAGAGAAGCGGGTGGAAGAGATAGAAGGAGGGAAATACCGGGCCTTATGACACAGGACCGTGACATCCAAACCATGCAGCGGCGTATCGTCTGCCTGGGAGACAGTATAACCTATGGCTTTCCCTTTGGTTCCTCTGCCTCCTGGGTGACCATGCTGGCCGGAGTGGTGGAAGGGGAGGTCATCAATCAAGGGATCAACGGAAATACCACCGGTGACATGCTGAGCCGATTTGAACGCTCTGTTCTACGCTATGAGCCCACCCATCTGGTGCTGATGGGGGGCATCAATGACGTGGTGTGCGGGGAATCCCTGGACCGTATCTCCTGGAACATCCGCAGCATGGTGGAAAAGGCCCGGCAAGCCGGTATCAAAGTAATCCTGGGGCTGCCCACCGCGGTGGACTACCCCCCCTGGGAACAGCTGCTGGTGCGGCTGCGTGACTGGATGCGCGCCTACGCCGGTGAACTGGACCTTCCCATTATAAACTTCGCGGCCGCCTTTTACGATGAAGAAGGCCACATCAAAAGTGAACTCCTTCTGGCCGACGGCGGCCATCCCGATACCACCGGCTACCAAGCCATGTTCGCCCAGATCAACCCGAGTATATTTGAATGAGTCAGAAGACAGTTCCTTGACTCGACTTAAATCCCGGAAGGGACCTCTGCGGGAGTGAGAGGGGTTACTTCCAAAAGTTCACACTGATCTTCCCATCCCGGGTGATACCATTTAACGGTCGTCCGGGGTTCGTTTTTGGCGTCGCTGTAACGGGCGACGATAGCGGCAGCCTGCCTGACCAGATCAGCTTCAGTTGCCTCAGCCCCGCGCAACAAGCCCAGAGGGCCGGGACGCTGGGCAACTTTCAGCAAAATGTCTTCCGGGAGAGCTCCCTCTTCCATCCTCTTGTTCTCCCCCTGGTTACGGCCTACCAACAGTAGCTTATTATCCTGCAGGTAAAAGTGACGGCCCAGCTTAAGTATATTCAGGTCGTGGACCTGCGGAGAATCATGGTATTGCATCACCCGCTTCAGACGGCGGGAAAAACTGATATCAGTTAGCAGGCATCCGCCCGCGGGAGAAGGATAATCTTTTACCCCATACTTTTCCGCCAGTTCCATCTGCCGGGTGCGGCCACGTCCCTGGATGTCCAGAAGCTTTTCCCGGTCGATCCAGCCTCGCTCCTCCGGCTGGGTAGGGGGAAGAAGTTTAGCCGACAGGGGGCGCACAATCCAGCCCCGGTAGCCGGACAGCTTGTCCACCGCGTTCAGGGCGGAGCGGTTCTGGCTCATAGGTCGCTGTCCCAGGACTTCACCGGTAACCAGAAAAGAGGCGTCATAGCGCTGCATCAAATCACCGGCGGTTCGAAACATAAAGGCATGGCAATCGATGCAAGGGTTCATGTTCTTGCCGTATCCGTAAACCGGGTTCTGCAGGACCCCGGGTATATAATCTTCGGTGACATCCAGATTGACCAGCTCAATACCCAGTTGCCGGGCCGCGGCCTCAATAGTTTGGGTTCCTCCAAAAAAGGGGGTCACAAAATTAAAACCCAGTACTTCGATACCCTGTTCCTGAAGCAGGCGGACGGCTAACTGGGAATCCAGCCCCCCTGAGAAAAGACTGATGGCCTTCAATTTTTCGAGCACTCTCCTTTATGCAGGTATTCCTCATCACTGATAACATCCATCCCCTGGCGGCGCAGCCAGGCGGCGGTGACCCCGTCCCCATTGCACAGCTTGCCGCTAAAAGAACCGTCATAAACCTGGCCGCATCCGCAGGAGGGACTGCGGCTTTTGAAAACAACCTGAGTGGCCCCGGCTTGCCGGGCAATTTCCAGGGTCTTTTTTGCGCCGGCCAGGAATTGTGCGCTGACATCCTCTCCCTGTTGATTTATCACCCGAGCCTTTCCCGTCAGGACGTCTTCGCCACTGCCCCCCCTGATTTCACTGGGGCTGCGGGGAGTGGGAAGCCCGCCCAGTTGCTCCGGGCAGACCGGTAGGGCCTTTCCATCTTGCACCAGGCGCCGAAATAGCGGGTGCAGGTTGTCACCCCCGTTATATTTGCAGTTTTCCCCCGCCAGGCAGGCACTTATTAAAATCATACCCCTAGTATCCCCCATCCGAAAGTCCCAAAGCCACCAGTATAGAATCCGGTGGAGACAAATCAGGCGCAAAGCAGATTTGGCTTTCATATAGTATCATACAAAACTTTTGGGGTGGAGATAAGGGTATGCCTAAATTCGCCAAGGTTTCTATTCTGACCAACTCACGTCTCGCAGAAAACTCCGTGGTGTTAGGAACTGAATTAAGCGCGTACTTCACCGAGGGGCAAAAAATAAGGCTGGCGCTGGGAAAGAGCTATCTTTCGGCAATTGTCAGGGCGGCCAAAAAACCGGGCCAGCGCTCTACCCTCACGCTTAACCCGGCTACCGCACGCAAAATTTACCTGCGGGACGGGCAAAACTATGGGTTTCAGATTATTGCCGACGGGCTGCGGATGGGACCGGTGGTAGGTATCATGGGTCAACTTATGTCCCAGCCGGGCAAGCCGTTTGGAGGGCAGACGCTTTTTTTCAAACAACTTCTGATTGCCGCCCGGGAAATGGGAACCCTGGCTTTCATTTTTAGCCCCAATGCTATTAATTGGAAGAAACACACCATAGCCGGACACAGCTACGGGGACAGTGGCTGGAAACGGGGATCCTTTCCTTGGCCGGATGTGATCTATCCCCGGGATAGGGCCTATTCAGTCGGCAAGCTGGCTACCCGCAGGCGCCTGCAGGAGCTGGGTATCAAATTTCTGAATCCACCCCTGGTGGGGAAATGGGAAACCTTCAAAATCCTCAGCCACAACCCGGCCCTGGTACCTCACATTCCCGATACCCGCCTGGTTAAAAGTTTCCGACAGGTGGATGGCATGATAAACAAATACCAGGCGGTTTACCTCAAACCGGTAGCCGGGACCAAGGGGAGAAATATCATCAAGGTGGTGAAAAACAGAAAATCCTCCACTTACCGGTACCAATACCACCTTAACAACCAGACCATCAAAGGTACCGCAACCTCACTGGAGCAGTTGCGGCAAAACCTGCAACCCATAATGGGGGGGCGGGCCTACATTATCCAAAAACAGATTAACCTGATTAAAACCGAGGGGAACATTATCGACGTGCGAATACTGGTACAAAAAGACCACACCGGACAATGGGGCGTTACCGGAATAGCCTGCCGGGTGGGCAAATCAGGTGCCATTACCAGCAACATCTCTTCCGGGGGGAGTGGACGAAAACTGGATAGTGTATTACGAAGGACCTTTCAGGATCAGAAACAAATTCTAAAGATAGAAAAAACTCTGGATTCGGTAGCCATCATGGCGGCCGACACTCTGGAAAAATCCATTGGCAGTTGCGGGGAAATGGGCATAGATCTGGGCATAGATCGAGACGGAAGAGTATGGTTTATTGAGAGCAACCTGCGGCCGGCCCGGCAGGTGTTTAACCTTATCGGAGAGGCAGACACACGTATGCGCTCCGTGCGGATGCCGCTCCTGTATAGCCGCTACCTGGCGGGATTCCGGGAGGGAGATGGAATATGAGCAGTCCGGTGGGGAAAATATATATTTCCAACCCCCTGATGAAAAAACTGGGGATCCCCTTGCAAGCGCAGGTCTCAGTACGGGTGGGATGTCTGATGGTGCCCAGTCAGTTGGTGATAGTAAACAATGACCGCAGCAGCTACCTGCTTTCCCCGGCACTGGCACGTGCTCTGCACGTTAAAAAGCGCAAAGCCCTGCGCATCCGTTATGACCGTGACCATAACCATATTCATCTGGGACCTACGGTTGGTATTCTATCCACCTTTCTCTCCAATAGAGCCGATGTTGATCCAACCAGCGTCCAGGCCGAGCTGATTTACCTCAGCCAGGTTGCCCGCAGCCTGCCCGGACAGGTGTTCGTTTTCACACCCGCTGGAATCAACTGGTCCCAGTGTACGACCCGCGGCTATGTGTACCGACAGGGCGGAGGATGGGTGTCGGCCACCTATCCGCTTCCTGACGTCGTCTATGACCGGGTATCCAGCCGTACCATTGAGGCCAGGGAAACGGTGCGGGAAACCAAAAAACGTCTGCAGGCCATGCCCTTCCTGAAATACTTCAACCCTTCCTTCCTTAATAAATGGAAAGTTCACCAGATGCTGTGGACCAATCTGGAGATCCGGCCCTATCTACCGGAGACCAGGCCACTCAGCACGGAAAACCTGCGAGATATGCTGCAGGAATACCGGGTGGTTTTTGTAAAACCGGCCAATGGAAGCCTGGGGAAAGGAATAATTAAGATCACCCGCACCGAAAGAGGCGGACTCAAATATGTCATTTATCGTCGCGGCAGGGTAGGCGGTACGGCCGATAACGCCGAGGAATTCATGCACAAGACCCGCAAGGAAAGAGGAGATAGAATCTATATTGTACAGCAGGGACTGGACCTGGCCACCTATCGGGGGCGCCCCTTCGATGTTCGCATAGTCTACCAGAAGAATGGCAAAGGGGAGTGGCAGATAGGCAAAAAATTTGTCCGCGTGGCCCCCCCGGGCAGCAGCATTTCCAACCTCAGCAGCGGGGGACATGCTGAAACCAGCAAGAAGGTGTTTCGCTACCTTTTCCAGAAGAATAATCTTATCAACCAGAAGAATAACCAGCTTAAGCAACTCTGCCTGACCATTGCCAACACTCTGGAAAGGGCTGCCGGGGGTAACTTTGGTGAATTGGGCCTGGACATCGGCATGGGGAAAGACGGACACCCCTACCTCATTGAGGTGAATTCCAAACCCAGAAAAACCACCGAGACGGAGCTGTCCATCAATATCATGCGCAACACCTTTAAAAGGCCCCTGGAATACAGTGTTTTTCTGGCTGGTTTTCGTTCTTAGCACGGGTTTTGGCCTTTTATGCTGTCAGGGCTCGTGCTAGTATGGTAATTAATATACGCCGGAACCGGCCGGGGAAAAAATTGCAGGGGGAAGAAAGGTTATGGAGGAAATAAAGCACATCGGGGTACTGACTGGCGGCGGGGACTGCCCGGGACTAAATGCGGTAGTCCGGGCAGTAACCAAAACCGCTATCATTCGCTACGGATTGGAAGTCATCGGTTTTGTTGACGGCTTTAAGGGGCTGGTGGATAACAACTATATTCAACTGGATTTAAAAAGGGTATCCGGTATCGGCCATACCGGTGGGACAATTCTGGGTACCAGTAACCGGGACAACCCCTTCAATTACATAACCGTAAACCAGGCAGGCAGTCATGCCTCCGACGAATCACAGCGAGCCATCGATAACATGGAAAACCTGGGCCTGGACGGACTAATCGTAATCGGCGGGGACGGGACTCTGAGCATTACCCAGAAATTCCATGAAAAAGGGGTACGGGCCATAGGGGTGCCCAAAACTATTGACAATGACCTGATGGGCACCGATGTGACCTTTGGCTTTCACACCGCCGTAAGTACTGCTTCCGAAGCCCTGGACAGGCTTCATACCACAGCGGAAGCCCATCACCGGGTAATGATCCTGGAAGTGATGGGCCGCTATGCGGGTTGGATTGCTCTGCATGCCGGTGTTTCCAGCAGTGCCGATGTCATCCTTATTCCGGAAATCCCTTACCGGATTCCGGCCATAGTGGCCAAAATCGCCCAGCGTTACCGCCAGGGGAAAAAGTTTAGTATTATTGTAGTAGCGGAAGGAGCCACTGCTGATGGTGGGGAGATGGTCGTTCAGCGCCTGGTTCCCAATAGTCATGACCCGGTTCGGCTGGGCGGTATCAGCAACCAGGTGGCGGAAGAAATCGGCCTGCGCATGAAAGATATTGAGACCCGGGTGACTATTCTCGGACACCTGCAGCGCGGAGGCGGTCCCATTCCCTTTGACCGCATCCTGGCTACCCGCTATGGCGTTGCTGCCGTGGATGCCTTTATGGAAGGAAAATTCGGCCAGATGGTCAGCCTGCAGGGTAACCATAT
>ENA-UOOK01007389-UOOK01007389.1-fermentation-metagenome-genome-assembly--contig:-NODE-7389-length-10049-cov-3.467581_pt1 | contig 10049 bp, 11 predicted proteins | sample MGYA00245777_ERZ724023 | MGnify/ENA primary metagenome ERZ724023 (study PRJEB28704, sample SAMN03018312) | fermentation metagenome | biome: anthropogenic terrestrial biome; feature: soil; material...
GGAGCAGGACCTGGCACAGAGGGTTCTGGATTTTATGAGCGGAGCGGTATATGCCCTGGACGGCACCATACAAAAGGTGTCCAGAAGCATCTTTGTTCTGGTTCCCAGTAATATCGACATTGTGGGGAACATCCCGGAGGATTTTAAGGGAAAGAGCTTTTATACCCTCGGCACCACCCGTTCGGATAAGGAATAGGGGGATCGGAGCTTGACTGGTCAGATAGTGGCCTCTCTTCTGAAAGCTGTGGCGCTTTTTCTGGATGTGTGGTCATGGCTGATTTTTATCCAGTCCGCCTTTACGATCTTTGCACGTCCCAAGGATAAGGAATCCAAAGCCGTGAAGCTGCTCAGCAGAATGACGGAGCCGGTTAACGGTCTCTTTCGCAGATTGCTGAGAAGGACAGGTGTCTATGGAATGCCTGTGGATATTTCACCCATGCTGTCATTGATTGCTCTATGGGCTTTCTCCCGCCTTTTGAATCAATTAGCGGAAAACCTGACCGGGTTTCCGCATTAGAACAGGAGTTGCCTTTGATTGACGACGAAAAAAAGACTGCCGCAATCATAGCGGACAAGGCCAGAACAGCGGGAAGGGAACACCGGGTGATCTGTACGTCTTTCTATGATCCAGCAGCCGCCAGGATCGTGGAGCAGATTCTCTCAGGCCTTGACGGGATCGGATATGATCGTTGCGGCGGATATCCGGATGCGGAAAGAGTCCTTTTCGTCCTGTATCCCCGATATATGGACAGGCCGTCCGTTTCCTTCCTTCAGGCATTGAAAATACAATGGAATCCGCAATTTTACCATATCGATCATCGTGATATCTTGGGTTCGCTGATCGGATCCGGAATAAAAAGGGAGAAAATTGGAGATATTCGAATGGATGAAGGTTTTGCCTACGCTTTTGTCAGCAGTGAGCTGGCACCCTATCTCGTTGCCAATTTTCATCGTGCCGGCAAAGCACCGGTTTCCGTTCGTGCGATTTCCGGCGAAGAAGTCGTCCTCCCGGTACCCGATATGAAGACCATACGGACCACCGTTGCCTCTCCCAGGCTGGACAGCATCCTGGGCGCCTGCTTCGGATTATCCCGGACAAAAGCGATACCTTATATCAAGAACGGGAATGTCAGAGTGAATTGGGACATTGTGCAGAAACCGGATTATATGCTTGCTCCCGGAGACATTTTGTCGGTCCGCGGCTTGGGTCGCGGCAAGATAAGGGAGTTTGGAGGGACGACAAAGAAAGACAGGCTGTTTGTCATCCTGGAAAAATACATATAAGGAAGGAAGGATTTTATGTCACTGACGCCGATGGATATTCACAATAAGGAATTTACCAGAAAGTTCAGAGGGTATCATGAGGATGAGGTCGACCAATTCCTGGATAAAATCGTCGATGATTATGAAAGGCTCTATAAGGAGAATATTGAACTGAAGGACAAAGTCAATGCATTGGGAGATCAGATCAATCAATACAAGACCATGGAAAGCACGTTGAAGGAAACACTGGTAACGGCACAAAAGACAGCCGATGAAGTTACGGCGCTTGCCCGGAAAAAGGCGGAATTGATCCTGAAAGAAGCTGAGGAGCAAGCACGCCATGTCGTGGAAAGTGCCAACGACCATGTCGTCGAAATCAGAAGGGAATATCAGGAAGCCCAAAAGCAGGTGCAGATTTTCAAGTCGAAATTCCGGTCTCTTCTGGAGACGCAGATGGAATTGGTATCCGGTGACGCCGCCGCTTCCGAGGACCGGCCCCCGGAAGAAAATGAAGAATAATGGATTTTTAACGAGGATATACTTAGGTATGTCCTTATTTTTTTAGTCCGTTCGAATGCAGAAAAAGATGTGGCAAAAGGTTCTGCATCCGATATTCTTGACGGGAGGTACCGGATATGAAAGACAATGAATTAAGATATCTGAGAAATAAACTTAGGAACAAAATAGAGCGCCAGGGTAAAGCTTTGTCCCTGCACAAGGAACTTGGATTCGAAGATTCGCTGAGAGAAAGCACAAAGGAACTGTCCTCCTATGATAACCATCCGGCGGATATGGGCAGCGAAACCTTTGAACTGGAAAAACAGTTTACCTTAAGCAAACATTCCGCCAGACAGATTGATGAGGCAAAAGCTGCCATGGAAAGGATGAAAAGGGGCGACTACGGCTTCTGTGAATTCTGCGGAAAGGAAATCGAATTTGAAAGGCTGGATGCCATACCGGAAGCCAGATTGTGCATCGAATGCGAAGAGAAGCGGAAAGCGGAAGTGGAGGATATGGAGTATGACCGCCCCGTTGAGCAGGATTTGCTGGAAACCCCTTTTCACCGTACCTTACCAAAAGACGACAATGTCGCCTATGACGGGGAGGATGCCCTGCAGGATACACAGAAGTACGGCAGCTCCAGCGGTCCGCAGGATATCGGTACCAATTCTTTCATCGATTATCAGCATACCTGGTATGAAAACCACGAAGATCAGGGAACTGTCGAGGATGTGGAAAGTATCAGCAATGAGACCTATCGACAGCAGTTGCCGGATACCCGTGACAATTTCCCTGACGGATACGAAAAATCCGTAAAAAAGATCGATTATCTGGGGGAAGGGGAGACCGAAGAAGAAACCTGAGCGGTCGGCAAAACAAGGAAAGAAAACAGATGGAAAAACGGATGAAAGAAAATCTGGGAAAGCGGAGTCTCCATATGATATAATAGTCTGTAAGGGAATAAAAAAGGAGGCTCTTCATGCTGGAGATATTTATCATCCTGTTTATCACGGCGGCGGACCGAATTACGAAATATCTGGCGGCCCATTCTCTGAAGCCCTTAAGGACTATCCCTCTTCTGGAAGGGATTTTTAGTCTGACTTATGTGGAAAACCGAGGCGCAGCCTTCGGAATCCTGCAGAACCGGAGATGGTTCCTGATCGTTCTGCCGCTGGTCATCATTACGGCAATCGTTCTTTATTTGGTAACCCACCGGAAAGACGGCCTGTTGACAAAAATCAGCCTTGCAATTATTCTTGGCGGGGCTGTCGGCAATCTGATCGATCGCATCTTGTTAGGTTATGTGGTCGACATGTTTCAGGCTGTCTTTATCGATTTCCCGGTATTCAACGTAGCGGATACAGCAGTGGTATGCGGTACGATTCTGCTTGCCGTCCAGATGCTTTTCCTGGAAAAGCCCAAAGCCTGAAAGCAGGTGACGGGAATGGAAACGATCTATTTAACTTCCGCTCCGGAGGATACCGGCCTGAGACTGGACCATTATCTCGCATGCAAGCTGCCCCAATATTCCCGGAACCATTTCCAGAATCTGATTCGGGATGGCCGGGTTACCGTGGATGCGAAACCGGCAAGGGCAAATCATCGGATTCGAACCGGGGAACAGATCACTGTCCGGATCCCTCCTCCGAAGGAAGTGGAAATTGCACCGGAAAATATCGATCTGGATATTGTCTATGAAGACGGGGACATCGCCGTCATCAACAAGCCCCAGGGCATGGTGGTTCACCCCGCCGTGGGCAATTATACGGGGACCCTTGTCAATGCCCTGCTGTATCATTGCAAGGAACTGTCCGGCATCAACGGCGAGATCCGGCCGGGGATTGTCCACCGGATCGATAAGGATACCTCCGGGCTTCTTGTCATTGCGAAAAATGATTTTGCTCACCGAATCCTGGCGAAGCAGATACAGAAAAAAGAAGTTTCCAGGATTTATCTTGCCATTGCGGAAGATAATATCAGGCAGGACAATGGCACCATTTGCGCTCCCATCGGTCGGAATCCTTCCGATCGCAAGAAGATGGCAGTTGTGGCGTCGGGTCGGAATGCGGTGACTCATTTCCGCGTATTGGAGCGATACAGTTTTTGCACTTATCTGGAATTGAAGCTGGAAACCGGCCGGACCCACCAGATTCGGGTCCATCTCAACCACATCGGTCATCCGATTGTGGGAGACCCGTTGTACGGAAGGCGCAATCAGCGATTTTCCCTGAAGGGGCAGGCTCTCCACGCGGCCCGACTGTCATTGACCCATCCCAGAACAGGAGAACATATGGAATTTTCCGCTCCGCTTCCCGATTATTTTGAAAAGCTGCTGGAAACGCTACGGAAAAATATCAGAAAATAATTTTTGTGCAGTACTGGACAGAGGGAAAAGGGTATGGTATACTGAGTGAGATGAAAAAGGACCTTTAAATCGGTTCAGAGAGACCGTAAGGCGTTGAATCATGTACTTTGATTTCTTATGTCAGCAAAGACGCCTTACCGGTGGTAAGGCGTTTTATTATGCGGGATTTCAGTATCAGGGAGGAGGAATATCCCATGTCCGGCACGGAAAAAGCACAGATTATGGACGAAGTGGCGATGAACAGGGCTTTGTCCCGGATAGCCCATGAAATCATAGAAAAGAACAAGGGCATTTCCAATGTGGTGCTGATCGGCATTCGGCGCCGCGGCGTACCACTGGCTCATCGGCTGGCGGAGAGGATCCTGGAGTTCGAAGGACAGAATGTCCGGGTAGGCATTCTGGATATCACCCTGTACCGGGACGACTTGTCCGCTTTGTCGGAGCAGCCCGTCGTAAACGGCACGGACATTCCATTCGACATTGCCGGCAAGGTGGTAGTCATGGTGGATGATGTTCTCTTCACCGGACGAACCGCCAGAGCGGCCATGGATGCCCTGATTGACTTGGGCAGGCCGACTGCGATCCAATTCGCCGTACTGATCGACAGAGGTCATCGGGAGCTGCCGATCCGGGCGGATTATGTAGGGAAAAACGTCCCCACCTCCCGAAATGAGATCGTGAATGTGCATGTAGTGGAGATTGACGGCGACAACCGCGTCGCAATCACGGAACTGACCCAATAAGAACAGAAAGGTTCCCTTTAAAGACAGTCCGGAGAGGCTGTCAAGGGCAAACCGGTTTGAAAGCGAACCAATTGTGCCTTGACAGCGGACGTCAAGGCTTTTTTTATGGCTGTTCCAGCCGAAAAGGCTGTGAAAGGCGGTATGAATCATACCGGATAGACACATTTTATTACTAGGAGGTTTTTTCATGATAAAGGATCAACAGACCATCAGTTACCTGCCGGACGAACGGCCTCCCTTCTGGAAGCTGCTTCTCTATGCGCTGCAACAGGTAATCGTCATGTTCCCGGCAACTGTGGCCGTAGCAATCATAACCGGATTTCATATTTCCACCACCATTTTCGCAAGCGGACTGGCAACCATATGCTTCCTGCTGATAACCGGAAGAAAGATTCCTCTTTATTATGGGTCCAGCTTTTCCTATGTTGCCGCAATCGGCGGTCTGATGAGTTCGGAAGCGCTGTCCGGCTATGCTCTGAATGATAAGATCGCTGTTGCGCAATTTGGCATTGTCATGTCGGGTTTCGTTTCCATAGCGGCAGGTTTGATCGTCCGGCGCTTCGGCAGGGATTCCATTGAAAAGATCCTTCCCGCCACCGTAACCGGTCCCATAGCCATGATCATCGGACTGACCCTGGCAGGCAATGCGCTGAAGGATGCCGCCTCCATCTCCGTCGATACCATGGGCACCATCCGTGTGGCGGAGTCCCAGATGGGCACTGCCACCAACATGGCCTGGATCATTTCCCTTGTGACGCTCCTTTCAACCATTTTATTCTCCGTCTACCTGAAGGGCTTCTGGGGCCAGCTTCCCCTGATTTTAGGCCCGGCGCTGGGATGCCTGACCGCGCTGGTCATCCAATGGACCACCGGCATCGATCTGTTCAAAGCGCTGCCGGCGGAGGCAAGCAGTGGAATTTTTGCCCCGCCCGTCTTTACCCTTCCGAAGCCCTCCTGGATGGCGGTTGCGGCGATTATGCCGATCGCGATAGCAACGATACCGGAGTCCACCGCTCATATCTATCAGCTTGATATTTATGTCAATGCCCTGGCCAGGAAAAAGAACAGCAACAAGAAATACAATCTGGCGGACATGCTTGGACTGAACCTGATCGGTGACGGGATCGGCGATATCGTTTCCGGCTTCTTCGGCGGCCCCGCCGGTACCAATTACGGCGAGAACATCAGTGCCATGGCCATTACCAGAGTATTCTCCGTGCCGGTTCTGATCGCGGCCGCCATCATGGCTATGGTCATCTCCTTCTTCACGCCTTTGGTCAACGCCATTTATTCCATCCCCACCTCTGTCATCGGAGGTTTGGAAATCTACCTGTTCGGCGCCATTGCGGCACAGGGCGTTGCCATCATGATCGAAAAGAAGGTTGACATGTTCAGCTCCCAGAACATTGCGGTGATCGCCACCATAATGGTGATCGGTCTGGGCGGCCAATACGGCTACGGCGGCAATATCCCCTTCTTCGGGATGGAGGTCCCCTGTGTGGCGGGCGCTGCCATATTCGGTATCCTGATCAACTGGATCCTGAATATCGGAAACCGGAGAACGGAGAAGGCAAAATGCATAAATAATGCATAAACCAATCGGAAAATAACCTCATACCAACCCTTTAAGTGCAGCCCCGTGAGACTGTCAAGGGAATCGGTTGCGGAATCGGTAACGGCATGTCCCTTATCTGCTTCTTATCGATCGGTATGCTTCCCTATGCCCTGACAGTGCAGACTGCCAGGGCATTTTTGCTGAGCGGGACATTTTTGCTGAGCGGGAATGGACTTTTGGGAATATCATTTCAAATGGAAAGGCCGGTGAAACAATGGTACGGAAGAATAAGGATCTTCTCGGTCTGAACGTAATATCGGAAGAGGAAATGGAAGAAATCCTGGATACCGCACGACGGATGAAATCCATCCTGCTTCAGGACAACAGGAAAACAAATGATCTTCAGGGAAAATCCATCATCACCCTGTTCTATGAAAACAGTGCCCGGACCCGTTTGTCCTTTGAACTGGCAAGCAAATACATGGGCGCAAATGCCGCCAATGTATCGGCATCCTCCAGCAGCGTGTCCAAGGGGGAAACCTTGGTGGATACGGCAAGGACAATCGACCGGATGGGAGCCGACGTCATCGTACTCCGCCACCCCATGTCCGGTGCGCCTCATCTGCTGGCAAAGCATGTCAGGGCTTCCGTGATCAATGCCGGAGACGGAATGAACGAGCATCCGACCCAGGCCCTCCTGGATATTTTTACAATAAGGGAAAAGAAGGGAAGTATAAAAGGCCGGAAGGTGGCCATCATCGGGGATATTGCCCACAGCCGTGTGGCGAGAAGCAATGTGTGGGGTCTTACAGCCCTTGGAGCCGAGGTTTGGCTGGCCGGCCCGTCTTCCCTGATCCCCCCGGAAATTGAGAAAACCGGAGCAAAGGTCACCTTTCAGATAGAGGAAGCGCTCCGGGGAGCAGATGTGGTGATGGGTCTGAGGCTGCAAAAGGAAAGACAGTCCAGCGGCTTTTTGCCCAGCCTGAGAGAATACTCCAGATATTTCGGGATCAATGAAAGGAATCTGAAATATGCCGATCCGAATGCGATGGTCATGCATCCCGGTCCGGTAAACCGGGGAGTTGAACTGACTTCGGATGTCCGTTCATCAAAGGGCGCGGTGATAGACGAACAGGTAACCAACGGTGTGGCGGTGCGAATGGCTCTTTTGTACCTGCTGGCCGGAAGGAGAAGCGAACGAAAGGAGGAACAATCGGCATGCTGTGTATAAAGAATGCCACGTTGCTGGATGGGAACCATCCCAGACAGGAAAGGACCGATATTCTGATCGATAACGGAATCATAAGAAAAACAGGCAGGAATCTGACGGCAAAGGGATGCAGGATCCTCCACGCCAACGGATGCTGGGTCATGCCCGGATTCATCGATGCCCATTGCCACTTAAGGGAACCGGGTTATGAGTATAAGGAGGACATTGCCAGCGGCACGCGAAGCGCAGCCATGGGCGGTTTTACCCAGGTAGCCTGCATGCCGAATACGAATCCGGTGCTGGACAATGCTCCCCTGGTTCATTTTGTCCGGCAGAAGGCGGAATCAGAGGGCGTTGGTAAGGTCCATGTTATCGGCTCCATTACAAAAGGCCTGCTGGGGAAGGAATTGTCGGAAATGGGGGAGCTGAAGGAAGCCGGAGCAGTGGCGCTTTCCGACGACGGCAAACCGGTAGGCAATGCGGGCTTGATGAAACGAGCCCTGGAATATGCGAAAGCCTTCGGTCTGCTTCTGATTTCCCACTGCGAAGATACCAGCCTTTCGGAAAACGGGACCATGAACGAGGGGTACCAGTCGACGATTCTGGGCCTGCGGGGGATCAGCCGGGCGGCGGAGGAGGTCATGGTGTCCCGGGATATCATCCTTGCGGAAACCGTCGGTGTTCCCATCCATATCGCCCATGTCAGCACCTGGGGCTCCGTTGACCTGGTCCGGCACGCAAAGGAAAGGGGAGTGAAGGTGACCTGTGAAACGGCTCCCCATTATTTTTCCGCGACGGATGACTGGGTGGCGGGATACAATACCAATGCCAAGGTCAACCCGCCCCTGCGGACGGAGGATGACGTCGACGCCGTTATCGCGGGACTGAAGGACGGAACGATCGATATCATCGCGACGGATCATGCACCCCATCACAGGGATGATAAGGAAGTGGAATTCGATTTGGCGGCCAACGGAATATCCGGTTTTGAAACCGCCTTTGCCCTGGGCGTTACCAATCTGGTTCTTCCGGGGTACCTGACGATAGAGGAGCTGGTACGGAAAATGGCGGTCCGGCCGGCTGAGATACTGGGCATAAAAGGAGGCACCATAGAAAAGGGAGCGCCGGCGGACATTGTGATTGCAGACCCTTCCGCCGCAGTTGAAATCACCGCCGGCACGATGGTTTCCAAAGGGAAAAATTCTCCTTTTCTCGGCCTCCCATTGAAAGGAAAGATCCTGTATACCATCGTCGACGGGAAATTTGTTGTCTCCAACGGAAGGTTAAGCGAGGAGGAATCGACGGAATGGACCGGCTGATCGAGAGGATCATGGAAAAAGGGAACCCGACTGCGGTCGGCCTGGATACCCGCCTGGAATATGTTCCCGATTTTCTGATCCAAAAACACAAAGAGAAAGAACCGTTGGATTTTCGCGGAGCGGCGGGAGCTATCCTGGAATTCAACAAGCGCATCATCGATGCGGTCTCCGACCTGGTCCCGGCTGTCAAGATACAGCTTGCCTGTTATGAACTGTACGGTGTGGAAGGCATGAGAACCTTTTCCGAGACGATCCGGTATGCAAAGCAAAGGGGCCTGATTGTGATCGGCGATGGGAAAAGGAATGACATCGGCACCACGGCAAAAGCATATTCCAGCGCTTACCTCGGCAGGACAACCTTACTTGCCGAACAGGATCGGGCATTTGAAACCGATATCATGACCGTCAATCCCTATCTGGGTTTCGACGGAGTGGAACCCTTTCTCGAAGATTGCAGGACCTATGACAAGGATATTTTTATCCTGGTGAAAACATCCAACCTCTCCTCCGGGGATTTTCAGGATCTGATGACGGGAAACCGAAGGATTTATGAAGCGGTGGCGGATAAGGTGGCCGAATGGGGGCGGGACCTGATCGGCAGATTCGGTTTCAGCAGGGCGGGTGCGGTAGTCGGAGCCACCTGGCCCGACCAGGCGGCGGCCCTCCGGCAACGAATGCCCCATACCTTTTTCCTGGTACCGGGATATGGCGCGCAGGGCGGCAGTGCCGATGATATCGCGGGCTGTTTTGACGAAAGAGGATTGGGCGCTGTGATCAATGCGTCCCGCAGTATCCTGTGCGCATACCGGAAAGGATCCGCGGAACAACCCGCCGGGGAGAATTTTGCGGAAGCCGCCCGGGATGAGGTTCTTCGGATGAAGAAGGAGATCGGGAACGCTTTGTTTCAAAATGGCAGGAAACCATGGTGAGGAGGAATCGGAATGGCAGTATTGGCGTTGGAAGACGGAACCGTATTTCATGGAGAATCCTTTGGCGCAGATGGAGCCGTCACGGGAGAAGTCGTATTCAATACCGGAATGACCGGATATCAGGAGATCCTGACGGATCCGTCAGGATCTCCTGATATCCGGTC
>ENA-UOOK01007390-UOOK01007390.1-fermentation-metagenome-genome-assembly--contig:-NODE-7390-length-10046-cov-7.468422_pt1 | contig 10046 bp, 5 predicted proteins | sample MGYA00245777_ERZ724023 | MGnify/ENA primary metagenome ERZ724023 (study PRJEB28704, sample SAMN03018312) | fermentation metagenome | biome: anthropogenic terrestrial biome; feature: soil; material...
TTGCTGTATCAAAATGAGTTTTCGAGTAAAACACATTACGTCCAATTTTTTTACGAGGAATATTGTTTTCAGAAACAAAAGAATAAATTGCAGCTTTTGTAAGATTGTACTTCTCCTGAATATCTTTTACACTATACCAGCTATCGATTTCATGTACGAGTTTATCAACCTTACTTTCAAAATAACGTTCTATATGCTTTTTACTAAAATGAGATTTTCCTCTTATCAATGTTTTAGGGATGTTATTCTCTTTTGCAATTTTAAATATCCAAGAATCCGTAACGTTAAACTTGTCTTTTATTTCTGAAACCGTATATAAATCTGATATAGGTTTACTATTATTTAAAGGACGAGCTTTATATGGTTCTGGGTTTTCAAATAATGCATCTATATCCTTACGACGAATAAAAGTTTTACCTTTAGTTTGAAATGCCAGCAACAGGCCTTTATGTAAATAACGATAAATAGTAGTTCGCCCAACACTTAAAAGAATAGCAGTTTCAGAAACCGTAAGATAGTCCTTATTCTTAATTTCTTCATATTTTTCAGCTTTTTGTTCGATTTCCTGCATGGTCTTATAATCTATTGCTGAAACTTTAAATTTCCTCTTCCGTTCTTCTCTTTTAGAGTGTTTATAAGACTGAGAATTACATCTATGGGAGCAATAACGAGTAGTCATGGTTTTTGCTATAAATATTTTATTGCACCATTCACATTTTTTCTGAACTTCTAATTTTGAGCTCATAATTTATCTCTGTTTTTGTTTCATTATGTTTCATAGTGTTCCATAGTGTTCCATTATATACCACTTAGGTCAACATATTTATTTTTTGAGTTGTTTTTTGGAACACGATACAAATACGGTACAAAAGTATGTATAACATATCATATTAACAAGCAGTAACGATAATATTTAAAACAATAAACCCGCTAAATTATAGCGGGTTGTAATTATTTGTAGTCTTATATAGCATTGATTATAAGGCATTTACTTGCCTATACAAAACTTACTAAATATATTCCCCAATATCTCATCTGTCGAAATTTGCCCCGTAATCTCTCCCAAATAAAACATGCATTCGCGAATGTCCTGCGACAAAAAATCGCTGGTGATTTGCAAATCAAGTCCTTTTTCAACTCGCCTGATGGCTGCAAGGGCTCTCGTAAGTGCTTCGTAATGACGAAGATTGGTAACAACAACATCGTTTTCCCCAATTTGAGGTATCTGGGCGACTTTCAACAGATGGGTACGGAGTTCGCCAATGTTCTGACCGGACTTAGCAGAGATATAAAGACGGTCGGCTATTAATTTTTGCAATAAATGCTTTTTTTCTTCGAGTTCTTCTGCCGATAGCTTATCGGATTTATTGAAAAGAAGCATCACTTTTTTATCTTTCAGCTTGGGAACAATAGAGGAAGCGGAGGCTTCAATCTGTGAGACAGTGGATGTTAAATCAATCATCCAAAGCACCAATGATGCTTGATTGATCTTCTGAAAGGTGCGCTCAATACCCAATGACTCAACAACATCGGATGTTTCACGAATACCGGCTGTGTCAATAAAACGGAAAGTGATTCCTTCAATATTTACGGTGTCTTCAATCACATCGCGTGTGGTTCCGTGTATATCGGAAACAATGGCTTTTTCTTCGTTCAACAGCAAATTCAACAGAGTAGATTTTCCTACATTCGTTTCTCCTATTATGGCTACAGGAATGCCATTCTTAATAGCATTGCCTAACTGAAAAGAATTGACAAGTGCTGAAATCTCTTTTTCTATATCGATAGTTAATTCGCTCAACTTTTCACGATTGGCAAATTCTACATCTTCTTCTGAAAAATCTAACTCTAACTCAATAAGGGATACAAAATCTAAAAGTTTTACTCGTATGTCTCTTAACTTTGTGGCAAATCCTCCACGCATCTGATTCAACGCAATGCGATGGGTGTTCTTGGAATAGGATGAAATGAGATCGGCAACTGCTTCGGCTTGACTCAAATCCATCTTTCCGTTCTTAAATGCTCGTTGGGTGAATTCTCCTGGTTTGGCCATACGGGCGCCTTTGGAAAGCAACAATTCTACTATTTTCTGCTGAATAAAGACTGATCCATGACACGAAATCTCTACACTCTCTTCTCCTGTAAATGAGTGGGGTGCATGAAAAACTGCAACCATTACTTCATCCAATAACTCATTTTCATTGTAAATGCGACCGAAATGAACTGTATTGGCGGATTGATCCGCCAATCTTTTATCTGATGGGGATTTAAAAACTGCATCGGTAAATGCGATACTTCCATCACCGGATAAACGGATGACGGCTATTGCACCCATTCCGGGAGCGGTTGAAATTGCACAAATTATATCGTTCATAAAATATTAATATCTAAAACTGCTGCCTCCAAGAAATTCTCGTAATAGGGATGTGGGTGGTAATTCCCTGTCGGTTATGTAATTGAAATATCCCAAAAACTTAAGCAATCGATAGGCTTCGGAATATTCAGGTACTGTACGCGGAACCTGCATTAGAATGGGTTCGGCATGCCTGCGAAGAGCAGCTAATTCATACAACATGGCTGAATTGAACATCACATCTGCATTTTCTTGAAATGGAAATATCCACTTTTCTTCTCCGCGACGAACACTGTCCCAACGTGAAATGGTTTCTTGGGCGGAGTAATTACGATATCGGTAATCGCGCACAATACGTCGCAACAATCTGTTATCGGATGCGGGTATCCAATTATGACTATCAAGTGAAAGGGAGGTAAGTGCCGATACATAAACCATGAACTTATTTTCACGAGGGATCTTATTGGTAAGTAAAGGATTTAATGCATGAATGCCTTCGACAATCAACACGGAATTTGACTCCATTTTCAATTTATTCCCTTTATATTCTCTCTTTCCGGTCGTGAAATTATAGGTTGGCATCTCAATTTCTTGGCCTTTAATGAGCTCAATGAGATGTTTTTCAAATAAATCGATATCCAAAGAATAGAGGGATTCATAATCTTTTTCACCATACTCATCCAACGGTGTTTTATCTCTGTCTACAAAATAGTTATCTAAAGAGATGCCTACGGGTTTCAGCATGTCTACATATAACTGAATCTCTAGTCGTTTTCTGAATGTGGTCTTACCAGATGAAGAAGGTCCTGAAATAAGTACGAGCTTCAACCCCTTTTCTACCCTTTCGGTAATCATTTCTGAAATATCTGATATTTGATTGGCTTGATATGCCTCGGCTACTTGAATAACTTCGGATATATGTCCATCAAGCTTGGCTTTGTTTAAATCGCCTACATTATCTAGATCGCTTATTTTCAGAAATTTAATATGTTCTTTGTAAACATTCAAAAGTTTGTCTTGTCTTACAAAAGGTTCTAATTCAACAGGGTCTTCTCTTTTAGGGACACGCAACAGAAATCCTCCGTTGTATTCCATTACATCAAACATTGTGATATAACCAGTTGATGGGGTAAGACACCCATAATAATAATCTACATAATTGTCTAACTTGAAATAACGAGCATATAACAAGTCGGAGGTCTCAATCAACAAGGCTTTATCTTCCATTCCATTTTTATGAAACAACTTGGCTACTTTATCTTTCTCTTCCTCAATCGATTGAAATGGTAAATTGGCAACTACAATTTCATGCATCCTGTTACGGATTGCATCTAATTTTTCTGCAGTGACTTTTTCATTAGCTATGATCTGAAAATAATAACCTTTTGCTACTGCGTGCTCAAGATATGTTTTGGCGTTTGGTAAAATATCATCTACTGCTTTTGAAAGTATAAAACATAGCGAACGGACGTAGGTACGCATCGCTGAAGAATTACTAATATCAACATATTCAACTCGCTTGGGTTGGTATACTCTATAGTTCAGTGATTCGGTTTTGTTGTTAACCTTGGCATTAGTAATAAGATAATCCATCTTAACACCAAAAACATCAATCAACTCTTCTAACCTTGAACCCATAGGAACATCTTTATATTCCTGTGTGTTTGTACAAAATATACGAACTGTTTCCATCATAATGTGTTATTATTTTAGGTTGCTAATTTACTCTATTTTTTGCAGAAAGCGGTAACTTTTATTTATCTTTGAGAAAATGTTATGAAGAAATGAACGACTGGAAGAAGAATCTCAATATTGTTTATTCTACAAATCCCGATTTTCACTATGAGAAAGAGGGGGAGCAAAACGCGGTGGAAACATTGCCAAAGGAAAAGCAATTGCTCAGAATTAGTCTGGATAAACGAAACAGAAAAGGTAAGGCGGTGACACTGATCACGGGGTTTGTTGGCTCTGAAAATGATTTGGAGGATCTTGGGAAACTGCTCAAAACAAAGTGCGGAGTTGGGGGTTCTGTCAAAGAGGGTGAAGTGATCATACAGGGTGATCACCGCGAAAAGGTGTTGGGTATTTTACAAAAAGAGGGATATGCAAAAAGCCGAATCATCTGATAATGAACTGCTACACATAATTAGGGCATCGGCTGGATCAGGGAAAACACACAGACTTACAGGCGATTACATCAGATTATTATTCTCTGCGGGCAACAACTATAAACATATCCTGGCGGTTACTTTCACGAATAAGGCGACGGACGAAATGAAGTCGCGTATTCTAAGCGAACTTTATAATCTGTCGGCGGGAAAGGATTCTGGATTCTTAAAAATGTTGATTTCTGAATTTCATCTGACTGAAGAAGTGGTGCGACTTCGTGCTTTTTCTATACTAAAAACAATTCTGCATGATTATTCTGCGTTTTCTATAACGACAATCGATAAGTTTTTCCAACAAGTAATGAGGGCTTTCACGCGGGAATTGGGGTTGATTGGGGGTTATAAAATTGAGGTGGATAACTCTTATTATCTACCGGAAATTATCGATAACATGATTTTCGACCTTGATAAACCGGAGAACAAGGGCCTGACTGCCTGGCTGTTGGATTTTATGCAGTCTAAAATACGTGAAGATAAGAGTTGGGTTATCAAAAAGGAAATAAGAACTTTAGCAAAGGAACTTTTTAAAGAGACTTACAAAACGCTTAGCGAAGAGGAATTTTCTGTCATTCAAGATAAAAATGCGCTTGAAGCTTACAAAAAAAACCTTATTCGCATTATGCAGCAATTCAAGAACGAACTGAAATCGATCGGGGAAGATGGGGTCGACTGCATGACGCGCGCTGGACTGACTTTTTCTGATTATAAGGGTGGCTCAAAATCAACATTTTCTCATTTCGCAAAATGGGCAAATGGGGATATGAAAGAGCCGACAGATACATTCCTTAAACTTGAAGATTCTGTAACAAGCTGGTACACAAAAACATCTAAACAAATATCGGCTATCGAAGGGTCTTATCACGATGGTCTTAATGATTGCGTAAAAAGGGCGATTTCTCTATTTGATAAACAGATGGTTTTTTATAATTCTGCAGAAAGTGTGTTGAATTATTATTTTACTTTAGGTATTTTGAGCGACATTGAACAGAGAATGGATGCATATAAAAAGGAAAATAATATTCAATTTTTGTCGGATACTACTGAACTGCTGAATAAAATTATCGCTGATAGCGATACTCCATTTGTATATGAAAAAATCGGTACGCGCATTCAGCATTACATGATCGATGAATTTCAGGATACTTCGGACATGCAATGGGCAAATTTTAAACCGCTTCTGCTCGAAAGTCTCGCTAACAACAACTTCAATATGATTGTGGGGGACGTGAAGCAAAGTATTTATCGTTTCAGAAACTCTAACTGGAAACTACTTGAGGAACAGATCGCTAAGGAGTTTTCAAATGAACAGCTGATCGAAGAGTCTCTGGATACTAACTGGCGTAGTGATGCTAACATCATCAATTTTAATAACGCGCTCTTCAGAATTGGTTCTGAAATTATGCAGAATGATTATAATAATGCGTTGGTTGATAATAATGTTGGTGAACTTAATGTTTTTAGCGACAAAATAAAAAACGCATACAGAGGTGTACGCCAACAGGTTAAGCCTAACAAACTTAACAATGAGGGAAAGGTCGAGATATCGTTTCTTGATACTTCGGACTCGGACAACAAATGGGAGGATCAGGTACTGGAACGATTGCCTCAACAGATTGAATCTCTGCAAGATCAAGGGTTTGCATTAAAAGATATCGCAATTATTGTAAGAAAGAACGATGAGGCGATTAAAATCGCTGAGACGTTATTGAAATATAAAGATGCGCATCCGGATTCGACTTATCGATATGATATTATCTCTAATGAGGCACTGGTAATTGGAAACGCACAGAGTGTTCGCTCTATCATCTCACTGTTAAGGCATTTTCAAAATCCAGCGGACGAGACAAAGAAAATGATTGCTCTTACGGAATTCTTTAAGTTCCATAAACACGCGACTCCGACTGAAGCGATCAAAGATTTTCAGGAGATAAATCTTGCTGATTTACCCCAGGAAATGGTTGGACAAATTGAATCTATTTCTCATCTGCCTTTATACGAAATGGTTGAGGCTTATTTCTCTTTATCGGCCAATGCGTTAGAGCAAAAAGAGAATGCTTATGTTCAATCTTTTTTGGATATTGTATTGAAATTCAGTACGGACTCATCTGCTGACATCAATGATTTTCTCGATTGGTGGGATGAAAAAGGTTATAAAAAAACTCTTTTCTCACCTGACAATCAAGATGCTATCCGACTTCTCACTATCCATAAATCTAAAGGATTGGGATTTGGTGTGGTTATCATGCCTTTTGTAAACTGGGAACTGGATCATAAATCAAGTCAGACTAATATTATTTGGTGCAAACCGACTGTTGCTCCTTTTAACGAATTACCCATCGTTCCCATAAAATATAGTCCTAAATTAAGTAAAACAATTTTTTCTAAAGAATACCTGGAGGAAAAATTATATACTTATATTGATAATCTGAACTTGTTGTATGTTGCTTTCACGCGACCAAAACATCAGTTGAAAGTGTTTGCACCTCAACCAAAACAGAATAAAGATGGATCAATAAAAATCAACACGGTTGGTGATTTATTGTGGGAAACAATCGCTTCAAAAAATATTCCTCTGGAAGACGAAATCTCCCTGAACAATTATTTCAACGATTCAACGTCCGTCGAGTCTAACCACCCTACTCTATCATCAATCACACCAGACGCAATAACCTCAACATCAACCACATCAGCTGTAAGCACACTGAACAACACAAATATAGTTGCTCTTTTCTCCTTAGGAAATAACGCAAAAAAGGAAATAAAAGAAGAAGTACAGGAAGAGACTAATCCATATATTATCAGCAAATGGCAATCGATCCCGTTTTCCAACCGACTGAAACTTCGACTGAATGCTGCGGATTTCTTTGCTGACAGCGGTCAACGGTCTTATGGTACAATGATGCACGAAATTGTAAGCACCATAAACACTTTAGAGGATATTGAATTGGCTGTGGATAAAAAAGTACTGAATGGAGAAATTGGAAAGGAAATGAAAGAGGAAATCATCAATATACTAAATGATTCATTGTCAATATCGGACGCGAAAGACTGGTATTCTGGAAATTACACGGTATTGAACGAAACAAAATTGCTGCATCCAAAATTTGGCTTTAGTCAACCGGACCGGGTAATGATTAATGATAATCAAGTGATTGTTGTTGACTATAAATTTGGCGAAGTTGAAGAATCACAATACATTCGTCAAGTACAACGGTACACAAAAACGATTAAAGAAATGGGATTTGATAACGTCTCTGGATATATTTTCTATGTTCGTGCTGGAAAAATTATTGAAGTGTAATATCGGTAATGGTCTCACTATAATTCTAAATCATAACGACCAAAATCACACCATTTTCTTACAACATTCCAACGCTCCTCCAACCTTTTTTCCAACATTTTCCAAACGCTTCTAAACAATTTTCACATAACACTAAAATTTGCGCTTTTTGATGAGTCTTTTACGAAAAATGATAGTGTAGAAACAAATTAATTTAATAAGTTTGTTCTTTAACTATTTTCTATAAAAATGCAAATAGATTCAGAACATATTTGCGCAATATCAAAAAGGACTATTGTCTAACTTTAGAAAACATTAATTTATACAAAAATATACTATGACTTCAAGAAGAAACTTTATAAAAAAAGTAGCAATCGGATCGGCCGCTGTCTCAGTCGGAGGGGTTTTACCAAGTTTCAGCGCAAAAAGCTATAAAAATATCGTCGGCGCAAATGAAAAAATAAGGATGGGTGCAATTGGTGTAAACTCACGCGGAAATGCTTTGTCAGGAGGGTTTGCACGAGAAAAAGGATGTGAAATAGCGTATGTTTGCGACGTGGATAAACGTGCCATTGAAAAATGTGTTGATAACGTAAAGAAGATTGCTGGAAATACACCTCAAGGTGAAAAGGATTTAAGAAAACTGCTCGAACAAAAAGATTTGGATGCTGTCATAATCGCTACCCCTGAACATTGGCATGCACCGGCTGCTTTAATGGCAATGAAAGCAGGTAAACATGTGTATCTCGAAAAACCTACAAGCCATAACCCTGCGGAAGATGAAATTCTTATGCAGGCTGTGAAAAAGTATAAAGTTGTTACAGCAACTGGCATGCAGCGCAGATCTTGGCCAAACATAATCAATGCTATTCAGGAAATAAAAGAAGGGGTTATTGGGAAAGTTTATTTTGGTAAAGCTTGGTATGCGAATAACAGGGCTTCAATTGGTACAGGAAAAGTTACAGCGGTTCCTGAATGGCTCGACTGGGAACTGTGGCAAGGACCTGCTCCAAGAGTTTCTGAATATAAGGATAATTATCTACATTATAACTGGCACTGGTTCCATAATTGGGGTACTGGCGAAGCTGGAAACAATGGGGTTCATTTTCTCGATATCCTCAGATGGGGAATGGATCTGAAATTCCCAACACATGTCGACTCTTCTGGAGGAAGATATCTTTATCAAGATGATTGGCAATTCCCGGATACTCAAATAGTAAATCTCGAATTTGGCGGTAACAAACTAATCACTTGGGAAGGAAGAAGTTGCAATGGTCACAACATCGAAGATTCTTCGGTTGGATGTACATTTTATGGTGAGACTGGTACTTTGGTTATTGGTGGCGGAAACGCGTATAAAGTATATGATCTTAAAAACAAACTGATCAAAGATGTAACCAGTGATATGGGATTCAAAGCGGGCGATATTACAAATCCAACTCAACAACTGGACTCATACCATTTTTCCAACTTCCTGGATGGTATAAGAAAAGGTACTCCTTTAAATGCAGATATAAATGTTGGTTGTATCAGCACAACCTTGGCACACTTAGGAAATATTGCACAACGCACTAAAACTACATTCGAAACAAATCCTGTAAATGCTCACATTATCAATAATCGTGAAGCAAACAAACTGTGGAGCAGGAAATATCAAAAAGGCTGGGAAATGAAACTATAAATACATTACATTTTTTAAAACTCTCTTTTTTTCTTTCCGCTGGGGATTTGTTTGTTCATTGTACAAATTACCAGCGGATTTTTTTATATAGCATTATTCCTACTAAACCAATTCCAATCGACCTCAACCCACCAAACTAGAATCTATTTCGTCCATTCAAAACTATAATTTCTTACATCACAGAGTGGAATGTTATTCCAATTTATCAATTTGTATCCCAGAAATGATCAACTATTGAATTTTATTATTTCCTTGATTCTTAACTCTTCTTCTTTCATGTTCCAGTATTGATAAACTGTTGAAGAGGATCAACAAATGATTCGGCTAACAATAATTTTGCATCTTTATGTCAATCAATATGGCATTTGATACTTTTTTACCTAATTGTATTTTATTGCTCAATAAAATATATTTATCATGTATTAAACTCAATACTAATTTAAATCATATATAAAAGAAGAATAAGATGAAAAATTCATCTTATTCTTCTTAATTTAATACTTAGTATCCTGGGTTTTGAACAAGTCCTGGTTCTACTTTCAAACTGTTTTCATGGAAAGGCCA
>ENA-UOOK01007391-UOOK01007391.1-fermentation-metagenome-genome-assembly--contig:-NODE-7391-length-10046-cov-5.052547_pt1 | contig 10046 bp, 8 predicted proteins | sample MGYA00245777_ERZ724023 | MGnify/ENA primary metagenome ERZ724023 (study PRJEB28704, sample SAMN03018312) | fermentation metagenome | biome: anthropogenic terrestrial biome; feature: soil; material...
AATAATCCTGATCTGTTTCAGACACCCGCCACATTCACCTCAAATACTACGGCATCCAACTGGAATGAAGGTCGTTTTCTGATCCTTTCCTCTGCAAAAAAGAAGGCAGTAGTTGCAGGAAACTTTACAAATTCTGATGCTACATATACCATTCCATTCCCCACGGACGGAATCTGGTATGATTACATGAAAGGCACTACCTATAACATATCCGGTGAAAATGCTAAAGTCAATATTCCAGCTAACAGTTACATTATTTTCACTACATTCCGGTAGCGTCTATGAGGTCTAACCTTCTGCATTCATCATGGGAAAAGAAGCACTTACACTTCAAATAGTTTCCGATTATTTTGCATAGTCCAGAAAAAATAACCACCTTTGCCTATCCGAAAAAATCAGAACCCCACTATCCGGAAACAGCGCTGAGGAAAGCAGGAAAATAACAAGATTGCGTGAAGTTCAGAAAACGTAAATATGCTTGATAAAATCACTGCTATCCGGCAAATGAACGAGTGGGGACGAATACATCAACCCTTTATATTCATTATCAGTTATGATCAGAGCCAATGCATTATTATCAAACCGGAAGATATTGATCAGCAAAGGCTCCTTTGTCATTTTGGTCCATTCACAAATGAACCTTTGCAACCACCAGCGTTATGCCCCAAACAAATAAGTTGGGAAATTGACCCACCAACTTTTGAACAATACCAAAAGGCATTTCAGTTTGTTACGCAAACTGAAATGAAAGGTAATTCTTATCTGACCAACTTAACGGCTTGTACCCGACTGAAGACCAATATGACACTTCGTAACATCTATACGATGGCCAAAGCCAGATACAAACTTTGGATAAGGAATCAGTTTACCGTCTTTTCGCCAGAGACTTTTGTTCGGATCCAAGGACATAAAATCTATTCTTTTCCGATGAAAGGTACCATTAATACCACCCTGGAGAATGCTGCAAAAAAACTTTTAGACGACCCGAAAGAAAAAGCAGAGCATGCAACCATCACAGACTTGATTCGAAATGATCTAAGCAGAATAGCCGAACAAGTAATAGTAGAAAAATACCGTTATGTAGAAGAGATACAGACTAACGGGAAGACACTTCTAGAAACAAGCTCCCGGATTTCAGGTATCCTGCCTGACCATTTCTATCCACGGCTTGGTGATCTGTTTTTTTCTCTTCTTCCGGCAGGCTCAATAACAGGAGCGCCAAAGGACAAGACCATCAGCATTATAAATGAAGCTGAACACTATAACCGGAAATTCTATACCGGTGTAGCTGGTTATTTTGACGGAGACAACCTTGATAGCGGTGTTCTAATCCGATTCATAGAAGAAGAACCGGACGGCAGCCTCATCTTTAAAAGCGGAGGAGGCATTACCGCCAAGAGCAATTGTAAAAAAGAGTACCAGGAACTAAAAGAGAAAGTTTATGTGCCAATTTATTGAAACATTGAGAATAGAAGAAGAAAGGATCATGAATCTTGAAGCTCACGAGAAAAGGATGAATGATACCATAAAGGATTTCTTTCCGCAAGCATCAAGAGTTGACCTGAGGAAACATATTATGCTCCAGGAACATACAACACGGACGAAATGTCATATTGAATACAATAATGCCCTCCTCTCTGTCAGCTATCATCCCTACCACCCCCGTCAGGTCCACAGTTTATGGCTGACAGAATGTAATACGATCAATTATTCTTATAAATACAAGAACCGCAACCTCCTTCAATTACTTTACGATCAACGTTGTCACTGCGATGATATTCTGATCGTAAAAAACGGATTCATTACAGACACCAGCATAGCCAATATTGCTGTCTATGACGGAATTCAGTGGTATACGCCGGCACATCCCCTTTTAAGGGGTACTCAACGGGCCATTTTGTTACAAAGAGGAATAGTAAAAGAAAAAGATATTACCCCACAGGAATTATTCAATTTTCAAAAACTCTGTACGATCAACTCCATGCTTGATTTTGAAGAAATGGAGTTCAAGATATCAAATCAAACCATCAGATAATCAATTCATTCTTCTAGTTAATCTTTTAATTATCTAATAAAAATCAACAAATCAAGAAAAAAGACTCATTTATCCAAGTATAAAATAATAGATATCCATAAAAAAACACTAAATTTGTACTCATTGAATTAATCAAATATGATACTAAAGAATTCTAATCAGATTCTAATACTACAGCATTGTTTAAAAAGACGAAAAACCGTATTTTTGCAATAGATTTGTTTTTTGATACACAAGGTTTATGGAATCTATACTAGTCATAGAAGATGAACAAAGAGTTGCATGGCTTCTCAAGGAAGGCTTGGAAGAAAGTGGCTATCAGGTAATGGTGGCTTATGATGGACTGACAGGGTTGCATCTTTTCAGAGAAAACAAATTCAATCTGGTCATTTCCGATATTATCCTTCCTGGTATGAGTGGATTTGACCTCTGCCGACAGATCCGTGCTCTTCGGCCACAAATTCCCATCCTCATCTTGACTGCTTTAGGATCTACAGATGATAAACTTGAAGGGTTTGACGTAGGAGCAGATGACTACATGGTGAAACCTTTTGATTTCAGAGAACTGAATGCCCGTATCAAAGTATTATTAAAACATCGGGATACAAAAGAAAGGACTAGACAGCTCGAGGAACTTCACTACGCAGACTTAACCATTCATTTAAGTACTAAGAGTGTAACACGGAATGGAACAGAAATCAAACTTTCACCCAAGGAATATTATTTACTTCTATATATGGTAGAAAATGCGGACAGGGTATTAAGTCGTTCCGAAATAGCTGATAAGGTTTGGCATACCCATTTTGACACAGGTACCAATTTCATTGATGTGTATATCAATTACCTGAGAAAAAAGATTGACCGCGACTTCAATACAAAACTTATCCATACCCGTACCGGATTCGGATTTATCTTTACTGACAAAGCATGAAGATCAAAATCAAACTCACCCTAGAATATACTGCCATCACAGCCCTCCTTTTTCTGGCAGCAATGGTCTCGGTTTATTATGTCAGTGCACGAACACGCAGCAACACATTTTACAGAAGTCTTGAACAGGAAGCCGTCACAAAGGCCCATTTATTTCTGAGCGGCAAGATCAACCCGTCAATCATGCACTCTATTTACATGAACAACAAGAATTTCATCAATGAGGTTGAGGTCGTTGTATATAGACCTCTATTCCACATGTTGTATCATGATGAATTGCAGAGTGATATCATTAAAGAAACACCAGGCATGATGCAGAAAATCCTCCGGCAAAAAAGGATTGATTTCCGGGTAGGCAAATATCAGGCTGTCGGCATCACTTACCGGTTTCACGGCAAGCAATATATCGTCACAGCCGCTGCTTATGACCAATATGGGATAACGAATATGAATGAACTAAGGACTTTGCTTATCTGGTTTTCCATCATCGGCATCTCTCTCCTGGCACTGGCAGGTTATATTCTGGCACGGCTGGCATTCGCTCCTGTTAAAGCATTGTCTGAAGAAGCAGAAAATATTACAGCAAAAGAGATCAACAAGAGACTTCCGGTAAAGGACAGTCACGATGAAGTTGGAGAACTCAGCATTGCATTCAACCGGCTATTAGACCGTTTGGAGAAGGCCTTTCAGTCTCAAAAAATGTTTGTAAGCAATGTCTCTCATGAACTCCGTACACCAATGGCAGCCCTGATTGCAGAACTGGAACTTGCCGTATTCAAGAAAAGAACATCCGTAGAATATGAGAAGGCAATAAATCGAGCCTTACAGGATGCACATCATGTCGTCAAATTGATTACCGGTCTATTAAATCTTGCAAAAGCAGATTATCTGCCAGAGCAGATCAAGATGAAAGATATCAGATTGGATGAGTTGCTTCTTGATGCAAGAGAAACAGTACTCAAAGCAAACCCTGATTATAATGTCGAACTTATCTTTGAAAATGAGGCTGAAGACGATTCTGTATTAACCGTTTCCGGTAACAGTTATCTATTGACCACGGCCTTCATCAATTTAATAGAAAACAACTGTAAATTTTCCCCTGACCATATATCTTCCGTGCATATATCTTATTGGCAGAAGGAATCAATCCTGCGATTCACAGACAACGGAATCGGCATTTCTGAGAAAGACCAGAAAGAAATTTTCAAGCCTTTCTATCGGGGAGAAAATCAAGACTACACATCCGGACACGGCATTGGCATGGCTTTATGCTTTAAAATCATCCAACTCCACAAGGGAACTATCGAAATCAATTCCTTAAAGGGAGAAGGAACAACTTATATTGTCAGCCTTCCTCATATAACAAGCCCATCATTCTAATGACATTCTAATAGAAGTTTAATTCTACTCTAACTTAATCTACTAAGGGATAGTCTTACTTTTGCCGCGGTAAAAAGAAAACTATCAACACTTAAACTGGAGAGAAGATTATGTGGAGAAAAAAAATGACATCCCGGTATGTATTCGATACCGGTAGAGCTTTTGAGGCTGCAAAGCAACCACTTGAAAACATTTATCTTTATTTCAAGACTACCCCCAATGGTCTGGATTCTGATGAGGTCAAGGATAGAAATCGACAATATGGCCTCAACGATATCGCTCATGAACATCATAAAAATCCCATCATACTATTTCTCTCATCTTTCGTCAATCCTTTTACAGGCATTCTAGTTGGTCTGACTATAGTATCTTTCATCCTTGATGTTCTACTGGCTGCTCCTGGAAAGAAAAACTGGACTTCAGTTATTATCATATCCGGAATCATCATCATCAGTGCCATTCTGAGATTCTGGCAGGAAACCAAAGCCAGACTCGCCACTAACGGACTGATGAAGATGGTAACAAATACCTGCAGTGTACTTCGTTCAGGAGAAAAAGAAAAGGAAATTGACATCTGCGAACTTGTACCTGGAGACCTTGTCCGCGTAGCAGCAGGAGATATGATACCGGCCGATATGCGTATCATCGAATCAAAAGATTTGTTTGTCGGTCAGTCCTCTCTGACAGGAGAATCAGAACCCGTAGAGAAAGTTTCTGTCCCTGACGAGACAGACTCTCAATCCATGAATGTATTGGATCTGAGAAATATCTGTTTTATGGGTTCAAATGTCATCAGCGGGACAGCCATAGGAATTGTGTTTGAAACAGGGAACCACAGTTATATGGGAACCATTGCCAAGACGATTACAGGTACACGAGTAGCGACAGCGTTTGATAAAGGCATTAGCAAAGTAAGTTATCTACTTATCCGTTTTATGCTGTTTATGATCCCATTTGTATTCATCATCAATGGTTTCACAAAGGGAGATTGGCTTCAAGCTTTTCTGTTCGCTGTTTCCGTAGCTGTAGGATTGACCCCAGCCATGCTGCCAATGATTGTTACGGGCAATCTGGCAAAAGGGGCCATTGCCATGTCAAAGAAAAAAACGATTGTCAAAGATCTGAACGCCATACAGAATTTCGGTGCCATGCATATCTTATGTACAGATAAAACTGGAACTCTTACCTGTGATCATATCGTTCTGGAACGTTATCTAAAAGCTGACGGACAAGATGATGGAGACAAACGCGTCTTACGGCACGCTTATTACAACAGTTACTTTCAGACCGGATTAAAGAATCTGATGGACCAAGCCATTCTTTCTCACGTAAAGGAATTGGGAATGGAAAACGTCAAGGATGAATACACCAAAGTAGATGAAATTCCTTTCGATTTCCAGCGTCGGCGTATGTCTGTAGTCATTGAGAATCGGAAAGGTAAGCGACAAATCATAACAAAAGGTGCTGTTGAGGAGATGCTGTCTATCTGTTCTTACGAAGAGATTAAAGGAAAGATTCTTCCTCTCGAACTTGATCGAAAAGAAAAAGCAGAGAAGATCAGCCGGACCCTCAATCAGGAAGGAATGCGTGTGCTTGCCGTTGCTCAAAGAAGTTTTTTCACTAAGGATCATGATTTTGCTGTCGAAGACGAGAACAAGATGGTACTAATTGGATTTCTTGCCTTTCTGGACCCTCTCAAGCCCTCAGCAGCAGCAGCCATCAAGCAACTTCACGAAAATGGTGTGGAGGTAAAAATCCTTTCTGGTGACAACGATGTTATCGTAAAAAATATAGGCAGACAAGTCGGTCTTGATACTCGACTCTCTATCACAGGAATGGAAATTGAGCAGATGGAAGACCGAGAACTAAAACCAATAGTGAAAGAATACAAATTATTTTCCAAGTTAACACCTTTACAAAAAACTCGAATCATCAGTCTTCTGCAGAACCAAGGAAACACTGTGGGATTCCTGGGAGATGGCATCAACGATGCATCAGCCCTGCGGCAAGCAGATATCGGCATATCAGTTGATTCTGCTGTCGACATTGCTAAGGAAAGTGCTGACATCATCCTTCTTAAGAAAGACTTACTGGTATTGGAATCCGGTGTACTCGAAGGCAGAAAGACTTTCGGGAATATCATCAAATATATCAAAATGACAGCAAGTTCCAATTTCGGCAATATGTTCAGTGTGATGGCCGCCAGTGCCTTCCTGCCATTCCTACCGATGCTGCCAGTTCAGGTACTCATTCAGAACTTCCTATATGACATTTCACAAACTGCCATTCCATTCGATCGGATGGATTCAGAATATTTACGTAAACCTCGAATCTGGGATGCTTCTGATCTAAGTCGGTTTATGATTTGTATAGGTCCTATCAGTTCTATATTCGATATCACGACATTTCTGGTTCTTTGGTACATATTCGGATACCAGAGCCAAGGCCAACAAAATCTTTTCCAAAGTGGATGGTTCATTGAAGGCTTGCTCTCACAGACTTTAATTGTGCACATGATACGTACTCCGAAGATTCCTTTCCTTCAAAGTCGTGCAACCTGGCCGGTCATACTTTTGACAATTATCATCATGGCTGTCGGAATCGGCATCCCCTATACTTCTATCGGGCACTCCCTGGGCTTCGCGCCAATGCCAATGAACTATTTCCCTTGGCTTTTCGGAATCCTACTAGCTTACTGTATGGCCATACAATTTGCTAAAAAGTTGTATATACAGCATCTCCACAGATGGCTATAATCAAACGAGAAACCTTATTCCACAAATCATTGATTATCTTGTAATTAATCTCTATTAGTGTATCTTACGCAAGAACGGGAGGAAGCCTTTCAAAGAGCTTCTTCCCGTTCTTGTTAATAAAACGACACACCTCCAACCCAAAAATCACGTATCAGAACGTTTAATCTTAATCTCACCAGTTTTTACTGATTTAGAACAAAATTATAAAGCCTTTACTACCATTAAAATCTACTCTGTTTTTACAAAAACAAGTTATTAGCATAACTAATCTAATTTATTAATTGATAAAGATAAGTATTTATCTGATTTAACAATCAGAAGCCTCTTATTCTTGTAGAAATTGACTATTTTTGTAAAACAAAGTTTGTTATAACCGATCTAATGTCCTTGTAACGTAAGGTATCCCATATATGATAATAGATGAAATTCTCATAACAAGATTCCTAGCAGGCGATCAGAAATCTTTTGACAAAATCTTTCTGCATTATTACCCCCAGATTCAGTTATTTATTGACGGAATTATTCATCAAAAAGAAGACTCGGAAAATATCTCTCAAGACCTATTTGTACAACTATGGAAAAGTCGGACATCTCTGACTCATATCCGGAACTTTAATTCCTATCTTTTCACAATGGCCAAACATGCTGCCTTCCATTATTTGAGTAAAGAAGTATATCATAATACAGAATCTATCGACAATGTCCAATCTCAGGAAGACTATTCATCTGAAGATGAGATTATGGCAGAGAGCCTCCTGGAATATATAAGAAATGCAATAGACAAGATGCCTGAAAAACAGAAAGAAATATTCTTAATGAGTCGCAGAGACGGACTGTCCAATGAAGAAATCGCTCGTAAGCTACATATCAGTAAACGTACAGTGGAAAATCATATTTACCATACGCTCTGTTACCTAAAGAAACTGATTCTGCTCTTTCTTATCATCTATTCCATATATCTGAACAAGGTTCACTGATAAGGTCCACAGGACATACGAAACCTTAAGATCACACAATTTCTTCTATTCCCTATCAAAAACAAAAAATGGAAGAGATCCTATCAGAAAGTCTCTCTTCCATTTTCCTGTTATTTATTTCTTAGGTGTAAGCCTGTACATCACCACATCATGCCCAGGAATGATCACCTTCTTTGTTCTTTTCGAAGTTCCCTCTTTCTTCTTGGTCCACAGATTCCGGATAGAATAAACCATCTGGTCAAAATTAGTAGCACGCTTGCTCAAGTCATCCGTAAAATTGAATTTCTGCCAGTTGAGGACATACTTGGCAGGTGCCGTACCCCTGTTCAGGATACAGAAAGCCCAGTCACCGCCTTCCAAAGGCTTGAACCAGAATTCCAGATCATTATCCGTAGCATACCTCAATCCTTCAACACCCAGTTTATCCTGGTCTACGGCAATCACATCTTTGTTCATAAGAATTCCTGCCGTCTCCTTGCTCATGTGACGAATATCATTACCCAGGATAAGAGGAGCAGCGAGCATGCACCACATAGAGAAATGAGCCCGGTCTTCATTGACCGGCATACCATTGCCCACTTCGAGCATATCAGGATCATTCCAATGACCCGGTCCTGCATATTTCCTCAGCCCTTGCTGCTGGTCAAGGATACTTAGCACACTCTTGAAATTATTCTGGATATCACCCGTAGTTCTCCACGATTGAGCAAATTTGCCTGCCCACAGCCAGGGTTTGTTTGTCCCCCATTCACACAGGCTGAAATACATCGGCCTGCCTGTCTGCTGGATGGCATCTGCCATTACCCTGTAAGCACCCTTGGCATTTATATTTTCCGTATTGCACCAGTCTTCCTTGATATAGTCAACACCCCATCTGGCATATTGCAGCGCATCCTGGTATTCGTGTCCCAGACTACCGGGATAATTGGCACAGGTCTTACTTCCGGCACAAGTATAAATGCCGAATTTCAAGCCCTTTGAATGAGCATAATCAGACAACGCCTTGATACCTGAACTGAACCGTTTGGCATCCGGCTGGATAAAACCATTCTCATCACGAGGTCCATGCCAGGCATCATCCAGATTGACATACTGATAGCCGGCATCTTTCAAGCCAGTAGAGACCATGGCGTCAATGATCTCATGGATCAATTGCTGGTTGATCTGGCAGTTGAACTTGTTCCAACTGTTCCATCCCATTGCAGGGGTTGCACCTAACTTTTCCGTGGTCTGTCCCATAGCAGATAAGGTCAGGCAACATAAAAAGCTCACTAAAACAAAAATTTTCTTCATTCTTCTAGTATTAATCAAATTGTTATTACAAGTTAAGATAGATGATATATAAGTTCTTATTAATCAAGGCGATTAAGTTTCCCATCTGCAAAAATACTATTTTTTACATTCAGTGCAATAGAAAATATGCTATTTTTTATGAAAATATCCGTTAACAGATTAAAAAGCTAAATTATGGACATTTCAACACTCTTTCAATTCTTCTAAAGATTATTATCTTTCTCCTATATTCATGTTCTTTTCGGCATGACAAATTAGATTTTTGAATGTACTTCACATGTTGTAAATTACTTTTCTTTTCCTATCTATTTTAGATTAATTTTCTAAATATCCACCATTTCTGAAACTCATACATTATACTTTTACATAGGATTATTCCATTACTCCAATATAAATGAACATGATTGCAAATCTTCGCTGTTCGGACCAATCATTACCTCAAATTTTCCGGATTCTAAGACAGGCTGCAATTCATTGTTATAATATTTTATGATTATCCTCAATTGGGTGATTAATAATTTTGAGTATTCCCCGATATTCATTACCTTTGCATCAATTATCAAAACCTCGTCAAAATGAAACTGATAGAATTTTCAAAACGCTTCCCCGATGAAGCTTCCTGCGAAGAGTATCTCAAGAATCATCGGGAAAAAGTTGGTGTTGTCTGTAAGCGCT
>ENA-UOOK01007393-UOOK01007393.1-fermentation-metagenome-genome-assembly--contig:-NODE-7393-length-10044-cov-4.048854_pt1 | contig 10044 bp, 10 predicted proteins | sample MGYA00245777_ERZ724023 | MGnify/ENA primary metagenome ERZ724023 (study PRJEB28704, sample SAMN03018312) | fermentation metagenome | biome: anthropogenic terrestrial biome; feature: soil; material...
ACAGAATGGGCTTGTCGATTTTTCCGAGCTGCTTCAGAAGGTCGAAATTCTGCATGTTCCGGGCACCTACCTGAATGACATCCACGTCCCGTTCAAACACTTCAATATCATAGGGGGACATGATTTCGGTGACTACCGGCAGGCCGGTCAGGGCTCGAGCCTCCTTTAAAAGCTCCAAACCGTCGTATTTGAGCCCCTGGAACGAGTAAGGGGAGGTTCTTGGCTTAAACGCGCCGCCCCGGAGAAAAGCAGCGCCGCTTTTTTTGACTTCCTCGGCGATGCCGCAAATCTGCTCCTTGCTTTCCACGGAACAGGGGCCGGCAATCAGGGCGATTTTGTTGCCTCCGATTTCGCTTCCGTTTACATTAACGATGGTATCGTCGGGATGAAATTTGCGGTTCGCCTTTTTAAAGGGCTCCGCTACATACATTACCCGTTCAACAAAACGGTTTGCCTCAATTTGACTGGGGTCGATACTGCGGGTATCGCCCACAAGCCCCAGGATGCTTGTTTCTTTACCTATCACGGGACTCACCTGTACACCTTTCGCGGTTAAAAATTGAGTAAGCTTATCAATATCTTTTTGGCTTGTTTGGGGTTTTAAAATAATTACCATGCTGTTTTCCTCCAAAAAATGAAATGTTTTGATATTTGTACAAATATATCCGGATATGGGCATATAAAAAAGGGAGAGCCCCGTAAATGAGCTCTCCCTGAATAGCTTTCAGCATATTATTGCTTTAAATCACTATACACTCATTAGAACGGGATTTAGGGTACCAAAAAAAGCCGACGCTAAAATAATAGCCCCAGAATGTAAAGTAAAAAAAGCTGTTAAGTTTTGTGGCAAGAACGCTTAATTTACCTTTCATAAGAATCCCCTTCACTTTTGATTTGTCTAAATTATAACAGCTATTTTTTGTTTGTCAATGCTTTTTATAAAAATAATTTTATTTGGTAAAAGCTTTAAAGCGCTAAATTATACAGAAAAGCCGTTTGTCTGTTTTAAGCAGACAAACGACTTTTCTGTACAGACACAATTAATTGCCGAAAGGCAGGCAGAAGGAGGTTTTAAAGCACTTGTCGAAAATAACGGCGACCATGCGATAAGTTTTATACAGATCCGGTCCGGCGATGCTTTCCTTGATTTTTGCTGTGCTTTTTTTGGACGGGCTATGACTCCACAGCAGTTCTTCAATTATTTGTTCGGTTTTATTTCGATTCATCCACATTCACCCCGCAGTCTGCCAGCGCTTTGGTCAGGTGCTTTCGTGCAGTTGAGAGCCGGGAACGGACTGCCGAGCCGGAGATGCCCCGGACAGCTCCGATTTCTTCGCTGTTTAATCCGCTCCCTTTAAGCAGCAACAGCTCTTTTTCCTCCGGTTTTATCAAAGAAAAGGCTTTCTCAATAGATAGCTTTTGGTCAGAAACACTGTTTTCTGTTCCTGCCTCTGCTCCCAGGGAATCTGCAAGTTCTTCCGTTTGAGGTCGCCGGTATTTTGACCGAAAAAAATCATTTTTAATATTGATTGCTATTCTAAAGGCCCAGGCAAGGATATGCTCTGGCTTTTGAAAATCAGAGAAGCTGATTTGCCGCCATATTTTTAAAAAAGTCTGCTGAGATAAATCTTCGGCTACGTCTCTGCCGAAGCAGGCGGAAAAGTAGGCGTAAATTTTCGGAAAACAGCCGTCGTAAATCCCGTTGAAAAGCTCCCGGCTAGTCATTGCCGGAAGAAGAGAGGACTTCGACGGTGTTTCCTGCCGTACCACGGGTTTTTACATAGGCCGCAATGTCCTGGTAACAGGTGATTTTGTTGCCTGCAATAAAAATTGTTTGCTTTTCTTTCAGCAGCCCGACAGAAACATCCTGCTGAATGCTAATCTGGTTACCGGCGATAATCAGCGTTTTCTGTTCCAGATAAGACAAAAATTCAACATCCACATCAATTTGGTTGGGAAACACCTTATAATCGTCGAAATCAAGATATTTTTGCAGTCCGTTAATCATGGGAAAGGCAAGGGAACAGCCGGACTGCAGGGACTTGTGCAGAATCAGCATGCCGTTTACAAGAACTGAACCTGCGGTTTCCCCAGAGATGTTTTTTAAAACGGCGACGCCGTTTACAAGAACATTGCACTTCTGTGCGCCGCTGAAGTGGTTATCGGTAAGTTCCACACAGCCGTTGAAAACACTCAGAAGTTCATTCCGGCTTAAATAAATCATGGAAGCAATATCGGACTTCTGGACAGCCGCGAGAGCTGTCATCACCTCCTCCGGGGCATCGCTGGGCAGAATCAGCAGGGCTATATCATGGATATCCTCGATCTGTTTTGCCATCTCCGCCGTAATCATCCGAAGATCGCAGACGGGCATGTCGGAATACGTGCTCATTAAAAACACTCCATTCATTTTGTTTTTGTAAGCTTACACCCATAAAGACGCAGAAAAGGCAGAAAGTGTCCGGTAAAATTAAAAAATTATTCTTTTTCAGGCATATATTTTACTTTTGCAAAATATTCCGCAATGGCGACGCATTGCGGCAAATCCACTTTTGCACCGGTAAAATCCACGGAGGAAAAGCTTACGTTGCTCAGGCTGCAGGAGCGGATGTCTGACCCGGCAAAGCTGGTCTGATTCATTACGGATTCATCGAATTCACAATTTTTCAGTTTACATTTTGTAAATTTGCATCCGGTCAGATCAGCGCCGAAAAAACGGACATCCTCAAAATCCTGCTTTGTAAATTCCTGAAAGCAAAGCTCGGTAAAAGACCAGTCGCCTCCTATAATCCGGATGGAAGAACAGTCGGAATGCAGGAACCGAGAGCCGGTCATTTTGCAGTTTTCAAAGCTGACGGCAAAAAGATCGGCAAAACGGAAGTCGCAGGATAAAAAAGCGCAGTTAATGAAAGCCACGCCGTTGAGTTTGGCAGAATTTAGCACACAGGAATCAAAAATACAATTTTTAACGGCGGACAGATCGGAAAAATCGGCAGCTTTGAATCTGCACCTTGTAAATTTCTTTTTGACGAGCTGAGTTTCCTCAATCAAGACTTCAGAAAAATCTGCATCGTTGTATGTTTCATCATGAAAAGTCATTTTGTAAGCCATTGGGTCATGCCTGCTCCGCCCAATTCATCCGGCCTTTCGGTAAAGCTGAGGGTTTGGTAAAAAGGCTCCTTGCCTTTTGCGGACAGCAGGCAGACCATAACGCGGTCTCCTTCCTCCATATTTTCTCTTATATAATCCAAAATAGCAGACACCATGGCTTTGCCGATGCCCAGTTTCTGATATTCCGGCATAACGACGACATCGGCGATATAAGAGACATAACCTCCGTCGCTGATCAACCTTGCCATGCCGACGGTCAAACTGTTGTCTGTGGCCGCTATTTTAAAGGCAGAATTCTGAAGCCCTTTTTCGGCCTGGGGCTCCCTGATTTCTGCCCAGCCGACGGCCTTACGCAGACGTTGGTAATCCTCTAAGGTAAATTCGTAGGAATATTGAATCATAATTCTGTTCCTTTCCGGATACTGCTTTTGATATGAGAGAAATAACCCTGTAAGAAGAAAAAAGGATGAAGCATAAAAGCTCATCCTTTTCTTTCTGTATTATGGTGGGGATAGAGGGGCTCGAACCCACGACCTCACGGATGTGAACCGTGCACTCTGACCAGCTGAGCTATATCCCCGAAAACACTGATAAATATTATAATACAAAATGATGAAGTTTGCAAGATGCTTTCAGAAAAAACATGAAGAAACGGTTAGTTTGCCGTAAAGACATAAAAAAATGCCGCCTCCGCTGTCGCAGAAACAGCGCCCTCGGTGGACGATAAGGAACTCGAATCCCTGGCCCTTTTCATAGAGGAATACTATGACTCACTACTTGCAGGAGAACTTAGATGCTTTTGCCGTTTTCAATCCAAGTGGGATAAGCACCTCTCCCACTTCTCACCGGCACCGTCCACACCGCGGCGGTGGAGACGACAAACGCATAGCCGGTGCCCACCAAGTATGCAGTAGAGAGACCCGGGCATTGGTTTTAGCACCGCATCTCAATTCTTTATATTTTTCTATACTCCTACTAATTTACAGGCCTATCATAACTGTAATAATTTCAATGCCTAACAGGTTTAAAAGAATCAATAAGAATGAAAAATTTTCTAATGAATTGGTGTTATGTTGATTTTTTGTATACAGTTTTCAATACTGGGCGGCGTTAAAAATTCTAAAGTTTTTTCTTTTATTAATTTGCACAAACTATCAGAGCCTTTCTTATCAATGACTATTAAAAGGAAACCCAGTGGATTGACCATCAGGTTTCCTTTTTATCTGGTGCTTATTTTACCATAGCGGATCAATCAGACGGCTTAGGTTTGTTTGTGAGTATTTTTATAAGCGGCTAACGTTTGCTACTTTTTCCTCTCAGTTGTAACATAGAAGCAAATGAAGTATCATTTGGGCGAATTCTTGTAGGATCTTGAAAGAAATCCTGCGTCAGCTTTACAATAGTCGCGCTGAGCGCGATCAGTGCAATCAGGTTGGGGATGGCCATCATGCCGTTAAACAGATCTGCCAGTTGCCAGACCACATCGATTTCAGCCACGCACCCCACAAACACGAGAACGACAAAAACGGCTTGATATACGCGCACAGCCCTATATCCTGCAATGTACTCCAGCGCTTTCTCCGCATAGTAATACCAGGCAATTATGGTGGCAAATGCAAAAAGCACCAGACCAACAGATACTACATAATTACCGCCAGGGATAGCACTATTAAACGCTTCCAGCGATATTGCAGTTCCGTCCACGCCGCTTTTCCATAGCCCGCTAATGATGATGACCAGGGCGGTGATGGTACACATAACGATGGTATCAAAGAAAACCTCAAAGGCTCCCCAGCACCCTTGACGGGCGGGATGATCTGTTTTTGCACAGGCATGTGCAATCGGTGCGCTGCCCAAGCCGGCCTCATTGGTAAATACGCCGCGCGCCACACCGATACGTGCGGCATATAGCATTGTTGAACCGGCAAATCCGCCTGCGGCGGCAGTTCCGGAAAAAGCATCTTTAACGATCACTACAAGGGCCGCCGGGACTTTTTCAATGTTGATGATCAAAACAGTGACTGCTACCGCAATGTACATGACGGCCATAAACGGTACAAGTTTTTCAGCAACATTTGCAATTCTCTTTATTCCACCAATAATGACAAGACCTACAAGCAGCGCCAGAACAATACCTGTAACATAAGTAGGCAAGTGAAATGCGCTTTCCAGTCCGCCCGATACCGCGTTGGCCTGCACCATATTGCCGACTCCAAAAGATGCCAATACGGCAAACAGGCAAAAGACAATCGCTATGTTTTTCCAACCGAGACCCTTGCTGATATAGTACATAGGGCCCCCTACAAAATCGCCCTGCTTGTTTTTTTCACGATATGCCACTGCCAAAGTCGTCTCGCAGAACTTGGTAACCATACCCAGTACGGCACAAACCCACATCCAGAAAATTGCTCCCGGACCGCCAATACTGATTGCAACAGCAATCCCCACGATATTGCCCGTGCCCACAGTCGCGGCCAGCGCCGTGCAAACCGCCTGAAACGGTGTAATAGTGCCGTCTACATCCGATTTCTGAGGCTTGAATATTGTTTTCAGCGTGTTTCCCATGACCGTACCAAAACGGGTAAAAATAGCCCCCCTAGTCCGAAATGACAAGTAAATCCCGGTACCCAGCATGAGTATCAGCATCGGGATACCCCATATAATATTGTCGTTTAGCCAGGATATCATATCCAGCACGAATTTTCCTCCCCTAATTACATATTGATCAATAGATACCAATTCAAGCAATCATTATACGGTACAATTCGCATTTTTGCAATCGTTTTATAGCGATTTCCCCACTATGTTTACTGACCATAAAGAGGGTAGAACCGATATACCGTAAAAGTTTGCGACAGGCAGAGCTATCTATTTTTTTGAGCGCAGCTGCGATATGACCGAGGATGTATTAGGCAGATGGTTTGTTGAAAGGAAATGGCCGGTTAGATAACTAACCGGCCGATATTTTTATATTTATGACCGAGCGTCGTGTAAGTGATTTTTGCCCGTATTTTACACGATATTACAATTAGAAAATACAACACAACTACAACACGACAAATGCTAAAACCCTGCAAACCGTTGGTACCAGTCACTTTTTGAGAATAAAAAAATGCCGCCTCCGCTATTGCAGAAACAGCACCCCTGGTGGACGATAAGGAACTCGAATCCCTGACCCTTCGCACGTCAAGCGAATGCTCTACCAGCTGAGCTAATCGTCCGTATCCTTTTGAAATCATGATAGAGATTATAACGTAAATTTTACAAAAAATCAAGAATTTTTTAAAAAAATATTAGTTTTCTTTTTGTTTCCGGTAAAATTATGATAAGTTGTGCTGCCTGAAGCCGAAAAAGTTCTATAACACCAGTCAAACAAACATTCTTTTTGTTGCTGTCACAGGGTATTTATGCTATAATAGCCGTAAGACTTTGACTTGCGACGCTTTGCCGCACAGATGTTTTTAAGGGGCGGGAATTATGCTGGTTTTGGGAATCGATCCCGGGTATGCCATTGTCGGCTACGGGATTCTGGATTACCGGTGCAGCCGTTTTATGCCGGTTTGTTATGGCGCCATTACCACGCCGGCTGGCATGGAGTTTGATAGAAGGCTGGAGATCATTTATCAGGATCTTGACCTGGTTATGAAAAAATATCGTCCTGATGCGATGGCAATTGAACAGCTTTTTTTTACAACCAACCAAAAAACTGCTATTTCGGTGGCTCAAGCCAGGGGTGTGATCCTTTTGTGCGCCCGTCAGAATCAGATGGAAACGGTGGAGTATACGCCGCTGCAGGTGAAACAGTCGGTGGTGGGATACGGAAAAGCTGCCAAAAGCCAGGTCATGGAAATGACAAGGCAACTGCTGAATTTAAAAGAGATTCCAAAGCCGGACGATACCGCCGATGCTCTGGCGATTGCTATTTGCCACTGTCACTCGGCTGGCTCGCGGATTAACTTGAAAAAGCTGCAGATGAAATAGAGAAAACGGATAAAGGACGGAGAAGGTTATGCTTTACAGTGTGAGAGGAAAGCTTTTGCTCACAGAGCAAAATGCGGCGGTGGTGGAATGCGGCGGAGTGGGCTATAAATGCTTTACCACGCTGGCGACTTTGTCCCGCCTTCCTCAGCGGGGAAGCGAAGTGATGCTCTATACCTATCTGCATATCCGGGAGGATGCCTGCGACCTGTTCGGTTTTTACGATGCGGAGGAGTTGAACTGTTTTAAAATGCTGATCTCCGTATCCGGCGTGGGCCCCAAAGTGGGACTTGCCATCTTGTCGGAGCTGACGCCTCAGAAGTTTGCCCTTTGTGTTGCCTCGGGCGATGCAAAGTCCCTGACCCGGGCACAGGGTGTCGGGCCGAAGCTTGCCCAGCGAATTGTACTGGAACTGAAGGATAAGGTGGAAAAGTCGGCGGTTTCGGCGGGGATCGCCGAAATTCCGTCCTTTGTGACTGCTCAGTCTGGCAGCGTATCCGAGGCGATGAGTGCTTTGGTGGTGCTGGGATATTCCCAGTCGGAAGCGGTGCGGGCGCTCTCCAAACTGGATGGCAGCCTTTCGGTGGAGGAACTGATCAAGCAGGGCCTGAAGGCTCTGGCTGGAAAGGGGTAGAGTTTGAAAAGTAAATTTTTCAAACGGGAGTTTTGTCCTTTCGCGCTAAAAGCACGGCGCAAAGTTGTCTAAAGCGAACATTGTTCTCTTTAGACAACGCCGTACAAAACATCCCAGCTCGCACGAAAGGATGGTCATAGCTATGGACAACAAGGGCTTTGAAATGGATTTTGAAAACCGCATTGTGGCGCCGGAGTATTCGCCGGAGGACGCAGATGCGGAAACCTCGTTGCGTCCCAAAACACTGGCGGAATATATTGGTCAATCCAAGGCAAAGGAAAATCTCGCGGTGTTTATCGAGGCTGCCCGGAAAAGAGAGGAGCCCCTTGACCACGTGCTGCTTTACGGCCCCCCGGGGTTGGGCAAGACTACCCTTGCCTCCATTATCGCCAATGAGATGAATGTGAATATCCGCATTACCTCCGGCCCCGCTATTGAAAAACAAGGGGATCTGGCTGCAATTCTGACTAATCTAAGTGAGAATGATATTTTATTTGTGGATGAAATCCACCGTCTGAACCGCAGCGTGGAGGAGGTTTTGTACCCCGCCATGGAGGACTATGCGCTGGATATTATTATAGGAAAAGGGCCTTCGGCCCGTTCCATCCGCATTGATTTGCCAAAATTCACCTTGGTGGGCGCGACAACCCGCGCCGGGCAACTTTCCGCCCCTTTGCGGGACCGTTTTGGCGTGATTTTAAGGCTGGAAATGTACACGCCTGAGGAGCTCTCCCAGATTATTATCCGCAGCTCCGGGATTTTGAATATCCCCTGTGATAAAGACGGCGCATTGGAGCTGGCCCGCCGTTCCAGGGGAACGCCCCGTATCGCCAACCGGATGCTCAAGCGTGTCCGGGATTTTGCCCAGGTGATGGGGGACGGTGTGATCACCTATGAGATCGCCCAGACCGCTTTGAACCGTCTGGAGGTGGACAAACTAGGGCTGGACAACATCGACCGCAGAATGCTGGAAATGATTATCAGGCATTACGGGGGCGGCCCGGTGGGTGTGGAAACGCTGGCGGCGGCAATCGGGGAAGAAACTGTGACCATTGAGGATGTGTACGAGCCGTATCTGATGCAGATCGGTTTTTTAAGCCGCACACCCCGGGGGCGCTGCGCTACGGCTTTAGCCTATGAACATTTAGGCTTGCAGAAAAAAAATGACACTTCCGATGTGGAAAACTTGTCTTTGTTTCAGGACGATTCCTCCCGATAGTGGAGAAAAGTACGGAGGCTGCTATGGATAATCTCACCCGGATGCTGAATCTTTTTGGAACGGCGGGAAAAGAGCTGACCTGTGAAATCGCCTTAAAGGCAGGGCAGGCTTTTGCCCTGGCCTTTTGGGAAGTCTACGGACACGCTCCAAAAGTGTTTTTGGGGCGCGATACCCGGATTTCCTCGGATGCGCTGGCGGCTGCGGTAACCGCCGGGCTGCTGGACTTTGGCGCCGACGTCGCCGACCTGTCGGTGCTCCCGCTGCCGGCAGCGTCTTATCTTGCTTCCAAATACAGTATGGACGCCCTGATTCTTGTCATGGGGGAGAACGCCGACGCGTACAGCAATGAAATCCGGTTTTTAAACCGGTATGGCTGTGAGCTGGAGAAGAATCTTGCAGAAAAGATGTCGGCGGCTTTTTCTGACAGCGCGGCGGCATCCGCCGGTGAAAAAAAGCCCTTTGGCAGGCTGGTTTATCATAAGGCTCCCTGCGAGGAGTATGTCCGTCACCTGTCAGCCAAAATCAGCGGAAGCTGTGACGGAGTCCGGATTTATCTGGACTGCGCCAACGGAACGGTTGCCTTTACCGCCAAAGCCTTTTTTACCCGGATGGAGGCCGAGTGCATCATGGCGAGCGATGTCCCGGATGGATTGAATCTTTATGAAAACAGCGGCTTTTTATCTCCCGCCCTGCTTTCAGAAAACACCCGGAAGCACCGCTGCCATTTGGGAGTTGCCTTTGACAATACGGGGAAAAAGCTGATATTGTCGGATGAAAACGGAACAATAATCGAGATGGATAAATTGATAACCGGCATTGCGCTGGCTTTAAAAAACAGCGGGGAACTGAATAACGAAAAGCTGGGGATTATCAAGGAAGCAAACAGGGGAATCGTCACCTTTGCCCACACCCACGGTATCAGGATTCGGGAAGCTACCTCTTATCAGGACTGGATTTCCTACGCTTATTCCAACGATATCGGGCTTGCCTCCGATTCCCGGGACGAAGTGCTTCTCAAAGATATCATCCCGGTGCCGGATGCTCAGGCGGCGGCTGCAATTTTGGCCTGTGCCCTTTCGGTAACCGACAAGAAGTTGTCCAA
>ENA-UOOK01007395-UOOK01007395.1-fermentation-metagenome-genome-assembly--contig:-NODE-7395-length-10038-cov-4.087348_pt1 | contig 10038 bp, 3 predicted proteins | sample MGYA00245777_ERZ724023 | MGnify/ENA primary metagenome ERZ724023 (study PRJEB28704, sample SAMN03018312) | fermentation metagenome | biome: anthropogenic terrestrial biome; feature: soil; material...
TTCTTCCCTTAGGGCTGCGGGTTATTCGTAAGGTGGAACAGATTATCCGTGAAGAAATGAATAATATCCATGGGCAAGAAGTCCTTTTGCCTATTATCCAACCTTCTGAGTTGTGGGAGGAGTCCGGGCGCTGGAATGACTATGGCGACGAAATGTTTCGTCTTAGGGACCGGCAGGGGAGGCAGTTTTGTCTCGGGCCTACCCATGAGGAGATCATTACTGCTTTAGTGCGCTCTGAGGTGCGTTCGTACAGACAACTCCCTCTAAGGCTGTATCAGATTCAGAATAAATACCGCGACGAAATGAGGCCCCGCTTTGGACTCATGCGAGGCCGTGAGTTTATCATGAAGGATATGTACTCCTTTGATCGGGATAACGAATCCCTTGATGACAGTTATTGGGCGGCATACCACGCCTATAAGCGCATCTTTGAGCGTTGCGGCGTTGACGCTCATCCCGTAGAGGCGGATTCGGGAGCAATAGGAGGAGACGTGACCCACGAGTTCATGGTCCTGGCCGACTCTGGGGAGGGTTTGGTCCTCTTCTGCCCGGAGTGTGAATACGCTGCTAACGCAGAGCGTGCGGAAGGCGTTAGAATACCTCGTTATACGGAGAACGAAGTAGAATTGGGTGCCCTGGAGACGGTTCCCACACCTGGCGCCAGTACCATTGAGCAGATCAGCCAGTTTTTAGGCGTGAAGCCCGAGGACTGCATCAAGACACTTCTTTGCTTCTTTAGTCAACTCTGATTTTCCCTGTGCGAAAGTAACGAATACAAGGTTTTCAACCTTTACTTCCTGCTGAGTAGGAACCTCTTTAACCACTTCCTTGATCACTTCCTTAGGCTTCTTTGCAAGCTCGTTGCGAAGGTCGTTGATGGTAGAGTTTAGGGCATCGATCTCACTCTGATCGCGGAGCTGTGCGATGGTGAAGTTGTGTGTGCCGTTAGAGTTCTTGAACTTATAAACCAAACCTGCGTTCAACTGGACGAAAGACTTGTTCACGTTGTAAGCAACAGCATCATTTCCAAAACCATTGAGACCCCAGATCACAGCTGGCTCAATGTAAATCTGCCATGCTTTTGCCTCACCAAGATTGAAAGCGAAGTCAATACCTGCCTTTGAAGTCAGGCTATTGGTCTTCACGATGTTTTGGTTTCCTGCAGTTGCATTCTCAGCACTTGTCATATTGAAATCAGAGCCAACATAGCGACTTGCCTGACCAAATACATGACCCCAACCAAGACCATAAATTGCACTAACCTCAAATGAGCGTGGCTCACCCTTATAACCACCGAACCAGTTGCTCAAGTTCACAGTACCAAGAAGGCTTGTGTTCAATGCGCGAACAGTTGTACCAACTGACTCCCAAGGCTTGTTTGCGAAGTATGCATTGCTCTCAACTGCGAGACCAAATACAGGTGTGAAGTAACGGCCGATGCGAAGGCCAGCGTTAGGGTTCAAACCCTTCATACATGAATGACCAGTAGTTTTGGTAGCAACGCCACCATTGATTCCAATGTAAAAATTATCGAAAGTACCACTTTCTGTAACGGTTTGAGCTGACATTGTGGTTGCCATCATAGCGGCAGCCAACATAGTAAATAACTTCTTCATACTCTCTTAGATTAATATTATTTAAATGATGTTATCTGTTTACAATGTGCAAATTAAGTCAAAAAAACCGATATGGCCAAATATTTAACTGTTAAAAAGAAAATATTATAGTTTTATTGATATATAACAAGACAAAATTCCAAATTATTAACCAAAATGAAAGTATTCAAAACAAAAAACTGCGCCAATACATTGATATTGGCGCAGTACGATAAAGTTTTTTAAATCTCAATAATCCTTACACTGTAAGGGGGGAGAGATTGAATTCTTCCAGACGACTTTCCCTTGACTGAGGAGACTTTCCTGTCAGTTACTTTTCCTATATATTCTTCTTGTGATGCACCATCAGGGATAACAATTCCCTGAACTTTGAGAGTGACTTGAGAAGGGAGAGCATTGACCAACTTTATATATGTCTTTCCACTCTTTCTGTCTTTCACTACGCTTGAAGCTACTCGATAGCGTAAGTTTTCATCTATATCGATATGCGAAGAGACATATTGGTCACCAACACTATTACCCCATATACGCTGTACTTCGTAACTCGGAGTTAGAGAAGTAATAGTATCGTTCATTAGTGTCCCGTTAAAATCGGGATAAATTAAAAATTAAATAAATAACCCCGGAATAAGGGGATTAAGTTGCTCTTTGACATCATTGAAATTAGTCTTCTCGAACAGATCACTTAAGTGTGTTTTGTCAGTCAAGGATATGCTTAGAATCTGCAAGACCTCATAAGTCGAACGATTCAGTTTCATATCATGTTGGACAATAGCTACCAAACAATACGTGATTATTGCAACACTAATCTGTATCCTGACGGCATTCTCGGTTGTACCCCAGAATCTCTTTATTTTGAGATGCTGCTTCAGCCATTTGAAGAACAGCTCGACCAACCATCTTTTTTTATAAAGATTAGCAACATCATTAGCAGTGATATGCTTCGCATTTGTAAGAAAAGTAAATTCTCGATCATCTTCTTCGTCATAGAATCTGATAAGTCTGAAGGTTTCTGGGTATTTCTTCTCCGAGAGGTATCCCGTAAGTTTTACTTCTGCATCAGTTAGGATATTCTTAGGCATCCTACGTTTCCATTTGATAACCTCGTACTTTAAATTAGTCTTGGCTCTAATAACATAATATGAACCTGTAAGATGTATCTTATAAAGTTCTCTGAATGAATCATAAGCCCTGTCGAATATATAGTAAGCATTTGGTTCATAAGGAATTGTATTCATTACCGTAGAATCATGTTTGGAAGCTGTTGTTACAGTATAGAATGCTGGTACTTGTGCTTCAATGTCATAAAGGACATGAGTTTTAGTGCCACCTTTCTTTCTACGAAACTTAGCCCAAGGAAACGTTGCAAGACATAGGGGGATGGTCGTAGAATCAAAAGCGTACTTCTTTCCTGGTATATCCAGAATGTTGGTTGCGCGTTTTTCAGAAGCTTCTTTCATCATATAGAAAGCAAAGTCTTCAAAGATTCTGTAATCACGATTTTGATTAGCGGTTGCAAGAGTAGTTTTTGCAATAGGTTCACGTCCCAATCCAAGATGGTAGCGTTTCCTTTGATGAGCTTGTAAAGCAACAATTAAGTCACGTAAACTTTCTCGATTACTGAGCTGACCAAACATCATTGCAAGAAGTTGATTCCAACAAGTGAAGTGTTTTACATAATGGTTTCCATTGTATTTCTTCACAAGATATTTAAAGTGATCTCTATCTAAAAAGCTTGTAAGTTGAGCAAAAATGTACTTATCGATGAACATGCTAGTCTAATTTTAGACTGCGAAGTTACGATTTCAAGTCCGGGGACTCACAAAAGAGCTCGTAAAAGACTGTATTTCAATTATTTCAAAGAACTATTTATCCACTTTAACGGGACATTAATGAGTATCGTTATTAAAATAGATAAGGTCGGGGTTCCAATTGTGGTGGCCCTCCTTGCAAAGCAAAGGTGCATAGCTTGACATTGCAACCACATCACCGTTACGTTCCAAAGAGCAAAGATGCATAGCTTCTGCCAATGCACTCTCGTAAGTACGTGTCCTGGAAGCCCACTCACCGAGATAAACCTTCGGCGCCTTTCTGTCATAGTCATCATAGTAGTCTTGATGATGCATGAACCATCCGGTCGATTCATAGTAATGTTCATCTACCATATCTATAATGTCGCTATGTGCTTTGGCAAATTTCCACCCTTCAATATAATCTGCCGATGGATCGTGGAACGGTCCTACTGTTCCGCAAACGATTATATTAGGGTATTTCTCTTTAATCGCTTTACAAATCATCTCGTATCGCTCCTCAAACACCGTAGAAATGATGTCCTCGTTGCCAATACCGATGTATTTCATGTTAAACGGGGCTGGGTGCCCTGCATCGGCACGCATCTTAGCCCATTTTGACGTAGCGGGGTCACCATTGGCCCAATCGATGAGATTAAGAAGCTCTTGGCAGTAAGCTGGCATGTCCTCCCTTGGTATACCACATTGCTGTCCACCCATACCATCCTTGTCCGGAGTGCTATTCTGACAGGGTACTCCAGCTGCCAATACTGGCAATGCCTCAGCACCAATATCCTCACAAAACTGGAAATACTCATAGAATCCCAAGCCCCGTGTCTGATGATAGTTCCAAATGTTCTTTGCTGGCATACGATCCTGCCATGGTCCAACAGACTCATACCAATGGTAAATATTGGATAGACCTTGACCATGAGACATACAACCGCCGGGGAAACGTACGAATTTTGGCTTCATAGCAGCTATAGCCTCAGCCAAATCTACACGTAATCCATGCCCCTTGAAAGTCTTTTCCGGGAAAAGGCTTACCATATCAATTGCTACACTGCCTTGTTTCTGGGGTACAAGTACGAGGCGCACATTACTTTTAATTGCTTTCTTATTGACTTCAAGACGGACGAAATAACGGTTCCAACCTTGTCCCATGGTCTTGATTTTGGCATCGGCTACGACTTCACCTTTATCATTTATCAGTGCCACTAATACCTGATTCTTTTCAGAATTCTCATTTCTCAAATAAACGGAAAAGTCAAAAGCATTGGTTGGTTTTGCTGTAATACCACCCCATCCTTTATTATATAAGGTGTCACGCTGGGCAAGAACTACATAATGAGGATTATTCTTACTTAATGGAATGTCGGTCTTCACCACAATTGGCTTATTGGATTGCCAAGCGGTAGTAGCATTCCATTCGCGCCTGTCATCTGCGGAATATTCGAAATCACGGTTTTGTACTAACTCAGCATAGAGACCGCCGTCTGCTGCAAGGCTAATATCCTCAAAAAAAGCACCCATCAACATATTACTGATGTCTTTGGTCTTTCCTGTATTTACGGTAAGCGTAGCATTGACATTGTTACCTATTGAGGCAAAGCGCTTTGCCTCAATAGGTAACAATGTCAATGCTACGCTTACCGTAAATACAGGAAAGACCAAAGACATCAGTAATATGTTGATGGGTGCTTTTTTTGAGGATATTAGCCTTGCAGCAGACGGCGGTCTCTATGCTGAGTTAGTACAAAACCGTGATTTCGAATATTCCGCAGATGACAGGCGCGAATGGAATGCTACTACCGCTTGGCAATCCAATAAGCCAATTGTGGTGAAGACCGACATTCCATTAAGTAAGAATAATCCTCATTATGTAGTTCTTGCCCAGCGTGACACCTTATATAATAAAGGATGGGGTGGTATTACAGCAAAACCAACCAATGCTTTTGACTTTTCCGTTTATTTGAGAAATGAGAATTCTGAAAAGAATCAGGTATTAGTGGCACTGATAAATGATAAAGGTGAAGTCGTAGCCGATGCCAAAATCAAGACCATGGGACAAGGTTGGAACCGTTATTTCGTCCGTCTTGAAGTCAATAAGAAAGCAATTAAAAGTAATGTGCGCCTCGTACTTGTACCCCAGAAACAAGGCAGTGTAGCAATTGATATGGTAAGCCTTTTCCCGGAAAAGACTTTCAAGGGGCATGGATTACGTGTAGATTTGGCTGAGGCTATAGCTGCTATGAAGCCAAAATTCGTACGTTTCCCCGGCGGTTGTATGTCTCATGGTCAAGGTCTATCCAATATTTACCATTGGTATGAGTCTGTTGGACCATGGCAGGATCGTATGCCAGCAAAGAACATTTGGAACTATCATCAGACACGGGGCTTGGGATTCTATGAGTATTTCCAGTTTTGTGAGGATATTGGTGCTGAGGCATTGCCAGTATTGGCAGCTGGAGTACCCTGTCAGAATAGCACTCCGGACAAGGATGGTATGGGTGGACAGCAATGTGGTATACCAAGGGAGGACATGCCAGCTTACTGCCAAGAGCTTCTTAATCTCATCGATTGGGCCAATGGTGACCCCGCTACGTCAAAATGGGCTAAGATGCGTGCCGATGCAGGGCACCCAGCCCCGTTTAACATGAAATACATCGGTATTGGCAACGAGGACATCATTTCTACGGTGTTTGAGGAGCGATACGAGATGATTTGTAAAGCGATTAAAGAGAAATACCCTAATATAATCGTTTGCGGAACAGTAGGACCGTTCCACGATCCATCGGCAGATTATATTGAAGGGTGGAAATTTGCCAAAGCACATAGCGACATTATAGATATGGTAGATGAACATTACTATGAATCGACCGGATGGTTCATGCATCATCAAGACTACTATGATGACTATGACAGAAAGGCGCCGAAGGTTTATCTCGGTGAGTGGGCTTCCAGGACACGTACTTACGAGAGTGCATTGGCAGAAGCTATGCATCTTTGCTCTTTGGAACGTAACGGTGATGTGGTTGCAATGTCAAGCTATGCACCTTTGCTTTGCAAGGAGGGCCACCACAATTGGAACCCCGACCTTATCTATTTTAATAACGATACTCATTAATGTCCCGTTAAAGTGGATAAATAGTTCTTTGAAATAATTGAAATACAGTCTTTTACGAGCTCTTTTGTGAGTCCCCGGACTTGAAATCGTAACTTCGCAGTCTAAAATTAGACTAGCATGTTCATCGATAAGTACATTTTTGCTCAACTTACAAGCTTTTTAGATAGAGATCACTTTAAATATCTTGTGAAGAAATACAATGGAAACCATTATGTAAAACACTTCACTTGTTGGAATCAACTTCTTGCAATGATGTTTGGTCAGCTCAGTAATCGAGAAAGTTTACGTGACTTAATTGTTGCTTTACAAGCTCATCAAAGGAAACGCTACCATCTTGGATTGGGACGTGAACCTATTGCAAAAACTACTCTTGCAACCGCTAATCAAAATCGTGATTACAGAATCTTTGAAGACTTTGCTTTCTATATGATGAAAGAAGCTTCTGAAAAACGCGCAACCAACATTCTGGATATACCAGGAAAGAAGTACGCTTTTGATTCTACGACCATCCCCCTATGTCTTGCAACGTTTCCTTGGGCTAAGTTTCGTAGAAAGAAAGGTGGCACTAAAACTCATGTCCTTTATGACATTGAAGCACAAGTACCAGCATTCTATACTGTAACAACAGCTTCCAAACATGATTCTACGGTAATGAATACAATTCCTTATGAACCAAATGCTTACTATATATTCGACAGGGCTTATGATTCATTCAGAGAACTTTATAAGATACATCTTACAGGTTCATATTATGTTATTAGAGCCAAGACTAATTTAAAGTACGAGGTTATCAAATGGAAACGTAGGATGCCTAAGAATATCCTAACTGATGCAGAAGTAAAACTTACGGGATACCTCTCGGAGAAGAAATACCCAGAAACCTTCAGACTTATCAGATTCTATGACGAAGAAGATGATCGAGAATTTACTTTTCTTACAAATGCGAAGCATATCACTGCTAATGATGTTGCTAATCTTTATAAAAAAAGATGGTTGGTCGAGCTGTTCTTCAAATGGCTGAAGCAGCATCTCAAAATAAAGAGATTCTGGGGTACAACCGAGAATGCCGTCAGGATACAGATTAGTGTTGCAATAATCACGTATTGTTTGGTAGCTATTGTCCAACATGATATGAAACTGAATCGTTCGACTTATGAGGTCTTGCAGATTCTAAGCATATCCTTGACTGACAAAACACACTTAAGTGATCTGTTCGAGAAGACTAATTTCAATGATGTCAAAGAGCAACTTAATCCCCTTATTCCGGGGTTATTTATTTAATTTTTAATTTATCCCGATTTTAACGGGACACTAATGAACGATACTATTACTTCTCTAACTCCGAGTTACGAAGTACAGCGTATATGGGGTAATAGTGTTGGTGACCAATATGTCTCTTCGCATATCGATATAGATGAAAACTTACGCTATCGAGTAGCTTCAAGCGTAGTGAAAGACAGAAAGAGTGGAAAGACATATATAAAGTTGGTCAATGCTCTCCCTTCTCAAGTCACTCTCAAAGTTCAGGGAATTGTTATCCCTGATGGTGCATCACAAGAAGAATATATAGGAAAAGTAACTGACAGGAAAGTCTCCTCAGTCAAGGGAAAGTCGTCTGGAAGAATTCAATCTCTCCCCCCTTACAGTGTAAGGATTATTGAGATTTAAAAAACTTTATCGTACTGCGCCAATATCAATGTATTGGCGCAGTTTTTTGTTTTGAATACTTTCATTTTGGTTAATAATTTGGAATTTTGTCTTGTTATATATCAATAAAACTATAATATTTTCTTTTTAACAGTTAAATATTTGGCCATATCGGTTTTTTTGACTTAATTTGCACATTGTAAACAGATAACATCATTTAAATAATATTAATCTAAGAGAGTATGAAGAAGTTATTTACTATGTTGGCTGCCGCTATGATGGCAACCACAATGTCAGCTCAAACCGTTACAGAAAGTGGTACTTTCGATAATTTTTACATTGGAATCAATGGTGGCGTTGCTACCAAAACTACTGGTCATTCATGTATGAAGGGTTTGAACCCTAACGCTGGCCTTCGCATCGGCCGTTACTTCACACCTGTATTTGGTCTCGCAGTTGAGAGCAATGCATACTTCGCAAACAAGCCTTGGGAGTCAGTTGGTACAACTGTTCGCGCATTGAACACAAGCCTTCTTGGTACTGTGAACTTGAGCAACTGGTTCGGTGGTTATAAGGGTGAGCCACGCTCATTTGAGGTTAGTGCAATTTATGGTCTTGGTTGGGGTCATGTATTTGGTCAGGCAAGTCGCTATGTTGGCTCTGATTTCAATATGACAAGTGCTGAGAATGCAACTGCAGGAAACCAAAACATCGTGAAGACCAATAGCCTGACTTCAAAGGCAGGTATTGACTTCGCTTTCAATCTTGGTGAGGCAAAAGCATGGCAGATTTACATTGAGCCAGCTGTGATCTGGGGTCTCAATGGTTTTGGAAATGATGCTGTTGCTTACAACGTGAACAAGTCTTTCGTCCAGTTGAACGCAGGTTTGGTTTATAAGTTCAAGAACTCTAACGGCACACACAACTTCACCATCGCACAGCTCCGCGATCAGAGTGAGATCGATGCCCTAAACTCTACCATCAACGACCTTCGCAACGAGCTTGCAAAGAAGCCTAAGGAAGTGATCAAGGAAGTGGTTAAAGAGGTTCCTACTCAGCAGGAAGTAAAGGTTGAAAACCTTGTATTCGTTACTTTCGCACAGGGAAAATCAGAGTTGACTAAAGAAGCAAAGAAGTGTCTTGATGCAGTCCTCGGGCTTCACGCCTAAAAACTGGCTGATCTGCTCAATGGTACTGGCGCCAGGTGTGGGAACCGTCTCCAGGGCACCCAATTCTACTTCGTTCTCCGTATAACGAGGTATTCTAACGCCTTCCGCACGCTCTGCGTTAGCAGCGTATTCACACTCCGGGCAGAAGAGGACCAAACCCTCCCCAGAGTCGGCCAGGACCATGAACTCGTGGGTCACGTCTCCTCCTATTGCTCCCGAATCCGCCTCTACGGGATGAGCGTCAACGCCGCAACGCTCAAAGATGCGCTTATAGGCGTGGTATGCCGCCCAATAACTGTCATCAAGGGATTCGTTATCCCGATCAAAGGAGTACATATCCTTCATGATAAACTCACGGCCTCGCATGAGTCCAAAGCGGGGCCTCATTTCGTCGCGGTATTTATTCTGAATCTGATACAGCCTTAGAGGGAGTTGTCTGTACGAACGCACCTCAGAGCGCACTAAAGCAGTAATGATCTCCTCATGGGTAGGCCCGAGACAAAACTGCCTCCCCTGCCGGTCCCTAAGACGAAACATTTCGTCGCCATAGTCATTCCAGCGCCCGGACTCCTCCCACAACTCAGAAGGTTGGATAATAGGCAAAAGGACTTCTTGCCCATGGATATTATTCATTTCTTCACGGATAATCTGTTCCACCTTACGAATAACCCGCAGCCCTAAGGGAAGAA
>ENA-UOOK01007396-UOOK01007396.1-fermentation-metagenome-genome-assembly--contig:-NODE-7396-length-10037-cov-5.520637_pt1 | contig 10037 bp, 6 predicted proteins | sample MGYA00245777_ERZ724023 | MGnify/ENA primary metagenome ERZ724023 (study PRJEB28704, sample SAMN03018312) | fermentation metagenome | biome: anthropogenic terrestrial biome; feature: soil; material...
CCGGGTTCTGACCGGGAATCGGCTGGCCGATGGGACCATGCTGCTGAACGCTTATTATCCGAACCTGTCAGAGGACGCTCCGACGGTATTGGAAGTGGCAATTCCCCATGAGGACGGGGAGGAAAGGAGCGGGATGGAACCGGTCCCCATTCCGGATCATACCTTTGCAGCAAAGGAAGGGGATATCTCCTTATCGACTGTCTTGCCTGAAAAATATAATATTCTGGCATATTTGGAGCCTTCCAAAGAGCCTACGGAGCATTTTCTGAACGAACTGATGCAGGCTTCCGGGGAAATCATTCATAATAAGATGGGAATCGTCCTGATTGCTCCGGAGAAGAGCCGGAAGCTGGAGGAAGCATTGGCCGCTTTCCCGGGTCTTGTGTGGATCGAGTCGGGGGATACGGCGTTTGCAGAAGATCTGATGAACCGGTTGGACCTGCCCAGGGGTAAATATCCGATCCAAATGCTGGTTTCCAGATCGGACGGAGATATGGTCGCTGAGTTATATTTCGGCGGATATCATGTGGGATCCGTTGGTATAATGGTAAAAAACACATATGACAGATCATAAAGGAACTCAATATATGCGTCCATCCGAACGGCATTGACAGAGGCGGATCCTGGGGGTATAATTAATGTAAGCGCTTACATTAATGGTGGTGGATGGATGAACATTTATGAAGTGGCCAGAAAGGCAGGCGTTTCCATTGCTACGGTTTCCCGGGTGATCAACAACAGTTCCACGGTTCGGCCGGAGACCCGTGAGAAAGTTGAAGCGGCGCTGAAGGAGCTGAAATACCGGCCTAATGATATTGCCAGGAGTCTGGTGGTGAAATCGACTCATACCATAGGGGTTCTGGCCAGCGACGTCCGGGATTCCTACTATGCGAATGCCATATATATCCTGGAACAGGAGTTCCGCAAGCTCGGGTATCATATGATTCTCTGCAATACCGGAGGCGGACTGGAGAAAAGAAAGGGATATATGGGGCTGCTTCTGGAGAAAAAAGTGGATGGAATCGTACTGGTCGGTTCCGTTTTCAGGGAAAAGGCAGGCAACCGGCACATCCTGGATACGGCTTCCGTTGTGCCTGTTGTGATGCTCAACAGTTTCCTGGACGGGGAAAATATCTATTCCGTAAAGTGTGATGATGAGGCAGCCACGGAGGAGATTGTGGAAAGTCTGGTGAGACGGGGTTACCGGGAGATCGTGTATGTCTATGACGTGGACAGTTTCAGCGGCCTGGCAAAGCTGGACGGATTCCGTGCCGGGATGAAGGAAGCGGGACTGGAATGCAGACCGTATTCCATTCTCAAAACGGAAAGCGGCATCACCGGCGGGGGAAAGGCACTGGAACAGCTGGAGGCAGCAAACGCCTCCTACCGTGCCATAGCAGCCAGCGAGGATATCCTGGCAGCCGGTGTTCTGAAAGCTTTGAAGCGGAGGGGAAAGAAAGTACCGGAGGATGTTGCGGTGTTCGGATATAACGATTCCGTCATTGCCCGTTGTACGTCTCCCGGGTTGTCATCGGTTGACAATAAGGTCGGGGCTCTGGCCAAAGCAGCAGCGAATATTTTATGCTGGGTTTTGCATGGAGAGGAGATTCCTTCCCATCATACCATCGTTCCGGAATTGGTTTTCCGGCAAAGCTGTCCATAGAGTTTTCCCGGGAAATCCCGGCCGGATTCTGCACTGTTTGCCTGTGTGCTGTTTGTGTGTTGGAAAGAGTATTGCTTATGAAGGAGGGAGCAACCATTCAGAGATTATCTCGAAAATTATTACATTCTGATTTTTCCGTACCGGAGGATGTGGCGGTGGGACCGCTGGATCCGATGCCGGAGAAGGTGATTCAATTTGGAGAAGGCAATTTTCTGAGGGCTTTTGTGGATTGGATGATCAACCGGCTCAACCGGAAGGGACTTTTTCACGGCAGTGTCGTTGTGGTTCAGCCGATTGAGCAGGGGATTGCAGATGTCCTGAACGAGCAGGACGGTTTGTATACCCTTTATTTAAGAGGCCTGCAGGACGGCAGCCGGACAGAGTCCCGGGAAGTCATCACTTCCATCAGCAGGGCAATCAATCCATACAGGGAATACTCTGCTTTTCTGGAATGTGCACATAATCCGGATCTGCGGTATATGGTATCCAATACGACGGAGGCTGGCATTGCCTATGTTCCGGAAGACCAGCCGAAGAGCCAGTGCCCGAAGTCGTTTCCGGCCAAAGCTGCTGCTTTTCTGTATGAACGGTATCGCCACTTTTCCGGAGACCCTTCCAAAGGCATGAGGATCCTGCCCTGTGAGCTGGTCAATGACAATGGAACGGAATTGAAAAAAGGGATTCTGCAGTACTGCAGGGACTGGGACCTGGAGGATGGATTCCGGGATTGGCTGGAGAAGGAGTGCAGCTTTTACAATACGTTGGTGGATCGCATAGCCACCGGGTATCCACGGGAAGAAGCTGAGGAAATGACTCAGTATCTGGGATATGAGGATCAGCTGATTGACACCGGTGAGGTTTTTCACCTGTGGGTGATAGAAGGGGATCCTGCCCTGGAGGAGGAGCTGCCCTTTCAGAAAGCCGGGCTGCATGTCGTCCGGACGGACAATCAGCTGCCGTACCGGAAAAGAAAGGTGCGCATTTTGAACGGTGCCCATACCATGATGGTGCCTGCTGCCTTTTTGTATGGATTCGATACGGTGAAGGAATGTGTGGAGAATCCTGTCACGGGTGGTTTGATGCGGAAAGGGATCTTTGAGGAAGTGATTCCGGTTCTGGATCTCCCTCAGGAGGAGACAGGGAAATTTGCGGAAGAGGTTCTGGAGCGCTTTGCCAATCCATATATCCGGCATATGCTGCTGGGGATTACCCTGAATTGTGTATCCAAATATCGGGTACGGGTACTGCCGTCCCTGTTGGAATATATCCGGCAGAATAAAAAACAGAATAACAAAATTCCTTCCGTGCTCAGCTTTTCCCTGGCGGCTCTGATTGTTTTTTACCGGAGCACCAGGCTGGAAGGGGATCGGCTCATCGGGATGCGGGACGAAAAGCCCTATCCCATCCGGGACGATTTGCCGGTCCTGAAGTTTTTTGCAAAAGTTTGGGAGGAATATGACCGATTTCAGGATCCGGTGAAGCTGACTCACGAAGTGCTGGCCCGTAAAGATTTCTGGGGGAAGGATTTATCGGAGGTTCAGGGATTGGAAGATGCGGTCGCCCATTATCTCAGTACGATACTGGTGTTGGGAGTCCAAAAAGCAACGGAAGCAGTGCTGTAATATTGCCTGGTATTTTCATTGCCCTGTAGCGTACTGCTTTCTGCCGTGTGATCATGCCGGCATGAATTTCAGGGAAAACAGAGCGGATTCGAAAAGAAATGTAATGTATGGATTCAAAGGAGACAAAACATGCAGACATTTGGCAGGGTTATCAAAATCCATGACACAGACAATGTGGCAATCGCTCTTTCCGAACTGCTGCCGGAAGAGCAGATTCCAGCCGGCAGCGGAGGGGAAAAGGAAAAAGCTCACAGCCGGGACAGTGAAATTCTTATGGCTCGGGACCGGATTCCCGCCGGTCATAAGATTGCCTGGACGGATATTTCCTGCGGGGAGAACCTGATCAAATATGGCCATCCCATTGGGCATGCCACCCGGGACATTCGCCGCGGCAGCTGGGTTCATACGCATAATGTAAGAACCAACCTGGCTGGGTTAAGGGAATACCGTTATTCTCCGGATTCAGCAGGACAAAGTCTTTCAGAGGGGAAAGGTCCGGCATTTGAAAGCGACGGGTACTGCCCGGCTTTCCAGGGATATGTAAGGGCGGATGGCAGGGTCGGCGTTCGGAATGAGATATGGATTCTGCCCACCGTTGGCTGCATCAACGGGATAGCGGAGCGATTGGCCCAACTGGCCCGCCCTCTGTATGGGAAAAGGGGAATTGACGGAATATTTGCCTTCGGCCACCCGTATGGCTGTTCCCAGCTTGGCGGGGATCTGAGGGATACGCAGAAAATCCTTGCAGGGCTGATCCGGCATCCCAATGCAGGCGGGGTGTTGATGCTGGGTCTGGGCTGTGAAAACAACAATCTTGCCGAAATGAAGAAAGTTTTGGGGACCCTGCCGGAAAACACGGCTTTCTTCAGGCAAAAGGGGATAATTTTGTATTTGAGGACGGTACGGTTGCAAGATTCTGGGGTACCAATTTCAACGGCGGCGCAAATTTTCCCGAATTCGATTATAGTGAAAAGATTGCAAAAAGACTTGCAAAAATAGGTGTCAATATCGTTCGCTTTCATCAGCTTGACGCGGAATGGGACCATCCGAATATTTTTTCCTTCACAAACGGGCAAAGACGAAGTGATACTTTATCTCTCGATATCGAGAGCATGAAAAGGCTTGACTATTTGATATATTGCCTGAAAAACGAGGGGATTTATTGCTACCTTGATATTTTAACCTACAGAAAATTTAAATCCGGCGACGGTATTGAAAATGCAGTTCAACTTATAGATGCCGCAAAGCCGTACAGCCATTATAACCGCAGGATGATAGAGCTTCAAAAAAAGTTTATTTATGATTTGTTTACTCATGTCAATCCCTATACAAACCTTGCCTATAAGGACGACCCTGTATTTGTCATGAGTGAAATTGTAAATGAAAGCGATTGCTTCTCACGCAAAATAGAGGTAGAGCCCTATGCTTCCGAATTTCGCACACTGTATAAACAATGGCTTTGTGAAAATAAAATAGATGCCGTTGCAGATCATTGCGATATTAACACGATGTCGGATAAAAATCTTGTGGAATTTAAAATACAGCTTCAGGAAGCATACTATAAGGAAATCTATGATTTCATGAGAAGCATCGGGGTGAAAATACCAATAACAGGCACAAATTGGACAATCAACAGCGCAAATATCAAAGCACAAAGAAAAACAGATTTTCTTGATAGCCATATATATTTTTATGACTGGTCATGGCGTGAAAATGAAAAGCAATGTGCTAATTGTGCTATTTCCGAGAATCCGGGTTACAATTTATATACCTTATCTATTATGCGTGCATATGGGAAACCTTTCTTTGTATCGGAATGGGATATGCCGTGGCCCAATGAATATAGAGCAGAAAGCCCCTTGTATTATGCCGCCATAGGCTCTTTGCAGAACTGGTCGGGCTTTACAATTCACACATACGCATATTCTTCCAGACTGCAATATATGAATATACTCGGGAAAGAGGTTTCTTCCTCCATGATAGGGAATGTTCCGTATAGAGAGGGGATCTTCAGCACATGGAATGACCCTGCGAAATTCGGATTATTCTATCATGCGGCTCTTATTACAAGAAGAGCGGATGTAACCCCTTCGAAAAATAAAATAAAAGTTAAGCTTAATACGGATACAGACCTGAATATTCCGCAATTAAAACATATTGGCGAAATATCGTCTTTCGCCTCCTCCTTTGAAGATGGGATTGACCCGGAGAAGATAAATATTGTAGACAAGGAAAAGAAAGAACTGATTTCGGATAACGGTCAGCTTTATCGCAATTGGGATAAAAAATACGGTTATATAAACTCCCCCCGTACAAAATGCGCATACGGCTTCTTAGGGAATAATTTGTCCATTGAACTTGACGGAGTAAAAATAAAAACCGAAACGGATTTTGCTGTTGTGGCATTAAGCTCGCTCAATGACAATCCTATAGAACATTCAGATAATATTTTACTGACAACGGTAGGACGCGCAAAGAACACCGGCGCTGAATTTGAGGGAAACAAGATGATAAATTACGGTACGGCGCCGATTTTGATTGAAGTAATTCAAACGGAAATCGAGATCAAAACGGATATTAACAATCTTGTTGTAAGAAGTGTGAACGCAGAGGGCTTTTACATAGGAAAAATTCCTTCATCGTATGAAAACGGCGTTCTTAAATTCAGCCTTGGCATAACAGCCCCTTCCATGTATTATCTGATCCAGGCCGAATGATTTTATTGGGAAAGGATTGTATCGTAATGAAAAATTTAAATATCGGTATGCATTCCGGCAATATCACACCGCCGGCAAATGTAAAGCTTAGTGGACAGTTTTATACCAGGGTATCAACCCATGTTGAATGTCCTCTATCTGCCAATGTTATTGCGATAAATTCGGAGGGCGAACAGCTTGTTATCTGTTCCTGTGACCTTACAAGCATTGATGAAACGCTAACCACCCGTGTAAGAGAGGCCGTTCACAGACAGAGAGCGGAGATTGATACCCGTAAAATAATTTTGTCTGCCACCCATACTCATACCGCGCCTATGTACGTTAGTCGGCAGTTCGGGCTTGATGTTGCAAACAGTTTTATGCCCTCCGGAAAAAAGCATATAGAATTAGAGGATATCCCGGAGGGAACATGGAGCGAAGAAAAATGTTTTAACTTTCTTGTTGATACAATAACAAGCGCAATTATTCAAGCATGGGATAACAGGAAGCCTGCCTGTATAAGCCAGTCATTCGGCAGAGCGGTAACAGGACATTGCCGCCGAGCTGTTTATAACGATAAGAGCGCTTTGATGTACGGAAGCACGCATACGGTAAATTTTGATTGTCTTGAAGGCGGAAGTGACACAGGAGTTGAGCTTTTATATATTTTTGACACAAATAAAACCCCTATGGGGGTACTTGTGAATACTTCCTGTCCCTCTCAGGTTGAAGAGCATTGCAGATATATCTCATCCGATTACTGGGGAAGGGTTAGAGAAACCATACATGATACGTTAGGAAATGAATTTGTTGTAGTAGGCTTATGCTCTGCAGCAGGGGACCAATCGCCGCGAGACCTTATTAGAAATAAATACAAAACCGAACAGGCAATCTATCTTGACCCAAATATGCATGAAAAAGAAGGGGCAATAGAGCTTGGAAGACGAATTTCCTCTGTCATTATAGATAAAATACAAAGCGCAAAGGAAAACATATTCGACAATTCAGAATTAATACATGAAGTAAGAATGGTAGATTTTCCTCTCCGCCGTGTTGAGTCAAAAGAATACCTAACAATGAAAGAAGCGTTTTATCAATATGTCGAAGAAAAGATAAAGGATACTTATACATGGCAGGATTATCAGAGACTGCATCTCTACGCGGGAACCTTAAAACGATATCAAGATCAGGAAAATACAATGTTTTATACCGCGGAAATCCATGTGATAAGGCTTGGCAATGTTGCCATAACAAGCAATCCGTTTGAATTATTTTTGGATTACGGAAACCGGATTAGAGCAAACAGCAAAGCACAGCAGACTTTTATGATACAGCTTGCCTGTGCCTCCGGTGGTTATTTGCCGACGGAAAAAGCAGAAAAGGGCGGACATTACAGCGCGTATGTCGCCAGCGGAAAAACCGGACATGAAGGAGGGGAACTGCTTGTCCGGTATATACTGGAAATGATCAATGCCATGTGGCCGTAAAATTTTTATAAAATGTATTGAAAAATCAGCCTGATTATAGTAAACTAATCAGGCTGATATCTTGGCACAAACCAGACGGAGAGATGTCCGAGCGGTTTAAAGAGCTGGTCTTGAAAACCAGTGACTCCTTCGGGAGCTGTAAGCGTCAAATAGGATATGAACCCTCGTAAAAAGCCGACCTCCCCAGCAGAGATGACAGAGAGGACGGTTATTTGCATATTGTTTGGGCAGTTTCAGCCCATGGCAGACAATCTTCTGCGGAAGTGCCATAAGGCAAGCGCTCCAATAAAAATTTCAAATATTCAAAAGGTTTGAGTCCGTTCGCCTTGGCAGTCTCAATAATAGAATAAACCGCCGCGCTGGCATCAGCTCCGCGGGGCGTATTGCAAAACAGCCAGTTTTTCCGGCCAACTGCGAAGGGTCTGACAGAGCGTTCAGCTCGGTTGTTGGATAACTCTAGTCTACCATCAAGAAAAACATTCATCAGCCAGCCTTTTTGATTCACGGCATAAGTCAGCGCCGCGCCGTAAGTGGTTTTCGGCGTGGGGTTTCGGTCATATTCTGTTTTTGCCCATGCGAAAAAAGCATCAGCGATTGGCTTAGATTTTTTGATTCGGGTGAGATACCGATCCTCAAAGTCAAGGCCCTGCTTTGTATAATCAGCTTCCAGTCCGAATAGCTGGGTGCAGTAGTCAAGACCGGTCTTCGCGGGGGATTTGTTGCGGATACCCGGCGGCAAACATTTCAGCGCATCGGTAAACTTCCGGCGCATGTGTGCCCAGCACCCGATAACAGTGATTTCCGGTGGCAATTTGCAATGATAGGCGTCGTAGCCATCAGTATGCAGCTTGCCGGTAAATCCGTCTAAAAAACTACTTGCGCATTCACCGGCACGACTGGGCTGGTAATCGTACAGTACCACAGACCGCTTTGTATCACCTGATGTCCCATAAAGCCACACATAACTTTTCTGCGTGGCCTTCCTACCTTCTTCGCGGAGCACTTGAAGTGTGGTTTCATCAGCATGAAGGATGGTGTTTTTCAGAAGCTCGGCATGAAGGAGCTTAAACAGCTCGGCAAACCATCGCTCGTGCGCAATAATAGCCCAGTTTGACATGGTCTGGCGAGAAAGATTCACTCCGATGCGTCGGAACTCCTGCTCCTGACGGTAAAGCGGCAACGCAAGGGTGTATTTATTATTTAATATTTGTGCCAGCAAACTTGGTGAAGCCATACCGCTGCCGGGGATCATCGCCACAGGGACGGCGCTCTTCTTCATAGGAACATGATTGGAGGTTCGTTCACAGTGTCGGCAACTGTAGGCGGTTTGAACATGCTCGGTAACCTTGTATTGTGCCGGAACGCAGGTCAGCTCGCGCCGAAAGACCTCGTGACCGCAGGCATGCATTTTTCCTTTGATCAGCGATTTGTAGGGCACCTGGTTTTCCTCCGTAATGGGCAGCGCGTCCATATCGGCCCGCAAAAGGATCGTGGCGCCCGGTTTGCTTCCCTTTAACAGGCCCACCACTCCGGTTTTGGCCATCCGTTTTACTTCTATGCCGCAATTCTGCAAATAGTCGAAGATGATATCCGAAGTACGGTATTCCTCAAACCCTAATTCCGGATGCCGGTGAAGATCTCTTCTGATTTGGATGGTCTCCGCTTTCAGCCGTTCGATTTCTTCCTTAATCTTCAAATTCAAAAATATCACCTCGTTTTCTGTCCGGAGCTATAATAAGCTCTCTTCTTTGTCAGAGTCTGATTTAAATTCCTTGTTTGAAGCGATCCCCATGGACAGCAGGATCAAAATCTGATAAAACAAAGGTGGAAGTTTGATGAATGGGGCTTAGGTGACGGTTGCGGGTCAGGCAGGGGCTGAATTATTTGATAAATAAATTTTTACTTTATCTTAATAAATAGCAATCAGAAAACAAGCTTCAAGGTGTAAGATATGCCGCCGGAAAGAACTTTACAAATTGTATGAATCAGCCATAAAGGATAAAGGGATAAAATAAAGAGGCAGGCTTGCCGGTGAATTTTTGGTAAAGGGGGGAAAATGGTGTTTACTTTACAGGACTTCCTTGAGTTGGATTACATCAATCCCTGCAAAATCATGACCCAGGTCCCGGATATGGGGCAAATTCCCATTCACAGCATTTCCGTAATTGAAATCCCCGTGGATAATTTTATCCGGGCCAATGAAATCGTATTGACCACGGCTTTGGGCTGCTGCGAGGACGATTCATTATTATTACGTTTCGTTAAAGAAGTATATGCTTCACAAGCCGCGGCCCTGGCGATTTCCCTGAAATCCAACTCCTATTATTTGCCGCCGTCGGTCCTTGAATTTGCCGAAGCCCACCGCTTTCCGATCATTATGCTGGCCTGGGAATGCCGTTTTGCCGAGATCATCGAAATTGTGCTGGAAAAAATCAAAAATGAACATTCCCTGATCGCCGGGCGCTATGAGAAAATGCAAAAAGAACTGTTGTCCATGTATCTGAACAAGGAGGACCTGGACAAAGCAGCGGATCTGATGGCCCGGCACTTAGCATGCCACGTTTTGATC
>ENA-UOOK01007397-UOOK01007397.1-fermentation-metagenome-genome-assembly--contig:-NODE-7397-length-10037-cov-5.470647_pt1 | contig 10037 bp, 13 predicted proteins | sample MGYA00245777_ERZ724023 | MGnify/ENA primary metagenome ERZ724023 (study PRJEB28704, sample SAMN03018312) | fermentation metagenome | biome: anthropogenic terrestrial biome; feature: soil; material...
GCTTAATTTTTATCCGTGGCAGCAGAATGGCAACATTATTCCGATTTTCCCGTAATTTTATCTGTTTTTTGATTAGTTTTAGGATAAAAGAGCTCATTCAACTTGCCGGATACTTCTTCATGCTTATCAGGATATAAGTGGGCGTAACAAAATCGGAATCTTGGAGCGGAATCCCGCTTATTTTTGTTTTATGGTAGCTTAGGAAATGAGATATGCAGCAGCCGCATAATCTCCTTCTCCGACTCAAGAACCCGCTCAGCGACAAAGTCCATAAATGGCTGGTCGTCTTTGTGAGCACTCTCCAGGAGACTGACATATTCCTGACGCAAGATTGGAGGAATGACAGCCGGTATGTAGCCGTCCTGGATGAGAGCTGTATTCATGAGTAGCCTGGAAATTCGACCGTTACCATCGATAAATGGATGGATGAATACAAAACGCTTATGCAGCTGGGCAGCAAATTCTACTGGGTGATATTTATCACGGTCAGAGACCACCCACTGGAACAGTTTCTTCATTTCCGTTTCTATCCGTTCAACCTTGCATACTGCGTATTTTGAACCGGTTATTATTACCGGCTTGGTGCGATACAGACCAGCTGCGTCAGGATCAATATCCTTGTAGAACATCCGGTGCATGGTAATAGCATCGACCTCGCTAATTCGGCGGCTGCTAAGGAGGGTAAACATATAATCATATGCTTGGGCATGACCAAGTGCCTCAAAGGTATCACGGAGAGGCTTCCCACCAATGGTCAATCCATCTTCCAGGAGCACCTTTGTTTCACTTTCCGTGAGGGTATTCCCCTCTATAGCATTACTCGACCAAGTAAGACCAATACGGTAATACCCTCTTATTTCATTCAGTAAATGACCTTCAAAGGGACGCAGTTCATCAATCGCATGCTTGTAATGGTCGACTTTTTCAATTATTTTCATTTATAGACACCACCCTTCGCAAACACTTTTTGAGTGGTTATAATTTTCTCGCGAAACTGACATTTATAATAATCTTCATTGTTCATAAGAAACCTCCAATCATTTAATACTCTACCTTCTCACCATTTGGCAATTCAAAGGTACCTACATATTTACAATCCGATACTTCGGCGATTTTCTTTAGTTCATCAACGGTGAAACTCTCTCGCTTCATTTTCTGGCTGAAGGCCTGCGGACTTCTTCCGAATAGCCTAGCAAGCTCGGACACGCTTATATTCAGTTTTACACATAAAATTTTCAGCTGTTCAGATACTGACATGTAACCACTCCTTTCAGTATTCTCATTATAAACGAAATTATTTAATAAATCAACATAAACATTTCTGTCATATTGAAAAACGTTAAATATTTCATTGACTGCATAAACAGTTACATTTATAATATAAACAAATAGAAATAAAGAGGAGGAAACGATATGAACGCAAAAGAAATTCAAGACGCTTTACTAATTTATGTAATTGTTGAGGATATCATATAATTTAACAGCTTCAAATGAATTTTTTTAAAAAAATAAATTTTGTTGAAATTTCAATAAAGTTTCTATTTTAACCGCTCTGAGGTGCTCAAAAAATGTCATTTCAGGAGCTTTTAACGTCATTTCAGCTATGGTTTTTATATGCATTTCCGGAGGTGCTTTTGAGACCATTCTCCTAATTACTTTTAAGACAGTCTGCTTGATTTAATATATGCACAAGCAGGACAAGTGCCACACTAAGTTAATTTTCACGCGGTATTGCATATTGCGGAAGTATTTTATAAGGGCGCTGCTCTCAGGATAACAAATCGGCTGTAAATTGTAGCAAATTTCATGCGTTCGTCCTCCGGGATAAAGTATAGCTTTTTCTATACAGGAAAAAATGGTATGATAACGATACCGAACGGGATTGTAAAGACCGTTTAAGTGAAGCCGCCCCAAATTGCGATTATCTATATATAAAAGAATTGCAATTATCAAGGGCAACATCAACTACCTTGCTGTCTAACCTCCAGAAACATAATATTATAAAACGCATGGGAGCGCTCGACCGTAATTGCTAACTTCTTTCAATTATATTTTCTCTCCTTGATACCGCTTAATCGGATTGTTGGCTCCGCATAATACATGAACAGCTTGAAGTATCTCATCCTTACGGGCAGCAGCATCTTCTTGCTGAATATCTACAATAATGTCCTCAACCTCCGGCGTATAACGGAATTTTCCCACTGCCGCACCGCAAAATTCTCCGTCAATCAGCAGGTAATACAGTGTGTCGGGATATGTGTGATGATATATTTCTTTAAGGATATGTTCATTGGATTTTACAAGAAAATCGTTTCGGTGCATTGCATAAATAGCTTTTGGGATTTCACCGGAATAAGATTGAAGCAAATCGAAATCACCCTTCAATAAATATCCGCCATCCGATTGTATTAATATTTTCTCTGAAGTCAACGCTTCAATTGCCGTCTTAATTTCTTTTGCCGGAAGCTTGTAAAATGATTTCGCCATATCTACGTCAAATATTACATTTCGGTAAGAAAACCGCTTAATCAATATTCTAAGCGCATCAATCCGGGAGTATTTCGTTAAATCTGCATCGGGAAACATCTCGGTAAATTTATACCAGCCGCGGTCCCATTCACCGTCATTTTGGTCCTCATATATAAGAAATGCTTCCTGAAAGCGGTGGAGTACAGGCGTGATTTCCTTTACCAGCATTCCTGTGGATTCCTTCATCTGTTGGATGGTCATAGGTCCTTCGTGCTCAATTAATTCCAAAAGTGCCGATTGCCGCGGGGTTGGTTTTAATAGGGGCTTAATAAATGCGCAAGCAAAAAGCTCCAAGTCCTCCGGCACAATCCAACCGAGATTACCGCCGCAGAACCGTCCCTTAATCAGTTTTCGCTCCATTTGCCTCTCTCGATTGTATTCAATATCGTTAAAATCAGCACGGTATGTCAGGCTCGGCGGATCGCCAAACCCGTTCCAGTAAACATTTTGACCGGGTTGAGTGTCGCGATACAGTACATCGTATTCGTCTTTATCGGCTTTTTTGGTAAGATGCTGCCTCTCCATTCGGAGGGCTATAATATTTTCATATGATAATTTCAGCATAATTAATCCTCACCGATTATTCCGTCCTGACCGGATTTAATGCTGCAATGACTCCGGATTCCGCTCCTTCGCCCGTTTTCGGATTTTTCGGAGCGTGAACATAATACATAAAGCTTTTTTCTCCGCAGAGATCTTCCGGATTATCGTGGGAACCTTCAACGGCTGCATTTACGACACGGCCTGTAATCATTGCCGTAATGCCCTTACCGGATAAGTCATCATATTTATGGAGCTTACATTCAAAGCTTAAAAAAGCTTCTTTAATTCGCGGAGGCTTGACAAAAGATGATTTTTCAATGTTAAGACCGGAGGAAATGACTTCATCGACATCCTCATCATTGCACCTGATTGTCTTTTGACATTCCTCGTAATACTCCGATGACAAAAAGTTTATGCAAAACTCTTTATCTCGTAGTATGTTTTTATATGTATGTGTATTCTGCATAAGTCCTGTCAGTACCGCAAAAAAACCTCCGCTGTCACCCGAGAATGCGCTCCAGCTATGGAAGCATGCATTTGTTTTTCCGTTTTCGTTGATAGTTGTAATTAAGAAAAGTACCTGAGGAACATTTGATACATACTCATAATGGGAGAAAAAATTATACATTCCTGGCCAATATTCTTTAAAGTGCTCAGGCCGTTTTTCGCCAATTTCATATTTCATAGAATTCACCATTCCTTTATCGTTTTATTAATTATATCATATGAACACGACAGCTGTATGTCATGTTCGTTTATATTTTTTTGCAGTGCTTTCAGCTAATGCTGCAAATTCATTACGTACATCTTTTGGGGATATAATTTCGGCTTTATCCGCAAATCCCAAGAGCCAGCTAAAAACGTAATCCTTGTTTGTATAATTGAAATCAAGCAATAAGCCCCCGGCTGTTTCTTTGTAGCAATTAAGTCCGTCTTATTTCGCCTTTGCTGTAATAATAATCAAAGCTGATTACCCTGCTGTCGGAAATTGCCTGTTTGATAATGTCAATTTTCGTAAGGACACCTCCCGATTTTATATATTCGGGAAGTGTTAATTTATTTTGTAAATGAAAGGGCATTGCACCCGTTAAATTTCATGAAACGCTCTAAACAGGTATTTACTTCAATTTGCAATTTTTTCGTCTGCTTTATATCGTTCTCGTACCAAATGTTTTTGACAATAAGGGTTTTTGCTTTACGTTCACAGACTGCTTCAACACGTCCGACGAACCTATCTCCATGCAATATAGGCAGGACATATGCGCCATATCTACGTTTGACAGCAGGGGTATAGATTTCCCATGTATACTCAAAGCCGAACAGAGCCTTGATTAGCTTTCTGTCCCATATCAGGCTGTCGAGGGGCGCTATCAGTTCACACCGTGGCAGGAACTCTCTCTCAGATAAAACCGTTTCTAAAATAGCTCTGTCATCCTCACAAGTATAAAGAAGGTCGTTCAATCCCTCTACCGTTACCTCGAAAATCAAGCCCTCATCAAGCAGCTTCTTGAACGCCGCTGCTCGCTCCGCAGATTTTATATTTAATCCGAGCCATGCATCGCTTGCTCTGTTCCAGAGCAAACCTACTGCACCTATCCTGCGTTTTATATGCCATGCGAGGCGTTCTTCTTTGGTATCAAACGGGAGTTCTGTGTTTAGTATATCCGCCGGTATGTAATCTTCCATAAGGGCGTAGCTTTTGTTTGTGCCCGTTTTATGGTGAATGATTAACTCTCCGCGTAAATACATGGATTCTAAAGCCGCACGGGGCAAAGATGTCATTGTACCCCAATGCCATTCTATGGTTTCGTCAATGCAGACCTCTGAGGCTGAAATGTGACCGCGCTCTCCAATAAGCTGACGAATCAGCGGTATTATCCGCTTTACCGCGTCACCGCCGCGGCTGTCATACGCCTCAGCGTATCCGCCGCTTGTTCTTTTAAAAAGAAATACCGGAAAATCCTCAACGGTAAAGATGGAAAGATTTTTATCAAAGAAATCAATCAATAGGCGGTCTTTATATAGCAATTCGTCGAGCATTTCCTTAGTATAATCTTTGACCCGCGAGTTGAGCGTTATATCGGCGCTTCTGCCGCATACGTCCACGGGGTCGAACTGTACGCAGCCCGCTTGACGAACAAAATCAAGTACACCCTGCTTGCAGGCAAATTTATGCTCTCCGAGTAAACCTTGTTTTAATAATATGAATTGCCGTGCCTGACGGTTGGTAAGGGTAATCATAATGACACCTCCGCTATTTTATATTCGCCCCTATACTCCGGTCGAGGACAATATGGTATATTTCAACATAAAAAGCATAACATGAAATTAACGAAAAAACAACGCAGAAAAATCAATTAGTGCAGTGAAATATAAATTTATACAGGTTATAATATAATATAATATAATATAGTACGAATACGAGTGTTTTGATAATTGTAAAATTTCTGTGCATATGTTAAAATATACCTGTTACAGTTGTGCTATTTTTGATATTCTCCGAGGAAACATCTGACGATCAAGTAACAAATAATTCATTGAAAGTAGGATAAATATGTATGCATATAAAGGTTTAATTATACATGAGGTAACAGACTGAATAAGGGGCGAACTATTAAGAGAGTTATATACGGGGATTGGTTGGTGCGGTTCTATTCTGATATTCGGAATGTGTGCTGCGGTCTTGGAAATGACGAAGCAAGGGCAGCCTTTTTGTCTGCATACGGCAAGTTTGATGAGTATGAGGTTATTGTCGATGATGTGGCAAGTGTTTTATTGGCATTGCTAAATTCTTTTATGCATAAAATTTTCCCTGATTGGGCGTATGGCTTGGACGGCATGACCTCCGACTGGGCAAAAATACCATATGATGTACTGGAGAAAGTAAGTAACAGAATAGTTAACGAAGTTGACAATGTGAATAGGGTAGTTTACGACATAACAAGTAAGCCGCCCGCTACTATCGAGTGGGAATAATACTATAAACTCTATACCCTTGATACAAACGGATTTTTGAGGCTTAAAACAGCATCGGGCAATGTTTTGGCAACACTTTCTGTTATCAACATAAAAAAGAGCTAACTGATTTTGAATGTGTCAGTTAGCTGTTTCTTGTTATAGCATTTTATAAAATTATATATTCTCTTTTCGAAAATTCATTATCACAAAGATATCGTCAAGCTGTTTTTCATCACTGACATCAAAAATTGCAGAAAAATGTTTCATGGTTTTTCCGCCAATCTCAGCATTGGTAATTAAGTTCTGTGTATTCTTGCTAATTGGCAACTCTAATAGCTCGCTTTGTGCTTTTTCAGAAAAGAAAAAAGAAACTCTGAAGAAGCCTTCCCAAACGGACAGCCAAAACAATGGTTTTACTTTATTTGTGCCTCGTGCTGTTGTCCATTTATATTCACCTTTTGAAAGCCATGCTTTGCCGTCATTATAGTATCGCCAGTCCATAAGCGAAACATCGTATTCTTTTAATCTTTTAATAAATGCAGTGTAAACATTATTTGCTGCACCCAGCCCAGCAGCTATGATTTCGGCTGTTGGTTCTATATCGGCATTACGTAGCAATTGTTCTGCCATATGTATTACCTCCTTCATATTGTTCGTTGTTGTTTGACAGACTAAAGATTGTTCTTAATATATTGAGTAATTTCAAGTGCAAGAGAATTGGCGTAATTGATAATTTCGGAAGTTAAGGAGTCAATATCATTAAAATTCGGGTTTTCAACCATCACCGCTTCCAGTACAGAATATTTTGGCATGGTAGGCTGGTTTTCGTTCCATTTTGTACCCTTTAATAAGTTCCAATAATTATTTTGGATTTTTGCATTCTGCCCCATAAGCCATAATTCAAATTGCATTTTCTCATGGTTAAGAACAATGCCATAACGCAATTTGTTTTCCCTCAAATAGCTATCAAAAAATGGAAAATAGGTAATATCCATATACCCTCGTCCGATATTTCCGCAAGAATATTTTTCATGATATTTTTTCTCAAAGGATGACTTTATTGTCATTACATACTTAATTAAAAATTCATAGGCTATGCGAATATCACCAATAGCTAATTGCTCCTTATAAACAGAAATATATTCATTCATACTTTTTTTCACAATACATACCTCTCATTGCAGGGATTAATCCTGCGCCTTGTTAAGAAAGTGTAACATATCTGTTTAAGGATAGTCAAGGAAAACTAAAAGGGAAGGAAAGGGAAGGTATCAGCATGAAAGATACCAAAAAATTCAAGTATCATCTTATCCCGTATATTTGGTATAATACCAAAAAAACATTATCTAAAGATGGAGTATTTGTAACGGATAAAAATTCAAAATAATAAGGTAGGAGTTCTTATGAAGATAATTGACTGGTTATTAGAGGGAGATATTGTTATTCAGCATTTGACGAATAAATATTTATTGGAGCGTTCCTTTGACCACAACAATGGGGGCTATATTGCCAAATATTTGAGTTTGTATGATGCCGCAGAGCAAGAATGGGGAGGCAGTATTTATTCCGGAAAATGGACATCAAGCACTTACACATTATTGGAGCTAAAGTACATGGAGGTTCATTATGACAATCCATGCTATCAGGACGGAACGAAAAAAGTGTTGAATGGTCTTTGGGAAAATCATGGTAAGATTTCTAAATCCAGATATCAGGATATGTGTATGTCCGCAATGCTGTTAAGTCTCGTTTGTTATGGGAGAATAAATGATTTCAGAACAAATGAAATAATTGATTACATCTTGTCACACGAGATGGACGACGGAGGGTGGAATTGTGCATGGGATTCCGTTCATAACTGCTCTGCTGTCGGTTCGGTACATACAACAATTTCTGTATTGGAAGCATTTGCCGATTACGAAAAATACGGGTATGATTACCGCTTGGCTGAAATAAAACAGCAGACGGTTTTGGGACAAGAATATTTGTTAAGCAGGGAACTGTTCAAATCCTTAAAAACCGGTGAGGTTATCCACCCGGACATGATTAACTTTCATTATCCCTGCCGTTGGAAGTATGACTGCTTCCGTGCATTAGAGTATTTTGTGCATATTGGACACCCTTATGACAATCGGATGCAGGATGCAATAAATATAGTTAAAGCTGCTTTGAAAAAAGGGTATATTAACAAGGGAAAGAGCTATTCGGGTAAAATTCACTTTCCTTTGGAATCAGGTACAAAAGGAAGATTCAATACATACAGAGGGCTGCTTATTTTAAAACATTATGACAATGAATCTTATCAAAAACTTTAAGAATGAGGATTAACTATGATTTTAGGATTGAAAGGTGCTTCGGTTGAGCTTGTTGACCATGATCCTGCATGGGGAACACTTGCCGCCCAAGATATTGAGGAACTTTGGAACATTTTCGGTTTGACTGCAAAAGATATACAGCATGTTGGCAGCACAGCCATTCATGGAATAAAAGCTAAACCAATTATCGATAATATTAAGCTGACTGAAGAAGAAAAACAATGGCTTGTTTGCATTTTACGGAAATCCGACTTTTGGAATCTCATGTCAGTCAGCAGGCGAAGAAAAAGTGAAAATGACAGGATAGGATTTGTGTGGTAAAATGGACAAAGCAAATCAAAAATGTAAGGAGCGGAAACTTAAATGTGCAAGGAGTGTTATGCTGAAGAAAATAGAATAACTCCATTACTCAACCCTTTAGATTGTCTGGAAAATCATACACAATATATTTGCGGTACTTGCGGACGTTGTATATGCATTGAACATGAAAGAAGTTTGCAGAGGTGGAATTTTCCTTTTAAGTCTTTAGAAATTGCCAAACTATATTTGAGAACAGCAGACTATACTATGAAAAAGTCATGTGGCATTTATGAGATAAAAAATAACAAAGGTAGAATTTCTTATAAAATTTTTGCAGGAAATCAAGATTTGCAAGTGTTTTTAAAAAGGAATAAAGATAAAAATTGCGAAGATATGAAACCTGTTTTTCGTGTTGAAGAATACAAGGAGTATCCAAATACACAAGTACGGAAATTGACTTCTGATGAAGTGCAAAAATATATGTCAGACCGCTAAATTCAGTTTATAAAAGGAGGAAATAACATGGCTTTTGACTATAAAAAAGAATACAAAGAATTTTATGTGCCAAAAAACAAACTAAGTATAGTTAATATTCCTAAAATGAATTATATTTCAGTAAGCGGAAAAGGAAACCCAAATGAAGAAAACGGAGAATATAAAAAATCAATAGAATTATTATATAGTATTGCTTTTACAATAAAAATGAGTTATAAAGGCGATTATAAAATTGATGGATATTTTGAGTATGTTGTTCCTCCGTTAGAAGGATTTTGGTGGCAAGATGGAATTAAGGGCATGGACTACAATAAAAAAGAAGAGTTAAACTTTATTTCCATAATAAGGCTTCCTGATTTTGTTGCGGAACAAGATTTTAAATGGGCTGTTGATGAAGCAGCAAAAAAGAAAAAGAATGATTTTTCAAAGGTTGAATTTCTTACTTACGAAGAAGGGTTATGCGTCCAATGCATGCACATAGGCTCGTATGATGATGAACCCGTGACTGTAAGGCTTATGGAAGACTATGCAAGGGAAAATGGATATGAAATTAATATTACAGATACAAAATTTCATCATGAAATATATTTAAGCGATCCGAGAAGATGTGAAGCCGATAAATTAAAAACGGTTATCAGACATCCAATTAAAAAGATATAATTATATGGCTATATGTCAGCTAACGTAAAAATTCAACAAGAAAAAACAACCTGTATAATACTGTCTAAAACAGGTTGTTTTTATATTCCGAATTTTTTAAAAAATTAATTATTCTTTTTGCAGTAATTTATTATTTATTTGCGTTATAATAAATGTACGGAAGGAGGGGAGGTATGGAAAGGGAAAGCTTGTTAATAAAAGAGTCTATTAAGGGCGATGAAAAAGCTTTTGCCGGTA
>ENA-UOOK01007398-UOOK01007398.1-fermentation-metagenome-genome-assembly--contig:-NODE-7398-length-10032-cov-8.139220_pt1 | contig 10032 bp, 7 predicted proteins | sample MGYA00245777_ERZ724023 | MGnify/ENA primary metagenome ERZ724023 (study PRJEB28704, sample SAMN03018312) | fermentation metagenome | biome: anthropogenic terrestrial biome; feature: soil; material...
GATGATTTCTTCGGGGGCACAATGCAGTTGGTGGTGAAGAGGATCACTCCGTTGAAGTTTTCAAAATCTTCGGTCTGGTGCCACCACGAGCTACCGTAGTTGCCGACGAAGTGGTCGTATTTCTTGAAGGCAGGGTAGTAGTTTGCCGGCAGCATCTCGCTGTGGGTATATACATCCACGCCGGTACCTTCGGTCTGCTTGAGCAGCTCCTCCATATCTTTCAGGTCGTGTCCGCTGATCAGGATGCCCGGGTTGTTGCGCACGCCCAGGTTCACCTTTGTGATCTCCGGATGCCCGTAGCTGGAGGTATTTGCCTGGTCGAGGAGTGCCATTACCTCCACGCCGTATTTGCCGGTCTCGAGTGCCAGGGCAGTCAGTTCATCGGCCGACAGGGAGTCGTCTGTTACGGCCACCAGCGCCCGTTGGGTGAACGCATAAATCGTATCCTGCTCCTGTCCCAGGTTGAACGCATGCTCTGCATAGGCAGCCATACCCTTCAGCCCGTAGGTTGTCAGCTCGCGCAGGGAGCGGATGTCTTCGTTGTCACAGGCCAGTATGCCCACTTCGAGCGCTTTTTCAGCCATCTCCTCCTCGGTCTCGCCTGTCCAGAATGCCCCGTCGAAGGTGATTCCCTCCACCGATCCTCCGGCAGCGATCAATCGTTCTTTCGCGGCGTTTCTCATCTCGTACGCCATCAAAATACGTGTGATAAATCTGCTTTTGTCGAAGTTGGCGTTGGTGATGGTCATGAAGAGGCTGTCGGTGATAAACCGGTTGATCTGAGGAATTTCAATTCCCAGTCCTCTCAGGCGCACCGTGTAGTGTGAGATTCCCTTGCTGAGGAACATCAGCAGGTCCTGCAAGTTAGCCACATCGGCCGTTTTTCCGCAGACACCCCTCACGGTACATCCCTCGTTCTTACTGGTTTCCTGACACTGGTAGCAAAACATTTTTTCCATATTTTATTATCTTTTTGTGGTGATTTCTGATAACCGTTGCAAAAATATTGCTTCCAACATCCGATTCCTGTAACCGAGGTTACATCCCCGAATATTTAACATACTTTGGGATGTGTGCCCGAAAACGGTTTTTCCCCGAGGTGTAATTCATCGAGTACCGATACTATAACCATCTGTACGAAATATTTTGTGCGGATATTTTTATGCTCTTTTCATTTTATCCTATCTTTGTGAGTAAACAAGACCATGGCCGTATACGATTTATCATCCTGCCCACTTTTCTTTCATCTCACTCCGGATGAAACAGAAAAGATACTGGAGCGCGCCGTAAGCGAAGCGCGCACGGTAGAGAAAGGCAATTACGTGGTCCGGCAGGGCGATCAGGTCCATCACCTTATCCTGCTGGTGAAGGGGCTCGTGCGCACGGAGATGGTGACCAAGGAGGGCAATGTGCTGGAAATAGAATTCATTGAACCTGTGAGGCCGCTGGCGCCCGCTTTCCTGGTTGCTGCCGAAAGCCGGTATCCGGTGGATGTGATCACCATGGAAGAAACGGTTTTTTACCTTATCCCCAAGCCGGTATGGCTGAAAGAGATGATGCTGAACGAAACGCTGATGACCAATTTCATGCGGGTAAACTCCAACATGACGGTTTTTCTTTCCAAGAAGGTGCAGATGATGTCGATCAAGAGTTTGAAAGGAAAGCTATCGCTCTATATCCTTGAAAACACCACGGTTCAGACACCGTCGTTCGTCGTCAGGAGAACGCAGGCACAGCTGGCAGAGTATTTCGGGGTACAACGTCCGTCGCTGGCCCGCACCCTCGGTGAACTCATCCGGGAGGGCGCCATTCAACTTTACAAACGAGAGCTCACCGTGCTGGACCGTCGCAAGCTGGAGGAGATGGTATAGCGGGTGGAGAAGGTGTAAAAAATGATTTAATTGGTAAAAAACAGTTTAAAAAGAATAAAAGCCTATATTTGTATCAGGAAAGAAAAAAGTTACATACTTTAATTATTATCTAAGACATGAGTAATCAATTATCAAGAAGAAAATTTATCAAGACAGCCGCTGTGGGTGCGGTTGGGGTAGCCGTTTTCCCGCAGTTTCTCGCTTCGTGCAAACAGAACAAGGCGGCTGGAGGTGACGAAGGCATTATTCGTCTCGGATTTATTGGTTTGGGTCGGCAGTCCATGTACCTGTTAAACGGGTATCTCGGAATTCCGGGCGTACAGGTTGTGGCCGGGAGTGATGTGTATGGCATCAAGAGAGAACGTTTTCTGAAAAGGGTCACCGATTATTACGCAACGGCAGAGCAGGAAGTGAGTGTGGAGCTGTACGAAGACTACAAAGATCTGATTGCCCGCACAGACATCGATGCTGTGGTGATTGCCACGCCCGATCACTGGCACGCATTCATGGCGATTGACGCAGCCAAGGCCAAGAAAAACATCTATCTGGAGAAACCCCTCACCTTTACCATTAAGGAGGGACAGATGCTGGTGAAGGCGGTGCGCGATAACGGAGTTATTTTGGGCGTTGGCAGTCAGCAACGTTCCGATGTTAATTTCCAGCATGCCGTGAAGATGGTGCAGGAAGGGAAGATTGGCAAGATTGAGCGGGTGAATGCCTATGTAGGTGGGCCTCCCACACCGTATGACCTGCCGGAAGAACCCGTGCCGGCCGATTTGAACTGGCCGTTGTGGCTGGGCCCTTCGGAGTATGTTCACTACAACTCACAGCTGAATCCTCCTATCTCCCTCAATCCCGAGCAGAACGAGCAGTTCTGGGGTGGGTGGCGCTGGTACAAGGAGCTGGGCGGCGGTTTCACCACCGACTGGGGAGCCCACATGTTCGATATTGCCCAGTGGGGACTGGGGATGGACGAGAGCGGCCCGGTCGAGGTCATTCCTGCCGGTTTCGAAGATACGCAATTTCTCACCTATAAATATGCGAGCGGTGTGGTCATGACCGAGGAGCCGTTCAACGAGAAGAAGACCAAGGGCGTGAAGTTCTGGGGCGATAAAGGATGGATTGAAGTGTCGAGGGAACATTTCCTTGCTTCCGACGAGAGCCTGCTTCCTCCCACGGTAGAAGTCGCTGAGGGCGCTTACGAAACTAAAATTCCCCACCTGGAGAACTTCGTCAACGCATTGAAGACAAAGACCGATCCGGTGGTGCCTGTGGAGATCGGGCATCGTTCCTGCACGGTATGTACGCTGGGTAACATTGCCTACGACCTGGGCCGCCCCATCAAGTGGGATCCTGCTGCCGAGAAGTTTGTGGACGATCCCGAAGCAGATGCACACCGGTTATTCAACAAGACCTACAGCGAAGGGTATACGCTCTAACAGGAACACAATCCGGCTGGTATCGCATAGCCGTACTAAAGAACAAAAGCTGCCGATTGGCAGCTTTTGTTGCATTTATACTGTTTGCTGAGGCTTGAGCATGATGCCCAGTTCATCCAGTTGTTCCTGCTCCACTTGCGACGGGGCGTCGATCATCACATCGCGACCCGCGTTGTTTTTGGGGAAGGCAATGCAGTCGCGTATGCTGTCGAGTCCCGCAAAGATGGAGACGAAGCGGTCCAGTCCGAAGGCTATTCCCCCGTGGGGAGGAGCGCCGTACTTAAAGGCATTCATCAGAAATCCGAACTGTTCCTGTGCCCTTTCTTCGGTGAAGCCCAGCACGGAGAACATCTTCTTTTGCAGGGCGCTGTCGTGGATACGGATCGACCCGCCACCAATTTCCACGCCGTTGATCACCATGTCATAGGCATTGGCCCGCACTGCCCCCGGATCCGAATCGAGCAAGGAGATATCCTCCGGTTTGGGAGAGGTGAACGGGTGATGTTTCGCGAAGTAGCGGTTCAGCTCCTCGTCCTTCTCCAGGAGGGGGAAGTCCACCACCCAGAGGCATTTGTAGTTGTTTTTGTCTCTCAGTCCGAGGCGCGATCCCATCTCCAGGCGCAGTTCGGAGAGTTGTTTCTGTGTTTTCTCCGTCTCCCCCGCCAGCATCAGGATCAGGTCGCCCGGTTTGGCGTTGCACTTTTCGGCCCACTTTTTCAGGGCCTCTTCGTTGTAGAACTTATCCACCGACGACTTGAGTGTTCCGTCCCCGTTGTAGCGGAGGTATATGAGTCCTTTGGCACCAATTTGTGGCCGTTTCACGAAGTCAGTCAGCTCGTCCAGCTGTTTGCGCGTATAGGAGGCACACCCTTCGGCACAGATGGCACCCACATATTCGGCGGTGTCGAACACCCCAAAGTCGTGCCCCGTGGTCAGCTCCTTCATTTCGGTGAAGGTCATCCCGAAGCGCGTATCCGGCTTGTCCGACCCGTAGAGGCGCATGGCATCGGCGTAGCTGATGCGGGGAAAGTCCGGGATCTCGATTCCCTTTATTGTTTTGAAGAGATGCTTTGTGAGCCCTTCAAAGGTATTCAGCACATCCTCCTGTTCCACGAACGACATTTCGCAGTCAATCTGCGTGAACTCCGGCTGGCGGTCGGCCCTCAGGTCCTCGTCGCGAAAACACTTCACGATCTGGAAGTATCGGTCGAAACCCGATACCATCAGCAGCTGTTTGAAGAGCTGGGGCGACTGTGGCAGGGCGTAGAACTCGCCCTGGTTCATGCGTGATGGGACAATGAAGTCGCGTGCCCCTTCGGGCGTGGAGCCGATCAGCACCGGCGTCTCCACCTCCAGGAAAGCCCGCTCGTCGAGGTATCGTCGAGTCTCGAACGCCATCCGGTGACGCAGCTCCAGGTTCTGGCGCACCACGTTGCGTCGCAGGTCCAGGTATCGGTATTTCATCCGCAGCTCGTCGCCTCCGTCCGTTTCCGTTTCGATGGTGAAGGGCGGTGTTTGGGATGCATTCAGTACAGTCAGTTTGGCGACGATGATTTCGATGTCGCCGGTAGGGATGTGCGAATTCTTGCTGGAGCGTTCCTTCACGGTTCCCGAGACCTGTATCACCCACTCGCGGCCCAGTTTGTTAGCCTGTTCGCAAAGCTCGTGATCCACCTCCTGGTTGAACGACAGCTGTGTGATGCCATAGCGGTCTCGCAGGTCGATGAACGTCATGCCGCCCATCTTCCTGATTTTGGATACCCAGCCGGCCAGGGTCACCTCTCTGTTTGCATCGGCCAGCCTCAGTTCGCCGCACGTACTGTTTCTATACATATGATATCTGTTTATTTTGCGTTTTTAGTAGTGCAAATGTACATAATTCTTGCGTTATACGGATGTTTACACAAAAAAAGGCAGGAAGATTTGAGATTGTCAGAATAAAAACGTACTTTTGCACCCACATTTTGCAAATATCTTTGAGGGATGCAGCGTACGTATGTTCGCTCCTCCCTTGAAAAAGAGAGTTCGGAAACGTTTATATATATTTTCGGGGTGTAGCACAGTCCGGTTAGTGTACCTGCTTTGGGAGCAGGGGGTCGCGAGTTCGAATCCCGCCACCCCGACTTAATAATCAAGGAGTTATATTGAGAAATGTAACTCTTTTTATTTTTGGTTTAAACATTTTGATCCGTATACCGCTATACTATTGATAACTTTTCTTCATCATTCAAAAAAACACAATATCAGGAGTATCACAGCTCCCTTACATGTCACCATTGCTCACCAATAATTGAAATGCACATTAATTAATTTGTTGAATGTTGTAGGAATAAATGCACGTTTAGCAGTGCCGTAATAGTTGCCTGTGGACTGCCAAACAGGTATAAAAACAAAGAAATATGTAATGTTTTGTAATGTGTTTCTCACCAACAACCTATAAAATATTTTTTTTTCTATTATATATTTGTGACATTAGTTAAAGACGATTGAGAAATTGTAAAATATTTAATTTTACCATGTTTCTCTTTGTCAATCATCTGAGGGAAACGTGAGTGATCGTTACCATTTGTCTTTTGCATAGCCGTAGGCATAGGGTTTGTTTAGTAATAATCATTTTAAAAATCATGGTTTATGAGAAAAATTGTTCTGTTTTTCGCAGTTATTGCCATGTCGGCAATTACCATCACTATCTCTTCCTGTTCCAATGATTTGAGCCTTATTGAGGAAGAAAGTTCCAATGATTTGGACCTAGTTGAGGAAGAAAGTGCTGTTGCCCTTACTGCCGGTACGCGCGCAGTAGAAGTCCCCATATGCTTAGATCCCTGTCGCGATGTACAAGAGGTTCGCCTTATGGCTGGACAATACTATGAAGCCGGAAAAGTTTACGTTGTCAACAACAGAGAAAATTTGTACGTGGCTTACGAAACTACCGGGGAATGGAAAATGAAAGCAATCCACCTTTATGTGGGAGCCTGCGACAAGTTACCGGTGAATAAATCAGGCAATCTTGTTCCGGGACAATTCCCTTATAAGGTGGAATTTGACGGGTTAAAAACCTTTTATTATGTTGAAATTCCGCTTGAAACACTTCCCGAAGGATGCGTGTGTGTGGCCGCTCATGCCGAGGTGGTAAAAGTGGTTAACGGTGAAATTGTACGAAGCGAAACAGCCTTTGGAGAAGGCGAAAAAGTGGGCAAAAACTGGTTTATGAAATTTCAATATTGCATAGCCCTTTGCGAACCGCCGGCTGAGGTATGTTACCAGGACGAAACAGCCTGGGCTGCAGGCTCCCGGTACGTAACACAAGGCAATTGGGCAACCTATACTCCTTATGTTGCCAATACTCCCATTAATGTTTATGCCGGTCAGACCTACCTGGTGGGAACCGTAACTTTTTCCGAAGTGGTGAATGGTAAAGTAACCATTACTCTCGCCGCGCTCAACGGAGCCCGGTTGCAGAATGTTGCCGAGTCGGTAAAAATTCAAGGGTACGAAACACCACCCAGTGGGAACCCGTCGCCTGGCCTGTTTACTACCTACAAAGGCAACCAGTCAACCGTAATAGTTGATGCATACGCTTATTATGGTATCCATTTAGATGTACAGCGTGTTGTGGATTGTCCTGATTAATAGTATAAACGGTAAAAAAAGGCGGTACGGCTCCGCCTTTTTTTGTTTGTCAGCGATTAACGGCAAATCATTACACTTGTGCTCAACACAAATATTCGGAGAAACGTATGAGTCCTTGTCAGACAGAATATTGCACTTGTCGATTCATTTTGATAGGTGTTTTTTGTGACCTGTGGTGCTTACCCCAATTGAAGACCAGGTCCTCTTTTTCGTATAATATTCCTCTTATTCCGGTCTAATGTAAACCGGATCAACTCCATTTCTATTTGAAGTATATTAGAGCGATATTAGGAGTCGCATCAGTTTAGGTATAGTCGATGATCATCGGAAGACACGGTATAACTTGTCCTTTTCTAAAATATGTTTATATGCACTGAAAATTGAAAACAGGGTGAGACAGATCGTGGCCACTTAACCCAATGTTATCTCCCCATTTTGGTTTTTTTACCGGGATAAAAATTTTCATCAATTCAATAGGCTAGGCACTTTTTCTTCTGTGACCACACAATTTTAGACTGATGGTTATTTAAGCAAAACGACCCAATAAATGGGCCGTTTTAAATGTTTTCACAACGGAATAATCCTTATTGTGAATTGCTTTCAGATAATTTCACAAATATATAACATTTTAAATACTTTGAAAATTGTTTTAAGTTAATAATTGTTTATCTTTGAGGGGTTGAATGGAATTATCTCTTTCTTAATACAATACATATGGAAAAAAGAATCTTAGGTCTTGATTTGGGTACGAACTCGATAGGATGGGCACTTATTAAACACAGTTTTGACGAGAAAAAAGGTGAAATTTTGGGAATGGGAAGTCGTATTATACCCATGGATGCTGCAAAAGTGGGTGAATTTGAAAGAGGCAATCCCGTTTCAGCTACAGCAGATAGAACAAAATTTAGAAGTATACGCCGACTCTATGAAAGAGATGTGCTTCGTCGTGAAAGACTTCATCGTGTTCTGCATATTCTTGGATTTTTGCCAACACACTATGCAGAAAATATCGATTTCGAAAATCGACCGGGTCAGTTCATGAAAAATAAAGAACCTAAGCTACCTTATCAGGAAATATCTAATAAGAAATATGATTTTATCTTTAAAGATAGTTTCCAAGAAATGGTGGATGATTTTAGAATAACCCAACCGCAATTATTTTATTTGAAAGCCAATGGTTCCGAGAGCAAAATACCGTATGACTGGACCATATATTACCTGAGAAAGAAAGCCTTAAGCGAAAAAATAAAAAAAGAGGAACTAGCTTGGATATTGTTGAATTTCAATCAAAAACGTGGATATTATCAGTTGCGCGGCGAAGATGAAGAATTAGAAGATAACAAAGTAATAACTTTTGAAATTCTGAAAGTTGATAAAGTTATTGAAAAATATTTTGTTAAACAATATCGGTGTGCCTCAAGAAGTGATAGAAAAGTTTCTATTGCAATTGATTGAAAATGAATATTTATTAACAGATCTCAGAATACCATTGTCAAGTGCAGATCCTTTGGCGCGGCTGGTTGAAAAAATGAAAGATTATCAATTGGATGATAAGAATAGAAAGCTATATAATGCTATAGTAGATATCAATAACCTTAGAAATAATTATAACAGATTAGAAATCGGAAGGGGCATTTCTAATTATATTGAACTATGCAGCAAAATGAAAGATATCCACAGAAGTAAAAATTATTTAAGTGTTATCACTTCAATAGGGCTTGATAATAATTCCATCAGCGATAAGGTGAAAGACAAATTGATCAAGTTTTCTGAATTCCCTGTAGCATTTTCAACACAGGATAATGAAAGCGCTCCTTTGATTGAGTACAAGAAAAGATTTATTGAGAAATATGGTGCTTATATGGAAGTGCCTATACTGGAGTTATTTGATCCGACAATGGGGCTAGGTGACCCATATAGCAGCACTAATTCTCTAAATCAAAATTATTTGTCAACCAAAAAAGAGATGATTAAAAAATATATGTATGACAAAATATTATTTTCACTTAAGAAAGGGGAGAAAAAGGTTGTTTTAGGAGAAGAAGATATAAAATTCTTTGAAAGCTTAAATGATAAGAGCAAAAATCTTAGATATTCAAATACATTTGAATTGAACGTTAAAATATTAGCCAAAGACAATGCTTCAATTGATAATGGTGATTTTAAAATAGCTCTTGCTCCTAGTGTTGGGTCAAATATGGCTGGAAAGCTGTTAAATAGATTTTATAGTGCACTAGATGAACAAAGCAGAAATTCATTAAGGTCAATTTATGAGCTTAATATAAACAACTCACCTTATGTTATGGTTGATACATCATATTTGCCCAAGGCAGGAAGAATAAACAATATTTGTGCAGGGAATCGAAATTATAAATACAGCCTTGATTGCGGTTTAAATACTGAAATTGATAAAGAATCCATATCTATGGATGATATTTTGGTAGGATATTATTCAGAAATAGATCGATTATATATTAAGTCAAAAAAACTTAATAAGCTTATCAAGGTATTTTCAGATAGCATGCTGAATCGATTGGTGGATAATCATATTATCAGATTCATTTGGGAATTGTCCTATGCTTGTGAGATTCATCCGTTGGAAAACCTATTAGGCATTGAAAATTATGATTTAAAATATATACCTCAAATTGAATATGAGGATGTAATTCTCTGCCAGAAGCGTTGGGAAATAAGGAAAGAGGAACTTGGTGATTTAAAATCATTTGAAGCTTTCCAAAAAGATTTTAATAAGATTTCAAAACTTTGGGGACTACAGCGCTTTGTATACATAGTCGAACATGATAGATACCTGTTGATAGATACAAAAAATATTATCTGCATGAACTGTCTATATCTTGAAGCTAAAAAAAATTTGAAAAACTCATCCCCTGCAAATTCCCTATTCTTAAAGTTGTTTTTCTTGCTTTGAACGTAAGCATCATAAGTATCAGGATTGTTTACAATAATTGATTTACCTTTATTAATTACATATTTAAAATCACAATCGCTAAAGCATAATGCCTTTTTATTCTGACCTATGAAAATAGGAAGGAAATTATTGAAATTAACACCTCCGACTTCTTCAATCACTA
>ENA-UOOK01007399-UOOK01007399.1-fermentation-metagenome-genome-assembly--contig:-NODE-7399-length-10031-cov-3.478148_pt1 | contig 10031 bp, 11 predicted proteins | sample MGYA00245777_ERZ724023 | MGnify/ENA primary metagenome ERZ724023 (study PRJEB28704, sample SAMN03018312) | fermentation metagenome | biome: anthropogenic terrestrial biome; feature: soil; material...
TTGCTGTCAACCATGATAATCGTGGCGGCATCATCGTCCAGTTCACGGACAATGCAGGGCATGGTTTCCTTACCCGCAAACTCGCTTGCCTTTTTGCGCCGGTGTCCGGCAACCATTTCATAGCCGCCATCCGCTTTGGGCCGGACAAGGCCGGGGACTAAAACGCCATACTGCTTTACGCTGTCCGCCATTTCCAGCATGGCTTCATCCGCTTTTACCTTAAAAGGATGGTTTGGAAAGTCGCTGATTTCAGATAGGGGAATGTCCAGCACCTTTTCACGCTGTTCCTCGGCGCGGCTTTCCTCGGTGGTGAAAAGGTCATCTACTGAGGCCAGCTTGATGCTGTCTCTTGCGCTGCTTTTCGCCAATGTTCGACACCTCCTTTGTAAAGGCTGTAGATTCTCGGAAAGTCTCAATCCAGTTGTAACAACTGGTTCAAGTCTGGATAAATGTGGATCACCCCCAATAACTCCCCCAACCCCACATAGCTAAAACAAGCAATATAATTTAAAATTGGGACTTGACAAACATTAGTTCCCTCCACAATTGATTGAGGTATTTTTTATCTCTAATTGATTGAGCGGAGGCGATATTTTGTTAGGTTATTGGCGAACTCATGATGATTACCAACTCTGGCTGAAATCCAAGCTTATCTCTTTAGTGCCGGAACATGAGGCCGAAATTCGGTTTTATGGTTCTATTGTCGAAAAGGTCTATGTCTTAAATCTTGATCCCTTGAAAGAAATTGTTGCTCCGATGTATTCTCTAATTGGACGCCCTGCCCATAACCAACCCGAACTATTCAGGGCTTTGGTTGTTATGCTTCATTGTAAAACCCAGGATCCTACGAAATTTGTGGCTGTTTTAAGGTCTTCTCTGGTCCTGGCTGCTATCTGTGGTTTTGAAGGACAAACACCCGGTGTTGGAACTTTTTACGATTTGCTGGCCCGGTTGTGGCTGGCTGATGCTCCCCAAAAAGCTGTTAAAGTACCACCGTCTAAAGGCCGTAAACGCCCTAAATCCGGCGATAAACTTAAACCCAAACACCCTGGTATCATTAAAAAACTGGTAGACAAAGCTTTACAAGGACGTGTCATTGAGAAAAGACCGGAAAGGGTTTTGCAGGCCATATTAAAAGAGTGTGCCGTTATCCCATCATCCAAGCTCGGTCTGCTCGGTAATCCTGATAACCTGGCCATTTCCGGTGACGGTTCCCCAGTCCGAACTGGCGCCAGTCCCCGTGGTAAAAAGCTCTGCCAATGCCCTGCTCAAGGCATCTACCACTGCCAATGTGAGCGCTCTTTTACCGACCCAACTGCTAATTGGGGTTGGGATAGTTATCATGAACAATGGTTTTACGGACACACCCTGTACTCTATTACTTCGGCAGATTCTTTTAATGACCTGCCTATTTATCTCCGTTTCGTACAGGGTTCCCGTCATGACAGTGTAACTTTTGTCTTCGCCTGGGTTGAACTACTTAAGCTCTATCCTGAATTTAAGTTTAGTAAAGCCCTTTTAGATTCAGCCCATGATGTTTATGATATCTATCGCTTGCTAAATGCCAATCATACTCAAGCTTTTATTGATCTTAATAAGCGTAACAAAGGTCATAATATTTATTCTGGACCACTTACTGTCAATGACAACGGGGTTCCCATCTGCATTGCTAACTTGCCCATGCTCAACTGGGGTTTTAACAATGACCGGTGCCGTATTAAGTGGCGTTGCCCTCATTACAAAGACAGGAGTAAATGTCCTAAATCTCCGGAATGTTCACCTAGTAAATATGGTCGTGTGGTTTACACCAAACCTGACTGGGATTTGCGTATTTTTACTCCTATTCCTCGCGGCTCCAAGGCTTGGAAGGCTATTTATGCTCGCAGAAGTACCGTGGAGCGTACCTTCAAAAGAATCCTGGTTGATTACAAGATTGAGAATGCCCGTTGCCGCAGCAATAAACGGTGGTTTTGGCAGGCAACTATAGCGGCTCTAAACCAGCACTTGGATGCTCAAGTTGCCTTATTGAAGCCTTCTATTCTTTCGGAGGTTGGTATTAAGACTATCTCGAAAGCAGCCTAATAACATGTTCCCAAGAACTGCAGGCTGTTAGTTTTTCCGGGTTTAAAAAATCTTTGAAACGCCGGCTACTTTCCTACTACCTTTTTCTGGTAGCTACTCTTTTTCTTTTGCTTATTTTAGCTATGTGAAGTTGTCAAAGAGCTTTGTCTGTTGGTTTTTCCAACTTATCCCTAATCAGCTGTTGAGTTTCCGAGATACTACAAGGCTTCATAGGCTTTTGCCGCTATTCCTTGCGGGTCATAGGCATAAATACGCTTACCTTTTTCGCTGGTTTCTGCCGCACGGATAGACAAGGGAATTTCCGATTTGAAAACGTTCAGCTTGTCGCCATGATCACGGCGCAGGACAAAAGAAATATCTTTGGCAAAGTTGGTGCGGGTATCTACCATCGTCGGAAGAATACCGTCAATAGTCAGTTTGGGATTAATTTGCTTGCGTACGCGAGCAATGGTCTGTAAAAGCTGCGTCATCCCTTTGGCAGGGAGATAGTGGGCTTGAACAGGAATAATTACGCTGTCTGCCGCAGCAAGGGCGTTGATGGTCAACATACCCAAACTCGGCATACAGTCGATCAGCACATAATCATACCTGTCTTTGACAGTGTTGATGTAGTTACGCAAGATTGTTTCCCGGCTCATGGTATTGACGAGGGATACTTCAATGGCCGACAGTTCGATGTTGCCCGGCATGAGGTCAACACCTTCTGCATGGCGGAGGATGCCCTCGTCCGGCGCATAGGGTTCCTCAAGAATGACTTTTGATAGGATGGTAGCCAGCGAAACGGGTAACTCATGCGGTTCCTTATAGCCCAATGAATCCGTCAGGTTTCCTTGCGCGTCCGCGTCCACCAAAAGCACCTTGTTTCCCTGCATTGCAAGGCCGATACCCAGGTTAACCGTTGTAGTCGTTTTGCCCGTCCCGCCTTTTTGGTTGGCAAGGGCAATTACCTTTGACACTTAAAATTCCTCCTTTCATGTAAAAAAGCCGCTTACTTTATGAGGCATAAAGCAAAAGGCTTCTTTTGCAAATTTTATGTATGACAATAGGGAACATAAGCCCGATACTCATGTTCCCTTGTTCAATTGGTCTTTGGTTGTAATATAAATTATGGTAATCTAAGAAATTAGCAACGACGTGTTACTTATTGTATGTTGACTTATTGTGTTCGAGATTGGATAATATACCCTGAGGTGGAATAAATGGATGCCTTAAAAGTTTTTGCTAATAATTTACGGAAATATAGAAATCAATTAGGGCTCTCACAAGAAAGTTTTGCAGAAAAAGCCGGATTGCATAGAACATATATAAGTGCCGTAGAGTGTGGCAAAAGAAGCATCGCCTTGGAAAACATTCAAAAAATAGCTGACGCTTTAGAAATTGACACATATTTGCTATTTATTGATGATAAGGAATTTTTTCGAAAAGGCGGTGTAAAATAATGCCTTGTGTTGCGGTTGACTTATTTTGTGGGATTGGGGGCCTTACAAAAGGCTTAGAATTATCCGGGATAAACGTTGCCGCTGGAATTGATATTAACGAATCTTGCAGATACGCATATGAAGCTAACAATAATGCGGAATTTATTTATGCGGATATCACTGACTTAACTGCGGAGGATATATTAAATTTATACCCTGATAATTGTATCAGGGTACTAGTTGGTTGTGCTCCATGTCAGCCTTTTTCAAAATATACAAAAAGGTACAGGAAAGATGGCCATACAGACGAAAAATGGAAATTATTATATTCTTTTTCAAGAATAATTGAGGAAATTAACCCTCCTATTGTTTCTATGGAAAATGTCCCTGAATTATCTAAAGAAAAGGTTTTTCAGGATTTTATAAATAAATTAATAAATTTAAACTATCAGATTAGCTGGCAGGTTGTATACTGTCCCGATTATGGAGTTCCTCAGAATAGAAGTAGACTAGTATTACTTGCTTCACAATTAGGAGAAATAAATCTTATTCCGCCTATTTATACACCAAATACTTATATTACTGTGCGTCAAGCAATTGGCGATTTACCAGAATTAAACGATGGAGAGACTGATGAAAACGATCCGTTACATTGTTCATGCCTCTTGTCAAAAACAAATAAGTTACGAATAAGACAATCGGTGCAAGGCGGCACGTGGCGGGATTGGGATGAACAGCTACAGTTAAAATGCCATAAAAAAGACAGCGGGAAAACTTATCCTTCCGTATACGGACGCATGTGCTGGGACGAACCGTCTCCAACTATAACAACTCAGTTTTATGGGTATGGGAACGGAAGGTTCGGGCATCCAGAACAAAACAGAGCGATATCTATTAGGGAAGGGGCGATACTTCAATCCTTTCCTAGAGATTACATTTTTCTTGAGAATGGTTCTGCGGTTAATAAAAAAGAGCTCGGTATACATATCGGAAATGCGGTACCCGTTGAATTAGGCAGAGCAATCGGGATGAGCATAAATCAACACTTTGAGGAGGTTGATAACCATGGCTAAAAAGGGAAAAAAGGAACGCGCTATAACTATTGAAGAACGGCAAGAAGCCGATTTGCAAATTAAGGAAATGCAAAAGGAAATAGACTACGACACAAAAGACTACACCATAGAATTATTAGTCGATAAATTTAATAAGAATGATTTTTTTATTCCGCCATATCAAAGAGAATTTATATGGCTGCAAAAAAATAAAACGCTTTTTATTGAATCTATTTTTCTCGGCTTACCAATCCCTTTTATGTTTTTTGGTGACTGTTCGGATGGACGAATGGAAATAATTGACGGAGCGCAAAGAGTTCAGACAATAGTAGAATTTAAAAATAATAAATTACAAATATCTGGCCTAAAAAAACTAACTAAGCTTAATGGCTTTTATTTTAAGGATTTATCAGAGGCTCAACAAAGAAAATTTCTTAATAAATCTTTAAGAATTATCGTTTTGGAGGAAACAACACCAGTTTCTGCAAGACAAGACCTATTCTATCGTATTAATACGACAGGCCTAAAAGCGAATGATTCGGAGATTCGGAGAGGTTCTTATCCCGGCCCTTTTACATCATTTATTGAAGAATGTTCAAAAAACGAAGATTTCATTAAATTGTCGCCTATGTCTCAAGATAGAGTAAAAAGGCACGAACGATTTGAATTTGTATTAAGGTTTTTCGCTTATTTAAATGAATATGAAAATTTTGGACATGACGTAAATATATTTTTAGATGATTACCTTATAAAAAACCTTGTAAATTTTGACAAGGAAAAATTTACAAACGAATTTGAATCTATGGTGAAATTTGTGAAAGAAAATTTCCCTTTCGGATTTGCAAAGTCGGTAAACGCAAAAGCTACTCCTCGCGTACGATTTGAGGCTATTTCTGTAGGCGCGGCATTGGCGTTAAGAGAAAAACCGGATTTAAAAATTAATGACCTTGAGTGGATAAATTCCGAAGAATTTAAAGAATACACAACATCAGACGCTAGCAATAACGAAGGAAAGCTAAAAATAAGAGTTGAATATGTAAGAGACCAGCTTCTGAAGGAGTGATTGCATGCAAAATACTATCGGAATTTATGAAGATAGGAAAGAAGAAATTAATTTTTATTTTTCAATTATGGTTGAAGTTGATGCTGAAAGTCAAAACATCCAAACTATTGATAATCATAAATTTTATAAAATAATGAAATCTAATTTTTTACTTATGCTATACAATTTGGTGGAAGCCTGTATTGTAAGCGGGATGATGGAAATATATGAAAGTTTGAAGAATGAAGGCTGTTCTTATAATTCCGTTATTAGAGAGATCCAAGTTTTATGGTCAAATTATAAAATAAACGAAATATACGGACCTGCAACCGAACGCTCAGCATATGAAAATAGAGTTCAGCAAATTATAGAAAGTATTATTACAAATAGCCCACTTATCCTTACAAAAGATACTCTTGGTATTAGCGGTAATTTGGATGCAAGAAAGATTAAATATATATGTGATAAGCATAAAATTCGTTATGCTTTACAAAACGACGGATCATCTCTTGAATTAGTTAAGAAACGTAGAAACGATTTAGCTCACGGTGACGTTTCGTTTAGTGAATGTGCGAGAGATTTGCCTATTGATGATTTAGAAAGAATTATGGATGAAGTATTAATATTTTTAGATGAGATTCTTCAAGGAATGAAAAGATATTATGACGGAAAAATGTATAGGATAAGTCAAACGAGTTAGTTATTCCTGATTAATAATATCGTAATCAGGAGGGCTTTATGACCGATATTTTCGATAAAGAAACACGTTCTAAGGTAATGAAAAAGGTCGGAGCAAAGGGAAACAAATCAACAGAATTAAAGTTAATAGCTATATTTAAGAAATATGGAATTAAAGGATGGCGAAGGGGTTACCCGGTAAAAGGGCATCCTGATTTCATATTTTTGCATGCGAAAATTGCAATCTTTGTCGATGGTTGCTTTTGGCATGGACATGACTGTAGAAATACACGTCCAAAGCAAAATGAGGAATTTTGGATAAAGAAAAGGCAACGCAATCAAAAGCACGATAACGAAATTACTGAATATTTTCAAAAACGTGGATGGAAAGTGATTAGAATATGGGAGTGTGAATTAAAAGGCAATAATTTTCCGACGAAGTTACAGTTGCTCTCAACAGATTTTAAAATGTAGATATAAGACCTAATCTTTCTTAGGTGATGAAAAAGTTCTTGAAAGAGCTATTTATCAAAGAGAGGCTAGAAAATGACTGAGAAAAAGTACTATGTGGATTTTGGTCCTGAATTATTAAAATTGCTTGGACCCAATTTGTATACGAATATTTACTATGTGTTAGGTGAAATAATAGCGAATGCTTATGACGCTGATGCCGAGAACGTCTATATTTTATATGATACTGATAAAAATTCTATTATTATTGAAGATGACGGGAACGGCATGACATATGAGCAGTTTAACGAAAAATATTTGCCTATCGGAATAACAAGCCGTACTGATGAAAATAACATGTATACGGAAACAGGCAAACGTAAGCGTATGGGACGAAAAGGTATCGGTAAGCTGGCGGCGTTATCAGTTGCGGAAAGGGTTAAAGTAACGTCTATACGTAACGGTGATAAATCTGGATGTATATTGTCACTTGATATTTCCGGGAAAGATATTGATGGAAAGTATGAAATTCCGGCAATACCCGAAAATGAGATAAGTTTTAGATATATTAACGAAGATCAGCACGGATCTGCAATTATTATGGAAAATTCGAGGTACTCTATACATAAAACAATTGAATCTGCAAAGCGTAATATCTCGCTTATCTTCCCTTTTACATGTAAATCGTTTAAAATTCACCTCGAGAATCTTAATACCGGAGATAAAGTTGTCATTGACGATTATGTTAAAGATATTATTTCTGTGTCAGATGCCTTAATTACATTTTCAGACGAAAAAACTGCTTACAGTGACTATTGTGTTGAACTCCATCAAGTCTTTGAAGAAGATCGATATTATAGATCTCTAAAACAAAAACTTTCGCCGTCAGACTTGCCTGAACAAAAAGTGTTACATAAATATCAACCATCCATTCGTGAAAAAATCAAATTGCTAACGGTAAACGGAGAGGAAAAACAATTCGATTTAATTATATATGGATGGATATCAACATACGCTACCTCAAGTGATAAGAAACGCAATACGGATTTCCCGGTAAATTATATATCACTTATTGCAAACGGTAAATTAGGTCAGTTTGATATTCTTCCGGATATCTCAACAGATCGAATGGGTGAATCGTATGTGGTTGGCCAATTTCACGTTGATTTATTGGAAGAGACTGAACTACCGGATATTGCCTCAAGTAACCGACAAGGGTATAAAGAAGATGATGCTCGATATGTTCTGACATTGGAGCTAATTAAAAAATACGCTTTGCGTCCAATTATTGACTTAAAAAAGGCAGCTACAGATGAGAAGAATTATCTTAAAAATAGAACAAGCTAAAAACGTCAAAGGAAGAATTTGATAAAACAATTAGAACTGTAATTGATGACCCGGTTTTTAAGCAAGTTATTCAAGATTCGGAACCAGTTAAAAATGCATTGGAAAAGGGGTGGGAATTAAAAGATACATTGAAAGAATCTTATAAAAAACTAATGATTAGTCATAACAGTGATGATAAAGAGCTAGTAGATGAGCTTGAAAAAGTCCTTCATTTTTGCGGATTTGAAAAAGAAGAAATATTATACACCAGTTCAAAATATTATGAATCCGGCTTTCAGGCTTATACGGATATATATGAATATTTAAAAGATTTTTTTGTAAATACAACCCGAAGAGCCGATCTTGCAATTATTTACGTATTAAATGAAAAATTCGCTTATAAATGGGACCCTGTTTTAGAAGCGGGTGCCGGATGGGTCTTAAATTCCAAATGGTTTCCTATGTTTACAGATAAGTTTGAAAGTGTCAGAAAACCTTTCCCGGTTTCTAAATACACCCCCTATCTATCTTTTAATTTGGACGATAAGCAGACGCATTATCTTGCTAGCGCACTTTATCAAGTTTCACAGCACGCACAAAAATTTGATCAAACGGAAGAATCAATTTTTAATTTTATTAAGACGACAAAACTATATAAAGGATAACTAACCTGGTAATTTATTTTATAATCGAGATTCTAGCAAGTATTGTAGTCATTTTTACCTTCACATAAAAAATCCGCTTGCTTTTATTTGATAGTTAATAAAAACAAACGGCATCTTTTTACACTTTTGTTATTATTGCATTTCACGGTTAAACAAATAGCTAATGACACTCTTTTTCTGAAGAAGGTATGCATTACAATGTCTGATATACTTCACCTTGCCGGACTTACACCATGAAATTATTACACTTGTTGAATGGCCGGTGATTTGTTGTATCTGTTTACCCATTAGCATGTCTGGATAATCTACAAATTGCCGTTCAAGATATTGCCGGTAATCCCTAACCTCATTTATGCCTTTTAGCTTGTAGTGCGCCTTATAATTATCAGGCCTCGGTGTGGCCTTATATTGCCTAATTTCACTCGGCAAAAACGGGTTGTTATAATGATTCGGCAGATAGTATTTTTCCGGGTTTTCGTCTCTGTCTTGTAAAAAGAAAACAATATCTTTGATTGCAATTTTATATCTGCGCGTCTTTTTACCGGAATCAATGCAAGGAATAAAGCCATTCCGCAGATAATACAGCGCGGTATTTTTGCTTATATGGCATATCCTGTAAAACTGATCTTTCGTTACAAATTCAGGATACCTATTTAGAAGAAAGCTATAGTCAGACATTTACAGCACCTCGCTTTGACATGAAAGTGTCAAAGAGCTGCTCGTATTGTCTGGCTTGCTCTTTATGCGCGTCTGATTTTCTTGTGATGCTTCGATAATACGGGCCGGTCAAAAAATCAAGGAATGATTCTTTTGTGATAAGAAGCCCTCTGCCTTGATGAAATGAGCGGATGCGTTTGTTTTTATAGCTCAGAGGCTTCAGCTCATTGCGCAGTATCCAATTGTTTACTGTTGTTTGTGAATAGCCGGTAAGACGCATTACATCAGCGACTAAAAGTAATGGAGGGAAATCGCGCAGTTCTTTTTGGTAATAAGGGCGTAAATCCTTAGTATACTCATTTTCTAATTCATCAAAGGACATCTTTTTGTATTGATACAGCAGGATGTCGGTAATCTTTATCCGTTGTCTCCTGCCTGCTGATGTGCTAACATATTCATAAGGTATCATGCCTTTTTTTTGGAGAGAGTAGGCTGTTGATTTGCAAATACCCAAGATGGCACACATTTCCTTTTGGGTGACATATTCGGGATAACGATCACTTACCGGGTGGACCGAACGGCAATATTCATTAAAATTCATTTGCTTCACTCACTTTCCTAAATTTGTCAACGGCAAGTGGTGAAGCGAGTTTTAACAGTT
>ENA-UOOK01007401-UOOK01007401.1-fermentation-metagenome-genome-assembly--contig:-NODE-7401-length-10030-cov-5.135238_pt1 | contig 10030 bp, 8 predicted proteins | sample MGYA00245777_ERZ724023 | MGnify/ENA primary metagenome ERZ724023 (study PRJEB28704, sample SAMN03018312) | fermentation metagenome | biome: anthropogenic terrestrial biome; feature: soil; material...
GCGAGGGGAGCTGACCCTGTAAAGGGTGCCTGCATAGGCATCGGCCGGGCTTCTAGCCCGCAACTTGGAGCCATCCGCAGATTGTACTTGAAAAAAACCACAGATAATCGTTATTTATTTATCAAAACCATTGACACGTTGAATATTCAGTGTTATAACATAGATAAAGAAATTGAAAGAAAAAATCCATAAAACCTGGCCTCTTTTTTCCGACAGGATCGCCGGTGACGGCCAGCCCGTACTCCTGAAATGGATATGCCGTCAGGGAATCCCCCTGCATCCAGCCCCTCATGAACGGCAGATCACCGTCAATCCGACTTTCCATCCCGGCGAAATCCCGTGGAACCTGATCACCGGGGAATTCCTGATGCTGTCCAACCAGTCCAAAGATTGCATGGAAGCCATACAGGTCATGGAATACATGCTCAGCCCCGATATCCAAAAAATCGTCGCCGTCCATAAAATGGGGTTGCCGGTCCTGAAATCGGCCGCCATCGATTCGGTCAATTCGCGCCATTACCGCGACGATATCTTCCTGAACGAAATCCCCAACATGCTGGTGAACAACGCCTCCGAACAGGAATTCCTTCTCCGCCTGAGCACATTTTCCCGATCGATCCTGCGCGGCGAAATGACTGAAGAACAGTTCACCGGCTACCTTGAATACGAAATCAACATGGCCCACCGCAAAGCCACCGACAACAGCAATGCGCTGAACCAGCAAATCATTGAATTGGCAGGAGTATAAAAACATGAGCCGAGTCAGAAAGTTCCATCAAAAGTTCATTGCCGCCAACGGGCGCGAAACCCAGGTCACCTGTTTCACCATTTCCGGGACCGCACCGGGACCGGTGCTGACCATCATCGCCGGGCAGCACGGCATGGAACACAGCGGCCCGAATCTGCTCCCGGAGTTCATTGAAGAGCTGAGCCGGCGGGAATTCGCGGGGACCGTCCACGTCTGCCCCTGCGCCAATCCGCTGGCGCTGGAAATGGATTATGAATTTTACCCGGAACACGAAGACATCAGCAAGATCAAGGATTACTATTACTCGATTTTCCGTCACAATTATTGTCCGTGGAAACTCGGGCGGGACGACGGCGAAACCCTTTACAACATGAACCGCCTGTGGAATGATCCCGATGCACCGGGGATCGCGGGACAGATTGCCCAATGGCTGTGGAAGGAAATCTGCGCGGAGGCGAACATCATCATCGACATGCACTGTCTGCAAGCGGAAAAACCGTTGATTTTCAACAGTTTTCAGAAAAACAACGCCATTGCCCGCTATACCGGCATCGAAGCCGTCGTCATGTGCAATCCCAATCCCCCGCGCTACGGCGCCGGCAACCTGACCTGGCAGGGGTCGCGCGGACGCAACCAATACAGCATCTGCATCGAATTTTCGCGCCAGCACGGACTGAAGGAATCGGAATATGAGCTCGGCAAACAGAGCGTCCGCAACGTCATGATCGGAGCGAACATGATGGAAGGCGAAGTGATTCTGGACCGTCCCGTATGGGAAGTTCCCTACGATTCCAAAGGCACTCGGTTCCGGGCCAGCCATACCGGCCATATCCGTTATTTCTTCAATCTTTATGATGAGGTGAAAAAGGGCGACCGGGTTTTTCAGGTCCGGGATATCGAAACTCTTGACGTATTGGAAGAAGGCATCGCGGAAAACGACGGCATCCTTTGCGCGGTATCCCATCTGCCGGTCATCAAGCCCGGCGTCATGCCATGCAGCGTTCCAAAAGCAAACCTGCTGGCGAAGTCCGGAGTCCTGCTCGAAAAATTACCAAAGGATTTCTTTAACCAATAAACTGAACATGGAGGCCCCCGCGATGAAGCAGTACCGGAAATTCACACTTATTGAACTCCTTATCGTGATTGCGATTATAGCTATTTTAGCGGCCATGCTGCTCCCGGCATTGAACAGCGCCCGCGAAAAAGCCCGCAGCAGTCATTGCCTTTCCAATTTGCGACAGCTCGGTTCCGCTTATTTCTTTTATCTGGACGACAACAACAACCGCAATTTCTTTTTTGACAACGACAGTTGGTCCAGATACTGGTTCCGGATAATGGCCCAACAAGGCTACATTGCCGGAACCAATATCACCACCGTACCCCAAGGCATCGATACGGATGATGTTTGCGCCAACCCCAGCGGCATATTGAACTGTCCGAGTGAAGCCGGCCCGAAAAACAAGTTGTTCCGCGGGTCACATTATGCCATCAACACTTCGCAATTGGCATTGATTGATACTTCAACCGGCAAAATCAGCGCAAAATGCTGGATCGACAGCCCCCGGGCCGATTCGGCGGCATCCTCCATCGGGCTTTTCGGAGACAACGGCGCCAACAACTTACCCACCGCCGGCTCGGCAGGCAGCTTTGATCATCTGGCCAAGAATCAGGGATTCCGCCACAACGGCAATAATCAATGGAACGTATCATATCTGGACGGGCACGCGGGGCCAATCAATCTCCAAGGGGCCCCCCGCGATGCGGAAAATTTATTCTTCTATTCCCGTGCGTTATGGCGCAACGGCAAACGAATTTAATCCGATTCATCATTTTAACAACAGGAGATCCTACATATGTTTAAAGAATTGATTATCCTCACCTTGAGCGCCGCTTCCCTGACCGCCGCCACGGCACAGAACAGTCTGAAAATCACCTCGGTCGATCAGTTGGCGACCGGCAGGCAAAATGTCAAGGTCGAAGCCACCGCCGAGCCGCAGGTTTTCCGTGTCAACGGCGCAAGCTCGCTGTATTCGAAAGATTCCATCGCCATCGATCCGGCGAAGAGATACCGTCTGTCGGGAAAATTCCGCAATGCCACTCCGGACAAAGCCCTGAGAATATCATTCGGCGTCAACGGCATGGACGAACGGAAGCGCCCCATTTCCGGCGGTTCGGTAGACGCCGTCCCGGGGACCGAAACCGAACTGGCTGCCGATTTCAAGGGCGGCGATACCGTACTCAAAGTAAAAGACGCCTCCGAATGGAAAAAAGGCCGGATTCCGGTTTTCAAAGTCGACGCCTCCGGCAAGCTCGCCGATCTGCCCAACCTGAACACCGAATACATCACCATCAAAGATATCGCGATCAATGCAGACAACCAGTACGACGTGACGATGAGCAGTCCGTTAAAGCAGAGCTATCCCGCCGGGACTTCCGTCCGTCAGCATGAATCCGGTCAATGGTTCCACTTTCCCGCCCTGAATGTTCCGTTAAGCGGCGACTGGCAGGAATTTGAATTTGTGTTCAACGGCGAATCCGCCTCCGGTTCCGAATCCGGCAAATGGCGCAAAAACACCAAATCCGCCGGGATTGCCGCCTACATCAATCCGGGACAAGTCAAAGACGGCGTCACGGAGCTCAAAGACCTCGGCCTGGAGGAAGTACAATAATGAAACGGCTTGCGGGAATTCTGGGGTGCCTCATGGCGCTGAGCGCCTTTGGAACGGAATTTTTCGTGGCGCCCCACGGCAGCAATTCAAACAAGGGAACCTCGCCGGAACAGCCCTACAAAACCCTGAAGCGCGCCGCCGACGTCATGAAACCCGGCGACACCATGACCCTGCTCCCCGGCGAATACCATCAGAGCCTGGAATGGAATTTCGACGGCGGCGACGCCGTCACCACCATCCGGGCGGCAATTCCCGGCAGCGTGGTCCTGCGCGGCGATGTGGACGCCCCGGAATTCACGCCATCCTCCCTCTCGCCCCGGGTCTGGCAATGCCATTTCCCGCAACTCCCGCAGGCGGTGAACGAACGCGACACCCTGCTTATTTACGCCCGGATGCCGTCCATAGCGGAACTTGAGTTCACCCCCGCAAGCTGGTTTTACGATGAAACAACCAAACTGCTTTATGTCCATACCGGCGATTCGGCGCCGCACGCCCGCCACTACCTGACCGTCTCCGTCCTGCCCCGGCACGGAATCATGATTCAGGGAAGTTCACAGGTCCGCAACATCGCCATCGAGGGCCTGACGCTGACGGGATTCAACGCCGGTTCGCCCGGCGGCCAGCCCGGACACAACGCCAAATGGGGAATTTACCTGACTTCGCCCCGGAACTGCACCGTCCGCAATGTCACGACGTTCCTGAACGGCAGCGGCATCGGGTTCAGCCGCGGTTCTTCCGACAGCGCCATTGAGAACTGCCGCAGCTATGCCAATCATTCACCGTTCTTCGGTTCAGGCGGCAATATCATCGTGCTCACACCCTCCGAAAAAACCGCAATCCGCAACTGCATCGCGTTCGATTCCCCGCTCTCCGGCATCCGTTTTTACGGCGGCGACCCGGCGCAGCATTGTATTTTCGAAGACAACATCGCATTTGACAACGGCTACGGCGACCTGTGGATGAAATACCCCAGCGACACCACCACCGCCCGCCGCTGCGTAGCCGGCCAAGCCCTCTATGCGCGGTTGATCGAAAACAGCCTGTTCGATTACGGCGATACCGGCTATTTCGGCGCTGCCCGGAACAGTATCATCCGTCCGCGCGAAAAAGACTTCGACGAAATCCGCGAATTCGCCGACCCGTGGAACCACGACTACCGTCCCCAGGCGAATTCGCCATACCGCGACCGCGCCCCTGCCCTGTTCTCCGACGCCGTCTATTATATCAAGGACGGCGGCAACAATCAGCAGGACGGCAATTCGGTGAAAACCGCCTGGGCCTCGCTGGACGGCAAGCTGAAAGACGGCGCGACCTTTTATCTGCTCCCCGGCAGTCGTCAATCCGGCCTGACACTGAGCAATTTGAAAAACGTCACCATCCGCGGCCGCGGACCGTTCCCGGTGAAATTGAACGGCGGCATCACGCTCGAAAACTGCGAGAACATCACGCTGGAAAGGCTCGAATTCACCGCCTTGAACGTCACCGGTTCCCGGCAAATCGCCGTCAATCAATGCGCAGTCGCCGAAGCAACTGCCTTGAACCGGACGGCGGACTATCGCCTGACGCATTGCGTCCTGAACGGCGTCCGGCTCGACGGCTCAAACGGCGGCGTGATCGCCGCAAATATCTTCGCAGCGGGAAGCATCGCCACCAACGCCTCCTCCTGCTGGTCCGACTACAACAGCTATACGCAAAACGTACCGAAGGCCGAACCGCACTCCTTCGCCGCCAGCCCGGAGTTCGGCAAGCAGATGACGCTGCAGGACAGCGACCGGTTCGACGGACGGAACATCGATGGCATGCCGGTCGGCCCCTATCGCCGCCAGCCGTGGGGCGCGCCGCTGCAATTGGATGGTCCCGAACTGCTTTCGAGCACCGCGACCACAGCCAACATCGAATTTGCCGCCAACTATCCGGTGGCAGGCACGATTTCCTATGGCAAAACCGCCGACTGCAAGGAAAAATATCCGTTCCGTCCGCAATCTCCCTTTCAGACGCTCAGCTTGAGCGGGCTCGAACCGGACAGCGACTATTATTACTTCATCAAGGCCGCGGCTTCGGCTCCGCAACATTTTTCAAACCGGGAGCTGGCGGCAGGACTGACCAACCCGGAACGCACCGTCCAAACCGAAGTCCGCAGCTTCCGTACCCCGGCGCAGGACGCCGCCCCCCGGACTTACTATGTTTCCGAAAACGGCAGCAACACCGCCCCCGGCACCAAGTCCGAACCGTGGCGCACCATCAGCCACGCCGTCACCGTCGCGACGGCAGGCGACACGGTGCTGGTTCATGGCGGAACCTACCGGGAATCGGTACGGCTCCGGGCCACCGGAGACGCCGGGCGCCCGTTGAAAATCGCCGCCGTTCCCGGTGAAAAACCGTGGCTGGACGGCAATGTCCGCCAGCTCAATTTCGCCTTTTCTGCCCTTAATAAAAACGATATCGAGCTGGACGGCTTTTATTTCCGTGAAATCCGTCAAAGCGAGGGTCTCGGCACCGCCGGAATCATTCTGGTCAATTCCAACCACATCACCGTCAACCGTTGTTTTTATGACGGGCGCTCGCAGGGGTACACGCCGTATTTTATCCGGGCCGTAAACTGCGCCGACCTGACGCTGTCCAACAGTTTCAGCACCCGCGCGTTCCACGGCATGAGCTTCACCTCCTGCCCGAACCTGCTGATCCGCAACTGCGTTTTCTACATCAACCAGATCAACAGTTGTTCGATCAACAATAAACCGGGCGAAAAAGCCACCCTCCGCAACAACATCTGGGTGGATAACACCCTCCAGAAAGTGTCGAATCCGCTCATCAACCTGACCGACGCGGCGGTACTGGAGGAATCCGACAACTGCTTCCTCCTTCGCGTCCCGGAAAACGAAAGAACCATATTCGGCTATAACCGTTTCAACGGCAGGAACCTTCCCGCCTCCGACAAAGGCGAAGTGTTGGACCGCCAGTGGCGGCGCCAGGGGCGATTCGGCTCGGAAATGGCGACTTACGACGATTTTCTCAAACGCGCCGGGCGCAAAGGCAGCGCAATCTTCATCGATCCCGGCTTCAAAGCTCTGCCGAATTTTATCCGGTTCAAGTCGCTGGCGGACTGGGAACAGAATTATGCCAAACACTCCGCCGCTCATAACCAGGAAGAATACCATCGGCGGAACGACAATTACCTGCCGCTTGATTTCTCCGACTTCCAGGCCACCGCCCCGGAATTGCTCCGGCGCAACATCGGACTGGAACCGGCGCTTTTTCGCTGACCAACCTTGCACCGGGCCGCGCCCTGCGGCCCGTTTTTCCCGCATACTCTACCACCGCAGTATCTCCATGCCCGGTATCTCGCTTGCTATCAATAACCTAAAGAAACGGCGAAATATTCTACTCTATTGGTTGTATTTAAACATTGCCATTGTATATTAATCATCCGGCAAAAACAGTTGTCATCATTAAATTCAATCTTATAGAGGAGTTCCGTGGAAAGCATGACGGACCTGTATCAGAAAATCACAGACCTTCGCCGCAAACATCAGGCGGTCATCCTGGCACACAATTACGTGGACGGTGAAGTCCAGGACATCGCCGATTTCGTCGGGGATTCATTGGAATTGAGCATCAAAGCCCGCGACCTTCAGGCGCCGGTCATCGTTTTCTGCGGCGTTTCGTTTATGGCGGAAACCGCCAAAGTGCTGTCGCCGGGCTCCATCGTCCTGCATCCGGTCCCGCAGGCGGGCTGTCCCATGGCGGATATGGCCGACGCGGCGGAGGTCGAAGCCTACCGTAAAGCCCATCCCGATACCGTCATCGTGGCCTACGTCAACACCACCGCCGCCACCAAAGCCCACGTGGATATCTGCTGTACCTCCGCCAACGCGGAAAAAATATTGAATTCGATCCCGGCGGACAAAGAAGTCATGTTCCTGCCCGACCAGAACCTGGCGGCGAACGTCAGCGCCAACCTCGGCCGCAAAGTTCACCTCTGGCCGGGCTACTGCCCCACCCATAACCGCGTCCAGCCCGAAACCATCAGCCGCCTGCGCGCCGAACATCCCGACGCACTCCTGCTGGTTCATCCGGAATGCACCCCCGCCGTCGTCGCGCTGGCGGATCAGGCGTTGAGCACCGGAGGCATGTTGCGTTTTGTCCGCCAATCGGATCACCGCCGGTTCCTGATCGGCACCGAACACGGCATCATTCACCGTATGAGAAAGGAAAACCCGGAAAAGGAATTCATCCCGGTGGCTCCGCTCATCCATTGTCCGAATATGAAAAAAATCACCGTCGAAAGCATTGCCGACGCGCTGGAATATCTTTCTCCCCGGGTGGAACTCTCCCCCGAGCTGATCGAACGCGCCCGGCTGCCCATCGAAAGGATGCTCGCATTATGAAAATCGCCGCAGGTCTTTCCGGCGGGGTGGATTCGTCCGTCGCCGCCGCTCTGTTGAAACAGGCCGGACACGAAGTGACCGGCATCACCATGAAAATCTGGCAGTCCGGCCGCTATCAGGGCGGAACCCGCGACGCCTGTTTCGGCCCCGGCGAAGAAGACGATATCGCAAACGCCGCCGCCGTCTGCCGGTTGCTCGACATCCCTTATCACGTGTTCGACTGCGCCGAGGCCTACGAAAAAGCGGTCATCGACTATTTCCGCGCCGAATATCTGGCGGGGCGCACCCCGAACCCCTGCGTTCGCTGCAACAGTTTGATGAAGTTCGGCGTATTGCCCAACCTGGCCCGCAAATCCGGACTGGTTTTCGACCGTTTCGCCACCGGACACTATGTCCGCTCCGCCGTGGAAAACGGGCGCTGCGTCATCCGCACCGCGCGGGATATCGCCAAGGACCAGTCTTATTTCCTCTACCGCCTGACCCAGAAACAACTGGCTGAACTCTATTTTCCGCTGGGCGACCTGACCAAAACCGAGGTCCGCCGCCTGGCCGAAGAATTCGGGCTCTCCGTATCGAACAAACCCGACAGCCAGGATTTTTACTCCGGCGACCACCGCGAACTTCTGCTCACGCCGGACCGCCCCGGCAACATCGTTTCCACGGACGGCAAAATTCTCGGCACGCACCGGGGCTTCTGGCATTATACCATCGGCCAGCGGCGCGGGCTGGGCATCGCGGCCAAAGAGATTCTTTATGTCACCGCACTGAACCCCTGCCGCAACGAAGTCGTGGTCGGCCCGGTACAGGAAACCCGCCATACGCAACTGCTGGTACGGGACTGCAACTGGGTTTCCATCGCCGAACCGGCAGCCTCATTCAAGGCGGAAGTCAAAATCCGCTCGGCATCCATGCCCGTGAAAGCTGAAATCACTCCGGATGCCACTGGACAATGGAAAGTGTTTTTCGCCGATGGCGTCACCTCCGCCGCCGCCGGTCAGTCGGCGGTATTCTACGACGGCGAACTCCTGCTGGGGGGCGGAATCATCGAATCGGTCCAATAAGCAACGGGAACGGTCCGCAGCTGATTTCACGGTGCCGGGCCAGATTTGAAAACAACATTTTATGGAATACATTGTAACCTTTTAACTCAGTTTCAAACTCAGGAATCACAACGACATGACGCTGCTGCATCCGCTAATCGAAAACGCCTACCGGGTCCTGAACGGCGAAGAACTCACCGAAGCCGAAGCAATGGCTCTGGTGGAACAGATCCACGGGACCGACATCCCGGACCTGATTTCGCTGGCCAATAAAGTCCGCAACAAATTCGCCGGAGAGATCATCGCCTGCTCCATCATCAACGCCAAATCCGGGCATTGCAACCAGAACTGCCGTTTCTGCGCCCAGGCCCAGGCCCACAATACCGAAATCGAAACCTACGACCTGCTGGACCGGGAGGAAATTCTTTCTTCCGCACAGGAAATTTATGACGCCGGCGTCCGCATTTACGGCATCGTCACCAGCGGCTATGGTTATAAAAACACCGAAAACGCGGAATTCAAACGGATTCTGGAAGCCATGGATGAACTTCATGAACGCTTCCCCGGCCTGAAAATCTGCGCCTCCCTCGGGATTCTGTCCGATGAAACCGCCAAGGCCCTGAACCTTCCCCATTTCTACTGCGAGAAGCGGGACGGCGTCCTCACCCTGAGGCGGGACTTTGTCATTCCCCCCGGCAGCCGGGTGCTGCTGGTGGAGGACGAGGTCTATACCGGCCAGAGCGTGATGGAGATGCGGGAGATCGTCCGGGCGCTCGGTGCCCAGGTGGCCGGCACCATCTGCATCGTGGACAAGTCCATGGGCCAGGCCCCGGTGCCCCCGCCCTTCGCCTCCCTCTATGCCATTCCGGTTGAGAGCTACCTCCCTGGTGCCTGCCCGCTGTGCGCGGAAGGCATACCGTTGGTCAACCAGTAAGGCCATCATCCGACCAAGGCACTTCTCCCTGCGAGAGGTGCCTTGTTGATTGGAGGAAGGGGCTTTGAAATGGGCAATATTTATAAATCGATGGGAGTATGGTATGGTGGGCAATGTTTCGTCTGGCGATGGGCGTGAAAAGATGGGAGAGGCAACATGAGTAATCAGAGAACATCCGCCGTGGCCGGTTTGGCCAAGGCGTCAGGGAAGGTGCTTCTGGCTGTATGCGCGGCCATTGTGCTGCTTGGCCT
>ENA-UOOK01007402-UOOK01007402.1-fermentation-metagenome-genome-assembly--contig:-NODE-7402-length-10027-cov-3.086743_pt1 | contig 10027 bp, 9 predicted proteins | sample MGYA00245777_ERZ724023 | MGnify/ENA primary metagenome ERZ724023 (study PRJEB28704, sample SAMN03018312) | fermentation metagenome | biome: anthropogenic terrestrial biome; feature: soil; material...
CAATATATACGGATCAAAGTCAACAGCCGGATTGGTGGGATTGCTTGTCAGTGCGGCTTTTGTCATCTTCATTCTGATAGTCTCAATATTTCGGAAACATCCGGTAGCCATCCTGTCCGTAATCACTGCAAGTGTATTAATCGTCGGTGTTTTCTTGTATATCAATTTTACCGACTACAAGGGACTTGGAGTGATCCCTGATTTGAAGATAAATAATATTCAAGAAGAGAACTGGTATATTAACGATTTGACCATATCAGGTAATAAGATTATTATGGATATGACCGGCGGTACATTAGAGATACGAAATGATATGGGAAAAATGACATTCCATGATGAGGCTGGAAAGCAGTTAAGCGCTAATTATAACAATTACCAATACAACATCGATGATCCTCGGTTTTCCGGAATGACATTTAAAATTTCAAATACCAATTTGCTGTTTACGATTTATCCGAGATCATCCGTATCATTTACGGTAATCATGGATTCCGAAGGTTTTTATGATGTGATCGGCACTTTAGGGAAGGCAGCTCCTATGGACCGACCGGATGCTTGGCTTTTCAAAGGATATGAGACGCTTGGAAGCGGAAGAGGTTATATCTGGAGTCGGTCTTTGCCGCTTTTATTTAAAGAGCGACCGCTTTTCGGTTCAGGTCCGGATACATATGCCTATGTCTTTCCGCAAAACGATGTGATCGGGAAACTGAACACAAACTTTCAGAATAATACAGTGCTTGTTGACAAGCCTCATAATATGTATATGCAAATGGGGATTAACACCGGATTGTTGTCATTGATTGCAATTATCGCTTTGTTCGGTATATTTATAGTCCGAACCACCCGGTTATATTGGCGAATCACCTTTAAAGACCGTGTATATTTTCTAGGACTTGCATTGGCGGGCAGTTGCATCGGCTATATGGTCACCGGATTGTTTAATGACAGTGATGTCTCGGCTGCACCGATGTTTTGGGTGTTATTCGGTTGTTCCGTCTCATTGAACTTTTTGATCAAAAAACGGCTGGAAGCGTCGAAACAAGGTTAAAATGTTAAGGCTAGGAAAAAATGTGCTTGCTAAAATCGTTTTGGTAGCATATGATATATAGCAGAAAAATGAAAAAGATAATTATTTTACGGGGGAATACATTAATATGATAACAGTATCTACACCAAGCAGAATTTGCCTGTTCGGTGAACATCAAGACTATTTAGGACTTGAAGTTATTGCAGCGGCAATCAATTTAAGATTTTATGCAAAAATTGAGAAAAGAAACGATCAAATAATCCATATTAAAATACGTGACGAAAGAATCAACACATTGAACCAATGCAATGTGAACAGACTTTATGAAGACAAGATTATTGACTTGAAAAAGCCTATTACATATGATCACAAAAGGGATTATCTAAAAAGCTCGGTAAACCTTCTTTTAAAGCAAGGATATGATCTGAACGGTGGATTTGACATTTTAATGGATTCCGAAATACCCATTGGAAAAGGAATGTCTTCTTCTAGCACCATGATTATCGCTTTAATCAAGTCAATATTAGAAGCCATCGGTTCCGAGGATAAAGATAAACCTCAAAAAATCGCCAAATTGGGCTTTTTGGCTGAAGTAGCGGAGTTTAATGAACCCGGTGGCATGATGGATCATTATACGTCGGCATTAGGGGAATTGGTTCATTTAAACTTTGAAAACGGCGAGACCGCCGTACATAATATTGATAAAAAAATACCCGGCAGTTTTATACTGTTCGATTCCATGGAGGCTAAAAACACAACGAAAATCTTATCGGATGCAAAATTTCCGGTTTTAAAAGCCATGGAAGAATTAAGGCCGAAGGGAATCAACAGTATCAGAGACTTTAATGCAGATCCGGACTTGATCTCCTTAGTAGACCATTTGGAACCGTTTCTATGTAAGAAGTTAAAAGCAAGCATTGATAATTACATCATTTTGAACGATGCCCGCCGGATGCTGAGCAATGGCGGATTTGACGATCAGCTATTCGGTGATCTCATATATCGTCATCATTGTAATCTAAGAGACGGATTGGGTACTTCCACAACGAAGATAGAACGCATTCTTGATGTTGCATTGAATGCCGGAGCATTAGGTGGAAAAGTAAACGGATCCGGTGGAGGCGGTTGCTGTTTTGTATATGCTCATGAAAATGATGCAGAGAACATTTTAGATGCCGTAAAAAAAGAAGGTTATCCCGGTAAAATATTAAACCAAGATAACGGTGTAAGAAGAGATGAATAGGGGTATTACTTAAGATTGTTACGTGGGGGCTGATCTTTCAAGTTGAACAAGGAAGGGTCAGCCTCTTCTGTTTTCTTTAAATTGTTCATAGGAATGGTAATCATTTTCTTTTTAGGTCTGAATAATCTCATGAGAAAACTCCTTTCGTCCAGATTGCTCTATACTTCGTATTTTGTCCCTTTTACCAAAAGCTATACATTTCCTGTTAATGAATGAGGAAATAAGCTGTTGTTCACATATTTGTGTGATGATATAATGAAAAAAACTTTAGCTGAGGTGTTTTCATGGATAAAGACATAAAAATACTCAAAGAGCTTGCAAAAGAATATGCAGAGATTTCACAAAAGGATGTCCAGAATGAAAGAAGGCGGTTGTGGGCGGCTCACAATGCTTTTCACGAAGTGCGTCCGCCGATCTATATCCGACATGCGGCTTGGTTGACCGAAGTTGTAGGGGATAAGCTTCAATGTGAAGATGGATTTTATCGCCGATATGAATATTTTTTGCGTTGCGCAATCTTTCACGACACTTTGGACGATGACTATATCATAGAACCATGGATTGCCCAAAAAGCGGTTTTTGATACCACCGGGGAAGATATATGGGGTTTACCTGTAAAGAGAATACATACTGAGAAAAAAAGTGTGACCAAATATGTTCATCCCATAAAAAATCCGGAGGATTTTGCCAAAATAATTGTCCCGACTCACGAGATTAATTGGGATAAAACCAATGCAGCTTACGATAAGCTAAAAGATGCATTGGATGGGATCATTGAGGTGTGTATCGATACTACTCCATTGTTGAACGGTTTTTATGCCGATCTGTCTACCGTGTTCGGTCGATTGAGAGGTTTCGAGAATATGTTATGGGATATGGTTGACCGACCGGAATGGTTGCATGAAGTCATGGCATTTATGAGAGATGGTGTTTTGAAGGTTCAACAAGAAGCAGAAGATGCCGGTCACTATACGTTGTTAAGCAATGAAAACCAGTCCATGCCTTACTTGGAGGGATTAGAGCCTATGAGGGCAAACAGCCGCCCGGTAAAACGAAATGAGATTTGGGGATTTATGGCCGCTCAAGAGTTTGCAGGTGTTTCTCCGCAGATGCATGATGAATTCCTCCTTCAATACCAGATGCCCATCATGGAAAAATACGGAGCCATAGCATACGGATGTTGTGAAGACTATACTCATAAGATCGATATGTTAAGACAAGTCAAGAATTTAAGAAGAATTGCCGTTTCTCCCTTCGCTCAAGTTGAAAAATGTGCCGAACAAATCGGAGGACAATATATCGCATCTTGGAGACCTAGCCCATCGGCTATGGTTTCCTCAGGATTTGATCCTGCTTACATTAGAAAGCACATCACAGAAAATATAAAATTGTTTCAAAAATATAATTGTCGTTTTGATATATGCTTGAAAGATATTGAAACCATCCAAAATCAACCTCATAGGATTGTGGAGTTTACAAAAATAGCTAGAGAATTGGCTGAAACGATATAAATTAAGTTTTTAATAGATTAAAATATTTAATGAATTAAGTCTTATAAATAAAGATAGGGCTACCTTGTGCAGGTAGCCCGGATTTTTTTATCTGTTATCATATACCTCGTCCCCTAAATCTTCGAGAAAGTATTCTGAAGGATCATATACATCATGCAGATATCCTTTGCCTTTTGTAAAACCGAAAGCAGCCTTCGCATTGCTTTTTTTATTCCCGTACCTCATTACCCGCTTACCTCCGGAAAAAAAACCTGATAATTGATCCGGTTGAATGGAGCCGTTTCTGTTAATCAAAAAGTCGTCCCTCATTTGTTACCTCCTTTAACCTTGCACAAGTAAATTATTAAATTTATATCAACAAGTACATAACATTATATATTTTTATCGTTTTTGTGTATTTTATCAGTGGTTAATATTAATATTACAACCTAAATTTTCTTTCACCATATAAATCGGTTAACTTAATGATCAAACAATAAAAGTTTAAGATCAAAAAATGATTAATATACATATAATGAAATGATAATAAGAGTATGAATCAAGACAATCCTAATATTGTGGCTGCTCCTCTTCCATGAAAAGCATCGGTTTACACCGGTGTTTTTCATTTCGAAATCCATTTGGAAAAGTTTAAGCATTTATAAGTATAATCTATCATTCGATTTGTATAATATTTGAAGTTGTGGATAAGATAAAAGCAAAACTGATTGGAGGTTTTTATATGAACAATCAAAATAATAACAAGAACAATAATAACAACAAGAACAACAGGAACAACCAGAACAAACAAAACAACCAGAACCGTAATAGGAATAATGAGAATGTGCAATTCTCCGAGGAATTATCTCCAAACAACGAGAGAAATCAAAAAAACAGAAATAACAACGAGAATCGTTAAAATTAATGTAATTGTCCAAAGGGATCTGACCGGCATATATGCTGTGTACAAATCCCTTTTTCCTTTTTAACCCATTACGAATAAGGCTTGATCGATTTGATCGGCTACTTGAGGTGCATGAATATCAAATGGGTTCCAGCCAACATTTCATACCGATCGTAAATTCTTTTCATATTTCATGATTGGTTATAAAATGTTCATCATGAGTATTTAGGTTCAGCTGAGTATGATTTACCCATATACTGCCAACATCATTTCTGACAGACCATTCTATACCATGAGACCCTGTGCCTTTAAAAAATAAATGATACTTATTTTCATTTAACTGATGTTCCTCCAAAGCAATGGTATTGTCGCAAGGGGAGCAAATAAACCCATCGGATATATATACCGTTCTCATTTCGCAACTATTCACTTTTATTTCCAACGCAATATCATTGTTACAGACGGTAACTATGTTTTTATGATTGTAATCGGTATTTAATATATACAATGTGTCAAGTCCGTTTTCAGGATATATGGCATAACGTATTTTATCATTTCCGATAACTTTTATACGAGCCTTTCTCTGCTCAGCAGACAATATGGCTTTGAGTATAACTTTGAATAGATTTCGTAAGCTTTCGGCTCCGGGATAATCCCAAGCGGTCATTAATGTTGCAATGCCTTTTCCACATGCATTCTCAATCAGAATGGGGGGACAGTTATCCATGTTGTTTTTAAATCGATCCGACAACACTGCAATGACCTTTCCGTCTTTTATGGTTATATCAGTGCTCTTGATAAATCCGTCAGCACACATTGGGTCACATGCACCGTCCTTGGTGCAAGGGTACATGCATTGGTCAACAAGGCTTTCCTCAATAAATTTAGTACCCCAAGCATGTTTTCTGCCGGGACCATTTATGATACAACCGAATAAATCCGATACGTCTCCGTTATGAATGATTTTGTAGTCTTCATTACGAAGATCATGAGTGTTTAAATGCGGAATGGCTGCGAACAACTTACCACCGTTTTCTACATAAGTTTTTAACTTTTTATAGATTTCATCAGTCATTGTATTCCATCCGACAAAAATCAAGTAATCATAGGAGGACAATACTTCAACAGGTGCCTCCACAGGGACTAAATCATATTGACCGTAGGGGGCTGAAAAGGAGGTATCTTGCCGGCCGTAGTTATGAGAATGATACCAAGGATCTGATGCAAACAGATCCCGGTTGACGATATTCCATCCTTTTTCCGCAGAACTGTAGGACCAGTTTTCATCTTGAAAATGATTCCATACCGTGGATCCACCCCAGGCAGTATAGGAATCCAAGTTTCCGTGTAGAAAAGCCACTTTAACCTCAGGCCCGTTTTTCGGACGTCCGTGTAAGTGGACAAATTCTGAAAAGTCATTCCAAGTTTCTCTGTAAGCTTTGCAAAAAGCGTGATCAGAGTCGTAATGATAACCGTACGAATCGATGCTGATATCACCGCTTTCCGGGTATATGTACTTTGCACCGGATAAAAAAGCATAATAATAAGCGATTTTCAACCTTTTATACTTCAAGGGATCATCATTGCGAAACCCACCATACCACTCATTTGCGATATGACTTGACCATATGCTTTTCCCATATGCTTTACATGAACCTCTTGCAGAAGCGAACATTATTTCCGGATTGCCGCACATCATTTCAATTGCCGTGTGATCCACCCCTGCTTCAAAATTGTAACGGCTAAAAAGGGTTGCCTCCACTGCCAACACTGAAGGAATGTTCAGTTTCCTGTTGATTTCCACACAGGAACGGACATGATCCACATAAGCCTTTTTGGCTTGGCTCATGGTTTCGAATGTTGCTTTTTCCATGTGAATATCATCATAATATCCTTCCAACCAGCTTGCCATGCCGCCGGTTTCACCGATCATATCACCTAAGAAATATTCACCGGCAATTTTTTTCAATTCAACAACGATTTCCGGGGTCAAGTGAGAGTCTTTGCCCTCGGGTGCACCTCTTTGTTGGGTGTACAAGAAAGCAAAATAGATATGATTGTTTTTGAAAAATTCAGCCCATTCATTCCATAGTTGCCTCGGCATCTCAACAGGCTTCATCATGATCAAAACAAAGTCCAGCTTTTCAAGGTCAAAGTGACTTTTAATGTATTGAATAAAGTTTTCATAATCAGAAATATGTTCGCCGACTTCCAGACCGATTCTAGCATAATCCTTCATATATAAATCCTCCTTTAAAAAACGGCCGGAAGACCGGCCGCATTATGAATATTTTTACATGCTTTATTTGCATATTACTTTAAACATGAAATATGGGTTTTACACCGTTGCTTTTCTCTTTTAATAAATCAATTTCTTCCGGAGTGACCGGTTTAAAGTCTTTACCTACTTCCATTGCCCATCGAAGATATTCTATATATCCGGGTGTGAGGGCAGCGGTTACCGGTTGACTTAATGTGAATCGTAATGTTATTTGTGCCAAATCTTTTTCTTCCACCGGCATATACCAAGCCTTCGGATATTCTTTGTAATTTTCCGGGCGGACTGTATGAGCCATACCCTTTAGTGCTAAACGAGCCACATTCTTCTTTACCGCGGCTTCCATAATTTTGTCACCAAATCCGTTTGTAAAATGACATACCCAATTAACCGGGAACAAAGTGGAGTCAAAATCAAATTGCTCCATTAAGTATATTGCGGCTTCCTCTGAGTGGACAGAAAAACCCAAGTAACGGACATAACCTTTTTCACGTGCACGAATAAAGGTTTCCATGGCTCCGTTAGGGCCTAAGCAAGTTTTAGCATCTTCAACATTGTTGATACCGTGAAGTTGATACAAGTCAAAATGATCGGTTCTCAATTTCTTTAATGAATCTTGTAACTCTGATTCAGCTTCCTTCGCTGTTCTCATGGTGGTTTTACATGCTAAAAACACACCGTTTCGTTTCCCTTCCAATCCCGGTCCCATTCTGTCTTGAGAATTACCGTAAGTGGGAGCAACATCAAAATAATTGATGCCGTTATCGATGGCTTCTGCGATGTAATCATTTGCTTCTTCTTGAGTTACCTTGGACACTAAAATGCCACCGAATCCGATGACAGATAACATTTCCTTATTCTTATATTCCCTTTTCAACATAATACGCCACTTTTCCTCCTTTTATTAAATATAACGACAATTGATACTTTATGATTCATCTTACCACAATAATCGTTCAGTGAAAAATATTTCTATGAAGATCGAAGATGGTTTTATTTGAGGTTATGTAAGAAGAGAAAAAAGAGAATTAAAAAGAGAGAACAGTATATGATGCTTGTCCTCTCTAGTGTGATCAATTATAGAACTTTTGCTAAGAAACTATGCAATCTTGGGCTTTTTGGGTTATTAAACAACTCTTTGGGTGTGTTTTCTTCTATAATTTTTCCTTCATCCATGAAAATGGCTCTTGTGCCTACTTCGCGGGCAAATCCCATTTCATGTGTTACCACCACCATAGTGATGCCGCTTTGGGCTAGATTTCTCATAACATCCAGAACTTCACCTACCATCTCCGGATCCAATGCGCTGGTAGGTTCGTCAAACAACATCACATCCGGTTCCATACACAATGCCCGTACAATGGCAATTCTTTGTTTTTGCCCACCGGACAATTGGGAAGGATAGGCGTCCTTACGATCGGCTAATCCTACTCGTTCTAAAAGCACCCTGGCATTGTCGATTGCTTTTTCTTTGGGCAACTTCAATAACTTCACCGGACCTAGGATCATATTATCCAACACTGTCATGTGAGGAAACAGATTGAATTGTTGAAACACCATGCCCATCTTTTGACGGTGCTTGTTGATATCTACCTTCGGATTGGTAATATCAACATTTTCGAAAAACACCTTGCCCCCTGTGGGTACTTCCAATAGATTTAAACAACGTAAAAAGGTAGATTTTCCGCTTCCGGAAGGGCCGATGACAACAGCGACATCTCCTTTTCGTATCTCGGCGTCCACTCCGTCAAGTGCTTTTTGTTCGCCAAAATATTTTTGTAAGTTTTCCACTCGTATCAAAACATCATCGTTCACTGTTCCGTAGCCTCCTTTCCATGATTGTTACACCTTTTGTCAAGAAGACCACCATGATAAGGTAGATTAGTGCAACAGCAAGTAAAGGCATTAACGCATCATATGTTCGACCTCGTATGATATCTCCGCCTTTTGTCAAATCCTGCAAGGCTATGTACCCTGAAACAGATGTCTCCTTTAACAAAACAATAAACTCGTTTGCCAGAGCAGGAAGCACATTTTTAAACGCTTGTGGTATCACAATATACCACATGGTTTGAGCATAGGTAAACCCTAAGCTGCGACCGGCTTCCGTTTGACCTTCGTCTACCGACATAATTCCCGAACGGACAATTTCGGCTACATAAGCACCGGAATTGATACCGAATGCGATTATGGCGGCAACAACCTTGTTGATATTAACGGAAGCAAATATAACAAAATAGATGATTAAAAGCTGGACTACAACAGGAGTGCCCCGAATAACAGTCAGATAAACCTGAGAAAACCAATTTAAAAACTTCAGCTTTCCCGTTTTATCATGGGTGGAGCGAATAAGGGCAATCGTAAAGCCTAATACAATGCCGATCAAAACAGCAAAAAATGTCACCTTAATGGTGACACCCAATCCGTCCCATAAGTATTTCCATCGGTTGTCAGTTATAAAGTTGTTTATAAACTTTGCTTGTATTAATTCAAACCAATCTATAAAGTTTAATTTTAGCTGTTCTATCCAATCGGCCAAAGGTAATCTCCTCATTCCATAAAAAAAATTAATAAATCAAGGGGCGGTACAGATCCGCCCCTTGCGGTACAGTTTCATACTTTAATCAGCGGTAATATATTTGTCAATAATGCTTTTAAGAGTACCGTCCTCTGTCAATTCAGCTAATGCGTCATTGATCTTTTTCAATAAATCATCATTCTTCTTTGATATTGCAATTGCATATTCTTCTTCTGTATATGCTTCCGGCAATATTTTTAATCCTTCGTTTTGTTTCACAAAGACTTTAGCCGGTTCGTTGTCAATAACCACTGCATCCACTTTGCCCTGCAACAATGCTTGGACAGCCTCTACACCCTTGCTGTAACGTTGTACATCAGCATCCGGGTAATCATCTGTAACATAAATGTCACCGGTGGTGCTTTCTTGAACACCTACCGACTTGTTAGCCAAATCATCCGGCCCGGTAATTTTTGAATTCTCGGTAACAATGATGGCTTGATAAGCTTTGGTATAGGGAGTAGAAAAGTTAACACTTAATAGGCGGTCTTCTCGAACCGTCATACC